>Ga0228536_1000170_pt1 | contig 166257 bp, 160 predicted proteins | sample SJ1Smetagenome_FD_168611 | JGI IMG/M metagenome (GOLD analysis project Ga0228536, IMG submission 168611) | Enriched culture of PCE-dechlorinating microbial communities from Ithaca, New York, USA - SJ1.S | ecosystem: Engineered > Modeled > Simulated communities (microbial... > Unclassified... | reverse complement strand
AAAGCGACAACCGGGCCACACACCTGGTCAAGATAAACAGTTACTACGTACCCGGAGCAGTGGAGGAGTTCGTCGAGGAAGATATCGGCACATTCGTGAGTTTCGCCTTCAGCGAAGGCAATCTATTGCCGCCCGGCAGCCGTCTCTGGGATGAAAATTACTACTTCGGAGTTATCGTGGTACAGAAGACGGCTCCTTCTTCCCAGTACAACGAGGAAGACGTAATTTTCACGACACTGAAGGGCTCGGCCATGGTTCTCTTCCCCAACAAGAGCTGGTAGTGGGGAGAACGGTTTGAAGGAAAAAGTTCTCATAGTCGATGTTGATCGTCTTGGAGAGCTGGCAACCCGTAACGGGTTGCTGGCTCTTCCTTTAGAGTGTATAAAAAAACCCGTCGAGCTTTACGGACGTTTCGTCCCCCGCGAGGAAGCCGAAAGCGACGAGAGCGGCCGGCAGATAATACCTTACGTGATTTTGAGGGACGAAAAGAGATATCTCCTGATGCGCAGGACGAACAGGCAGGGCGAGTCGAGACTTCACGATAAATACTCGATCGGGGTCGGCGGCCATATAAACCCCGAAGACGGCCGGAATCTCTGGCAGGCCTTCGAGAGAGGCATGAGGCGGGAAATCGACGAGGAAGTGAAGGTAGATATCTCCTCGCTGGAGTATCTGGGTATCCTCAACGATCTCTCCACGGCCGTGAGCAGAGTCCACATGGGGATAGTCTATATCGCCAGCGTAGTCTTTCACGGCTTCAACGAAAAGGACAAGTTCACCGGTTCGATGGTAGAATTCGAAGAGCTAGAAATGTACAGAGAGAAGATGGAAACATGGTCGCAGATCGTAATGAGCCGGTTGAAATAACCCTGAAATGTCCCGCGAAGATCAATCTCTTTCTCGAGGTAGGCCAAAAGAGAGAGGACGGTTACCACGAGATATTGACTATCTTCCAGACGATAGATCTCTACGACGAATTGATCCTGCATCCGGGGGTACCCACGGGCTACTTTCGGAGCAACATCGATCTTGCGTGGAATGGTTCGAACACGCTTTATAAAGCTGTTAAAGCCGTGGAGAAGCACCTTGGCAAAGAGCTCGCTCTGGGAATGGAGCTAAAAAAGAAGATACCTGCCGGCGGGGGTCTCGGAGGCGGTAGCTCAGACGCTGCGGCGCTTCTGAGATACCTCGGAGAGACCTTTCACATCGAAAGAGAAGCGCTTTTCGAAGTGGCCTGCTCTATCGGGAGCGATGTACCCTTTTTTCTAAGGGGCGGGACGGCAATCGGGACCGGCCGGGGGGAAGTTCTGACCTTTCCCGGCGATCTGGAAGACTACTCGGTAGATCTCTGCTTCCCGGGGATCGGGGTCTCGACCCCTCTGGCTTACACCCTTCTGGGCAGATCGGCAGACGGACACGAGTTAGGGAATAAAGAGGTAGAAAAGCTTCTCTCAGCTTTAAGGGAGCGGGATTTGACACTAATTGGCAGGCTCTCGAAGAACGATTTCGAGGGGCCAGTTTTCGCAATGTTTCCGGAGATCGGGAGAGCTTACGATAAATTCAAAGAGAAAAGAGAGGCCATCGCAACCAGAATGACGGGATCGGGATCTACCCTCTTCTCTCTGTTCGAAGGGACGAAGGGTGAATACAGGTTCATCACTTCCACAGATGGGTGAGGTATGAAGGGCAACAGGAGCCATGGTGGGTAGAGTAGGTAGTGGGTGGTGAGTTGAGGGTTGAGAAGTGGAGTGTGAACTGTTTTACCAGGAACCTGGACGCGCAGCGTCGAAACGGAGAACCGCTCCTAACGCTCTTTCAAAGGACGGGTTCATGCTCCTGGACGAAGGGCCAAGGACGGCTCTTTCGCTCTATAGTTAGAATTCAGAAATGAGGTGTTATATCTGTGATATTCGACGGTCTGGTTTTGAAGAGGGTGGTCAACGGACTGCAAAACATAGTAGGGCAGCAGCTACGTCAGGTTTACCAGAAGGGTAAGAGCGAGTTCTTCTTCAAATTCTCCCGGTCCGGATTGAACGTCTCTCTCGATCCTTCGACTCCCTATATCTCTTTTGGCGAGAAGGATGAAAGCTCTTCTCTGGAGACGCCCTTCAGTATTTATCTTCGCAGGCATTTGAACGGACTCTTTCTCGAGTCGATCACCCAGGAGAAGACGGACAGGATCGTCCGTTTAATCCTGGAGGGCGGAAACGCCTTCGGTATGAGAGAGATCTATCAATTGGTCATCGAGTTGATGGGACCTGGTTCGAATATGATTGTGCTCGATGGTAAGGGAACCGTCACCCACGCCTTTCGCGAGATGATAACCGAAAAGAGGACCCTCGCCCGCGGGGTTAGGTACGTGCCGCCCGAACCGAGGGGAAAGGATCTGTCGAGCCTGTCGGACGGGGAGATCAGGAGTTCGATGCTCGTATCGGGTGAGAAACTCCCCAAAGCTATATGGAGCACATTCTCCGGTATCTCGAAAAGGACCTCACATAATATAACCGGTTACCTGGGTCTGGAGGAGGTCGCCCCGGACGAGCTGGAAGATGAGAAGCTAGATGAACTGTGTACCTTTCTTGGCAAGATAGCCAGCGATTTCAACAGTTCTATCCTTTACACTTGCCTGAATGAGGGAGAGATGGAGATCTCGCCCATACCGCTGGATTTCAAGGGCGATTGCAAAGCCATGCAGGCCTCTATGGTGATAAACGAGGCGCTCGTCCATTTTGGGGTCGATAAGGAGATAGATCGCAGACGTAGATCGATTGTAGGGAAGCTACTCAAAGCGATCGCGAGACAGGAAAAGTTGATCGAAAAGCTCGAGAGGGAATTGCAGGAGGTTAACGATTACGACAGATACAGGTATTACGGAGAATTGCTGGTGGCCAACCTTTACAGACTGAAAGATAGAACCCCCAGTATCGAACTCGAAGACTGGGAGAGCGGTGAAAGGATCAGGATAGATCTGGACGATCGGCTCACCCCTTCGGAGAACGCCCAGCTTTTCTTCAAATACTACGACAAATCCCGCAGGAAAGAGATTCAGGTAACCAGGAGACTGAAAGAACTCAACGGCGAGAGGGAGTATCTCGAACAGCTCGAAGAGATGGTAAGTCTTTCGGAGAATCTGGTCGAGCTGGACTCCTTCAAAGACGAATTGAGACAGGCCGGAATCATCAGGGCCGAGAGCGTCGAAAAGAAGAGAAAGAGGACACCTCCTTCCGGGCCGAGGATCTTTGAGAGGCACGAATTCAAGTACCTGGTCGGAAAGAACAACACACAGAACGACGAAATAACAAAGGCCGCTTCTAAAGAAGACTTCTGGTTTCATGCCCGCGGGATACCCGGGGCTCATGTTATACTTAAGAAGGCCGGGAAAGACGTTCCGGAGAAGGCGATAAGCTTTGGCGCCGCACTTGCAGGACGTTATTCGAAGGGCAGATTTTCGGGCAAAGTGGAGGTCGTCTACACGACGGCCGGCAATATTATCAAGCCAAAGGGAGCGAAGCCGGGAATGGTGGTTTACAGGAAGGCAAAAACTATCCTAGTCGATCTTTCGACGGAGCTGGAGGAAGGGCTTTGATAAGACTTCCGTCTTATTTGTTCTTCATCGGAGGCTTTTTTTCTTACGCTTCGATCTTTTTCGCCAGTCCCGCCGTCTCTATGACGATGTCGATCATCGGCATGATTATAAGTCTCTACATATGGTACGTTCTGGCCCGCAACAGAGATATACACCTCAAGATAATGAAGGTCAGAAAACTGATCGCTGAAGAAAACCTGAGGAATCTGAAGATCTATCCGAACGCGAGACTGTGGGTCATCCTTTATTCGGCCTCTTTCATAGTGATGAACATCTCGGGACTGTTCGTGATAAAGGCGATAATAGACAATGTCGATGTAACTCTGGAAGCTCCGAGGATGGAAGAATTGATCGAGATGCTCGGAACCGGTTATGTGCTCTTCAGCTGGGTCTTCTTTCTGTCGGGAATAGCCTCGATCCTTCTTTATGCCAAGCTGATAGTGCTACTGTACAACGACGAGATGAAGATCCAATCTCTCGAGGGAAAAGCGAGGAACATCCCGCTATTAGTCACCAAACCGCTTTCGGTGATTCTCGTGTTGCTCTTCACTCTCGTAACCTACGGGCTTTTCAGCTGGTTCATGAGGTACAGGCTATCCTCCTTTCAAAAGTTGCACAACTTCTTTGAGAAGAAGCTCGACAGCGAGTCTATGAAATTGGTAAGTTTACAGGAGAGAGGACAGGATAGGGAAGTAAAAAGTGAATCGGAGGAATTAGCCAAAGACCTGCTGAAAAAATATTCCGAGAGCCTGGGTCGTGTCAATGGACCGGAAGATCGCAAAGAAGTGATCGCCTTGCTCTTCAAAGACCTGGGAGATCTTAAGACCGATCAGGCCAGATCGCTTCTCGATCAATTGCTTTCGAAGGAGCTGCTTAGCGAGAACGAGTTCAACAGGTTGATAAGACTTTTGGTATAGGAGGGTATTTTGAATCGATACAGAAACTCTACGATAGTCTTGATAGTCATAAACGTCGCTGTGTATCTTTTCGTAGCGATACTTGGCTTTTTCAAAGGTCCCGGCGGTATAAGCCTGCGCGATCTCATAACTCTTTACGGCGGGGTCAGCAGGTACGCGCTCTCCAGCGGATTGATCTACACTCCGGTGACGGCGCTGTTCCTTCACGGGAATTTCATGCACATTCTTTTCAACATGTGGGCTCTCTTTCAACTCGGTATGGTTGTCGAGGCCGTTTACGGGAAGAAGCTGTATCTGCTCTTCTACTTCGTGACAGGTATCGCCGGAGGGCTCAGCGCCGCGGCTTTTTCGCCGGCCCTCACCATAGGCTCGAGCAGCGCGATCTTCGGGTTGGTCGGAATTCTCTTCACTCTGGGACTGAAGAAGGACACCCCGGTGATGTTGAGGTCGATAACCGGCTATTCGCTTCTCCCCATAATTCTGATAAACCTCTTCCTCGGTTTCAGTATTCCGGGTATAAGCAACGCCGCCCATATAGGCGGATTGATCGCCGGAGCGGCCATCGGCTGGTTCGCAAAGCCGGCCTATGCACGCTTTGGAAGACAGAGGAGAGTTTATACCAGGGTTACGGAAAAAAGTTCCCAGGAGGTCTCGCAGGAGATCCTCATCAAGTATCTGCCGATTCTGAACGCGCTCAAGAACGGCGATTCCGAAGAGAGAACCGTGAGGTTGGCCCAGTTGAGGAGCGAGTTGAGCAACCTCAGAGATGAAGAGGTGGCTTCAAAGGTTCTCTGGGAGCTCTTCAAGAGGGATCTCATATCGCAAGAGGAATTCGAGAAGCTGAGAAAGTTTCTATAGAAAATAAGAGCCCCGAAAGGGGCTCTTATTCTGCAAAGTCGCCTTCTATTGGCATCTGTGCGTCCACGAAGTCTTCAACAAAATAGACCCTCGGGGCTTCGATGCCGTTGAAATTGGTTGCATATTCTGTGGTGTAAGCACCGGCGTTGATGAAATAAACGATATCTCCATAACCTATGTTCTTGGGGAGATCGATTTCGTGGTAAACGGTATCCACGGAATCGCATGTCGGCCCGGCCAGGTGGAAGGAGATCTTGGTATCGTCGACCTTTCCCTCGGTCAGGACCTCGTACCTGAAGCCTTCGATAGTCTCCGTCAGGCCATGGAAAACTCCCGCGTCGATGTAAACCCAGTCTTCGTCTCCTTTTCTGCTTCGAAGTATCACCTGGCTTACCAGAATGGCCGAATTACCCACCATCGACCTTCCCGGTTCGATAAAGAGATCCAGATCGGTAACGAAGGACATGTATTTCTTCAGGGCCTTGTTTATAACGTCACCGTAGGCCTTTACGGATTTGATCTCCCGAATGTGCTTGACGGGCATTCCGCCTCCGAGGTTCAGCATCCTGAGGTTTATACCCTTCGCTCTGAGGGCCTTGAAGACCTGCGCGGCATCCTTTATGGCGTCGTCCCAGCTGTTGACGTTGTAGTTCTGGGAACCTACGTGAAAGCTGACGCCGTACGCATCGAGCCCGAGTTGATCGGCGTATTCGAGGATAGAGATAACATGGTTGACATCCGTTCCAAACTTCCTTGAAAGCGGCCAATCGCAGTCACCGCCGCTGGTTGCTATTCTTCCATAAACCTTGCTCCCGGGGGCGTGGGCGGCGATCTTCTCAACTTCCATTTCGGAATCGACCGCATAGTAATCGATACCCACCGAATAAGCGAAGGCGATATCTTCCACTTTTTTTATCGTATTGCCAAAACTCATTCTCTCCGGAGTTACTCCAAGGGAAAGGAGCTTCTCGATCTCTCCACGTGATGCTACATCGAAGTTGCTGCCAAGATCCCGAAGGGTTTCGATGATCCTGGGATGTGAATTCGCCTTAACCGCGTAAAACACCTGGACATTTCTTACATGGTTTACTATGTCGAAGTAATTGTTTCTAACGTAGTCCATATCCATTATCAAGAACGGTGTCTTTATTTCCATTGCGGCCTTTCTTACTTCAGGCGTTATGTGCACTACGGCATCCCTCCCATAAAATGATCAAGTTATTGTAGCACCATTAGTATGAAAGAATGCCAAAGATAAAATGTCAGTTTTAGTTTAAAAAAGTTACAATACTGAATGGCAATTTGTCAGCCACTTTCAGCTGCCAATCAGGAACTGGCAGATTTTTTCCAGAAACTCCCTGTCTGAATCAAAGAAACTATTTTGAAAATGACTGTCAATATCCAGTTCACCTATAACTCTCTCTTCCTTTATCAAAGGGAGTACAATTTCCGATTTCGTTTTCGGACTGCACGAGAGGTAGTTGCTCTCCTTCGTAACGTCCGGGACGAGAAAGACGTTTCGGGTTTCTGCCGCCTGGCCGCAAATGCCTCTTCCAAAAGGGATCCTGGTGTGCTCTGTCGGTTCCCCCACGTACGGGCCGAGCACCAGGTAATTTTCACCGTCACTCAGGTAGAAGCCTGTCCAATTGTAATGTTCGATGTATTTATCTAGAAAAGCCACCGTTCTTTTCATTCTATGCTCGAAAGACAGACCGTCGAGTTCTTTAATCAGTCTTTCGTGAAGGATGGTGTACCGTTCCTCTCTCTGCTGGGGGTTCATCGTGTTTCTGACGTGTATCCGCGAGTAGTCGAGAAAGTCTTCCAGAGCCCTATTGACGACGGCGAGAAAGTCGTTTATACTTCCGTTTTTCCAGCAGTGCAACAGGTCGATCATCACGACATTGCCTTTCGAAGTCGGCACAATGAGATGTTCCTGCTTTCCAAGGCCACCGAGTATGTGGATGACGAAGTCCTCTCTTTCAAGGTGGAGATCGGCCGACATGGTTCCGAGTTCTTTGAGGACACGTGATTTTTCACGGGGACCGGCTTCCTGCCAGTACTGTGAAAGCCTGTCTATCTCTCTCCTGTCAAGTCTTTCCAGCTCCCTGCTAAGCGATGAGTCGTCGAGGTTGTTTTTGTGCATATACTCTTCGAGAACCCTTGGATGCTTTTCCCTGTAGATGAGCCAGAAGTCATGCCATTTCTCTTTAGGGTAAGCCAGTATGCTGAAGTAATCGTAGGTGAAATCTCTGAAAATGCTTCTCATAGTCCTCCTTCATCTTCCTCCGACACCCAGCAGCACCAGGGCGTCGTAAGTAACCGGATAGAATCTCTCTTTCGAAAGCGAATCGAGTAGAGCGTAGTACTTTTCTATATTGGCGAAGTTGTATGTAGTAATCACCACGGGGTTGTGGTATAGATGAGCCAAAGAGAAGGCGTCCCTAACTTCTGAGGCTCTTGAGTTTATGAATAAGTATGTTTCACGCTTCTCGATACCTGGTATCTCCGGGACTATGCCGGTGGCTTCGACCTTTATACTGGCCTGTTTCAGCCACTGGCTCTTCACCGTCTCGACGAAATCGCCCAGCCTGGTTTGATAATCGGGTATATTGTTTATCACCAGTATCGTAGGCGAGCTAACGGTAGGCGTGACCGGTGTCTGGACCGTTGTGGCCGCTGGCTCTCTCGGGATTATCTGTCCGTCCCTGTCCAGGTAGTAATCTATCTGGGAGAAGGTGATGGATCTGCTGCCCCTGAGAAAGCTGTAAGCAACTCCCAGAAGCGTCTTCTTGTCTACGTTGATCTCGGTCTTGCTCATGACGTAATCGATCAACTCCAGAATCTTCTTCGGTCCCGCCTGTATGAGCTGGGAGACCAGCTGATTTATGATGTACTTCTGTCTTTCGATCCTCCCCAGATCACCTGTATCGCTGCTTCTGAAGCGGAGGTATTTCAAAAGATCTTCCCCTTCAAGGTAATGAACGCCGGTTTCGAAGTGGATGTGCAGATCCTGCTGGTAGTCGTCGTGGTGCATGGGGGAGAGCACATCTACCCGGATAGGGCCGGTGAAATCCGTCAGATCGTTGACCGTGTTGAAGTCTACTATCACGAAACCGGATATCTTCCTTTTAGTGAGAGTTTCCACCTGTGAGATCAGTGCGTTCATACCGAAAGAGTTGTAGAGAGAGTTTATCTTCCTTGTCGCACCGTTGTGAGTTATGACGGTATCGCGCGGTATGCTCTTGATGTTGAAAGTACCGGCATCGTCGAGATAGAAGAGAGCTATGTAATCGGTCCGGCCACCGATGGAGTTGTTTGCCTTTCCACCGGTGTCTATACCGACTATGAGGAAACTCTCTCCCGGGGTCGTCAGATTTATGATGGAGGAATAGGACCCTCTGAAGAGTAAGACCAGCAGGGAGAAGAAAAGAGCCATTAGAACCACACAGAGCAAGAAGAGAAGGTACTGAACTCTCCTCATCACCTTGCCAGTGCCTTTTTCACACTTTCTATAGAATCGGTCTTTATGTACAGTCTATTCACCGACTCGCCGGTGACACCGACTTTTATCTTCAGCGGATACTGGGTGAGCGTCTCCACCTGGTACGCGATCCTCGAAGAGGTGCTCAGCCTTTTCAGGAGAACGGCCATTCCCTTCGGGGTGATTGTCGTGGAGGGGTTGAATTCTTTTATCACTTTTGAGAAACCTCCAAGCTTCCAGTAATCGAGCAGCTTGAAACCCCTCACGGCCATTCCGTCGATCAACTGAACGGCGTTGGAAGCTTTGATCCCTAGAGATTCGGAAAGGTTGGCCAGGAGCGTGTCAGAGAGGCGCACGAAATATGAATAATCGCCACTCGTGTTTAGCCAGCTCTGGATGAGCTTTATGGCTGAGGCTTCCAGCTGCGGATCGAGGACCTCTTTGGAGTTTTCGATCGTCGAATAGACAGGGAAGGTGACCAGCGAGCTCCTGCCGTCGTTTGAGGTCAGCAGGTAGTAATAAGAACCGCCGCCCGGCTCTTCCAGGTAAAAGAGATAATCCACGTATCTGGCCTTGACTTCGTTGCTGTTATTGACACCGTTCATTGTCAGATATACATAGAGGCCCAGCGCCGCTACGATCAATACGGGCACCAGGATCAACCACAGCATCCTCGGACCACGACGTCTCTTCGGTTTAATCAGAGACATAATCGGCACCTCCAATACAGTAATTCCATGCCAATACGGTTTCGGGAAGTAGATACTTCTCCGAGTTCAACGACCATTGTATCTTCAATCTTATCACGTTGAGAAAAGATTTTTCCAGATCACTTTTCGCCTGCTCTCTGACCCTGGCCGCCTGGGTGAACTGCCTAGTCTCTTCGCCCATATCGGCGATCATCAATATCTTCGCCAGCCGCGGAAGGGAGTGATAGCCGCTTACATGCCAGTATATCGATTCGAAGATATCGCCATCGATCCCGTACTCGTTCCTGATATGAGAAGCCGCCACTTTTCCGTGGAGTAGTACGGGTTGCTTAATTTCAAGAATACACGGTTCGAGGCCGTAAACGTTGGCCAGTCTCAACAGCTCGCCTCCGGGAAGGTCTCTGAAAATATCGTGTCCCAGAGCGGCCAGCGAGGCCTTTTCTTCATCCTCGCCGTGTAGTCTGCTCAGTTCCACCGCGAGTCTCTCGACGCCCATGATGTGCTCGAACCTGGATACGGTGCAGAGAGCTCTCGCCTTTTTGACGAGATCTTTGGCTACATGGGAATTAGACCCCATTATTCTTACCGCCTTTCTGAAGAAACCCGTATCCATTGAATCCGTCCATAAACTTTGAACTAACCGCCATCACCAGGACTCGCCACTCTCCCCTATGACTTCGAAGCCGTTCCAGAGGATTCTCTCATAGACAGAGTTGAAGAGAGAATCTAGTTCTCCCCTTGTGTTGGCGACTATCCCTATCGTCACTTCAAACTCTTCCCTGGAATCGTGACGTCCCGTTTCGACAATGGAGGCGTTGAAGTTTTTCTTGAGGTCGTTGAAAACAGGTCTGATAACACCGCGTTTCTCCTTCAAGGAATTTATACCCTCGAGCTTTACAAGGTAAGTCATATAACCGAAATGCATCACACGGCCTCCCGAAAAGAAAGATATCGCTGCCTTTATGACGGATAAGGCCAAAGCCACGTTCATAAAAAAGGAGCCCCGATTCCAGGGCTCCCCGTAGAATTTTCTGGATTATTTCTGCTCTTCAAGTTCGCGCTGGCGTTCGACCACTATTTTCTGCTGAACGTCGGGCGGGGTTTCCTGATAACCGTTGAATTTCATGGTGAAGTAGCCCCTGCCGCTGGTTATTGAGCTCAGCTTGTTGGCGAAATCGAGCATCTCAGCCAGAGGAGCCTGGGCGACGACTTTGGAAGTACCTTTTCCCTGGGGTTCCATTCCCATGGGGCGACCCCTTCTCGAGGTGATTTCACCCATTATATCGCCGGTTGCTTCGTCGGGAACGAAGACTTCAATATCCATTATGGGCTCGAGAATGACAGGGTTGGCATCGGTCATACCGTTCTTGAAGGCCTGTCTTGCAGCTATCTGGAACGACATATCGGAAGAATCAACGTCGTGGTACGATCCGTAGAAGAGCGTGACTTTCGTGTCCACGACCGGATAGAAGGCTACGATGCCCTTCTTCATGGCTTCGACTACTCCCTTTTCGACGGCCGGTATGTAGTTCTTGGGCACAACGCCTCCGACGATCTTGTCGATAAATTCGAAGCCGCCGCCGCGCTCGTTGGGCTCTATCCTTATCTGAACGTGACCGTACTGGCCGTGGCCACCGGTCTGTTTTTTGTGTTTGTACTCCGTTTCGACGGTCTTTCTGACCGTTTCTCTGTAGGCTATCTTCGGCTTGCCCACTTCAACATCGACCGAGAAGAGTTTCTTGAGCCTCTCTATCATAATGTCGAGGTGAACCGAGCCAAGACCGCTGATGACCGTTTCGTTGGTTTCCGGGTCGTTTTCCCACTTGAAAGTCGGATCGGACTCGGCCAGTCTCGCCAGACCTCCGCTTATCTTGTCTATGTCTCCCTTGGATTTCGGCTGGATAGATTTCGATATCATGGGTTCGGGCAGTACGGGGAGATCGAGTTTCATCTGTCTATCTTTATGCGTCGCCGTGTTTCCGACAGCGCTTTTCTTCAATTTGCTGAGCTTTACGACATCGCCGACCGTCGCTTCATCGACCTCGATTTCTTTTAGACCTTCGGGCAGTATCACGTGACCGGCCTTTTCCTGGGAATCCTGATCTACTACGACGAAAGTGTCACCCTGTTTTAGACTTCCCGACAGAAGCTTCATATAGGTGAGCTTTCCAACGAAAGGATCGACGACGGACTTGAAAATATAGGCTACCAGTGGCTCTTCTTCGGTCGGGTTGACCTCGATTTTATCATCCGAAAGAAGCGTAGCGCTCCTTGGAGAACTTTCGGAAGTCTTTTTGCCGACGCTTACAACGAAATCGATCAACTGGTGGACTCCAATGTTCTTGAGGGCCGAGCCGAGAAGGACCGGAACTACTTCGTTTGCCAGGTAGGCCTTTTTCAACGCACCAACTATCTCGTCGCCGGAGAGTTCCTCACCTTCAAGGTACTTCATCATGAGTTCTTCGTCGTTCTGCACTATATCTTCGATCATCTTCGTCCTGGCCTCTTCGGCCGCCTGGGCCAGGTCGGCCGGGATAGCCGATTCACTGAAGGTCCCGCTGTTGCCTTCGTAGATGTAGGCCTTCATGGCGATGAGATCGACAAGTCCCTTGAAGTTTCCTTCACTGCCAATCTGAAGCTGAACCAGTACCGGTGTTCTCTCGAAGGTGTCGGCGAGGTCGGCCAGAGCGTCCTGATAGGAAGACCTCTCTTTGTCTAGCATGTTGAAGAAGGCGATAATCCCCTTACCCTGTTCCCCGGCTATCGCACCGAACCTCTCGGTCTGTATTTCCATTCCCGCCGTTGAATTTATGACCGCAACCACATTTTCACAGGCATAGATCCCGTTAACGGTTTCGGCCATAAAGTCGGCCATACCAGGGGTATCGAGCACGTATATTCTGTTATCTCCGTGAGCGAAACTCGTTACTCCCATAGAGAAGCTGGCCTTCTTCTCCTTTTCTACCTCTTCAGTATCAGTTGCCAGGATGCCGGTTCTATCGATAAGCTTGGCATTGAACAGCATCGCATCCACCAGCTGAGTTTTTCCGGAGCCGTGGTGTCCAATGAGCGCGATATCTCTTTTGGCATCGACCGGAATCTTGTTCATAATCTGACCACCTCCAAATCTATCTATTTACGTGTACCCATTATTACTACTGGAAGGGAAGGTATTCCAGAAGAAGGAGTGTTAACAACTTTTCCCTCAACCATCATTATAGAGGACTTACCGCCATCCAGACACATCAGGGAATCGAAACCTTTGTCCCTGAAGAATTCTATCATTTCTTTCATGGATAGACCATAGCTGCTCTGCTGGTAACCGTCGATAACTATGAAAACTATCTCGCCGGTCTCTTTGACGCCCACCAGAGTTCTTGGAGCGCGAACGTCGATCAACGACGAGGAGTAGTAGTTACGTTCGTAATCGCTTACCGGCGCGCCGTCGTGGATTATCATCGGGCCGCCCTCGACCGCAGAGACCAGGTTCTCCCCGTAGGAGTTGAGAAGTTTGAATTTGACGGTACTGCCGACGGAAACGTTTCCCGATTTCTGGACCGCCGACGGCGAGAGGACGAGGACGTTGGTGCCCTGTCTGGCGAAGGAGACGTACCCTTTAGAGATAACTCTTCCGGAGTTCTCGATAACCAGGTACTGGAAATCGTCGAATTCAGGAAGGGTGTTTCTGTACTCGTCCGTGTAGAGAACGACCTCTCCCCTGTACGGAGAGTTGACGCCGGTTATCTGTACGGTTCTTCCGCCGATTTCGGCCAGGTAGATTATGTCCATCCTGGAGACGTAAACTCTACCCTTGTCGGTTACGTACAGCGCCGGCCTGCCCAGCGAAGGCAGCCCCAGTACCTCTCCGTTTCTTATTAGCAATCCAATGGGCAGGTTCTGGTTCTGATCGAAGTATCCGCCGTTGATCATGATTTCGGACTTCCTTCGATTGAGTATATCGGAAGCCTTTTCGAGCCCGGCTATCCCGTTGGAGGCGAGCTCGACGGAGAAAACGAATTTCTCGGGATTCATTTCGAGATAAGACATGCTGAACCTGCGGCCATCGACGTACGACTCGTAAAGACTCAGAGAGTAGCTGGATGCGGTTTCTATCTGGACCGTCCTGCCCAGTCCGCTCTTGTTTCGGAAAATCACGGACAGCCCATCGATCTCGTACTCGATGTCGCCCCAGGGCTTCTCGAAGACCAGGCGAACGAAGTCTCTTCCAGATGATATCGAAACTTCATCGTAGTCCAGCAGCGGGTCGACCATAGCTGGGCGAAGGGTTATCGCCAGCGAGCCGCTCCCGGTCCACCAGTATGTTATGAAGTCAGGAAGGACCTTCCGGTCCAGCGTGATTCTGATGCTGTCGGCCTGGTTATCGATCTTCTTGATTCTCAGAGGCTGCGAATAGAGCACCAGCGAGTCTGTTTCGCTGAAAATGGATGCCCTGGTTATAACCGAGAGCAGTTCGGAATTGATGTATGCAACACCATCCCTTATCAGAAGAGCGTTATCGAATTCGTTCCCGAACTCTACTGTGGCCCTGGAAGTTTTGTGTGAAAACGATACTATCGCCCCGGAGGGCAGGATCATTATCGTCTCCTCCTGTCGGAGAGACTGGGAAATCACAACACCTTTCAGTATTTTGTCGATGATTTCGATGCTCACAAATTCGCCGGAAGGAGTCGAGATGACGACATCGTCGTAGGTCATCATCTGTCCTCTTTCGTCGAGATAAACGAGGTTTTTCGAAAGGGCGGTGAGACAAGCAACAATGAAAAGGAGAAGGAATATACGTCTCATTGGCGCCTCAGAGAACCTCGTGCACGGTCGGAGGAGGCACTACCTCGCCAGAGGAAAAAGAAAAGGTCTCGGTAAGGGCCTTCTTCTCCAACTCTACCAGTTCCCGACTGTTCCCGTGTATTATGGCCAGCGTTTCACCTCTGGCTACTCTGTCGCCGATCTTCTTCACTAATTCCACCCCTACGACCGGATCTATCACATCCTCTTTAGTCTTTCTGCCCGCTCCAAGCCTCATGCAGACAAGCCCGACACCTTCTGCATCGATTCCGGAGACGAAGCCATCGCGTTCGGCCTTCACTTCTTCGATAATACCGGCTGGGGAAAGATATTTCCGGTAGTTGGTGGAGAAGTCTGTCGGACCTCCTTGAGCAGCCACGAACCCGTCGAATTTGGCCAGGGCTTTTCCCGAGTCGATCGCGTCCTTAACTATACCGGGTGCGCTCTGTTCGTCGGCTCTTCCTCCTATTATCAACATTCTTTCGGAGATCACCTGGCACAGCAGTTCAAAATCTGCCGGACCGTTGCCCTTCAGCGTCTCTATAGCCTCGATGACCTCCAGAGAATTGCCCACCATCCTTCCGAGTGGCTGGTCCATGTCGCTTATGACCGCGCCTACTTTTTTGCCTCCTCTTTCGCCGATGTCGATCATGGCCAGCGCTAGCTCCCTTGCATCTTCGAAGTTCTTCATGAAGGCGCCTCTGCCGGTCTTGACGTCGAGAAGTATTCCATCGGAATCGATGGCAAGTTTTTTACTCATTATGCTCGAGGCTATGAGCGAGATCTCTTCGACCGTTGCCGTGACATCTCTGAGAGCGTATATCTTCTTATCGGCAGGCGCGACTTCGGCAGTCTGACCGGCGATGGCTATTCCGATTCTGGAGGCCTGTCTCTTGAATCTATCTGCATCCAGCGAAGTTGTGAAGCCCGGGATCGACTCGAGTTTATCGATCGTACCCCCGGTGTGGCCCAGACCTCTGCCGGAGAGCTTTGCGAAGACCAGCCCGCAGGAGGCCACCACAGGCCCCACGACGAGGGTAACCTTGTCGCCGACGCCACCGGTTGAGTGTTTATCTACCTTGATCCCCTCGATTGATGACAGATCTATTCTCTCTCCGGAGTTCAGCATTATATGGGTCAGGTAGGATCTTTCACCCGGGGAGAGATGATTGAAGTAAACGGCCATTAACCAGGCTGTCATCTGGTAGTCGGGCACCGAACCTTTCACATAGCCCATTACCAGTTCTTCTATTTCGGACCGGGTGTTTTCCAGTCCGTTGCGCTTTTTCAGGATGATATCGTATATTCTCATTCAAACACCTTCTTCAACGGCAGTTTTACCTTGAAAATCGTACCCGTTCCATACTCGCTCTCCAGGTGGATGCTACCTCTGTGTTTTTCTACTATGAAGCGAGTTATGGCCAGCCCGAGACCGGTTCCACCCATCTTCCTTGATCGAGCCTTGTCGACTCTGTAGAACCTTTCGAAAATATGTTTTAGCGATTCTTCGGGGATCCCGACACCGCTGTCTTCTACTTCGATCAGGGCGAAATTGTTTTGCGCATAAATTCTCAGCCAGACTTCTTTCGAGCCGTGCTCTTTGGCAGCGGTGTATTTGACTGCGTTGTCCACCAGGTTCAGAAGTAACTGAACAAGTCTGTCGAAATCTCCATCTATGAAGATGCCCTCTTCCAGATCGGTGTTCAGTTGCACTTCTCTTTCGTCGGCAAGCGGTTTCACTATTCTGAGAACGTAATTGGCCACCTCTACCAGTTCGACTTCTTCGAAATTGAAGGCCGCATCACCCGATTCAAGTTTTTCCAGATCGAGAAGATCGTTTATCAATCTCGTCATTCTCGCCGATTCGTTCTCGATTATCTTCAGAAATCTGTAAACGGTTTCTCTGTCCTCGAGATCGTCTTCGGCCAGCGTCTCGGAGTATCCGTGTATTGAAGTAAGCGGCGTTCTCAACTCGTGCGAGACGTTGGCCACAAAGTCTCTTCTCATCGCTTCCAGTTCTTTCTCTTTGGTTATATCTCTCAGCAATATTAAGTGCTTCACCTGTTCCTTCAGAGCAACGCGGATGATCTTGCATTCCTTTATCGCTCTCTTGGGGTAGTACATATTTATTTCCGATTCCTGGTTTTCGCCAGTCCTGATAACCTCGTCGAGCAGATCTCCAATATAATAGTTGTCTATGCCTTCGCTTATCTTCCTTCCCAGGAGTTCTTTGCTGGAGAGATCTCTGGCCGATTTGTTCACATATTCGATCCTCCCGTCGTCGGAAGTTATTAAGAGCGCTTCGCCGAGGTTATCCAGGATGGTCATCAAATTCTCCTGTCTCGCGCTGAGCCGGTTGTAAGCCTCCCGGCTCTGGGCGAGCAGTTGTTGAACTCTTTTGTATATTAAAATGAACTCGGCGCTTTGTGGAACATCCACCATGTCCGCAAAGCGCCTTTTAGCAGCTTCAGCTCGTTCGTTCTTCTGCTTCTCGACAAAAAAAAGTATAAAGAGAGAAACAGCTACAATTGTAAAAAGTAGACAGAGAAGGAGCAATGAATCAGTCTTCCTTTCCCGGGTCTCTGAACTTGTAACCTTTTCCTCTCACGGTTATTATGTACTTTGGATTCGAAGCATCTTCTTCTATCTTGGTTCTGAGCCTTCTTATGTGCACGTCCACCGTTCTGGTATCGCCGTAGTAGTCGTAGCCCCACAGCTTGTCGAGGAGAACGTCCCTACTGAAGACCTTTCCTTCGTTCTCGGCCAGGAATCTCAAAAGTTCGAACTCCAGGGGCGTCAGACTTACCATTCTGTTTCTCACCCTGACTTCGTACTTCTCGGTATCGATTTCGAGTTCTCTGGCGATTATCTTCTTGGGTCTTTCTTCCTTGGCCTGGGCGCTCTGCTGAATTCTTCTGAAAACCGCCCTGATTCTGGCCAGGACCTCCCTTACACTGAAAGGCTTTGTGATGTAATCATCGGCGCCGAGTTCCAGTCCGAGGACTTTGTCGAACTCCTCGCTTTTTGCGCTGAGGAAGATCACCGGTGTCTGTCTGAATTTTTCTGTAGCTCTCAAGTTTCTTACCAGCTCGAAGCCATCCATCCCGGGAAGCATTATATCGACTATGAACATGTCCGTTTCGTTGTCTTCGGCAATCTTTAAGGCTTCTTCCGCGTCGTAGGCTTTCAGAACGTCGTAACCCTCCTTCTTCAGGTTAAAGGTCAAGAGTTCCACAATCGAGGGTTCATCATCAATAACAAGAATACTCTTCTTTGCCATGCATCTTCCACTCCTTCCGTCTCAAATTCAGTTCCTCTACATATCTCTGGAGGAAAGGAATAGCATTTCTCTCCTCTTTCAGATATTCCAGGAAATTCTCAGAACCTGCCTCATCGATGTTTCCTAGTGCGTACTGCAGAGATGATTCCTTAAGACTTTCAAAATCCGATTTTACACCGGGCATTCTCAATTTGCTTCTGAGTTCCCTTTCGATCTTCTTCAGTGACTGCAAGTTTTCCATCGGAAGTTCTTCGAAAGGGGTTCCCGGTTTGGGTACGAGGGGATTCAAGCTCAACACCACCTGCGAATAACCCATACCCACGGCCAATTTCGCGATCTCCACTATTCCACTCCTGTCGGACTCGTTTTCGAAGGAAGCTCCGTATATGAAATAGAGTTTGATGTTTTTGAATCCTTTTTTTATGCCCATTTCCAGAGCAGATTCTATGTCTCTGTCGTTTATACCTTTCCCGAAGAGGTTTCTTATCCTCTGACTTCCCCCTTCGGGCGCTACGGTGAAAACCTTCTGTTTACCTTTTTTTAAAACTTCCAGAAGGTTTTCCGACAGAGCGTCCAGTCTCAACGAAGAGACCGACAGGTCGTAACCGAGTTCGAGGGAGCGTTCCAGTAAACGGTCGATGAACGGGTAGTCGGTCACCGTTGCCGCGACCAGTCCGAACCTTTTCGTGATGCGTGCTTGGCGCTCCATTATCGCCAGAAGTTCTTCAAGATCTCTGAATCTGGCTTTACCAAAGCGATAACCAGAAACACAGAATCTACATTTTCTTGCACAGCCTCTACCGATCTCTATCAGAAAACGATCTTTGAAAACCGATTCCGGTGTGATGAACAGACTCTGCCCCAGCTCGTCGTCGTAAAAAACGCCTGGAGCCTCCGGTTCCACAGTCATTGCAGAGGCCGTTTCATCTCTGTTCATGGACGGCCTGAGTGTGGCCAGCCTTTCCAGAAAATTCCGGCTTAGATCGCCCCTGTTGACCACGTCGGCTACCCTGGAAACTAGGGAATCGTTGAAATACGTCATGGCCCCGCCTATAACTATCACTGGATGGGAGGGTAGTCTATCCTCGCTTTTAAGGGGTATACCGTAACTATTCAAAATGTCAAAGACGTTTAGTATATCGAGTTCGAAGTGTACCGAAAAGGCCCAGATTCTGAACTCGTCCAGCGGTGTCAAACTATCCAGAGAATAGAACCTCTCCAATTCAGGAACGTAGTAAAACCGTTCGGCCCTCACGTTTGGCAGGGAGTTGAACCTTCTCAAGAGTACATGTGTCGATAAACTGGAACTCGCTACCCTGTAATCGTTAGGATATATAAGAGCCACGGCCACATCACCTGTGAAGTCTATCTCTTCGACGAAACGCTCTTTCGATCTTAAGGCCGACACCAGCGAGTATTCGTTCCAGCTTCTCGTATCCCTGGGCTTACGCACTAACGCTTCTCCTGAGAAAATCGAGAGATACGAATCTCCTTACGAACTCAAAAGAAGCTCTTAAAACTTCGTTTTGAAAGACCGTGCCTGAAAATTTGATGTTTACACCGTCTAAAACCGTTAGATCTATATTCACAGTTATCTCTTCGAAGATCTTAGCTGGCGACAGATGCCTGAGAGAAGTCTCGCACACTACACTCACCAGACCATCGACTTCAAATTCGCTGATGAGAGAATAGCCACATCCGTGGACTATCTTCAAAAGTCCACTCGTAGAGAGCAGTCCAAGTATTTCGCCATCGTAGTTTTCCGACCAGCGCAACGAAACATCATCGGGAGTGAGAGAAAAGGTGTACATCCTTCCCGTGAGAGCTCTTAATTTCTCAAGATCACGCATTTCCCAGCTCCGGCTTTCCCATGATTTTTCCACCTTCGGTTCTTGGACCGGGGGCGACATTTACATTTGCCTCTTCAAAATCGTCTTTGTAGAAGTTGCCGCGGTCGAGGCCGAGAATTTCGGCCAGTTCTTTTCCCGAAATAGTCTCTTTCTGAAGAAGGAACTCGGCCGCTTCATCGAGTTTTTTCCTCTGATCAGAAAGTACCCTCTTGGCCTTTTCGTAACTGGTGAGGACTATCTTCTTCACTTCGGAATCGATTTCGCTCGCTATCTCCTCGGAGTAGTTCTTCATCCTTGTCAGTTCTCTGCCGAGGAATACCTCTTCTTCTTCCTTGCCCCAGGCTATCGGTCCCAGTCTCTCGCTCATGCCGAACTGCGTCACCATGCTCCTGGCCATGGCGCTTGCCCTTTCGAGATCGCTGGAAGCTCCTGTGGTTATTTCGCCGAAGACCAGGTCTTCGGCGGCCCTTCCACCGAGAGCCTGGGCCATGTTGTCCAGAAGCTCAGATTTGGTTATCAGGTAGCGATCCTCTAGCGGAAGACTCTCGGTGAAGCCCAATGTCGAAGTGCCGCGTGGTATGATCGTTACTTTGTGAACGGGGAAGGCGTTCGGCAAAACAAGGCCTACCACCGCGTGTCCCAGTTCATGGTAGGCGAGGATTTTCTTCTCCTTATCGCTGATTATCCTGGATTTTTTCGCCGGGCCGGCCAGGACTCTGTCGATAGCCTCTTCCAGCTCGAACATGCCGATCATCTTTTTCTTCTTTCTGGCAGAGAGAATGGCCGCTTCGTTTATCAGGTTTTCCAGATCGGCACCAACGAAGCCGGGGGTTCTTCTTGCCAGAAGCTGCACATCTACATCGGGGTCGATCGGTTTACCGCGCATGTGTATCTTCAGAATAGCCGCTCTGCCATTGAGATCTGGTGGATCGACGGAGATTTTTTTATCGAATCTTCCCGGTCTTAAAAGAGCTTTGTCGAGGATATCCGGTCTGTTCGTAGCGGCGATCACTATTACTCCGGTCTTGGCGTCGAAGCCGTCCATTTCTACCAGTATCTGGTTGAGAGTCTGTTCACGTTCATCGTGACCGCCTCCCAGGCCGGCCCCCCTGTGCCTGCCCACGGCATCGATTTCGTCTATAAAAACGATGGCCGGAGCAGATACCTTTGCCTGCGCGAAGAGATCCCTGACTCTGGCTGCACCGACACCGACGAAAAGCTCTACGAAATCCGAGCCGCTTATGAAGAAGAAAGGAACCCCGGCTTCTCCGGCGACCGATCTTGCCAGAAGAGTCTTTCCCGTTCCGGGAGGTCCGACCAGAAGGATTCCTTTGGGCATTCTGGCACCCGTGTCCGTAAATATACCGGGATCTTTCAGGAAGCTAACCACATCGGCCAGTTCCTGCTGAGCTTCGTCAACACCGGCAACATCCTTGAAGGTCACCCTCTTATCGCTGCTAGTGTACTTCTTGGCCGGGCTCTTTGTGAAAGTGAAGGCCTGAGAGTTTCTCCCAGAAAGCGACCTCATGGCGAAGAACCATATGAAGACTATTATTGCCAGAGGGATTATAGTTCCCAGAAGATTCACCCAGAAGAGCGAATCGCCTCCCCTTTCGAAAGTTATGTTCACACCCCTTCCGGCGAGCTGATCTATCTGATCCTGGAAGGTTTGAGTGATCAATGTTTGAGAGGGGAAGTAGGTTTCGAGAGAACGTCTGGGGTTGTCCCCTGTAACGTACACAACTTTTCCATTGTCATAGATAACTATATCTATTATGTTATTGAAATCATCCAGAAACTTGGTATAGGGGACTTCAACGCTGGTCTCTGAAGGGTACAGACCCCGAAGAGCAACAAGCAAGAATATGCCCAAAACAACATAAAAAAGGATCATCCCGAGCCTGGGCCTTTGTTCCACTGAATTACCTCCTTTCAAGGCTAAAAACTGCTAATTCGGTATATGAAGGGTCTGCTCTGCAAAGTTCACTGGTAACAACACCGGGAACCCAGAGAATCTCGCCTTTTGCATTTTCCAAAACCATCAATTTGCTCCAAAAACCCTTCATACCTTTCTCCGCGACTATTCGTTCAACTCTCCTGGTACGGCTCATCCCGAAAGGAACGATAGAATCTTTTTTATCGACCGGCCTTAGTTTCAATGGAAGGGCCATTCTTCCGATACCGCACACGCTTAAAAACCGCCCATCCAGCCTGTCAAAAGGCTTTCCCCCTTCTCTGATTCTCAACCTCCAGACTCCATGAGAGAATTCAAAGGGCAAAGAAAACACCTCTACCGCCTCAAGAGTTTCAAAAACCAGACCCTTCTTGTAAAAGAACACGTAATCTCCCAGCCTGGAGCTTTTGAGGTCTTCTCTGAATTCGACAGTCCAGCCGTTTCTATCGCTCATAAGAAGATCGTAAAAGGCCTCGACCCTCTCTCTAGAAGGCGGATAACCGTCTGAGCTCATCCTCGAGACGATCTCTCTCACAGTCTCAAAGAGCAATGCTCTGTAAACACCTTTCAAAATTACACTCTCAACGAAGAGGATTCCGTCTATCGCTTTGAACGACGACAGTGCCTCTTTAACATCTCTTTCGACTATCGAGTAGCCGTCGTAAAGATTTTCAAAAAAACGCCACATCGCTTCGTTGAAAGACGGGTTAAGCCTCTTGAACTCCGGCACTATCTTGAGACGTACAGAGTTTCTGTCAAAGCTGGTATCCAGATTTGTCTCGTCTTCCATAAATGTAACCATGTTAATTGTAACATAATCCATAATACGTTGCATATCACAGAACAGTAATGGTCTTACTATATCACCATTCGACGGTCTTAGACCAACCACTCCCTTCAATCCTGTTCCCCGTGCCATACGAAGCAACATGGTTTCGGTCAGGTCGTCGCGGTTGTGAGCCACGGCTATTACATCGCACAATTGTGCGTTTTTGACTTCTCTCAGGAAATCGTATCTTACTTTTCTTGCAGCTTCTTCGACCGATAGACCGGGGACTTTCGACATGTAATCCTTCACGTCTCTTCTCTCGTGAAAAAAAGCGATCCCCTTTTCGATACAAATTCGCTTTATCATCTCGGCTTCTTCCGACGGTCCTCTTTCGCGAAGACCGTGATCCAGGTTGGCTGCGACCAGTTCGATCGAAAGGAGAGGACTCAGGTTCCACAGTATGTTTAAAAGTGCCATTGAATCTTTCCCGCCGGAAACAGCTACGAGAACTCTCTGACCGGGCTTTAACAGGTTCCATCGTCCGATAAAACCAAGTGTCTCTTCTTCAAGCACATGCATCCTTTACACCACCATCTATAACAATGCGCCCATTAAGGGCGCATCTGGAGCCAACGAAGGGAATTGAACCCCCAACCTGCTCATTACGAATGAGCCGCTCTGCCGATTGAGCTACGTTGGCACCTGGAATCAATTTTATATCACCCGACAGTCTATGTCAACGAGTTCACGATGCGTAGGAAACGCTCCTGCGTTCCCTGATAACAGTTACCTTTATGACTCCCGGGTATTCCAGTTCTTCCTCGATCTTTTTGGCTATGTCCATCGCAAGCTTTTCGGCCAGTATGTCGTCGACCTTCTCCGGCTCGACGATGACCCGTATCTCCCTGCCAGCCTGTATGGCGTAAGCCTTTTCGATATGTTTGAAGCTCGTGGCTATATTTTCCAGACTTTCCAGTCTCTTTATGTACATATCAAGCGATTCTCTCCTGGCACCGGGTCTGGATGCGGAAACGGCATCAGCCGCCGCCACTAGAACGGCCTCGGGTGTCATGGCTTCGGTCTCACCGTGGTGGTACTGAATCATGTTCACCACCTGGGTCTTCTCTCCGAATCTCTTGGCTATCTCTCCTCCGATGATCGAGTGCGATCCTTCAATTTCATGATCTACGGCCTTTCCTATATCGTGGAGTATGGCTCCGCGCTTGACCTTGTCAACGTTGAGCCCCAGCTCTGAAGCCATGAGGGCGGCCAAATGTGCGACCTCTATGGAGTGTTGCAGGACGTTCTGACCGTAACTGGTTCTGAACTTCAGCCGTCCGAGAAGCTTGACCAGTTCGGGATGCATGGAAGGTATCCCGACCTTCATAAGCGCTTCCTGGCCGGCTTCCTTTATTTCGTTGTAGATTTCCTTCTTCGATTTTTCGTACATCTCTTCGATGCGGGCCGGATGAATTCTGCCGTCTTCAACCAGTTTATCCAGGGTCATTTTCGCTATGGCCCTCCTTAGGGGATTGAAGCATGAGACAACAACCACTTCGGGCGTGTCGTCGATCACCAGGTCCGATCCGGTGAGTTTCTCGAAGGCCCTTATGTTTCTTCCCTCTCTACCTATTATCCTTCCCTTCATCTCGTCGGACGGCAGGCTCACAGTGCTTACGGTCACATCACCGGTGTAATCGGCCGCATACCTCTGTATAGAATTAACGATGACCCATTTTGCGTAACGACTTCCCTCTTCGTCGTATTGGTCCTTAAGCTGCTTAAGCTTCTGTGCCAGATCGTGCTCGTAGATCTCCTCGGCCCTCTTGAGGACAATATCCCTGGCCTCTTCCATGGTGAGTTCGGAAAGGTGGAATAGCTTCTTTTCAGCCTCTTCTTTCATGGTCTCCACCGCTATTCTTTCGTTCTCCACCTGTTGTCTCGCCTTTTCGATAGTCTCTTCTTTCTTATCGATGTTGTCCTCTCTTCTCGAGATCCTTTCTTCCCATTGTTTGAGTTCTTCTCTGTCTCTCTTGAACTCTTTTTCTTGCTCTTCCCTCAGTTTATGTAATTCTTCTCTGCCCTCGATCAAGGCTTTCTTTTTCAGGTGTTCGGCCTCTTCGTTCGCCCTTTTTAGTATCGATTCCGAATCCTGCTTGGCCGCTTTAAGCTGGCTTTGCAAATCATCTTTTACTTTTTTGACGGCCCGAGGAATCAATATATAATAAGCCAGGGCAAATCCGGCTGCCAGACCGACCATTATTCCAACTATTACTAAAATCATCCACGCGTCGCTGGCCCTTTGCTGTAATTACTCGAGGATACCAGCTCCCTCCTTTCACAATATCTCTCTCAATACTTCGTCGATGCTCCCGATCGAGAAACCTTTTCTGAAGAGTTTTCTCTTTAGTTTCTCAGCATCCTCTGCCCTCGCGTTTCCAATGGCTCTCTTGATTATCTCCTTCAGGTCGCATTCTTTCATTTCTCTGTTCATGGCCGCCTCTATCGTTTCCTCGGCCACACCCAGCTCTAAAAGTTCCATCTTAAGTCTGAACGGACCTTTGTAGTGCACGTTGAGACCATCGCTTATATAAATGCCCGCAAATCGCTCATCGTTTATCAGACCCTGCTCCTCGAGTTTCTTCATGGTTTCGGCGATTTCATCCTGCTCATATTGTCTTCGAGAGAGATATTCCTGAACTTCTCTGGCCGATCTAAGCCTGAATTTCAGGTATCTCAACGCATCGCCGACCGGATCGGACTTCATTCTTCTTCCTTTTCCTCTTTTTGCCTTTCCAGCAGGGGCAGATTGTTTGTGGTCCTGAGTCTGTTCTCGATTTCGAACATAACTTCGGGGTTGTTTTTAAGATACTCCACTCCGTTGGCCTTCCCCTGTCCGATGCTGACTTCCGCGTTATCGGGGGTTATGTAGTTGTACCAGGCGCCTTTTCTCTCTATTATGTTTGCGTCGGCGGCCAGGTTGAACAGCTCGTTGGCATGCTCAATACCCTGTCCGTAGATGATATCGACTTTGGCTTCTCTGAACGGTGGGGCCACTTTATTCTTCACGACCTTGATGGTTGTTTCATTTCCAAGTACGTTGGTTCCTTCTCTGATAGCGCTTCCCTTTCTTACCTCTAGTCTTACCGAAGAGTAGAACTTCAGTGCTACTCCTCCGGTTGTGGTTTCAGGATTTCCGTAAACGACACCGATCTTCATTCTTGTCTGGTTGATGAAGACAACTATGCATTTGGATCTGTTCACATTGCCGGAGATCTTTCTCAGAGCCTGCGACATAAGTCTGGCCTGGAGGCCGACCTGCAGTTCGCCCATGGCTCCTTCTATCTCGGTACGCGGTACGAGGGCCGCCACGGAGTCAACCACTATAAGATCTACGGCGTTGGATCTGATGAGTCCATCGACTATATCGAGTGCCTGCTCACCGTAATCGGGCTGTGAAACCAGAAGATTATCGACATCAACTCCCAGATTCTTTGCGTAATTGATATCGAGCGCATGTTCGGCATCTATGAAAGCCGCTATGCCGCCGCGCTTCTGTACCTCGGCAATCGCATGAAGTGCGATCGTTGTCTTGCCGCTGGATTCGGCACCGTAAATTTCGACGACTCTCCCCCTCGGGTAACCACCGACGGTGAGGGCGATATCCAGAGCCAGCGAACCGGTGGAGATGACTTCGATGTTCTGATCCTCTCTTTCACCCATCAACATAACCGAACCTTTTCCGAACTGCTTTTCGATGTCCTTTATTGCTCTTTCAAGTGCGTTCTTCTTATCCTTCGAAATCATGCTTAATCAGTCCTCCTTCAAAACTGCACGTGAAGACTTCCCTGTACTTCGCTCCCTCTCTGGAGAGAATAGACTCGAACACGCTCACTTCGTTGACCTGAAATACTATCTTCTCTGTTTCGATGGTTTCGAGAAACTTACGCCAAAGGGGCGGGCTGAACTTCATCCTCCCTACCGTAAGATGAGGCCTGAAATTGTCCTCGACGGGAAAATTCATCGATTCCAGGACAGATCGGACTTCTCTGTAGAGGTTTGAAAGTGTCTGATTCCTTTCTATACCGATCCATACAACTTTAGGCAGTTCTTTATGCTTGAAGTAACCGAGCTTTCCGGTCTCGAGAGTGAAAGCGGGAAAGCCCCGAAGCCTTTTGGAAAGCATCGTAGCCAGTAGCTCCAGCCTTTGAACCTCCACGTTGTCCAGGAATGAGATAGTGACGTGCGAGTTGCCCCCCGGCACCCACGAGGCTCTGAAGCCCATTCTCTTGAGTTTTTCGACCACCGATTCAACCATCGTCTGAACCTGCTGCCCTGTGTCTATAGCGATGAATGAGCGCAACTCAACTACCCCCTTTGAAAATCTGCAAATTCTTTCTGAGGTAATTGAAGCCGCTCGCGAGTGTGAGTGCCGCAACCAACAACTCTATGACAACTATCAGCGGTGGACCAAAAAGACCCCATATTACATTCAAATAAAGGATTCCAATGAAGACCATTTGAGATACCGTCTTGGCCTTGCCGAAAAGATCGGCCGCGATCACTCTCCCCTGATTGGAGGCCATCATCCTGATTCCCGATACCATGGTATCTCTGAAGATCATCACGAAGAGAAACCAGACGCTAATCTTCGACAGAGTCAAAAAGCCCAGGAAGATCGATGTCACCAGTATCTTGTCGGAAAGCTGATCGAGAAACTTTCCCAGATCGGTTACCAGACCGCGCTTTCGGGCTATTCTTCCGTCGAAGAAGTCCGTCAATGCCGCGACGACGAAGACCACGGCCGACAGAAAGTATAGAACCGTTCCATTCCCGGCCGTCAAAAAAAAGAGGGCCGGAACGGTGAGTACTATCCTGCTCAAGGTCAATAGATTAGGCAAGTTCATCAAGAACAACACCTTCCATATCGTGTTCAAAAGTATCTGTGATTCTAACGTTAGTGAAAAGTCCCTCTTCGACGTGACCTTTAAGCACGACCACGCCGTCTATTTCCGGGGCACTGTTGAAGGCTCTGCCAATGCTGTAGCTCTGTCCCGCCTCTTCGACCAGAACCTTCAGCACCTTACCTCTGTACTGACTCAACCTTGCAGCCGATATACCGTCCTGTTCCTGGAGGAGAAGTTCGAGCATCTCCTTCGCGCGGACGGTGGTGGTCGTTCTTCTCTTGTTGAAAGAATCTGTTCCCTCTTCACTCGAATAGACGAATCCTCCAAGTCTGTCGAACTCGACACTTTTCACGAAGTTCATGGTTTCTCTGAAAGTCTCTTCCGTCTCTCCGGGAAAACCCAGCATTATAGTTGTTCTCAATACGCTGTGAGGAGCCTTGTCTCTTATAAAATTGAAGATCGAACCGAGCTCCGAACTATTCCTGGTCCTGCCCATCGCTTTCAAGATTCTGTCCGAGCCGCTCTGGACTGGCATATCAAAGTAATCCACAACCTTAGGTAACTCGAGCATGGTATCGATCAGAGGAAGATCGACGTGGTCGGGGTGGAGATACATAACCCTTATCCAGAATTCTTCGTTCAGATCGTTGAGTTCCCTCAACAGATGACCCAGATCCAGATCGCCGTCGAGATCCCTGCCGTACTGGGTATTATCCTGAGATACAAGTACAATTTCCTTGACACCTTTCCTCACAAGGGAAAGTGCTTCGCTTTTTAGGCTCTCCAGAGAACGGCTTACAGAGAGTCCCTTGAAGAGAGGTATCGAACAAAAGGCACAGTTTCTATTACAGCCGTCGCCTATCTTCACATAGGCGCTGTAACCTGTTGCCCGGCGGTTGAAGTAGCCATAGACTCCTTCCGGCTCTTGAAAATAAAAGAGTTCACCCCTCTCTATGAGTCTGGCCAGAGTCAGTGGACTCGTGACACCTATCAATCCATCGAGCTCTGGAATATCCGACTTCATCTCGTCGAAATACCTCTGAACCAGACAGCCTACGGCGATGATTTTAAGCCCGGGCTTCCCTTTTCTGGCCGAAATGGCCTTGAATATCTCGTCGATGCTCTCTTTCTTCGCCTCTTCGATGAAACCGCAAGTGTCTATAACTATCAAATCGGCCATGTCGATTTCATCGACTATCGTGTGACCCTGGCTCTTCATGATTCCCGCGAAGTTGTCCATGTCGGCCAGGTTCTTGGGACAACCCAGAGTGAGTACCCCGAGGTTCATAACCTTTCCTTTCTCTTTTGCAAGTACTGTTCACGGATCTTCATGAGTTCTTCTATGTACTCGCGATCCCTGTAATTTGGGTAAGTGTAGGGCAGCGGTGAAAATTGGCCGTTTATGAACATCAGGGTAATCTCGGCGTACATTCCGTCACCTATGTAGATGCGGTTAGCCCAGTGTTTGGTGGATGCCAGAACGAACTGGGCGTGGTGTACGTAACCAGGGTCGATGTTGACCTTTCTCTTTCCGTCCACCGACAGATCTATTTCGATGGAGTTGGTGGCGCGTTTTATCAATGAAAGCTGCTGTGGATGTATCAATCTCTTGAAAGACAGTAACTTCCCCGAGAGTTTGTACCCCATCTCGTCGTTGTAGAAAGAAGTGAATCGATCGAAATCTAGAGTTTTGGAGATGTAATCTACCGGACCGAACCGCCTTTCAAGAATAGGTTGAACTTCTTGGAGTCTGTAATCTATATAAGATCCGAAAATAAACGTAACCAGATTCACCAGCTCAGTTCTTCTGAGATCTCCCATTTATCTGACACTCACTTCCACTTGTGGAATTGTCACGCTGACCATCTTTTCACCACTTTTAATTGTATATCTTCCCGGGGTCTCTTGCCTTACAACCACTTTCTCATTGCGATGAACCTTTATGGTGAGACTGTCTCCAGACACCAACCTGTAGCCTTCATCTCCGATCAGTATTCTCAACTCGGCCGACAACGATTGGAACTCTATCTCGTATTCTACGGCCATCGTATCTTTTACAAAGCGATAGAGAAAAAGAGATTCGACAAAAAGAAAAAGCGAAATGACCAACAACAAAATTACTATCATCTGATCATTGGAATTGCCCCTCTTTGCCATAAAACAGAACTCCCACCATTCTCCAGGTAAAGGACTACAGCAATTATAGCATGGGAAAGCACTACAATCTGAGAGCCCAACACTGGGGCCGTAGAGAATCCACACGTGATATAATTTTCACAAATGGAATCTCTGTGATTTTCAGGGGGTTGATCGGATTGGATAACCAGAAAATTCCGAAACCAACCATAAAGAGACTGGCCGTGTATCACAGATGTCTTGAAAATATGCTCTTTTCTGGTAAGGCGAGTGTGTCGTCCAAAGATATCGCCGATCAACTCGGCATAAAGGCCAGCCAGGTTCGTAAAGACCTATCGTATTTTGGCGAGTTCGGAAGACGCGGAGTCGGCTACAACACCCAGCAGTTGCTAGACAGTGTCAGCGATATTCTGGGAATGAGAAAGGTATGGAACGTGTGCATAGTAGGTATGGGAAATTTAGGAATGGCCCTGGCCACATATCCGGGACTGGGCAGGTCGGGCTTTTTCATTAGGGCTCTCTTGGACAACAACCCCAACAAGATTGGGATTCCCATTCCGAACGATCTCTCGATCGAGCCCATTTCGGTCCTGAAGAGTGTCGTGAAAGAGAGAGCGATAAATATGGGAGTGATCACGGTACCGGCCGAGGTGGCTCAGGAAACGGCCGATGCGCTGGTTGATGCGGGAGTACAGGGAATAGTGAACTTCGCTCCGGTAAGGTTGAATCTGCCCGATAGTGTGAACGTAGAAGAAATAGATATTTCCGTTTCCTTCCGATCTCTGGCCTTCAGCATAAGTCTTCACTCTGGCAGGAGGAGGAGGGAGTAATGGTTCTGGTCTCTATAATCGGCGGAAGCGGTGCCGGGAAGACCTCGGTCACGAACGTTATATACAACCATTTCAACGACCGGGCCGCCGTACTTTCCATGGATGATTACTACAAAAACCTGGAACCGGGGACCGATCCAAGGGAGTTCAATTTCGATTCGCCCAAAGCCTTTGACTTCGAGCTCTTCGAGTCGCACCTCAGAACTATAAAGGAGAACGGTACTGTGAAAGTGCCTGTCTATAGTATGGTGACATACAGACGAGAGGACGGGATATGGAGAACATTCGAACCCAGACCGCTCGTGCTGGTCGAGGGATTGCTGGTGATGTTCAGGAAAGAGATGAGAGAACTGTTCGATTTCTCGATTTACATCGATGCACCGGCCGATGAGAGGCTGATCAGGAGAATAGAGAGAGATACCAGGGAGCGTGGTCGTTCACTCGAGAGTATAATCACTCAGTACAGGAAGTTCGTCTCTCCGTCGTTCGAGAGTTTCATAGAACCCCAGAAGTATTTTTGTGATATAGTTTTACCTGACGGCGCTGCCAACACAACAGGGCTCAACGTCATTATCAATGCCATAGAGAACATGCTAAAAAAGTGATCGGGGCTGGAGGTGTGAAGTGCCAAAGAGATTTCTCACGGTCGTTCTTTTACTAGCCGTTTCTGTACTCTCCTTTTCTTTCAGCCAGGAAGAGGTACTGGATAGATTCAAGAGCTATATGAACGATTATCAGAGAGAAGCTCCGGAACTCCAAAAGATAAAAAAGCTGGAAGAGGATCTGAACTATCTCTCCGTTTACAGGTTGTACAAACTTCAAACGGTCGGTAGTATCGAGAAGAAGGAAAGTGCGACCACCATAGCCGATCTTCTTTCAAGGCATCTTGAATCGCTTCCGGCCGAGGACTTTTCGAGCAACGACGACAGGATAGCCTACAGTGCCTTTCTCGCATGGGTGCTCTCGGATTTCTCCGGCAAGGCTTTCCAGGTTGGAACTCTGAACGAGATGCCCGCCTACCTTTCGACATTCAACTCCTTCACCAGTCAGGTCAGGAGTATGGCCGAAGCTGTCTACAAAGAATGGATGGCTTACGCGCTGGGCCTGGTCAAAGATGAACCATCGGTCTTTCCGGGCGAGCTGAAAAAGACCGATACTTTTGCTCAGTACTCTCTAAAAGCAGACGCCGACGAGAAATCCGAAAGAGAGATACTCTCTCTGTCCAGCAATCAGATTTACAATCTTCTCAATTCGAGTATCGATACTATTGGCAAGCGCGAGTACGACATTTCATCGCTGGTAGAAGAGGAAGTGAAGAGATTCGCCGTTCAGGCGACGCTGGATGTGGCTCCCCTCATGGATTCCAATCTGATGAACGCTGCGAGAGACCTATTCCAGCTCTGGTTGTACAGATCGCTCGGGCTGGTCGAGGAAGTTCCTCACTATCCGGCCGAAATAAGTGTTAAAACGCTTTCTATCAAAGGGTTCAATTTGAGTTTACCTCTGGATAATCCAGATTACGAAAGAGTGGTCGAGATCCTCAACAACAATCTGGATTCGCGTCTGAAGTCCATCGAGAAGCTACAGATGGCTTCGCAGGTACTTTCCATCAGACAGTTCACCCCGGTAGGTCTAATAGAGAGGGACATTGGCGACGAAGTGAAAAAGATAATCCCCGTTCAGGCCGGCATCCTGGGGCAGTTGCGGAATTCGTTATCCAGAGAGATCGTCTCCGTGAGCGAAAAGGGCGTAAATCTCTGGTGGTTAAGATTTGTAGGTTATATAATTCTAGCTTTGATAGCCTTTTTCCTTCTTCCGGCGCTCAGAAAATACTGGCTAGGGATCGTCATTACCTTCGAGATATTCTATATGCTTTTCCTGACCGACGTGACGAGGAACCTCTTCGATCTCTCGCTGTACTCGATAATAGTGCTACCGGTCTTCGCCTTCATTCTGATAATGGCCGTCTTCTCGATTTTCAAGAAGGGCGGAAAAAAGTCGCTGCTAGTGATAAAGCTTCTACTACTGGCGACGATCGCGATCTTTCCGTTTTTGAAGCTTTACAACGATGTACCGGAGATCTCGATGGACAGTTTCGAAGGTTTCTACGATTCGATCTATTATTCAACTCTCAAGAGGGATCTCTTCCTCGCACCCGAGTCTCTGATAAGCCTCGAAATAAGGGATCTAAGTTCGGTCGTCTCCAGCGAATTGAACAGCTTCAAGAGAGTTTTGAGAGTCATCGTGCCCAACGAGATGAACGCATTTTCCAACAACGCCGGTCTATCATACACCGTTGACGGCAACGGAAGACTAAGAGTAACCGCACCGGCTTTTTCAGAGTACATGTCTATCGAAAACCAGCAAGCCTACGCCGATGAACTCCGTGGATTGTCGAAAGACCTGAACAGTTTCATAAGAGACAGCGAAAGAAACGCCAGAACTTACGAGTCTTTGCTTAAGAGTTTCGTATCTTCTTCCGAGAGGATAATTAGATATTCGGGAGAAACACTGAGGGCAGACTTCACTGAATTCGTCGAAACCTCGCTCAAGTCCAAACCCGAGCTGAACGTAGTTATGGACGACTATCTCGCTGAGGTGTCCGACGATCTGGAAAGAGAGGCTCTTCCGGCCGTTGTGAGAGTCTTCAGGGTTCCAAAGTTCGTTGCACTGGCACTGGGTCTCTTCCTGCTCTCGGCTGTCGTTTTTGTAGTTAAGAAACCGTTGATCTCACTGATCAATATCGTCGTTGTGAGTGTTTATTTCGTGATATCTCTTGCCGGAATCAAAGAGCTAACTCTATTCGTTCAAGGTGGCTCCCCAGTTCTCAACATAACTGTTGATCCGTCCGTAAACGCTTTGTTTTTGATTGTTTTTGCAGGTATAATTGTTCTATCAGTTCTATGGGTTTTACTATCTCAAAAGAAAGGGAGTGTTAGTGAATGAAACTCAGAGTGCTTCTTGTCATTTCTCTTATTCTCATGGTTGCCCTCCCGGTAATGGCGATGAAGGTAATCATGGTTACCGACGTCGGCGGGCTTGGCGACAAATCATTCAACGATGGAACCTGGGAAGGAATCGTTAAGGCATCTGATTTTCTCGGACTCGAGAAAGAGGTAGTCCAGTCCAAAGAGCAGTCGGACTACATACCCAACCTCTCCAACGCGGCTAAAGAAGCCGATATAATCTTCGGAGTCGGATTCATGATGGCCGATGCTCTTTACAAAGTAGCTCCCCAGTTCCCGGACACGTACTTCATCGGAATCGACATCGACCCTATCGAGAACATGCCAGACAACGTGGCAACGTATCTCTTCAAAGAGCAGGAAGGAGCCTTCCTTGTAGGTTATGTCGTTGCGGCAATGACGAAGACCAATATGGTGGGTTTCGTCGGTGGAATCCCGATACCGCCGGTCGAAAGGTTCCGCTACGGTTATGAAGCCGGAATAAGGGTCTACGAAGAGCTTCACGGAAAGACAATCTCCATGCTTCAGGGATACACCATGGACTTTAACGATCCCAAAAAGGGTAAAGACCTCGCTCTGGCACAGTTCGCGGAAGGCGCAGATATAGTTTTCCACGCTTCCGGCGCCTGTGGAAATGGAGTAATCGAAGCTGCTGCCGAGAAGGGCGAAGGCTTCTTTGCAGTCGGTGTTGACGTTGACCAGGATTATATGGCACCTGGAAGAGTTCTAACCAGCTCGGTAAAGAGAGTCGATATGGCTTCCTATCAGGCGGTCATGAGTATCGCTCTGGGAACTTTCGAGCCTGGCACCAAGACCCTGGGTATAAAAGATGAGGGTGTCGGAATAAGCCCGATGAAGTACACCAAGGACGTCGTCGGTCCGATCATTCTCAGTGAAATCGAATTCTTGAGGGAACAGATCAAGGCCGGAACCATTGTTGCCCCCGATACGCAGGAAAAGCTGGACGCTTTCGTTGTTCCCGCTATAGCGCTGCCATAATGGTTTCTTTTCACACAATCGTGTGATATCAAAGATCGGGAGGGTTAACGCTCTCCCGATCTTTCGTATCATGAACGATGGGGGTGAGCGTGTGGACGCCACAAACGTTAAAAACCTCGATCTTTCCGGTATGGCCGTTGCCATGAAGGGAATCACCAAGAGATTTCCCTCCGTGGTTGCCAACGATAACGTAGATTTCTTTGTAAAGAAAGGCGAAATACACGCGCTCGTTGGGGAGAACGGTGCAGGAAAATCCACTCTCGTGAACCAGCTTTACGGTCTTTATACCCCCGACGAAGGCGAGATCTATATAAACGGAAAGAAATTCGTTTTCAAAGGGCCGAGAGACGCCATAGACGCGGAAATAGGAATGGTTCACCAGCACTTCATGCTCGTTGACAACCAGACCGTCTCGGAAAACGTCGTTCTCGGTTCCGAGCCGAGACGTGGTCCCTTCAACCTCTTCATTGACAGCGGTAAGTCGAGGAGATCCGTCGTGGAACTCTCCAAGAAGTACGGTCTGTTGGTCGATGTCGATGCGATGATAGAAGATATACCGGTCGGTATGCAGCAGAGAGTCGAAATTTTGAAGATCCTTTACAGAGGTGCCAGCATACTGATCTTCGACGAACCGACTGCGGTGTTGACTCCCCAGGAGACAGAGGAACTCTTCAAGATCCTGAGAGTCCTCAAAGAAAATGGAAAGACCATCATCTTCATCACTCACAAGCTGAACGAAGTGATGGCTATAACTGACAGAGTAACGGTTATGCGACTGGGAAAGGTCACCGGCCAGGTCGATACTAGAGATACCAACCCCAGGCAACTGGCCAACATGATGGTGGGGAGAGAAGTGCTGCTCAGAGTCGAGAAAGAGGCTCACGAGCCCGGGAAGACGCTCCTGGAGGTCAAAAACCTCCATGTGAAAGACAACAGAAAGCTCGATACCGTCAAAAGCGTATCCTTCAGCGTTAGGGAGGGCGAGATACTGGGAATCGCCGGAGTGGCCGGAAATGGCCAGACGGAACTCATAGAAGCCATCACGGGATTGAGAAAGGCCGAGAGTGGCAGTATAACTCTCATGGGAAAGGATCTCACGAACAAGTCGGCCCTCGACATCAGAGAATCTGGATTGACACATATTCCAGAAGACAGGCTTAAAAGGGGCCTGATCTCACAGTACCCGGTCTATTACAATCTGATCCTGGGAAAGCACAACGACAAACCCTTCGCGTCCGAAGGTTTCATCGATATGAAAGAGGTCAAAAATTTCGCCAGGTACATCGTCGAAACCTTTGATGTGAGGCCCAAAGACATAGATATCCTGGGTGGTAACCTTTCAGGTGGAAACCAGCAGAAAGTCGTAGTGGGGAGGGAATTGAGCACCGTTCCTATAGAGCCGAAGGTCGTGGCGATATCGCAGCCGACCAGGGGACTCGATATCGGAGCTATTGAGTTCATACACAGAACGATACTGAACATGAGGACGAAAGGTATAGGCATCCTTCTGGTCTCCATGGAGCTGGACGAAATATTCTCCCTCTCAGACAGGATACTGGTTTTCTATGAAGGTGAAATAATGGGTGAAGTGCTTCCCAATGAAGTGAACCGTGAAGAGATAGGACTGATGATGGCCGGTCACAGCAAGGCAGAAGTAGTGAAAGAGCGGGGGTGATTGAGAATGAACCGAAGCAAAATCTACGCTCTGCTGGTACCTGTAGTTTCTGTAATTATCGCGCTACTGATAGCTTCGATCATTATAATAATCATCGGCAAGAATCCTCTGACTGCCTACGGAATAATGCTGGAAGGAGCTTTCGGCGGTGCCGAACAGCTCGCCAACACTATAATCAAGATGACTCCGTTGATACTCACCGGTCTGGCCGTCGGTTTCGGTTTCCGCGCCGGTGTCTTCAACATAGGGGCCGAAGGGCAGATGACTATCGGCGCACTGATGGGAGCGGTAGTTGCGATGAACATAGGCGGTGTTCCTTCGGTGATAGCTATACCGCTATCCATAATAGTCGGGATGCTGGCAGGCGCCTTCTGGGCCTCGATAGCCGGTTTTCTGAAGGCCTTCACCGGCGCTCACGAAGTCATTTCGACCATAATGCTCAACTGGATAGCAGCCAACTTTGCCTCTTTCATGGTCACCGGACCGCTGGCCGTGGGCTCGGGTACGCCCAAGAGCCCTGAGATAGCCGAAGCCGCGAAGCTGCCGGTCGTCCTGAAGGTTCAGGCGACGGAACTGAGTATAGGCATCTTCATAGCCGTTGTTGTGGCGGTGGTCATGTACGTCTTCATCGAGAAGACAACGACCGGTTACGAACTGAAAGGTGTGGGTTTCAACCCCCACGCGGCCGAGTACGGCGGCATCAGCATAAGAAAGAGTATCATAATGACGATGGCCATCAGCGGAGCGCTGGCCGGAATGGCCGGTATAGTGGACCTTCTCGGAGTTCCACCCCACAGATTCGTGGGTGAGCTGACCGGCGGACGCGGCTTCGACGGAATAACTATAGCGCTCATCGGGCGAAACAATCCGATAGGCATCATTTTCGCCGCTCTTCTGATAGCGGCTCTGAGAACAGGGTCCAACGCTATGCAGATAAGGGCACAGATACCGAACGACATAGTTTCCATAATCCAGGGAATAGTGATCTTCCTGGTGGCGGCGGAAAGAATCGTCACCACCCTGATCTACTGGAAAGGCAGGAAAGGGGTGACCACGGCATGAGCTGGATTGAGGCTATTTTTGCGATTCTCGTTAATCCGCTTTTCTATAAGTTGACTCTGCTTTCTGCGACGCCTCTGATTTTCTCCGCCCTGGGCGGTACTTACAGCGAGATCACAGGGGTTACTAACATCGCTCTCGAAGGGATCATGTTGATGGGCGCCTTCAACTCTATAGTCTTCACTTTCATCACGGGGAACGCCTGGATCGGCGTTTTGATGGCGGTCATAATAGGGGTTGGGTTCACATGGTTCCACGCGTGGGCGAGCATACGCTGGTCGGCCAACCAGATAGTCAGCGCAACGGCCCTGGTTATCGTCGCTCAGGGTACCACCTCTTTTCTCATGATTCCCATTTTCGGCAACGAGGGTCAGACGGATTTCATAGGAAGGGTACCCTACATAGAGATAGGCTGGCTGAAGGGAATACCCTTCATCGGCGACATCTTCGGCTCTATGAGCCCCTTCACTTATCTGGCGATCGCCGCGGTTATAGCTAGCTGGATCCTGATGTACAGGACGCCTCTAGGTTTGAGGATGAGGGCGGTCGGTGAAAACCCCGAAGCGGCCGATACTCTAGGTATAAACGTTTTCAAGACCAGATATTTCGGTGTCCTCATGAGCGGAGCCCTGAGCAGTCTAGGCGGAGCCTTCCTCTCAGTGGGAGAGCTGGGAAGGTTCGTCGAGAACATGATCCACGGGAGGGGCTTCATAGCTCTGGCCGCGATGATACTAGGGAATTGGAACCCCGCGGGCGCAATGTGGGCGGCCCTTCTCTTTGGTGCCGCCGAAGCCATGAACCTCCAGCTGCAGAGCAGTTCGATCGTATCTGTTTCGGCCAACGTGAAACCGCTTTTCAATATGTTGCCCTTCATAGTGACATTGATAGTTGTGGGAGGTTTCATAGGTAAGACACGATCTCCTGCGGCAGATGGCGAACCTTACGAGAAAGAGTCATAAAAAAGGCCCCTTTCAGGGGCCTTTTTTATGGAAGTCTAAGGGCCTGCTGGAGACGGTGCAGGGTCTTGTTTCTGCCGAGCAGGAAGACGACATCTACGAGTTCCGGTCCCTCTTCGCTGGCAGTCAACACGTGTCTCAGGCTCATGTAGAAGGACTTCCTGTCGGGTTTTATCTCCTTTAGTATCTCTTTGATCGTCGAGACTATCTCTTCGTTGCTCCAGCTGTTCAGGTACTCTATCCTGTCCTTGAAAGCTTCGAGTGATCTGAAGACCTTCCGCTGTTCCTCGTTCTCGGGGCTCAGAGGTCTCACCTGGATTTCTTCGAAGTAGAGCTTCATCTTTTCAGGTATTTCCGACAGTAATTCCACACCCTTTCTCACCGAATCGATGGCCCGCTTTAGCCACTTCAGGTTCGCACCGGCCTCCTCAAGCGAGATCAGCCCGGCCTGCACGAGGAAGGGTATGGTGAGATCGGTAATTCTATCCAGATCGGCTTCGCGTATATAAACCCCGTTCATCCAGCGAGCTTTGGCTTCATCGAATATAGCCGCACTGGTGTTGACCCTGTCTATGGTGAAACTCTCTATTATTTCGCCGTAGGAAAGTATCTCCTTTCCCTCCGGGTGCGACCATCCAAGAAGGGTGAGAAAGTTGAAAAAGGCTTCCGGGAGAAAACCTCTGTCCCTGAATTGTTCGACCGATGTGTCTCCATGCCTCTTGCTGAGTTTTTTACCGTCGGGACCAAGGATCATCGATACGTGGGCGAACGAAGGGATGGGCGCTTCAAAGGCCTCGTAAAGCGCGAGCTGCCGAAGGGTGTTTGAAAGGTGATCGTCCCCCCTTATTACGTGCGTGATCTCCATCAATATATCATCGACGACGACCGCGAAGTTGTAGATGGGCTGGTTGTTGGAGCGGAGTATCACGAAATCGCCGATCGCGCCTTCTTTGAAAATAACTTCGCCCTTTATCAGGTCGAGGAGACGGTATTCCTTTCTCGGCATCTTGAAAAAAACCACTGGGTTGAGACCCCCGCCCTCGAACTCCTTTTTCCTTTCGGGAGTGTTGAACTTCTCTAGCATCTGCTGATCGTAGTGGGGCGGCTTGCCCTGGGAGAGGAGATCATCATGAAGCGTCTCTATCTCTTCTGGGTAGGCATAGACTCTGTAGGCTTTGCCGGAATTTATCAACTCATCGACCATTTTCACGTATATATCGGTCCTCTCGGTCTGTCTGTACGGACCCGTCTCTCCCCCGACATCCGGCCCCTCGTCCCAGGTTATTCCCATCCAGAGGAGAGATTCCATCAGCTGCTCTTCGTACTCTTTCGTAGATCTGGAAATGTCTGTGTCTTCTATCCTGAGCACGAATTTGCCGTCGTAATGCTTGGCGAAAAGGTAGTTGAAAAGCGCGGTACGCGCGCCGCCAACGTGCAGATAGCCGGTGGGACTTGGAGCGAATCTCACCCTATTCATTTTCATCATAGACTCTCCTTTCTGCGCAGGGCAAGTAGAACACCGGAAATTGTCTTGCTATCGCTTATGCTTCCTTCTAGTATCCTCTTTACCACTTCTTCGATTCTCATAAAGACCGGTTCGACGAACTCACCTTCGTCGGGATCGGATTCTCCGACCCTCTCGACTTCGCAGGTGAAAATGTGGATCGCCTCGTCGGAAAAGCCCGGCGAAGTCTCTATCACCGTCAGTTTTTCAAGCCTCACCGGTCCGTAACCGGTCTCTTCGAGCAGTTCTCTCCTGGCGCAGTTCACGGGGTCCTCTCCTTCATCGAGTTTGCCGGCCGGTATTTCCAGCATATACTTCTGAACAGGAAACCTGTACTGCCTTACCAGCAGCAGTTCTTCTCCCTTGAAGGCGACGACTGCCACGGCTCCGGGATGCCTTACCACCTCTCTGGAAGCCTCGCTGTCGTCGATCAATTTCACCAGATGTCTCTCCAGTTTCAATATCCTTCCGGAGAAGATCTCCTCTTTATGCAACGAAATCTCCATTTCATTCCTCCAGTTCGAAGTGCATGGGGAGCAGCTCGAAAACAGTTGTTCTTACAACACTGTCCTTCCCCACCAGTATCACTTCGAAGTCTCCGAATTCGGCCATGAACTGTCTGCACATTCCACAGGGAGAAGTCGCTTCATCTCTCTTGCTGACGATGGCTATAGCCCTGAAACTTCTCCGCCCCCTGGACACGGCCGAGGCTATCGCGGATCTCTCGGCGCAGATCGATAAACCGAACGACGCGTTCTCGACGTTCGTACCGGTGAAGATCTCCCCTTCCACCGTCAGAAGGGCCGCTCCCACCGGAAAATTCGAATAGGGAGAATAGGAGTTCTCCATGGCTTCAATAGCTTTCTGTATCAGTATGTTCTCCTTTGAACTGTCTTTCATCGACGCTCCTCCTGTCAACGCTTAGCCTGATCTTTTCGACCTTGTTCTTTCCGGCCGCCAGGATCTCGAAGGTAAAGCCGTTGACTATTATCTTCTCTCCCACTTCGGGAAATCTTTCGAGAACCTCCAACAAGTAGCCGCCGATAGTTTCGAACTCGGTATCGGGAAAGACCTGTTCGAGCTCCCTCTCGATATCGTTTATAGGTGTCATGCCATCGACTATGTACTCGCTGTCGCTGACCTTTTCTATCATCATTTCTTCGGACTCTTCGTCGTACTCGTCCAGTATTTCACCGGTCAATTCCTCTATAGCGTCTTCCATGGTTATCAGGCCGGCCGTCCCCCCGTACTCGTCGATAACTATCGCCATATGGTTCTTCTTCTCTTTGAACTCTCTGAGAAGGTCATCGACCTTTTTAGTTTCGGGAACGAAGTAGGGCGCCCTCATTATTTCTTTGACATGGACGACCTGGAGAAGATCGTTATCTTTCCTGTCCAGGATGAAGTTGAGCAGATCCTTCGCATAACAAACCCCGACGATCCTGTCGACATTTTCCCTGTATATGGGATAACGCGAATAACCTTCCGATTCTACGAGCTCCATCAATTCTATGAGCGGTGCGTCCTCTTCCAGTGAAACTATCTCGACCCTCGGAGTCATTATCTCCTTGACCGAGATATCCTTCAACTCGAGAGTGCGCTTCATGATCATTCTCTCTTCGGATTGAAGAACGCCCTCTTCGTGTCCGGCGTCCACGGCAGATCTTATCTCATCTTCCGTTATGAACGGAGCGTACGGGACTTTTTTTCCACCCACTATGACTATGAAGAGATTCGAGATGCGCAGAAGCAACCAGAGTAGGGGCCTGAGAACAGACGTTAAGATGGTTATAAAAACTATAACTCTCTTGAAAAAACGCTCGGGGTTCTCTCTGGCAAAGATCTTGGGTGTTATTTCACCGAAGACCAGTATCAGAAAAGTCATCACGCCGGTTACTATCGCAGCGGCGACACCTGCAGAGTTCTGCGGCAACAGCTGGATTGCAAGAAGCGTGGCGAGTGAAGAGGCGAGAATGTTCACTATGTTGTTCATTACCAGAATAGCTGTCAGAATGCTGTTGGGATTGTCAATGAAATTCTTAACCGATTTGCTGAGCCTTTTTTCATCACTCTCCGAGAGCTCGCGCAATTTCAATTTGCTCACGGACATTAGAGCCGCTTCAGATCCAGAGAAAAGTCCCGATAGATACAGCAATAGAATCAGAAAGGCCAGGTTCAATAAAAGCGACACAGGGTCCTCGCTACTAGTAGGGTCGCCCACTTCTTTTTTACACCTCCAGATCAGTAATGGTATGTCCTGTTGTCCAGAATAGAATAGGCCCTGTAGAGCTGCTCGAGTAGAAGCATGAGAGCCATCTCGTGTGTGAAAGTCATTCTGGACAGCGATAATTTCTGCCACTCTCTCGAGAGAAGCTCGTCGCTGAAACCGAGCGGTCCTCCCAGGAGAAAAGACAGATTCTTCACTCCTATATTCTGCCATTTTTGTAGCTTCTGTGCAAACTCTACCGATGAGTATTGTTCACCCTGTTCATGCAACAGAACGACAGTTTCATCGGGTCTCAAAAGTTTCAGGTAGTTTTTGCCTTCTTTCTCCTTGATCTTCTCCCTCTCTCTGTCCGTTCCTCCGCCCAGGGGAAGATGCCGGATTTCGATTCTCACGTACGGTTTGAGCCATTTGTCATATTGCTCGATACCTTGGACGACAAAATCCGATTTCGGTTTTCCCGTTAGAATTACCCTTATGTTCATCCGATTACAGTTCCGCTTTTTATGACATTCGAGACTATATCCCTCGAGAAATTGTACACCACTTCCGAGTAATCCCCGGCTCTCAGTAGCACTAGATCGGCGTCGTAACCTTCTCTGATCAATCCCTTCCTGTCCTCGGCCCCGAGAACGGCCGCCGCGTTGGCGGTGTAGGCGGTTATTGCTTCTTCAACCTTGAGGCCGCACCTGGTGACGGCGAGAAACATGACGATGAAGGGGTTGTATATGTTGCAGGAGCCCGGGTTGAAATCCGATGCTATGGCGACGATCGCCCCCCGATCGATCAATTCTCTGCCACTTGCGAAACTCTCGTTCAAAAAGAAGGAGGTTCCGGGAAGGAGCGTGGCGATGGTGTCGCTTTTCGCAAGCGCCTTGATGGTGGCATCGTCGGCCGATATCAGGTGGTCGGCGGAAACGGCCCCCAGTTCCACGGCAAGCAAACCGCCTCCCGATGAGGAGAGCTCGTCGGCGTGTATTCTGATCCTGAAGCCACGGTCTCTGGCGGCGAGCATGTAACGTCTCGATTGATCTACGTTGAAAACCCCATCCTCACAGAAAATATCGATAGTATCTGTCAGTTTGTGAACTTCATCGAACGTTTCGATCAATGAGGAGAGGTATTCGTCTTTGGATGAATACTCTCGCGGCAGGGCATGAGCACCCAGAAAAGTCGAGAAGACATCGACCGGGTGTATTTCGTCGAGCGCTTCGAGAACACGAAGCTGCTTGAGCTCCCCATCTCTGTCGAGACCGTACCCGCTCTTACCCTCGACAGTCGTGACTCCCAGGGAGAGCATGGAGTCGAGAAATCGCGAAGACTCGGCCATCAAAGAGGTAGCCGGGGCCTTTCTCACCGCTTCCGTTGTCGATCTTATTCCACCGCCGGCCTTCATTATGTCCATATAACTCCGGCCTTCCAGCCGCATGAGGAACTCCTTGCTCCTGTTACCTGTGAAGGGGATGTGTGTGTGACAGTCTATAAACCCCGGCATGGCGATCAACCCACGGCCGTCGATATATTTTTCAGCGACTGGTATTTCCGGTCCGACGTATTCGATTTTCCCATCAAGGATTCCGATGTTGCTTTCCTTTATACATTCGATGCGGGCCATATCTCTCCCCCTGACCGGTCCGTGGGCGACCGGAGTTACGATTGAGTTAAGGTTCAGTATGGCCAGATCGAGTTTCACTCTACTCTCCTTCCCTCGAAATGAAGTCGAGAACTCTCTTCTCGAGAATCGACGACGAATCGAACTTCTCCAGTTTGAGATAGTGTTCGGCAACATCTACGAGGGCCTGCAGGGGTGTAAGGCCAACTATTTCCGATCCCACGATAGAAACTCCGTATCGTTCGGCCTCGGACTTTATGACTTCGTAAACCCTGAAGAGCGGTGTCTTTCTGTAGTTGGTCATATTCATGGAGACCTGCACTATGCCTCTGTCTTCCAGTCTGAACCCGAGGGCTTTGACATAGCGAAAGCCGCCGCTTATGTGTCTTATGGCCTTGGCTATCTTGTTGGCTATCTCTATGTTGTCGGTTCCCAGATTGACGTTGAAGGCGATAAGGTATTCCCTGCAACCGACAGCGACCACGCCAGCCGAAGGATGAACAGAAGAAGGTCCAAAATCGGGTTTCCAGGCCTCCTGGGTGATCTTGGAGTTGAAGTTCTCGAACTCACCCTTCCTTATGTTCGAAAGACTGACACGTTCCGGGCTGGTTGCGGAATCCTCGTAAAGGTAAACCGGTATCGACAGTTCCTCGCCGATTCTCCTGCCCAACCTTCTGGAAAGTTCTATACACTCGTCTTTTGTTGTGTTCATAACTGGAATCAGCGGAATGACATCGGCGGAGCCCATTCTGGGATGTTCTCCGGAATGGTTCTTCAGATCTATCAGATCTCGGGCCTTCTTCGTCATATCGAAGAGGGCTTCCTCTATCGCCTCGGGAACCCCTGTGAGCGTTACAACCGAGCGATTGTGGTTGGGGTCGCTCGAGTAATCCAGTATCCATACCCCATCGATCTTTCTACCTTCGTTCACTATCTCTTCGATAACCTCGGCTCTCCTGCCTTCGCTGAAATTAGGTACTGATTCAATAAGTCTCATAAAATACCTCCCTGGAAATATCGCTGTTTTTTCTACTTCTTATCGTAATCTGCTCTTCTGCTAGCATAACTCTGCACTATTCCAAGTTGCAGGGCGAATATCATCGATGAAGATCCTCCGTAACTTATCAAAGGAAGGGGAATACCGGTTACCGGGAGAAGACCGAGATTCATACCGATATTCTCCACCACGTGAAAAGCGAACATGGCGAAAAAACCGCTCATTACGAGTCTACCAAAAAAATCACCGGTTCTTCTGGTGATCGCCCAGATTCTCCATAGCAGTAGCGAATAAAGCAATATGACCGTGATCGCACCTACAAAGCCCCACTCCTCGCCTATCACGGAAAAAATGAAATCGGTGTGATCGGCCGGCACATAACCCAATCTGTTCATGGTACCCTGCACGAATCCCTTTCCGGTCCATCCACCCGAACCGATCGCCCTTATAGCCTGAATGGTGTTGTAGGCGGCCCCGGAAGCGTATTCTTCGGGATTGAGAAAACTCAAAATTCTGTCTCTCTGGTAGGATTCGAGCCCGAACATGAGAACGGCCGGCACTGCCACGGCTATCAAAGCGGTCATGACTATCATCAATCTGTCGAATTTTTTGCTTATCAGTGTCATAAAGTACCAGATCACCACGATGATTATCGTCGTTCCAAGATCGGGTTCCAGATAGATCAACCCCATGATCAGAAACGTCGCCAGCAAGCCTGCTAAAAAAGAAAGATACCGCCTGGTCTCGAGCGAATAAAGATAACCGAGGAAGAGTATCAAGGAAAACTTCGCAATTTCCGATGGCTGTAAACTGGCGATGCCAAGATCTATCCATCTTCTCGATCCTTCGATGGGATTCAAGAAAAGCACCAGAACAAGGCCCGCTATGGACAGCGCCATGAGCGCGATGGCGAAATCTCTCCATACTTTTCTTTTCAGTACGTACGCCGTGAAAACGAAGACGGCCCACGAAAGAAGAGCCCACACCACCTGGCGCCCGAACATGTATTCCTCTCTCTCGCCAAAGGTCGCGCTGTAAAGTACCACCAGACCAAAGGCCATGAGAATTGCCATAACAAAGGGAAGTTGCCACTCGAACCTAGCTTTCATCAAACTCTCTCCTTCCATCAATTATATAACCTGGTGAGAGAAACTGAGATTACACAAGCAAAACAGCCTGCAATCGCCGGGAAATATTGACAGTGAGAATGCCGTTACTGTACCAGTAGAGAGAAAAATGTATAATCGTAGATGAGGGAATACAACGGTCCTTTACTGGTTGTTATCTCACAATAAAAGCGAGTTCTCTGAAGGGAAGGTGCTTCTCGAATGAACGTACGTGAGATAATCGCGTCGAAAGATTCAAGAAAATTATCGATGGTAACGGCTTTCAGCTACTTCGAGGCGAAGTTCGCTTTAGAGTCGGAGATCGACATGATTCTGGTGGGCGATTCGCTCGGTACATACGTGATGGGTAAGAAAGATACTCTGTCGGTAACCATGGAAGAGATGCTCTGGTCTCTGAAGGCCGTCCGGCGCGGGGCGAGAGATGGGTTCATCATCGCCGACATGCCCTTCGGTTCGTACCAGCAATCGAGAGAGAAGGCCGTAGAAAACGCCATCGCTTTTTTACGGCACGGTGCAAACGCATTGAAGATCGAGGGAGGTTATGAAACGGCCGAGCTGATCAAATACCTTGTCGATAGAGGATTTCCCGTCATGGGCCACGTAGGGATCACTCCTCATCACGCCAGCCTCGAGGGGACGTATCAGGTACAGGGAAAGGACGAGAAGAGCATCAAGCGCCTCATCGAATCGGTAAAAAACCTTGAAGAGGCCGGGGTCTTCGCGATACTTCTGGAGCTGGTGGTGGAAGAAGTCGCCGGAAAACTCACTCAGGAAGCCTCCGTTCCCGTGCTGGGACTTGGATCGGGCCGGTTCTGCGATGGACAGTTCTTGAAGTGGCACGATCTTCTGGGCATAAACGATGAATCTGAGCCGAGGTACGTTAAAAGGTACGCCAATTTGAAGGAGAACATCGTGAGCGCCCTGAAACACTTCGACCGGGACGTTAAAGAAGGGAGGTTCCCGGTAGAGGATCATGCCTTCGGTGGAGGAGAAGAGATCTAGAAAAGGTGATAATGATCCGTCTTGAACTGGCGGGCCAAATAACAAACTTGGAGAGGGATGAAGCGATTTGATGATCGGGGAGAAGATAATCTCTTTCTCTGAAATAGATTCGACCAATAAATTCGCCATAGAGAATCTCGACAGGCTGCCTTACGGCACGGTTATCTGGTCTCTATCGCAGACTTTCGCCTACGGAAGATACGGTCGCTCGTGGTCTTCTGGTGACGGCGGACTCTGGTTTTCGATAATTTTTAAACCGCTTCAAATAACAGAACCGAACGCATACACGAAACTTCTATCCGTTGCGGTTGTTGAGACCGTTAGGGATCTGAAGTACAGAAACGCTCAGATAAAATGGCCTAACGATATTCTCATCGATGGGAAGAAGGTTGCGGGAATACTGACCGAATCGGTTTTCGCCGGAGAAAGACTGAAAGGAATCGTCGTGGGGGTCGGTTTGAACGTGAACAACGAGCTGCCTAAGGAGCTCTTGAGTTCTGCAACTTCGCTCTCTTACTTGAAAAACGAATATATTCCTCTGAACCTGCTGATAGAGAAAATACTCCGCAGGGTTGAGGTCTTGAGAAAGAAGTATATGATAAAGGGAAAGACCAAGTATCTCACGAGAAGGTGGAAGAAGCTTCAGGCCTTCGTCGAGGGGGATGAAATAACCGTATCTCTCAACGAAAACGAGAAATTGACAGGTATAATAAAGAGGATCTCCCCGGTGTCACTTCAGCTGCAATCTTACGACGGGGAGATCCACAACGTAGTTTCGGGTGAAATTATTCTTTGATCTCTTTCAATATCTCTATTTCAAAGTCTTCCAGAACTTTAACCACCAGCGTTCGATTGGAATATCTTATCGAGATTGTGTCTCCCGGCTTTACTTCTGAAGACGGTTTGGCCTGAATCCCGTTTCTCGATATGAAGCCCTTTTCGATCGCTTCTTTGGCGAGTATTCTTCTCTTTATGATTCTGCTCTGTTTCAGGAATTTATCCAGTCTCAACCCCGACCACCCCTGAGTATACACTTGACTAACACTATGTCGAAAGGGTATAATAATGTCAACGAGATGTTCTGCCCCGCGCTACTCCGCTTGGCGAAGGGGCTCTTTTTTTATTTGATCAAAAGTATACCTTTCACTGCGCCACTCTGTGCAAGATAACTCGTGCCGAAAAGCAGACCACTGTTGATATCCATTCCCATCAATCCGGTTAGGACATATCCGCTATCCACGAAGAACCTGGCGAAACCTGGTTCGTGAATCATCGAAGAGAGCTCGGCATAGGCTGCTGAATTCAACAACGGGACACTGTTGTCGAGCGTCTGAACCGTCTTATCTCTATCTCTGGAGGAGATGAACAACCATCCGTTATCTATCCACATGTGCTGACCTTCCACGAGTAGAGTATCTCCTTTGACTTCAATTTTTGTTTCGGGACTCGATTTTTCGATGGAATTTTTGAGGACATCCAGTGAACCGCTAAACCCCACTCTCGCTATATAGGTGATATTCATCTGGGATGTCTGGGATGAGGAAGTTCCCTGAGAGCCCATCAAACTGGCGAAGATATCGTCAACGGAGAGATCTATATCGACCAGGAAGTCGCCGGTAAGGTAGTCGTCTAGCTCGTCGGTGTTGAGATTTCCCGGGACCAGGCCTTCGATATCCAGAGGAACGGAGGTTAGCTGATCTCCGGCGTAGTCTGCCAGCATGCTTATATCGCCTAGCCTGGCGAATATGGAAACCAGCGGAAGGTGACTCATGTCTTCCAGGTCTGTGACCTCTCCACCGGAGAAGGCTTTCCTGAAGGCCTCTATGCTTTCTTCGGTCGTCGGAAGGGTCAAAGTTTCCATCACGATAAGCTTGTCCTGGTTTCTGAAGGAAGCCTTTGTGAGGCTTTCGTCCATCTCCGAATAGAGATAACCGAATCCTGCCGGAAGGCCGTCTATGAGTTTCGTCGAATCGAAGCCTCTGACAGCCTGAGAGTACTGATCGATGTCCCCGACGTACAGGTATTCGCTGTCGGTAGCCATCTTTATCTTGAAATCAACCGGAAGAAGTTGCGGCAGTATCTTTTCGGCTGCGCTTTTCAGAGTCCTCGGATCCTTCATAGGGCCAAGAACAGCTATCAATCGGTCGTCGCCCGAGGAATCTCTCCAAACCGCAAGCCCAAGATCGCCATCGAAGGCTTTGTAGATGTCCTTAGGATCCAGTCCGTTGTTGTAGGCCAGCATTTCTACGTACTGGGCCACCAGCTGTTCAATGGCCAGCTGGTTAAGTATCATATCCATCAAAACGACTTCCTTAGATTTGGCGTAGTTTTCTTTCAAATCCTCCATAACGAGTACGGTATGGGAATCTGAGGGAAGCCTTTCGGCCATCGAGGTTACGCTGGCCAGAGAAACAGCGGCTATCGTCAAAACCACTAAAAAGCATATCTTTTTCAAACCGTCCACCTCCTTAGTGCTGTTGTCTTCTATGACACTTGAACTCCCGAGCTGGTTCTCGATGATATAATTCTATCATCGTACGGTTCTGACCGGTATCGCGAGAAATAATTCGCTTGGCGTGGAGGCTAATCAATTGAAATTCCCAGGGCTTTTGCTGAACGATCTACTTCTGATGAGAAAGTCTCGAGCTTTCGTTCTGCTGTTGTTTCTGCTGCCTCTGATACTGGCCCTCATTTCTACCATAACATCGGAAAGCGGTGGCTATACGGACCTGAAAATCGCGATCGTCAACGAAGACAAAACCTTCATAGGTCTCTTTTTCCTGCAATACGCCACTTCAATGCTCAAGGGCGAGAACATAGTGCAGCTCTCTAGTAGAGACCAGATAGACGGAGTGCTGGAAGACCTAGACGGGGTCTTCATCATTCCAAGGGGATTCGCGAACAAACTCCTGTTCCAGGAACCGTCCGAATTGATCTTCGTACCTAATCCGGGATCGATGCAAACGGCCGTCGCGATCTACCAGGTGCTCAACAACGTGTTGAAAGAGTTCAAAGCTCTTCCCGTGGTGGCCGATCCGGAGTTCATGAAGGGTGTGGAGATAGACCCGGAGTACGTTGCTCCGGCGATCACCGTCGAAGGAATTCGCGAGAGAAAATTGAACTTTTCTTCTCTGCTATTCCCCATGGTTCTTTCGATAACCATAATGTTTGTGACCGCCATTGGAGCGGCAAGCGGAACCTTCGAGGATAGGCGGAACGGAGTGATCGACCTGTTGAAACTCTCTAATCTCTCCGGGATGAGTTATATGGCCGCCAAGACGCTCAGTTTCTCCATCTTTTCTACTCTGCAGGTTCTGGTGTTCCTTCTGGCCGGAAAGGTTCTGGGTCTCGATGTGGCTTCGAACATCTTCCTTTATCTGCTGGTCATCGAAGTTTATATAATTCTCTTCACCTCGATCGGCCTCTCGATCGGGATGGTCTTCAGCTCTTCGAGGAGCGCCCAGTTGACGTCTGTTACTCTGGTCACCTCGTTGTTGATACTGAGCGGTACCATAATTCCTCACTCGATGTTTCCCGACTGGTTGGGGATCTTCAGCAAAAATCTCCCTACAACCCGTTTGATGGTCTCTCTCCAGGGGGTCTCGATGCTGGATTTCACCATAGGTGAGGTCCTTTATCCTGTTCTGATATCGCTGCTGATCTCGATATCTTTGATCTTCCTGTCGAGTTTCATGTATTCCAGGGAGTCGATCACGATGGCCGAGTAGCTACGAAGATTGACTGAGCTGTAGAAAAAAGGTATAATCCCATGTAGTAAGTCGTATTGTAATACTCCCAAAGGGAGAGGGCTTTTGTCGCCCTCTATTTTTTATTATGGTGGTGTTGATTATGGAAGACCTGAAGGAAGAGCTTAGAGAACTTGCCGAGGAGGTAGCGAAGAGTCTTGGATTCTCTGTGTACGACTTCAGTTTTTCCAGAAGAGGAAGGAAGAGACTCCTCAAAGTCACTATAGACAAACTGGAGGGATACGTATCGATAAAGGATTGTGAAGCCTTTTCCAACAGTTTTGGAAAGGCTCTGGATACGGCCGATATAGTGCCTTTTCCTTACGATCTCGTCGTTGAGTCGCCCGGTGTCGAGAGGGCACTTAGAAACATGGATGAATTCAAAAGATTCACCGGTGAGAAAGTCAAAATCGTTTTCAATGAACCGTTAAACGGAAATTCCACACTTTCGGGAAAGATCTTATCTTGCGAAGGAAAGAAGATCGTCGTCGAAAGTGCGGATAATCAAATGGAAGTGGTCATATCTTTCGAGAATGTCAAAAGAGCAAACTTAAAATTATGATACATAACAGCGAGGTGTTACCGTGAATCTCAATCTCTTAGAAGCTTTGGATCAGCTTGAGCAGGATAAGGGAATCGAAAAAGATGAGGTAATAAACATACTTGAAAAGGCCCTGCAGAGTGCCTACAAGAAGAATTTCGCTTCCGAGAGTGATGTCGAAGTGCACATAGACCGGCTAACCGGCGATATCGAAGTTTACGAGATGCTGACGATCGTGGAAGAGATCGAGAACCAGGCTACCGAGACAACACTCGAGGAGGCTTTGAAGATAAGCTCCGGTGCAGAGATCGGGGCGACCATCGAAAGAAAACTGAACATCAAGAAGTTCAAAAGAATAGCCGCCCAGACGGCCAGACAGGTATTGATTCAAAAGATCAGGGAAAAGGAAAAGGAAAATCTCTTCGACAAATATGTTGACATAAAGGGTACCGTCAGCACTTCGGAGGTTCTCAGAATAACCCCTGAATGGGTAGATTTGAGAATTGGAAAGATAGAGACCCGCATTCCGACCAAAGAGTTGATACCCGGTGAGCAGCCCAGACTGAACAGCCTGATGAAAGTTTACGTCGTCGATGTATCGAAATCCTCGAAAGGACCGAGGATCATGGTTACGAGAAAGATGCCGGAATTCGTCGTGGAGCTTCTCAAACTGCAGGTCCCCGAGATAGCCAGTGGGGATGTGACCGTCAAATCGATAGCCAGGGAGGAAGGGATAAGATCGAAGGTAGCAGTCTACAGCCAGAACGCAAAGGTAGATCCCGTCGGAGCCTGTATAGGTGAGAGCGGAACTAGAATCGCCGAAGTTTTGCGCGAGATAAAGCCGGAAAAAGTCGATATACTTCGCTGGAGCAACGATCCAGCCGAGCTGGTAGGAAACTCCATCGCTCCTGCGACCGCTCTGGAGGTTAGAGTCGTGAGTTCCCAGAACCGTGAAGCGGTGGTTTATGTCTCTCCAACACAGCTTTCGCTGGCAATAGGAAAGGGCGGGCAGAACGCCAGACTGGCCGCGAAGCTCACGGGCTGGAAGATCGATATAAAACCAATCATGTAGTTTTATCTCATGAATGGAGGTTTATCATGAAATGCGATCAGCTCAGAACGGAGCTGAAAAAGAGAAACCAGAGGATGACGGCCCAGAGAGATATAGTTCTGAAGTCTTTTATCGAGGCGGAAACAGATCATCTGAGCGCCGACGAAGCTTACCGGAAAGTGATGGAGAAAAATTGCAGAATAAGCAAAGCGACCGTCTACAGAACGGTCGAGCTCCTCGCCGGACTCGGGCTGTTGCGCAGGATCGTCTTCAGGGACGGAATAATAAGGTATGAACTGGTGAAGAAGGGCGAGCATCACCACCATCACGTTGTCTGCAACAGATGCGGTAGCGTCGTCGAATTTCCTCTGGATAATCTCGATGATCTGGAAGAACTGGTCAGGGAGAAGACGGGGTACACGATCGAAGATCATCAGTTGAAATTCTACGGCTTGTGCCCGAAATGCCAGAGCGAAAAGAAAACACAGAACAACAGAGACAGTGAAACCAAATAAGCGCCCACACCTTCCAGTCTCATCGCGGGTATCAATCCAGAGATCGTTTCGGTAGAGATTTCGAAGATTCTGGAAAGCTGCTTGAGTGCTCCGGCCAGAAAGTCGCAGATAGGGCCGAAGTTCAGCGCATCGAATATCATTAGCGAGATGACGCCTATATAGGAAGGTATGATGAACAGCGGTACCATGAGTATGGTGAGCGGGATACTGGCTACCGAGATGGTTCCGAAAACGTTGAGGGACAGAGGTATGACGGCGATCTGTGCGATAACGCCCGTCATGAAGGCCTGAAACATGAAGTTGTGCTCTGTGAATACTGGCAAAAAGATGAGCAGCATCGCGGTCGCGAAGAAACTGAGCTGGAAAGAGATCGATACGATTATCGACGGCTGAGATAACATCATAAGTATACCGGTGAGTCCGAGAACGTTCAGCGGGTGTTGCCGATAGTCGATGAATTTGAAGAACGAATAGATGGCGAGCATTAGGAAGCTCCTCATCGCCGAGATCGAGGGACCGGTCGCCATTGTGTAGAGAAAGATGAGCGATACGGAAAGCATCAATTTCGTCCTTCTTCCGAGAAGAAATCTGGATAAGGCATAGTTCGCGAACAGGTACATCATGCCGATATGGAGGCCCGAAACGGCGAACAGGTGGGCAACCCCCAGATTGGAAACCTCGTTCCTTGTACCGCTTTCCATAGATCTCCTGTCACCTAGAAAGACGGAGCCGGCCATTGTATCCAGCAACCCGTACTTCTTCAGTTTGTCTCTGGAATACCTTCCCGGCAAAGAGAGTAGTCTGAACCTCTCGAAATGGCCGTCGGCAACTGAATCTATAACGTAAAGCGGGAAGATGCTTCTGACCTCCATATTTCCGGCGGCCCAGATTATCTGTCCGGTGTAGAGCTCCTCATTGCTTTTTGAAAGCCTTATCTGGACCGTGTCTCTAAGAGAGCGCCAGTTCCCGTTGATCAATATCTTTCCTTCCGATGCCTCGACGAATCCCGTCCCTCCACGCGTAACGTATCCGGTGTACTCGATACCGCCCGGTTCGATCTTTCGAGGCACCATCATCTGTAAAGAGAGACCGGCCAGGAAAAAGGCCAGCCACAGAAACCTGTTGACCGATCTCTGCGAGATCAGAAAGGCTGCGGTCGAAAGCGACAGGAGCGCAATAGTACCGGCAGGAGACGAAAAGGCTAGGAGTATCGACAGCCCGCCTAGAATAATAGCAAAGAGATAATAGATCAGTGGAAACTCTGTGTTACTCTTCAAAAGTCCATCCCCCCGACTAATTGTACAACCCGTTTGAAATCTTTTGTATAGGGGTATCTGAAATTCACTTGTGATAAAATACTATTGTCTAATGTTCCCGGAGGTTATGTTGTGAGACAATTTCCGTTTGGCGGGTTAACTCTGGTGGGTTACTACGGTTATGACAACCTTGGTGACGATCTTTTGTTGCTCTCTTCTCTTACGCTACTGGAAGAGATAGAATTCAGCGGTCCCGTCTTTCTGCCAGCCGCAACTCCGGTCGAAAAGGTCTCTGGAAGGTTTCCGGAGAAACTGGACATACGGATCATAAAAAGATTCGACCCGCGAGAGCTCGCCCTGGCCATAGGCCGCTCGGTGATGACCGTCTTCGGCGGGGGAAATCTTTTGCAGGACTGCACTAGCTGGAGAAGCTTCATCTACTACTACGGACTGGCCAGATACACTTTGAGAAAGGGAAAGCCGCTCCTCTTTCTTTCCCAGGGTTTCGGGCCCGTTGAGCATAGATCCAACAAAAAGGCTCTGGACAGAATCCTCTCGAATCCTCTCACCTCGGGAGTGATGAGGGACGATTGCAGCTTCCAGCACTTCTATTCGCTTTCGAAGAACGTCCATCCCGGCACCGATTATGGACCTTACTACCTTTTCAAGAAGGAAATTCTCCCCAAAAGGAGGCGAAGTGAAACGGGCCTGGCGGTGATCGTTCTGAAAAACGGAACGAAGGTCGATGATGTTCTGAAAGCCTTGAAACTGAACAACATAACCGCCGTCTGCGCGATCGGTTTTCACAACCATCACGACGAAGAGAAGAGAAGAGAGCTCGAGGAGAAGGCGAGAGTGAACGGCTTCAAGATCTACAAGACTTCCACAGATATGGAAGGTGTCATAGATGTATTCAACAGCGCACAACTTATAATCACCGAGAGACTCCACGGAGCGATACTGGCAATCTCCATGGGAATACCCTTCGTGTGGCGTAAAAACAGCAAACTCGACAGTTTCGTCAAGTCGCTGGACGGTCGATGCGACCTCAACTTTGAGGATGGTTGCGAGGGTTTGACGATAGCGATCAACAACTCTTTGAAGTACTCGGTCGATCTTAAGGGAGAATATCTCTCCCGCCTGAACGAAACTGTAGAGACAAGCAAAGGAATTATGAGAAAAATTATAGATAGAGGGTGATGAGATGTGGAGATACTTTCTACCAACGAGAATCTTCTCGGGAAGCGGTGTCCTGAAAAGTAACCAGACGGTCTTCAAAGAGAATGGAACGAAAGCCCTCGTAGTTACCGGTAGATCATCGGCCCGGCTCAGCGGCGCCCTTGACGATGCAATCGAGATTCTCAAGAACCTCGATGTGCCTTATGCGCTCTTCGACGAGGTCGAGGAGAACCCATCCTTTGCGACGGTTGAGAAGGGTGGAAAGATCATGGAGGAGAACGACTGTGATTTCGTTGTCGCCATCGGTGGAGGCAGTCCGCTCGATGCGGCCAAGGCTATCTCGGCTCTCAACAAAAACAGAGAAATAACCTGCGACGACCTTTATCGAGGCGATTCGCTGGTGGCCTTTCCGATAATAGCGATTCCCACAACCTCGGGAACCGGAAGCGAGGTGACGCCCTACTCGATCCTGACCGACGGTAACGGTATAAAGAAAGGGTTCGGAATGCCCTCGGCTTTTCCGATCGTTTCCTTTCTGGATGCAGGATACACCCTCACCATGTCCCGAGAGGTGACTCTGGCCACAGCTCTGGATGCGTTATCCCATTCACTCGAGGGAGAGATAGTGAACAACGGATACAACCCTCTGGTGAAAATGCTCTCCGTAGAATCCACCGGAATAATCTATCGTGTTCTTCCCCGGCTTATCGACAGAGAAAGAGATTTCGCCCTTAGAGAGAAAATGCAGTACGCCGCCATGCTCGCCGGCATGGTGATAGCCCATACAGGCACCACGGCCGTTCATGCGGCCGGCTATCCGCTCTCTTCGTTCAAAGGCGTCAAGCATGGAATCGCAAACGCCGTGACTATGATAAAGGTCTTCGAAAGAATAGCGCAGGCCGATCCCGAAAGGATAGCCAGAGCCATCGAGCCATTCAAGGATCTCGGGGAGCTCGAAGACTTCCTCGATAGCTTCAGGGTCCAGGAAATGGCGCCTATTCTCACCGAGGAGGAGGTACAGAGATGGTCGGAACTGTCGTCGAAGGCCTCTCACAATAAGAAAACTCCTGGAGATCTCGATAGAGACTTTTACGTAGAACTCTACAGGGGGCTGGGGAAACGTTGAATTCCGCCGTACTGAAGAGGAACATCAAAAGGCGCATCTCGGCAGGGCACCCCTGGATCTACGATAATGAAATCGAAAGGTGCGAATCACCGCTCGATGGAAGCCTGGTCGATGTTTTCACTTTTTCCGGCCAGTTCGTGGGACGCGGATACTACAATTCGAACTCGATCATACGCATAAGGCTCCTGACGCGGAAGAATGTGCCAATAGACAGAGAATTCTTCAAAGAAAGGTTTTCCAGGGTCTTTCGCGCCAGAGAAGGCCTTCTACGTAACAGCAACGCGGTACGGGTCATATTCGGAGAGGCAGACGGAGTACCGGGTTTGATTGTTGACAGGTTTTCCGACTATCTGGTCGTTCAGTTCAACACCCTTGGAATAAACACTTTCAGGGACGAAATAGTCGAATCGCTCGTGAAACTCTTCAACCCTCCGGGGATCTATGAAAAGAGCGAGGGTCTGGCGCTGAGCAAAGAGGGTTTGGAGAGAAGAGAGGAATGGATACACGGCAAAGGGCCTGAGTTGATCCCTTTCGTGTTGAACGGCATCAGATTTCTTGCAGACACGAAGGGCCAGAAGACCGGTTTTTTCCTCGATCAACGTGAAAATGCCCTAAGGCTCTCGCCCATGAGTGATGGTGGAAAGGTGATCGATCTCTTCTCGTACACGGGAAATTTTGCGCTTCACTGTCTCGCCGGAGGCGCCAGAGAGGCAACGTTAGTCGATATATCCCAGAGAGCCCTGGATGTGGCCAGGGAAAGTGCTTCACTCAACGGATGGAAAGACAGGTGCACTTTCATCACCGCCAACGCCTTCGATTATTTACGTGAAAGCGATCAGTCGTCGGCCGATATAATCGTTATCGATCCTCCCGCAATGGCTAAATCTTCCTCATCTAAGGCGAATGCCCTGAGGGGGTATAAAGAATTAAACCTCAGGGCAATCAAGAGCCTCAGGAGCGGTCGTCTTCTTGCCACTTCGTCCTGTACACAGATACTTTCTGAGGAGGAGTGGCAGAGATCGATAAACGAAGCCTTTCAGGACAGCAAGAAACTGGGGATCGTCTCTTTCAGGGGAGGTCAACCTCCCGACCACCCGGAGGTCAGTTCCATATACGAGACGAAGTACCTCAAATTCCTTATATACAGGGTGTTTGGTATCAACGAGTTTTGATTTTCCTTTCTGTTGCGAGCTCTTGTTAATGTACAATGTTATAATTCATAAAAGTCTAACGGCTGGAGGTTGATGGAAATGGCCAAGGTATTCGTTGTGACTTCCGGAAAAGGGGGAGTCGGAAAGACGACAGTAACGGCCAATATCGGTTGTGCTCTCGCCAACAAGGGCGCCAAGGTCTGTTTAATAGACGCAGACATAGGTCTGAAGAACCTTGATATCGCCCTGGGTCTGGAGAACAGAGTTGTGCATACGATACTGGACGTTGCGAACGGAAAAGTAACGGCTTCTGAGGCTCTGGTGAGGCACAAACAGATAAAGGGGCTGTACCTTCTGGCGGCATCGCAGATAGCGACCAAGGAGATGCTCTCTCCCGAGGACATGAAGAAAATCGTGGCGGAGATTTATCCGAAGTTCGACTATATCATCGTCGATTCCCCCGCCGGAATCGAAAGAGGCTTCAGAAACGCTATCGCTGCTGCCGAAAGGGCTTTGGTGGTTACCACCCCGGAGCTTCCAGCTATTACCGACGCAGACAGAGTCATAGGGCTCCTGGAAAACTCCGGTATGCTCGAGAGCAATATACGCCTTCTCATAAACCGTTTCAAGATACAGATGGTTAAGCGCGGAGACATGCTCACCAGGGAAGATATACAGGGAAACCTCGCCATAGACCTCATCGGCATCATCCCCGACAGCGACGAAGTGATCGTGGCGACAAACAAGGGCGTGCCGGTTGTCCTCAACGGAAACGGTGAGGGGATCGGAAGGGTTTTCAACAACATCGCCCAGAGAATAAAAGGGGAAGCGATTCCAGTCGAAAACGACATCCAGGAACAGGGATCCCGCGGATTCCTGGAATTCCTCAAGCGACTTTTCAGAAGAAACTGAGAGGGAGTTGAAGCGTATGTTCTTTGGACTTTTCAGAAAAAAGAAGAAGACTGAAGGAAGCAGAAAAGAAGCGAAGGATAGACTGGAATCGATCACCGGCGGTAGAAGATACTCCGTGCCGGTTCGAGAAGTGATTCCTCAAGAGCTTCTCCAATCAAGCGGCAAGGATATGATCTACCAGATAAAGGCTTACGTCGCCGACAAATACAAGGTAAAAGAAGAGAACGTCAAGGTCCAGCTCGAAGAGCACAACGGTTATGTTGTGATAATCACCAACGTTGTCTTCCACTGAGCCATGGTATATACGATAAAAAGCGGTAAGCGTGTTGAATTCATAGACATCACCGATCTGGTTCACCAGTCTCTCAGAGAATCACGTGTCTCCCACGGTGTGGTCAACGTGTTTGTACCCCACACGACGGCCGGCGCAACGGTAAATGAAAACTCCGACCCGAACGTTGTAGAGGATATGATAAACTGGCTGGGTCGTTTGGTGCCGGTCAGTGAAGAGTTCAGGCATTTCGAAGGAAATTCTGACGCCCATATCAAAGCCACCCTTGTAGGTTCTTCGGTAAATATTCCATTCAGCGATAGCGAGCTGAATCTCGGAGTCTGGCAGGCCGTATATTTTTGCGAGTTCGACGGCCCAAGGAAGAGAAACGTTGTGATCTCGGTGATCGGATAGGAGAGACGTAAAAAAGAATACTGGTGCGAAGGGTACATTGAAAGGAGCCTTTATGCGGAAAAGGTCGCTGCTTTTCTATGTAGTTTTCATCTTCGGTTCTTCCCTTTTTGCCATAAAGGGTTTCACCTGGGACATGGGTCTTCCCAAGTTCTATTTCGCCTCGGTCATGATCTCTATTTTGATCATATTTCTAGGTATGAAGGCCGTTCGCTCGCCATGGGAGCTCTCTATGGCTTTTCCGCAGATCATCGCGCTGATGTTGGCCGCTTACTCCTGTTTAACCACCCTGTTACTTCTTGAGAGCCTTCCCGAGGTCTTTCCCGTTTCACTGGGTTACGCCATGAACTTCCTGCTCTTCGTGGTCTTTTCGGTTCTGATCTCTAAGGATTCCGGAGACAAGCTGCTGATCTTTTTGCAGATTTTCATCGTTGCCGGTCTCGTGATCGCCCTGGACGCTTTGTTCGCTTTCTACTCGGGAACGAGTTTGCTCTGGGGTACGGAAAGCGCTCCCCTGTCGCGTGGCAATCTGGCCTCGGTGATAGGCAACGTAAACTTCACGACGGATCTGATGGGGATGTTACTCCTGCCGGTGGCATTCTTGGTCGTTACGAAGAAGCCCGTTTGGAAGCGTGAAACTCTTCGCAGAGTGTTTTATCTGGTTGTCTTCTCGGTCCTCCTTGTGGTTATTCTAATAGGTCAGACGAGATCGGTATATTATTCGGTTATTGGTTCTTTGATTTTCGTTGTTCTATTCTCAACGGTACTCTTGATAAGGTTCCGGCCGAAGGGAGTTTTCACCGCGTTCAGCCGCCTCTTCCTTCTTTTGCTGTTGCTGGTGACAGTTGCTGTCGTCTGGACCTATTCAGGAGACAATTTCCTCACACAGGGAAGCTTCAGCTTCTCGGAAAGATTGACGTACACTTTCGAGGACAGCATTTCCGTTGATTCGCGTCTTCTCCAGTGGGAAGCGGCGCTTGAGCAATGGAAGGGATCGAAGGTCCTCGGGACCGGTTTCGGCTCCTACAAGTACTTCTCGACGGAAAATATGGGTGTGGTTCTCGCCACGAAACCCCAGTACATGTACGCGGCCGGTCTGAACAGCATAAGGGCGCACAACGAGTACACACAGATGCTTGGCGAGACGGGTGTGGTCGGTCTGTCGCTGGTATTTCTTTTCATCTTTTCGATGGCGATACACTCCTGGAAGGTGGTCTCCAGGACAGATTCTCCCAAAAACGCTCTCGAGTACCTCTTTCTGGTCGCCGGTCTGCTCATACTTTTCATAGATTCGATCCTTTCATTTCCAGCCCATCTGATGCCTAATGCCCTTTTAGGGGTTTTTCTCTTCGGCTTTGCCATGAGAAGGGAATACTACGGTGGCAGGAGACTAACCGTAAAGTTCGGTGGGGCAGTATCGTTGATCGCGGTCGTTTTCTCGCTGGGGACTTCGGTCCTGATGAGCAGGAATTTCATCTCGGAAGGACTTTTCACCAGGGGTTATATAGCCTACAAAAACCTCGAAAATATCAATCCGCAGATCCCAGGGCTTCTGGAATCAATTAGCAGCATAAAGGTGGAAAAGGAACTGTTGCAGAATTTCACGGGTACCTACACGGCGCTCGCAACAGATACCTACGTCACCTCCAGAGAGAACCGGCTGCGTGAAAGGTATCCCGTTGCTCCGGAAAGGCTCCTTCACGATATGGCCGTTCAGGAACAAGAACTGGCTTACAAATCGGCTCAGTCTCAGCTGGATTCAAGGTTGAGGGCAGCTTCTAGCGCTTTGATGAACGCCAGGCAGGACGGGAACGAAAACTTCTACAGGGCTCTCAGGAACCTGGCTCTATCGAGAGAGCTCTCACCAGGGCAATACATGGCCGATGTGTATTTCGGCTATCTCTACCTGACTGCACAGAGGAAAGAGGATTTCAGGCTCAAGCTTTCCATGAGTCAGGGTAATCTTGAGGCAGTCTACAGGGAGATCTTCTCAAGAGAGGATGCCTTCTCGGCGTGGCTTAACGATTCCGGTCAGACCGGCGGTCTTCTGAATGAAATTTCGCTCGATCACGCGTTCTTGAGGAACCTTCCGGACGCGATATTTCATACCGTAAGCTCGACCGACCTTCAGTCGCTTCTTGACGGACTCGATCCAGATCTTTTGATCGATTTTCAGCTTTCTCTCGATGCGATCGACGCGCTCTTGAGGTCGCTTAGCACGGCTCCCGATCTGCAGGTGGTGAGAAACACCGCCAGTCTCCTCTTCAGGGTAATGATCGACTCATCTGGAGTGTCTGCCGAATTGAAGGAGATCGTTCCGATCCTGAAAGATCCCGCCACTTTGAACGGAATAATCGCAGATCTTGATGATCTATCGTCTTCTCACAGGCGTGAGATGGTCGCCCTTTACGAAGCGGCCATAGCCAACAGCCCTGGAAGCTGGCTCAAAGACGATCCGAACATCTACGAAGAGTACTCGAGAAACCTCCTCATGGTTTACGGCGAGGGCGAACTTGCGAAAGTCCTGGAGATCGCGGAGAGCGAGCTCTTCGCCTGGAGTTACATGAAGAGCCAGAACGTTGTGCCCGACGGGGTTCTGAAGGTTCTCCGGTCTTTTAAAGAAGATCTAAAAATTGGATGGGTAGAGGCTCTGTACGGAGAGGCGGCGGCCTGGTGCGAAGAGAGAATCGCCTTTTTGAAACTGGAGCTGGAGAACCAGGATATCCCGAACGTGGAAAGGGAAAAGCTTAACGTCTTTCTTAGAAGAGCAGACGGCTTCATAAAATTGTACAAATATTTTCTGGAATAGTGAAAAGTCACCAGGATGTAACATAAGCAACGTATCTGGCATTGCTGACGTTATTGATCGGACTTATGATAGTTATAGCGATGCCTGGAGGTATAAGATGCTGGAAGTAAAGGATATAAAGCTGGTTCGCGACGGAAGGGCGATTCTGAACAGCCTGTCCGCGCAGTTCGAAAAGGGAAAGGTTTACGCCGTTCTCGGCAACAACGGCGTGGGTAAATCGACGCTTTCGTACGTTTTGATGGGACTGGAATCCCACCGCGATTACGACGGCAGTATAGTACTTGATGGAGATCGAATAAACGGCCTGTCGGTGCCCGAAAGGGCAAAAAAAGGCATTACGCTGGGCTGGCAGGAGCCGGCCAGATTTACCGGATTGACCGTTAAAGAATACCTCACCCTCGGTGGAAAGATGAAGTTATCTTCCGAAGAGCTGCTGGAAATACTGGCGGTGGTGGGGCTGAACGGCGATTACCTGGATCGTTTCGTTGACGATACCTTGAGCGGAGGCGAGAGAAAACGTGTCGAACTGGCCTCCATAATGATCGTCAACCCTCATGTGGTTATACTGGACGAACCGGATTCCGGTATAGATATCATGTCGATGGAGATGATCGAAAACGTTCTCGAGAAACTGAAAGACAAAGGAACGACCGTCATAATAATCACCCACCGCGAAGAGATAGCGCGAATGGCCGATGAGGCTTACCTTCTCTGCGGTGGAAGAATGCTCGCATCGGGAGAACCAGAAGAGATAGTCCAGTTTTACAGAAAGCTCTGCGACAAATGCCAGCACATAAACGAGCCCGTCAGAGGAGACGTTTCGACATGATCGAGTCCAGTTACGAACGTGAATTCAAAGCGATAGCTCAGGAATACGAAAGGTCCGGTGGTAATGTATCGGACTTTCTCAGAAAAGATATAGTATCGATAATCGTGAGCGGCAACAAGATTATCGGAAGAAACACCGTCGAAGGAGTCCATCTCAGGGCAAAAGAACTGGATAACGGTGTCGAAGTCTGGCTGGATATAGACGACAGGATCGTTGTTGATAACCCCATCCACCTTTGTACGGGATACTTAAAGCCCGAGGGTGTTCAGACCGTTCTCATTCACAACAGGATCGGCGACGGTTCGAAGGTGAAGTTCATCTCTCATTGCGTTTTCCCGAGTGGAAAGAACTTCACGCATTCGATGGTTGCGGATACGAACGTGGGTAAAGGTGCCGAGATGCTGTACGAAGATACGCACATGCACAGCAAAGACGGCGGCGTAACGGTAATGGCCACTTACAGGACTAGAGTCGAAGAAGGCGGACGTTTTCAGAACCTCTTCTACCTCACAAAGACTCGCGTGGGCAAGCTCTACGTTAAAATGTACGTGGATCTCGAGAGAAACGCTTCCGCGCACCTCGAATCCAAGGTCTATGAAAGGGAGGACGACTATCTGGAGATCGATGAGGAGATCAACCTCAACGGCGAGGGCTCTTCAGGAATAGCCAAGACGACGGTCTTCGCCACAGATCAGAGCAAGGCTAAGATCATCAACAAGGCCTACGGAAATGCACCTTTCTCGAGAGGACATATAGAATGCAACGAGATAATCAAGGGAGACGCCGTCGAGGTCGGTACGGTGCCGGAACTGTATGTGAAGAACGAAAAGGCCGAATTGACACACGAGGCCTCCATCGGCAGGGTCAACGTGAAGCAGATGGAAACGCTCATGTCTAAAGGTCTCAGCGAAGAAGAAGCGACCGATTTGATAATCAAAGGGATGCTCAGATAAAAAGAACAGGGGGTAGGCGGTTTGAAGTATCTTGAAGATTACACGATCAGGAAGATCCTGGAGCTGGTGAATATTCCCAGCCCTTCGGGATTCACGGAGAAAATTATCGAGTTTGTGGCAACCCAGTTGCGGGAGATGGGTTTCGAGCCGCGTATCACCAGAAAGGGAGCGCTGGTGGTCGAGCTGGGCGGTTCGGGAAATCCGCTCGTTCTAGTGGCTCACGTCGATACGCTGGGTGCGATGGTGAAGTCTCTGAAATCTAACGGCAGACTGGAGATAACCAACGTAGGTGGTTTCACCATGAACAGCATAGAGAACGAAAACTGCACGATCCACACGAAATCGGGAAAGACGTACACCGGAACCATACAGAGTCTGGCGCCGTCGGTACATGTTTTCGAAAACGCCAGAACCCTGGAGCGAAAAATGTCAAACATGGAAATAAGGGTCGATGAAGAGGTCTCCTGTCAGTCCGATCTCGAAAAGCTGGGAATAGAGGCCGGGGATTTCATCTCTTTCCATCCCAGAGCCGTGGTTACCGACAGTGGTTTCATAAAGACCAGACATCTCGATGACAAGGCAAGCGCGGCCATTTTATTGGGCCTGGCCAGAAAGGTCTCCATCGGAGAGCTGGAATGCGGCCGGAAGGTCTACCTCTTTTTCTCTAACTACGAGGAGGTCGGACACGGTGCTTCGGCTGCGATGCCGGAAGACTCGGAGGAGATAATATCTGTCGATATGGGCGCCGTGGGCGACACGCTCAAGACCGACGAGTATGTGGTTTCCATCTGTGCCAAAGATTCCGGCGGTCCCTACGATGGCCAGACAGTGAAAAAACTCATCGATGCCGCCAGAAGGGCCGGTGCCGATTACAGGGTGGATATCTATCCCTTCTATGGATCGGATGTTGAAGCGTCGCTACGTGCCGGATACGATGTCATGTTCGGACTGCTGGGGCCGGGGGTTGAGGCATCGCACGGCTACGAGAGGACTCACTGTAAAGCCGTTGATAACACATTGAAGTTGTTGCAAGAGTACATAAAAAAATGAGGCGCGCAAAGCGCCTCATTTTTTTATCAGAAGAGTATCTTCCCTTTTTTAGAACCTCTTTCCTGGCCGAGTTGATTGACGAAGCCGGCCGGCGCCACATCAATGACCTTGCTCTTCTCGGCTTCCATTGCTTCCTGCATTTTCTTGCGGTACTCGTCCATCCTTTCCTTGAGTTCTGAGACATCGCCCTGAAGCCAGTCGTAGATGTTATCGGTCAATCTATCCGTGATCTCTTCGCCACGCTCGTTCTCCTCCATGAGCCCGGCGTTCATTGTGATTTCGAGTTCATCTTCGACGGCTTTTTTTACGTCGTCCCTGGTAAAATCCGGTGCCATAATCTTCACCAGCCGCATCGCGATGTTGGTTCTCAATCTCAGATCGTCTATCGTAGCTTCGAGGTTGTCCACCCTCGCCATTATCGCACTGAGAAATTGATCAAGAGATATCTGCATGTTTTTCAACTCCCTTCTAAATTTTCCTCTTATATGATACTACCTGGAAGTGGTGAGAGAGTTAACACTTTGTTTTACGTCTAATTATCGAGAGATTTGAGATCTGTATCTCATCCTGATCAGCCATGCAGATAAAACCAGGACCAGCGCCGCCGCCATGAGATCGCCGGCGGCCACCGAGTCTATCCAGCCGGAGGGAAGATACTTTCCCCAAAAGAATCCTCCAAAGAAGTCGCTGTCGATAATACCCAGAGCGATGAGGCCCGTTCCAAGGAGGGCCGCGATCGACGACTCAAGGACGGCCAGATTTCTTTTGAAAAGAACGAAAGATACGAATGCGAATGAAAAAACCAGCGATAACATACACAGGGCCGCCAGGATCGCGAAATACCAGGTCTCTCCGTGAGTGACGGCCGTAAGTACAATCAGTAGCAACGTACAGGGTCTTTTGATTATATCTGAAAGCATCCTTCTAAAGTTGCCCGGGTTGTCAACCGGTACGATCGATCTGAGTTGCAGCGGACCGGTGATCAACGAAAAGAAAAGGACCGTTCCAGCATAGGATGAGCTCGCCAGAAAGAAAGACATAACCGCCAGAATCGCAATAACCGTCTCAGCTGTGGCAATGGCCAGAGTCGAATATTTCAATTTCAAAACCCTCACTCTCCAGACCCATTGCCGTAAGCGGTCTCACCGTTTCCGGTCATGTCAAGGAACAGCTCTTCTAGAGAGTACTCCATCTTTCCCGATCGACTCCTCAGCTCGTTCAATGTACCCTCTGCTATCAGTCTGCCGTTGTCGATGATTCCGATGCGGTCGCACATTTTCTCGGCCACTTCGAGCACATGAGTCGTGAAAAAGATGGCGGCACCCCCGCCGGCCATCGCCCTCAACGTCAGTTTGAGTTTCCGTGCGCTCGCGGCGTCCAGTCCCACTGTGGGCTCGTCGAGGAATATGACCGATGGGTTCCTCATCAGCGCGATAGAAACCATCAGTTTCTGTTTCATTCCGTGAGAATAGTCGCTTATGTACTTGCCCAGGTAGTCTATACCGAAGATCTCGGCGATCTCGTAAAGGCGCTTCAGGGTCTCTCTCTTGGGAAGCCTGTATATATCGATGATGAACATCGCGAATTCTATTCCTTTCAGGTTGTCGTACATCTTCGGCTCGTCGGGAACCACGGCGATCAATCTCTTTATCTCCATTCCCGATTCTCTCATCCTCAAACCGGCGATCTCTATCTCGCCGGAGTTCGGTTCCATGACTCCGGTGAGCATCTTAATCGTGGTAGTTTTACCCGCTCCGTTCGGTCCGAGAAAGCCGTAAATCTCGCCGCTCTCGACGCAGAGGTTCAGGTCGTTGACGGCGATAAGGTTGCCGAACCTCCTGGTCAATCCCCTGGCTACAATCATCGTTCAACCTCGAAGGCCTTTTCGAAGAAAGCCACCGTCTTCGGGTTGAAAATCATTTCGAGCGTCCCCACCGGCCCGTTCCGCTGTTTGCCGATGATTATCTTCGTCACCTGCGGCATGTCGCTCACTTCGCTTTTGTCTTTGTAATACTCTTCCCTGTACAGGAACATCACGGTATCGGCATCCTGCTCGATAGCGCCGGATTCCCTCAGGTCACTGAGCCGCGGTGTCTTGTCTTCTCGCTGCTCAACGGCCCTCGATAGCTGTGAGAGGGCAACGACAGTTATTTTTAACTCTCTGGCCAGGAGCTTCATCGAACGCGAGATCTCCGAGATTTCCTGTTGTCTGTTGTCGGTTTTGCCTTTCGTGTGCATCAGTTGCAGATAATCAACGAAGAGTACCTGTATACTGTGCTCCATCTTTATACGCCTGGCCTTGGCCCTGAGTGTGCGCGGATCTAGAGAGGGTTCGTCGTCTATGATTATCGGCGCCGTTTGCAGGACGCTGGCTCCCGTTGTGAGCCTCTTCCATTCTTCGTTGTTGATATCGCCGGCACGCAGCTTAGAGAGCTCGAAATTGCTGACGTTGCATAGAAGTCTTTGAGCGAGCTGTTCTTTCGACATCTCGAGACAGAAGATGCCCACCGGGATCCTGAACTCAAGCGCCATTTTACAGGCTATGCTCAAGGCAAAGGCAGTCTTTCCCATAGAGGGACGCGCCGCAACTATCACAAGATCGGAAGGTCTGAAACCGGTAGTCGTCTCGTCCAGTTTTCTGTAACCGGTGGCGACTCCGGTTATCCTTCCACTGAGCGCGTTTTCTTTGAGTTTCTCGAGGTTTTGAAAGACTTCGTGCATTATCTTGCCTATAGGTTGATAAGTCTTGGAAACCTGTGACTCCGTGATCTGGAATATAGCCTTCTCGGCGTTATCGAGAATCTCGTCGGTATCATTGTTTTCGTAAGCGCTTTCCACGATAGAACTGGCCGCGGTTATAAGTGATCTCAAAAGCGATTTTTCTTTGACCGTCTTCGCGTAATAGGAGAAGTTGGCCGAGGTCGGCACGAGGTCGGCCAGTTTGGCGAGTTCAACTTCTCCACCTATCTCTTCGAGCGATCCGGATGTTCTCAACCTCTCGGTGACGGAGACGATATCGACGGGGTTCCCCTCGTCGAAGAGCCTTTCCATCGTCGCGAAAATCAGCTGGTGCTTTCTCAAATAGAAGTCCTGACTTGTGAGAAGCTCCATGATATCTGGAACGACATCGGGATCGATCAATATGCTCCCGAGAACTGCCTCTTCAGATTCGACGCTACTGGGTGGAATCTTTGCTTTCACTCTTTTCACCAGCCTTTTGCAGATTTACAGCGGCTTCATGTATGTGTTCTTTCAAAAGCGAGGAGTCACCGGAAAAGATAAACTGTCCCCTTTCCTTTCCTGCGCCCCCTTTGACTTCCAGTTTGTCTCTGAGATAAGTCACGATCGTTCCGCAGTCGAACCCTTTGCTAGAAAGCAAGACCCTGTCTCCAAACCTTCCCGCGAAGAGGTACTCCTTCTTTTCGAGATATTTGGGAATCAATGAGACGACCTCTTCGCTATCTTCGACGAAAATAGTTTCTCCATCGGTCAGGTTCAATTCCCGTGCTACCGTCTCCGCAACTCTTTCAGAGAGTTTTCTAAGGGACGCTTTCGCTTCTTTGACTTCCTCCACCAGCGAGTCGACACGGCCTGGAAGATCGAGAAAGCCGCAGCTCAGAGTCGAAGAGGCCCTGACGAGCACACCGTGCTTTCTGCCGTAATCCAGCAGGGCCCTCTCGCCGGCAACGAAGAAGATCCTTATCAGATCGCCCTTGACCTTTTCTCGTTTGATTATTTTCAAAACTCTCAAATCGCCGGTGGATTCCACATGGAAGCCGCCGCAAGCGCTCTTGTCGATGCCTTCTATGGTGACGATCCTTACGTCTTTGCCGCTTTCCACAACCTTTTCGCTTATGGCCTTTCTAAGATCAAGCTTTCCGGCAGTGTCGCCCGGCATCATCTCGATGCCTACACCCCTGTTTTCCGCGATCATAGAGTTCGATATCTTCTCAACCAGTTCCTGCATTTCGTCGGTGAGAATGGATATGGTGAGATCGATCGTGGAATACTCCTCCCCCATCTGGAACCCTACGGTTCTTGCACCAAGTTCTCTATCGAAGACGGCCGAAAGAAGGTGCTGGGCGGTGTGCTGGACGGAGATATCTCTTCTCCTTCTGATGTCTATCTCGATATCAACGGTCTCCCCGGCTTTTTTGTGAATGAAACCTTCTATCTCTATCGAGCAAAGCTCTCCATCTTTTTTCACCGACAGAATTTTGTGGTCGTCAACACTCCCCCTGTCACCTAACTGTCCACCTTCGCCATCAACGTAAACATTACCGTAACAAATTCCGACCAAGGTAGTACTGTCTCCTAACCTTATTTCCCTTATTGCTTCTAACATACATCGCCTCCAGCCACTTGATATTATATGCAAATATATGTAATAATTATACAGTAAGGTACGATCCGCTCCGTGGGTGATATCTCGAAAGATGAATATGAGGTGATTTGGTTGCAGGAAAGACCGATCCTTTCGGTTAAAAACCTCTCCACACATTTCAAAATGGTAGAAGGTGTCGTAAAAGCCGTTCAGGACGCCACTTTTGATCTATATCGTGATGAGGTTCTGGGCATTGTTGGAGAGACCGGCTCCGGCAAGAGTGTTACGGTCAAGGCCATCGCCGGAATGATAGACAATCCGGGATTCATAGCGGGCGGAGAGGTCCTCTTTCTAACCGACGAGTTTTCGAAGAGTGGTGAAAAAGAGTACATAGATCTCGCCAAGCTTCCCAAAGAGAGCTTTTCACGAATACGTGGTAAGCACATCGGAATGATTTTTCAGGATCCGATGACCTCTCTGGACCCTATGTACACCATAGGTAATCAAATGATAGAGACCATAGTACACCACAAGGGTGTTACGGTAGAGGAAGCCCGAGAAAGGGCAGTCAAGTTGCTCGAACAGGTGGGTATTCCAAAGCCTTCGGAGAGGATAAACGATTACCCCTTCCAGCTTTCCGGGGGTCAGAGGCAGAGAGTGGTAATTGCAATAGCGCTCTCGTGCGACCCCGATATACTGATAGCCGACGAGCCTTCTACGGCCCTCGACGTAACCGTTCAGGCTCAGATACTGGAATTGATGAAGGATCTTCAGGAACAGTTCAACAGCAGCATGATGTTCATCACGCACGATATGGCGGTAATAGCCGAAATCGCCACGAAAATAACCGTGATGTACGGGAGTTACCAGATGGAGATGGGGCAATCCAAAGATATATTCGAACACCCTATGAATCCATATACATATGCGTTGCTTGAATGTATCCCGAGACTAGACGTAAAGCAGGACAGGCTTCTCCCAATTCCAGGCCAGCCGCCAGTGATGCTCAATCCGCCGGACCTTTGTCCCTTTCTGCCTCGATGTTCAAGGGCGAGCGAAAAGTGTTACAAAGATCTTCCACAGCTGGAGCAGACGGGCGACAGTCATTTTGTTAGATGCTGGAATCCAATCGCAGGAAAAGTCAAGCTGGTCAAGGAGGCTCAAGGATGAAGCTTCTCGAAGTCAAAAATTTGAAAAAGTACTTTCCGATAAAGCAAGGCTTCCTCGTAGAGAGGGTGGTCGGATTCGTCAAAGCCGTGGATGACGTCTCTTTTTCCGTTGACCGGGGTAAGACGATTGGAATAGTTGGAGAATCCGGTTGCGGGAAGACCACGATAGGCAAATCGATTATCAGGTTGCATGAAGTGACCGACGGAGAGATGCTCATAGACGAGGAAGACACGACTTTCTACTTCATGAAGCGCAAAAGGGCTCTCCAATATCTGAAATCTAAGTACTTCAAGGATCAGGATTTCGATGGCGATGGAAGTGGCCTAGAAACGTACAAGAAGAAGATACACGACGTTTTTGTGAAGTCCGATAGAAATCCTTCAAAAACGTTGAACACTCTTTTCGAGAACCTTGAAGAAAAGAAGAGACTCTTGAGAAGAAAGGCCCAGATAGTCTTTCAAGACCCGATGTCGTCGCTCAACCCCAGAATGACGGTCGGGCAGATGCTCGCCGAACCACTTCTCTTCCACAAAATGGCCGAAAAAATGGATGATGCGATAGCGATGGTCAAAGACCTTCTCGTCAAGGTTGGTCTTAAGGCCTACCATGTGGATAGATACCCTCACCAGTTCAGCGGAGGCCAGCGACAGAGAATAGCCGTGGCGAGGGCTATAAGCGTGAATCCCGACCTGATAGTTCTCGACGAACCGACCTCGGCTCTGGATGTTTCGGTTCAGGCACAGATAGTGAACCTTTTCGAAGAGCTTCAGAAACAGCTGAACGCAGGTTATGTTTTCATCTCTCACAATCTTGCGCTCGTGAGATTCATCTGCCAGGAAGTCTCTGTCATGTATCTCGGAAGGATCGTTGAACAGGGCGATAGCGAGTCGATATTCGCCGCTCCACTCCACCCATACACCAAAGCCTTGCTCGCGGCGGCCCCGGTCCCCGATCCGAACAAAAAACGCAATCGGAAAGATCTAATAGGTGGACAGGTTCCAAGTCCAATAAACAGGCCATCCGGTTGCTTCTTCAATCCGAGGTGCAAGTACAGGATGGATATATGTACCAGGGAATATCCACCGATGTTCAAGGTGGATCAAAAGCATTTTGTAGCGTGCCATCTTTATTCCACATCTCAAGAACAAGGAGGGGAAAAGTAATGAAGAAATTCTTAGTACTAGTTTCAGTACTCTTGATAGCAGGCCTTGCATTGTCTGCGACGGAGTACAAAGTAGAAAACTTCAACGGAAAAACCGGTGGAACTTTCTATTACTGGGGACTGGGCGATCCCAAATCCTTTAACATCGATTGGGCGCAGGAAACCAGTTCGACCGTTCCTCTGGGCTTTATCCATGCTACGTTGCTCGAAGCCGATGAGGGCGGTATGCCGACCGAATCTGGCCTTGCTAAGGAATGGTGGTTCTCCGACGACGGACTGACCTTCTTCGTCAAGATAAGAGAAGGTCTCAAGTGGTCCGATGGAGCTCCTTTTACCATTGACGACGTTTACTGGACTTTTGTGGATGTTTCACTTAACCCCGAACAGACGGCCAACGGCAACGGCTCTTACATGGACTCCAACGACCAACTCCCCGTTGTAGAGATAGTTGACAGTACAACCATCTCCTTCACCTGGACCGTTCCGATGGTGACTGCGTTGAGACAGGTCGGTTTCAGGACGATAATTCCGAAACACGCTCTGAGCGAGGCCGTTGCAAGTGGAACCTATGCCGAGCAGTGGACGATAGCCGACGTTGACAAGCTCGTCGGAATGGGTCCCTACGTGATGACCGAGTATGTCGAAGGCGTCAGAATAGCTTTCGAGAGAAACCCCAATTACTGGAAATTTGATGCCAATGGTGTTCAGCTTCCTTATCTCGACAAATTGAACTACGAAATCATCAGCGATCAAAACACCGCCCTTCTGAGATTTGAGGCTGGCGAACTGGATATTTACGGCCCGAGTGCCGAGCAGTTCCCGAGACTCGCCGGGATGGCTGCGGAAAAGGGCTGGGTTACCGGCGTAGGTGGACCGGCTCTCGGTTCGGAGTTTATAACCTTCAACTTCAACACCAAGGATCCTGTCAAGAACGAATGGTTCAGAAACGAGTACTTCAGAAAGGCCTTCGTTTACGCGCTCGACAGACAGTCGATCATCGACTCTCTGTACAACGGACTCGGCTCTCCTCTCTATGGACCTGTCTCCCCCTCGAGTGGTTTCTACAACCCCGAGATCGAGAAGTACAACTACAAGTACTCCATAACCAGGGCCAGACTCGAGCTTAAGAAGGGTGGCTTCGACTGGGCGCCGGACGGTACACTTGTTGACTCGAAGGGTAACAAGGTTGAGTTCGAACTCCTCACCAACGCAGGAAACAGAACGCGTGAAGCTATCGGTAACATCGTAGTTGACGGAGCTTCGAAACTCGGAATAAAGGTCAATTACACACCTATTCAGTTCAACACCGTGGTCAGCAGACTTCTCGATGCCACTTACGATGCCGTTGTTATAGGTCTCACCGGTTCGGTCGATCCCGGAACCGGCTGGAACGTTTACAGGCTCGACGGCGGTCTCCACTTCTGGAACTACCCGCCGTTCTACAACGAAGAAGACCACATAACTGAAGACATGTACATTCTTCCAGACTGGGAGAAGAGAGTCGACGAGATCTACAGACTCCAGACTTCCGCGGTTGTCGATCAGGACAGGTACGACCTCTTCGCGGAGTTCCAGATGCTCTTCGCCGAGTACCAGCCAGTCGTCTTCACGATGGCCCAGAACTTCCTCTATGTTCACAAGGGAGATTTCCACCTGACGATTCCGCAGCTGAGTCCTGCAACAGGCATCCTGTACCAGGTAGAGGGTTTCTGGAAAGACTGATAGGTTTTTTGATTTGATGCGGGAGGGGTTTTCCCTCCCGCTTTTAGTAAAATGAACGTCTTCGCAGTGTTGAGGAGGGAAATAAGGTGCTTAAGTATATAGTGAGAAGGCTCATACTGGCGATTCCCGTTTTGCTCGGGGTTTCGGTTCTAGCCTTCTTGATCATCTCCGCCGCTCCGGGTGATTTTCTGGATGCCTATAGAATGAATCCTTCTATCACCAGAGATCAGCTGAGGCTTCTGGAGAGACAGTTCGGGCTCGATCAGAACGTCTTCGTTCAGTATTTCAAATGGCTTGGAAATGTCTTGACGGGAAATTTTGGATACTCGTTCACCTACAGAGTGCCCGTTTTCAATCTGGTGTGGAGGAGACTCGGTGCTACACTTCTTCTCAGCATAACCACAATGATCTTCACCTGGGGAATCGCCATACCTCTGGGTATATATTCGGCGCTTCACCAGTACTCGTTGAGCGACCAGACCTTCTCCTTCCTCGCGTTCATAGGTATCTCCATTCCAAACTTCTTTTTCGCCTTGCTATGGCTTTTTATGTCGGCCAAAACCGGCTGGTTTCCCATAGGGGGCTTGATATCGCAAAACTTCAACGATCTCAGCTTCTTCGGGAAGATAGGAGATTACCTGTGGCACGTTGTCGGGCCGATGGTTACTCTCGGTACATCTGGGCTGGCAGGGCTCATGAGACAGATGCGCGGACAGCTCCTGGACCAGCTGAGGCAGGATTACGTGCTTTTCGCCAGGGCGAAGGGCATGCCTGAGAAGAACGTTATATACAAGCACGCCGTTAGAAACGCGATAAACCCGATAGTGACAATATTTGGCTACGCACTTTCCGGACTCCTCGGCGGCGCCGTTCTCACAGAGACGGTCTTCGGCTGGCCTGGTATGGGTAGGCTTGTCATAGAGGCTTTGAACGCTCAGGATCTATTCCTGGTCATGGCTACGCTTCTTCTGTCGGCCGTTCTCCTGGTTATAGGTAATCTTCTGGCCGATCTTATGCTTGCCTGGGTCGATCCGAGAATAAGGTTCAGGTTAGGCTGAGGGGTGAGTTGGAGTGAAAAAGGAAAAGAAGAACGATCTGGTAACGGCGACTCCTCAGGAAGTGAAAAAAGACGAACTCTTCGAAATCAAATACATGGGACGCTGGCAACTCGCATGGCGCGCCCTCAAAAAGCATAAACTGGGGCTTTTTTCGCTTTGGGTACTCATAATACTCTATCTCGTTGCGATTTTCGCAGATTTTCTGGCTCCCAACAACCCCTACGATCAGAGACAGGATCTTTCGTACGCCCCCCCTTCGAAAGTCCACTGGACCGACGAGGATGGAAAACTGACGGCCCCGTACATTTATGCCTGGGTGCTTGAGAGGGATCCAGAGACTTACAGAACCTTTTTTACGGAGGGAATCTCTCTAGGATCCGTTGTCGCCATCGATAAGACAACCGGCGAGGAGAAGACCTTTGAACAGGGTAAAGATGGCGTATTGAATATATACGTAACAACCAGAACGATACGCTACGCACTCGATGCGGACGGAAACAGGGCCAACCTCGGAGGTCCGGAATACAGTACGGTTCAGACCGTCAAATTGACCGAACTGGATATGTTGAAAGAGACTGTTGTCACCGAAACATCCAACAGGACAACACTCGGCGCGCTCGCCCCGAGCAGGTTCAGAGAGTTGCTGAGGATCGGCCCACCTGTCAAGGTTGTAACGGAGAGGTCTTTGCACAGGATCTTCGCCCAGAAGGAAAATGAAATAAAAGACGTCGTAGTAGAAGCAATAAGCATAGTAAATGAAGTGATAGACGTCGATGGTGGAGACCTAGAACTGGCCAGAGAGTTTCTCGCGGAACTAGAAATCTCGCCAAACCTCGTGGATGTGATTCAAGACCCCCAGGTCACAGATTATGTGACCAAGAAGTATCCGATCAAGTTCTTCACACAGTCCTGGGAGTACAAGTTACTGGGATTCATCCCCATGAAACTTCACCTGGTGGGAACGGAACTGCCTTCGAAGTTTCTTCTTTTCGGTTCCGATATGTACGGTAGAGACGTTTTCTCCAGAATACTGTTCGGTTCGAGAGTATCGATGAGCATCGGGCTTCTCGCGATCCTTATAACCTTCTCTCTGGGACTTTCCATAGGCGGAGCGGCCGGATACTTCGGTGGTATCACCGATGAAATACTTATGAGAGTGACGGAAATTCTGATGTCGATACCGAGTTTCTACCTGCTGATCTCTCTGAGAGCCGTTCTTCCGACCAGCATACCTCCGCACATCACATATATTCTCATAGTCCTTATACTGAGTTTCATCGGCTGGCCGGGAATGTCGAGGGTGATCAGGGGTATGGTTTTGAGTTACAAAGAAACGGAGTTCGTACAGGCGGCCATAGCTATGGGTTATCCCTCGGGAAGGGTTATACTGCGTCACATCATACCAAATACTGCGACTTACATAATCGTATCGGCCACTCTATCGATTCCAGGGTACATACTGGGAGAGGCCGGCCTGAGCTTCCTGGGTCTGGGAATAACGGAACCCTCGGCCAGCTGGGGACTTATGCTCTCTCAGGCTCAGAACATAAAGGCGATGACCGAGGCACCGTGGCTTCTGATACCAGGTATCTTCATATTCATCGTGGTTATGGCCTTCAACCTGCTGGGTGATGCCCTGAGGGATGCGCTAGATCCAAGATCACTGGGTTTCTAATAAGTAATTAACTCAACTACAGACTTCGACGGGACCTAAGGGTCCCGTTTTTGTTCGAGGCGTCTTCCCTTTCCCTGCGTGGTTCATCGTTTCCTGTCTTCAGGGCAGACATGTTGAGCATCTTCACCACCAGCGAGGCCATCAGGACAACGAGTATAACCGGCAGTAGAGAGCCTGTAGCGGTGTACAGAAGTGTTGAGCTTATGTACTCTCTTAGAGGAACCAGCCACCAGGTTAGACCGCCTTCCAGACTTTCCCTCACGTAAAGAAATAGAGAGCCTGCAAGAAAGAGTTCTTCGATTACCGGGATGAAGTAATGTTTCGCTATCGAGCAGAATTGCAGGACAAAGCCCGTCAATAAGAGCGCAGCGGGAAAGAGAAAATCCATCCAGTCCAGTTCGGGACTCTCTCCGTTCAGCAAGGCCGTAACGAACTGACCGCCTCCAAAGACCAGGGCTATCACTATCGCGACTCCCATTAGCAGGTTACCGAGGAAAATATACATCTAATTCACCTCAAAGAAAAACCGGCCCGTCGGGCCGGTTCATCGTTAGCGTTAAAATCAGAACGAGTAGTTGTAGAACAGCTTCACGTACCAGTCGATCGCCGGGAAGAAGGCAACGCTGGCTTCGAAGTTTATCAGATCGAAGACCGGGAAGCCGAGCACAACGTTGAGTTCCTTCGTGCCGTTGAGCAGGTAGTAACCGCCGTCGATGCTGAGTGTCGGCTTGAATCCACCCATAGCGAGAGAGAGGGAAGCCTCTGCGTAAGCGGAGAGATCCTTCACATCGGCGAGTAGGTTGCCGACTATATCGTAACCGAAGCCGGATTTTTTGTTATCGTTCTTGGTCGTGAAGTCGCCGGAACCGACAAAGACAGCCAGAGAAACTGGATCTATCTCCCAGCCGTCGGACTTCACGAGGAATCCGAGCTTCATTTCATTCGTTCCGCCCACCAGGAAGGAGTGGTCGTACCAGAACTTCACGCCTGCCCAGCCTATGCCCTTCTTGGAGAGAGCGACCTGTATCCAGCTGAAGAGTTTGCTGGCGGCGATATCGTACTTAACATCGGCGTTGATTTTCAGAACGACGCTTTCACCGATACCGTAACCAACTTTGAGACCTACCCACTGGCCCTTGGTGCTGGCGTATCTGGCATACGGGTTGAGAGTGAGAAGTCCGAGGGTCATCTTGTAATCGAAATCTATAACGTAGTCGAACGTCGGTGTACCGGTGAGATCCTTGGCCTCGAGACCGCCCTTGAGAGTGAGACCGGTGAACGGCTTAATGGTAGCTTCGGCTATGAGGTCACCGCTCCAGCCCAGACCGGCCATACCTGTCTGAAGGGCCATGGAGAAGATATCCCAGGAGCCGTACAGGGCGATTCTGTCCGTACCGCCGAGGAGGGCTTCCTGCGTTGCCACCTGGAGACCGAGCGCCTTCATGTTGAGAACGAAGGTCTTAGACTTGGTAGTACCGTAGTAGCCGAACCAACCGAGGCCTTTGCCGCTGTCACTGCCAAAGGACTTACTGGCGTACCAGCTGGCAGCCGCCTTGTCGTTCTCCACAGTGAAGGAATTGAGAGTTACAGTACCGCCCACTAGATCGATAGTAAGGCTGAATGTCAGGTCACTGACATCTGCAGAGGCTCCAAAGCCTAGAGACTTCAAAGTAAAACCAAGATCAGTGGTCAGGCCGGTCTTGTCAAGCTGAGTCTTGCCCCATAACGTCCCTTTTATTGATGGGCTGAGAGTTATGGTTGCCGAGAAGGCGACCGATATGGCCAGGAGTACCACTAGGATTCCAACAAGCTTCTTCATGCACACTTACCCCCTTTATAAGAGTGTTTTGGTTTTGGTGATGCGCATAACGTAAATATACCACATTTCATGTAACAAAAGCAAACACGCACGTTCCTAAGTTGCACAGAAAGATCATTTCAGGATTAACCCTACCGCGCCAAATGCAAGAGCTACAAAAGAAAGTATTATCGCTGCATTTGTATTGGTGATGTTCTGTTTCTGGGTAGCTTCGAGAGCCAGCAGCTTTTCTTCGATGACGGTGTCGTTGGCTTCAAGACCGGAAATTCTCTCCTCGGCGGCCGCGAGGTCTGCCTTGTCGGCTTTGCCTTTGTCGAGCTTGTACATCTGCTTTGCCATCGTGTTCGTGATGCTAGTCAGACTGTCGACCTGGTCCTCGAGGGTGGAGGCAAGAACTTCTAGATCGCCAGTTCTCGTGCTCAAAGAGGCGATTTCCTTACCGTACTTATCAAGCCTGGCGATGTTGGCATCGATCTGATCGAAGGCGACTTCGAGCATCTCTCTGTTCGCGGATACTTCCATCTGAACAAGGTCCAGTTCTCCGTAGAGAAGGTCAATCTCTTCCTCGAGAGCTTCTTCGGTCAGTCCAAGCTTCTTGTAGAGGAAGTTGAGCTTGGCGGTGAGCTGATCGGGTGTCACGTAATCGAGATTGGAAATTCTCTTGTTGGCAGCGATTATTGCGTTGCTCAACATCTTCGAAGTTACTTCCAGATCCGTTACTTTCCCCTTGAGCGCATCGAGATCGGCGGAGGAAGCTTTCGTACCGAGGTCAAGCTCTATTTCAGATATGAGCTTTTCGTGCTTGTCGAGTCTGGCGATGTTGGCATCGACCTGATCAAACACAACGGCAAAGCTTTCATCGACATCGTTCACTATATCGACTATCGCCGCCTCGATATTTTCGATTTCGGTGTCGTAGTACTTCACTTCGGGCATTTTTGCAAGGGTGTCCTGAATCCTGAGGATTTTCGTGTACATGAGTGAAAGCTTATCGTTCAATTCTTCACCGGTCACGAAAGGTTCGAGATCGGGTGTAGCAGACTTGATAGCATCGCCTAACCTGCTCTCAAGGGCCGCCAGATCGTCTTTCGTAACCATAGCTTTCCTCAAAGCGAAGAGATCAGAAGTCAGCGAGTTTGCAACGTTCTCGACCACACCGATTCTTGAATCGAGATCCGCAATCTCACCTTTCTGCTCGTTTTCCTCAACCTTCTGGTTTGCAAGAGCCTGACCGAGCAGTTTCACTGTTACTTCGAGGTCCGTAGCCCTGTTCTTGAGAGCTTCGATTTCCGAGGCGTAACCGCCGACCGCTTTTAGTTTTGCATCGAGACCGGCAATATCGTCTCTGACTCCCAGAAGAGCCTCAAGATCTGCCCTGAGACCGGCTACTCCTTCGTTGGCACTTGCAGCTTCGCCGGAAAGCCTGTCGATTTCTCTGTAGAGATATGCAACGGTATCGTCGAAAGTCTTGGAAGAGACGAAGTTGCCTACGATACCGCTATCTTTGAGAGAAGCGACAGTAGCTTCAAGAGCCCTCAGTTCCGCCATGAAATCAACTAGATTTTTCTTGTTGTCAGAGATCTCCAGAGAAAGTCCTGCAACTTTCTTTGTGAGCGCAAAGACAACTTCCTGGAGTTTGGCATCCCCGGCATCAGAATAATCCATAAACCTGGCAAGGGTCATGGCCAGCTGGTAACGTGTAACATTCTCATTACCTCTGAAAGTACCATCGGGGAAACCAATGAACAATCCACCGGCTGTCGTCTTTATTACACTGTCGTAGGCCCAGTGATTCTCTGACAGATCGCTGTACTCGACACCCAGAGCGAGGGTTGCGAAAGTAACAACGAGTAGAGCCAGTATAGAAAGCTTCTTCATGGATCCTACCCCCTTTCAAAATGTTGTCATTTTTGCAGCAGACTACGGGTTTATTATACAGTAAAAGCGTGCCCAGATTCAAGAGTCTTCAGCACTTAACAAGGCGATAGAAACGCTTTTTTCCTATTCTCAAAACATCTCCGTCCGAGGGGTCCAGAACAGCGTAAACATCTTCGATCACTTTCTCGTTCAATTTTATACCACCCTGTTCCAGGAGCCTTCTTGCTTCGCTTCTTGAAGAAATATTAGCATACTTCACGAGAAGATCGACAACGGAAACACTGCCGGTATCGAGTCTTATTTCGGGCATTTCTTCCGGCACCTCTTTGTGACGGAAGATCTTTATAAACTCCTCAAGAGCTGCTCTAGAGGTTTCCTCATCATAAAACTGGGCGGTTATATCCCTGGCCAGTTCCATTTTGATATCTCTGGGGTTGACGGTTCTTGACTTGAGGCACTCTTCTGCATCCCTGAGCTCTTCGTCGTTTTTGTCCGTGAGAAGCCTCATGTACTTCATTATCAGGGTGTCCGGTATAGACATCAGCTTCCCGAACATGTCCCTGGGCGTATCTTCGAAGGCTATGTAGTTGTCATAGCTCTTGGACATCTTCAGATTTCCATCGGTGCCTTCTATGAGGGGTACAGTCAGTACCGCCTGCGGTTCCAGACCGTACTCCTCCTGGATCTTTCTGCCTACGACCAGATTGAAAAACTGATCGTCTCCCCCTATTTCAATGTCGGCCTTCACAAAAACGGAGTCGTAAGCCTGAGCGAGAGGGTAAAGGAACTCGGCTATAGCTATCGGTTCATTGTCGGAGTATCTCTTCGCAAAATCGTGTCTTTCGAGCATCCTCGCCACTGTGTACTTCGCCGATAACCTTATGACGTCTTCGAAATTGAGAGCATCCAGCCATTGCGAATTGAAGCATATCTCCGTCAAATCCTTATCGAGGATTTTGAAGGCCTGCTTGCTGTAGGATATAGCGTTGATTTTCGCTTCATCCTTCGAGATCATCGGACGCGTCTTCGATCGGCCAGAGGGGTCACCGATCCTGGCGGTGAAATCCCCTATTATCAGGACGACTTGATGACCGAACTGCTGAAACTGCCGCAATTTCCTGAGAACCACGGCATGACCCAAATGCAAATCTGGCCTCGACGGATCCACACCCAGCTTCACCCTTAGAGGTCGATTTTTGGAGAATTTTTCCAGCAGTTCTTTCTCCGAAATCAGAGAAACATGGTTTTTTGAAAGTTCCTTGAACTGGTCTTCAGGAGTCTGCAATCAAACCACCTTAACCAGGAAAGGCTCTGGACACAACGAAAGCGATCAGTACACTGTTAACCATGAAGCCGACCGCAAGTACAAGGGTAATCTTACCCATCGTGTCGAGACCCTTCTTTCTTCCAAACATCGTATGGGAAGCTCCACCACCAAAGGCACCGCCGAGCTCGGCGGACTTCGACATCTGCATCATGACTGCAACGCCAAGCGCTACGCTTATGGCTACGTGCAGAGATATCAAAACATAAGCAAGAACTACCATCTAAATACCTCCTGTATCTTTCCAACGCTCTTCTGGTATTATACAATATGTGCGACTTTGTAGCAAACGATAATAGAGATTGCGGGTGAGATATTGAAAGGAAAAACTGTGATCATTTATCTTCCGTTGAAGCCAGAGATGGCAAAGCTTAACAATCTTCCGGTCAGGCTCCCCATACTGGCCGAAGACCTACCTCTGGCGATCGACAGAGACAAGATCGAGCTCGAAGTAGTTCTGCGAGGCCTCAAAGCCCACTACATCAACGAACCGGACGATTATTACGGCTCATACCTGCAATTCTACTGCTATGAAGCTTTCAAGAAAGCTATTGGCGACAACGAACTGGAGAGATCGCTCGGCTTTCTCGAAGATGCGGCAAAGATTTCAAGAGATTACAGGTACCATTTTTACAAGGGTCTTTACTACAGACAGACAGGAAACGGCGAACTCTGTGAAATAGAACTCAAAAGATCTGTAGAGATGAATCCCGATTTCTACGTTGGCTTTTACGAGATAGGAAAACTGCTCCGGTCGAACGGCGACTACGAAGAAGCAGCGAATTATTTTCTACAATCGATAGAAAAATCCGAGGGAAAATTTGCCCTCCCGTTTCTGGGGATCGTGGATACCTACATCTCTTCTGGAGAATACGGCCAGGCGATGGAAATAATGAACAGTATTCCCCGCTCCTTTTCGCTGTATTCCGAGATTCTTTTAAGAAAGGGAGTGGTTCTCAACGAACTCCAGAGGTTCGGAGAGGCCGAAAAGGTTTTCGACGAATGTATTGCCATCGAGAATCGCTGGCAATGTTTCTACAACAGGTCTTTCTCGAGATCGCGGCAGGGAAAGCTTTGGGCTAGCCTTGAAGATTTACGAAGGGCTCACGAAATTTCCGGGGAGGTCGATGTCCTCTACGAAGAGGCGATAGCCGAAAAGAACCTGGGGTTACTCGACGAGGCGCTGGAGCATTGTGAGGAGTACTACTTCCATACCGGCGATGAAAAGGCCCTCTTTCTGCTCGTGAGAATTCTCGATATGCTCGGTCGGTACGAAAAGGCCCTGAAATATCTTGAGAAGGGCGATTACTCTGAACTGAAGAACACTGTACTTTTCCACAGAGGCCTTGCAAAAGGGAAAGCCATTGCCGGACTGGTGTTCGACAACCCGATCACGCAGGCCGCCTACCTTTCAACTCTTGCCGATATCGACAAAAGTACGATCTCCAGAGAGGCGGGAGGCTTAGTTACGCAGGGAAGACTCGACATTGGATCACTGATAAATCACCTGATGAAGTTCGATATCGCCGGAATGAGAGAGAGAACGACCTCTTTTCAGATGGGAATGATTCCCGAAACCTCCAGGATTGCATCGCTGGGAGAGGCAGGCGTTTATGTTTCAATCCTTAAAACGCTTCTTGACCTCCCCTCCCGGAGAGATCTGCTCTCTTATTCGATGGCTTTCCTGATTTCTGGACTTGGTACTACGACGGCCGTTTTCAGAATACTGCTGCACGTTTTGCGATGGAGGCGGTCGGGAATGGCTTTCAATCTAGAACTCTTTCTGGACGAGTATCTTGAAGAGATACGAGATCTCGACTTCCAGCTGGGATTGCGCATTACGAAACTTCTGGAAGAGGGTCCCATAGACATCGATACGATAGATGAATCGGGTATCGAGGATATCGAAGGATTCGTTCTATCAATGCTTTCAGCGCTGGAAAAAGGTACAATAGATCAACTGGATACGAACGACGAAAACCTGAAAGAATACTTGAAGCTGCTAGTTTAAGGAGGTTTGAATGGACAGGATAGAGGAGCTGCTTGGAAGATTCATGGAAACTATACAGAGCAGAAACATCGATCAGATCGACGAGGCGACTTTGAATAGAATCCTTCACGAAGAATTCGACGTCTCCGAGAGGCTGGAGCTTGAAGAAGCTCTTGGATCGCTTCTTGGAGAAGTTTCAAAGATGGCGGAGGATCCGAAAGAGTACTTCTTCAGAAACGATGAAGAAAAACTCATGGAGTATCTCAAAGAAAAAGAAGAAAAAGATTGATTTACTTGATCGATTAAGTGTATAATCGCTGTGAAGGGTTACTTCAGCGCAGAGTATAGCCGGTGTGAAGCACCGGTCTTTTTTATTTCATCAGCGCCCTCTCTGCCGTCTTCCATGCTAGAGAGACGCACTTGATTCTCATCGGATACTCTCTGAGTCTTTCGAAAAGGACAGCGTCTCCAAGAAGATTTTCGTCAAAGATTTCACCTCGCAGCATTTTACTGAAATTGGACAGCGTCTTCCGGGCCTCTTCCAGGGTCTTTCCTTCGAGAAGATCTGCCATTACCGAAGCCGATGCCTGACTTATGGCGCAGCCGTGGCCGTCGAAAGCTAGAGAGGTTATCTTCCCCTCTTTCATTCGTACAAAGAGAGTTATCTCGTCTCCGCACGAGAGATTCGCCCCCTTTTCCATGAGGTCGCTCTCTTTGTCGATGCCTCTATGACCGGAGTTTCTGTAATGGTGCATTATGAAATCGGAATAGATATCATCGAAACTCATCGAACCACCTCCCGGCCTCTTCAAGAGAATCTGCGAGTCTATCTACATCTTCGAATGTGTTGTAAAGGTAAAAGGAAACCCTGCAGGCCGAGACGACTCCAAGCTCTTTCATCTGCAATTGGGAACAGTGATGACCACTCCTCAGGGCGACGTTCATTTTTCTTCCCAGGAACTCGGCGATATCGTGAGAATGTACCCTGCTGTGAGTAAAAGTAATAACCGCTCTGCTGGATTCGGGGCTGTGGATTCTGTAACCACCGATGGCCTCGATTTTCTCTCTTGCCATGGCAACCAGATTAGAAACATGGGCGCTGACTCTCTCCATTCCGGCGTTTTCCAGATACTCGACGGCAGCCATCATTGAGATCGCACCGGAGATATTCTGGGTACCGCCTTCGAATTTCGCGACCCCTTCGGCGAAAGTCGTCTCCTCCTTTCCAACCATGTCAATCATCTGGCCGCCGAAAACAAAGGGATTCAGTTCGCCCAGAAGTTTCTCTCTGCCGACGAGGCAGCCTATACCTGTTTCGGCGAGCATCTTGTGACCGGAGAAGACGAGGAAATCGACGTTGCTTTCGCCGAAAGAAAACTTCTCATGCGGAATCAGCTGGGCGCTGTCGAGCACCATGACCCCGCCGGCCGAATGAACGAGTGATCCTATCTCTTCGAAAGGAGGTCTATAACCTGTTGAATTAACCAGACCGGCCAGAGAGAAGACGAATCTGCCGTCCATTTGCTGGAGAGTCTCGTACACCAGCGACATATCGAGAGAGTTTTGTCTTACCGGGAGCGGTATGAAGCGTAATCCATTTCTCCTGGCGTGATACTGCCAGGGGACGAAATTGCTGTGATGTTCGAAGACCGGTACGATGAAGGTGTCGTAATCTCCACTGATGGAGAGGGAAGAGGCGAGTACGTTGAGACCTTCGGTCGAACCTTTGGTGAAGACCAACTCGCCAGGCCAGCAGCCCACGAAGCCGCTCAACCTTCTTCTGCTGGATTCGTACAGTTCGGTAGCCGCTTCGGCCAGTGGATAAACGCCCCTGTGAACGTTCGAATTGTTCCTTTCGTAAAAATCCCTGACCGCTGCGAGAACGGCCAACGGTTTCTGGGTTGTGGCGGCGCTGTCCAGATAAACCAGCGAAGGGTCGTGCGAGAATATGGGGAAGTCTCCTTTGAGTCCCTTGAAATAACCGTTCAGATCTTCAGGCGAAAACACGGTCCAACCCTCTCGAATGATCGGGAAAGAGTTCCACAACTTTTCCAAGCACGGGGTCGAAAGTCCCTTTGATTATGAACTTCAGGGCCTCTTCCCTGGTCAGTCCGCGCGACATGAGGTAAAAGATCTTTTCCTCGTCCAGCGATCCGACCGTTGCGGCGTGAGACGCGTTCACTTCGTTTTCATCGACCAGAAGGGAGGGTATGGCATCCGTTCTGGCCTCGCGGGATAGTACCATCACACTGCTGTGCTCCTTACCTGTGGCTCCCCTCGAACCCTTTTTAAGATCTACCGTTCCTCTGAAAATGGAGTGGCCCCTGTCCATCACCACACCGGTGCCGTCTATGATCGCCTGCGATCGGGCCGATTTTACCCGCGCGATGTACTGTAAATCGATCTTCGAGTCTCCGTAAGCCATGAAGACCGGTTCGAACACCGTTCGGGATTCTTCGCCGGCGGCGACTCCCATGTGGTAACTGGCAAGAACCCCGCCGCCGTAAGAAACTTCATACACGTTCAAGCGGGCACCGGCCTCGAGCAGGTAGAAATTGTTCAAAAAACTAAAATCGCTTTTGGAGAGGCCGTTGACGACCAGCAGGTCTATGGAGGACTCTCTCTTCAGAAGAAACCGGTTGTTCTGAAGAGACCACTTTCCCCGTCCGGTCGAGTTCAGTACTATCTTCATCTTTGAACCTTTTCCTGCTACGAAGAGATTGCTTGAAATGCTTGAATTCATCTCCTCTCTGTTGAATATGTAAGGTTCTTTGAGATGGATTCCGGAAGGGACTGAAACGAAGTAACCGGTATCGAAAAAGATATCTCCCAGGAGCAACAGCTTCCTGTCAGATCCCTCGAAATCCAGATTATCCAGGAGCTCAACTTCTTCGCTGGTAAGCCACTTAATCGGTTTCACATATGGATCGGGATAGTGTTTTCCGTTTTTCGGAGAGACAGGCGGAAGGACCATCTTACTTATATCTACTCTCTTCCAGCGAGGAAAGCCGAGTTTTCTGTATTCGGAGTACCGGTTGCTTACGAAAACCGACATGGCGTTTCCGAGAGGTTCGGATGATACGAGGAAATCTCGGTCCCTGTAGTCCGGAATTTCGAGCTCCCGCCTGAGTGGCGAGACCATTTTGTATTTGTTGTGTTCGAGATTCAAAGTCTTCTCCATACGACACCTCATCCGATACTGCTTTCTATCTCCAGGTCAATCAAACGGTTCAATTCCACCGCATATTCGACTGGAAACTCCCTGGAAACCGGTTCCATGAATCCCCTTACGATCATCGATCTGGCCTGCGCTTCAGAAAGTCCCCTGCTCATCATGTAGAATATCTGCTCCTCGCTTATCCTGCCAATTTTGGCTTCGTGACCTATGTTAGCCGAATCGTTTTCAACTTCTATAATCGGTACTGTGTCGGACCTTGAATCGTTGTCCATCATCAGGGCGGTACATTGAACGGAAGATTTCGCATTGTCGGCCTGGCGAGAGATTTTTAAGGCTCCACGGTAAAAAGCCCATCCGCCGCCGGTGCTTATGCTTCTGGCATCGACCACGGAACTGGTTTCCGGAGCCAGATGGATCACTTTTGAACCGGTATCCATATGCTGTCCTGGGCCGGCGTAAGTTATACCCAGATGTTCGGCTCTGGCTCTTCTCCCTTTGAGAATGGTTGCCGGATAGAGCATCGTTTTCATACTGCCGAGCGAACCGGATATCCACTCCATAGTTCCGTCCTCTTCAACTATCGCCCGTTTCGTGTTCAGATTGTACGTATTCTTCGACCAGTTCTGTATGGTGGAGTACCTGACCTTCGCGCCCTTTAAGACGAAGATCTCCACCATACCGACGTGCAGGTTCAATTCGTTGAATCTGGGGGCCGAACAGCCTTCTATGAACTGGAGGTTAGAACCTTCGTCGGCGATGATCAGGGTGTGTTCAAACTGCCCGGAACTGGCCATGTTCATCCTGAAGTAGGCCTGCAAAGGCAGGGGTACGGAAACGTTTTTCGGAACGTACACAAAGGAGCCTCCGCTCCAGACGGCGCCGTGCAGGGCGGAGTATTTGTGGTCTGAGGGAGGGACGGCCTTCATGAAGTATTTCTCCACGTATTCGGGGTATTCTTTCACGGCCGTTTCCATGTCGAGAAAGATTATCCCGAGCTCCTCGAGGTTCTTTTTTATGTTCTGATAAACTACCTCGGAATCGTATTGAGCGCCAACTCCGGCCAGAGAGTTCCTCTCTGCTTCAGGGATACCGAGCCTTTCGAAGGTTTCTCTTATCTCCTTGGGCACTTCCTCCCAGGAACGGTTTCGCTCGGAACCGGGCTTGAGATAGGCTACTATGCTGGAGAGATCTAGATCCCCAGTTCCCACCCCGAAACCGGGTTCTAGCGAGCGGTTGAATATTTCAAAGGACTCCAGTCTTTTCCGAAGCATCCATTCCGGCTCGTCCTTCTTCGTCGATATCTGTCTTATAAGCTCCTCGTCGAAACCCTTTTCGCTTATATAACTGTAATCGGTTGTGGAGACGAAATCGAATCTCGAACTATCCAGAAACAGGTCTCTATCCATATTTACGCCTCCCTGTAAGATTTCCAGTTCCTTTCATAGCCTCTCTCTTCAATATCTCTTGCCAGTTCTGGGCCGCCTGTCATGACTATTGAACCGTCCACATATATGTGAACGTAGTCGGGTTCGATATACTCGAGAAGTCTCTCGTAATGGGTTATCAGTATAACTCCGTTTTCCGGGGATCTGAAATTCCTTATAGAGGTGGCTATGGATCTCATGGCATCTACATCGAGGCCCGAGTCGATCTCATCGAGGATCGCCAGATCGGGTTTCAAAAAATGCATCTGCATGATCTCGGTTTTCTTCTTCTCACCGCCGGAGAAGCCGAGGTTGAGATACCTGTCTATGAACTCTCTGCCGATGCCTATCTCGTCTGCCAGCCTCTCGAGTTCTCTGCTCTTTTTCAAAATCGGCTCGTCGTTTTTCAGGTTGTGTGAGGCCGATATCAAAAAACTGCGGAGCCTGATTCCGCTTATCTCCTGAGGATACTGAAAGGACATGAATATGCCCAGTCTGGCCCTTTGATCGACGGAGAGATCGTTGATCGTTTTGTTCTTGAAACGTATTTTGCCGGATGTAATTTCGTATTTCGGGTTTCCCATCACCACATTGGCCAGGGTAGACTTTCCGCTTCCGTTTGGACCCATTATGGCATGAAGCTCCCCGGTCCTGACTTTGAGGTTGACTCCCTTCAAGATCTCCTTTCCGTCTTCTCTGAGTGCGGCTCTCAATTCCTTTATATCGAGCAGGTTCAATTCGATCCCTCCAAAGTGGGTATTATTTGTCAACATTATAACATATTCCGACAAAATATAGCAGTAATAAAATCACTTCATAGCTTCAAACTGGCAGTTGAAGGTTATATAATCTTTCTATCTCGGAGGTGGAGTATGTTCTATGTGATTACGGTCGGAGTCATCATGGGTCTTGCAAATCTCATACCGGGAGTCAGCGGCGGCACTGTTGTGCTGCTCGGAGGTCTTTACGAGAGGTTTGTTGGTGCTGTCGCTTCTCTTTCCGAATTCAAATTCGAAAAGAAGCAGCTTATGTTCCTTGTACAGCTCTTCGCCGGGATAATTATTGGACTGCTCGCCTTTTCCGGTCTCATCGAGCTGTCTCTTACAAATGTCCCTTCGTTGATGTACGGAATCTTCTGCGGGCTTGTGGTGGGAAGTATCCCGGTAGTGCTGAAAAATATAAAGAAGTTCACCCCCGCCTCGGCTATATGTTTCGCGGTCGGTGCGGTCCTGGTGCTGACTATGGCCTTTTCCGGAGCCAGACCCGGAGACGATGCACTCCTGACCCATTCTCTTACAGCCTTTCTGTACGATTTGCTCGCCGGATTCGTGGGTGCGGCGGCCATGGTTCTCCCCGGACTCAGCGGGGCCTTCGTGCTGCTCTTGATGGGTGAGTACTCAAGGGCAATATCGGCCCTCAACGACCGCGACCTGTTGATAATACTTTTCATAGGACTGGGAGTTGTTGGGGGGATAGTTTTCATAAGCAAACTTCTGAAGTCGTTGATGAAAAAACGTCAAAACGAGACTTTCTCATTTTTGCTCGGCCTGATGATTGGTTCCATTCCCGACCTTCTCACCAGGACCGGTGAAGCTACGCGTTTATCGTTGCTGATTCCAGGAGTGGCGCTGGGGGTTTTTCTCTCTTACCTTCTCGCCGTCTTTGAAAGAAAAAACAGAAAAAGCCCATCTTCTGCGGTCGATAGTAACCGACAATAGCAATCCTATTGACGTAGTCTCGGGCGGACTCCCGGAGAGACGGTTCCTGATAATTTCTCGAATATCGCTGTTCTATGGCGTGCTCGGTGGGATTTGAACCCACAGTCTCTGGATCCGGAGTCCAGCGCTCTATCCGTTGAGCCACGAGCACATGTGCACGGTACAATTGTCTGCCAGCTCGATGTGCGACGCGGGCAGCTTATCCCCTTCAGTGACTACTATTATATCGTAAGTTGAGAAGTCGATATCGTCAAGAAGGTTTTTCGGTGTGAAGCCTTTTTTCAAGAAGGAGAAATAGATCTGTGGATCTTCTACATATACATCCATTTCTTTTGTCGAATCGAGCCCCTCTATCTTTGAAGAGAGGGGCGCGTAGAGAAGCGCTTTTTTGCCAGTATCTATCGGCGGAAAGTTTCGACATACGGGAAAGAGATCCCTGACCTCCCAGTTTGCAGTGGTTCCGCGAGAGTAGTTTCTCAGTATTTCCATGGCGCTCAGCATATCACGCCGGGTCGAGAAACTCAGTCCGCTGTTTTTCGCGATTCTTTCGGAGGATTTCGTTGTGAGTCTTTCATCGGTAAGTATCACCCTGCCCGAAAATATCTTCTTCACTTTTTCGGCGAATGAGACGGCTTTCATCGCCAGCTGGTTGAACCGGCCCGACATAGAAATTGGCAGCCCTATGACCGTGAGATCTATCTCTCTTTGAGAGAAGATTTCCTTCAGACTTTTGCGATAATCTCTGTGCTCAATAGTCTCGAGCGGAATCTCGACACCTTCTATCTGGATCGCCAGTCCGATTCTCACCGTGCCGAAATCAATTCCCAGTATCTTCATAAAACTCTCTCACGGGATTTGAAGAGCAGTGAAAAATGGAGAGTGGGCTCAGACCAATTCTCTCCAGAAGCTCGAGGCAACACTCCAGATTGCCGGAAGGAACGGCGATAGATATGGAACAGCCCGGAAAACGTTGCGGCGGGGTGGGAAAGAGTTTGGCGGCAACCCCCTCTTCCCTCAACGCTTTCAGAGAACGGAGAGCGATTCCCTGAGGCATTAAAAGCAGGATGTCCAGACCCGCTGTCTCAACCAACTCTCAGTACCTCTTCGGAGTTGGTCAGACTGCGTAACAGTCCCCTGGTGGTCATAGTTGAAAGCTTTGTGGCGAACCAGCGCGTCATTCTCTTCTCGGCTATACCCTCTCTGTATCTCAGGGTTTTTTTGACCAGAGAAGTGTCCAGTTCTCCATTCGAACTGCTGTACCACACGTTGCCATCGTAATTCAGCAGGTTCATCTCTTCCAGAATCGAAAGATAGACCTTGGAGATCCCGTCCTCGAAGCTCAAAGCCATTCTTATATCTCTTTCGGGAGCGGGGAGCACGTCCTTCAAATCCTGATAGACGGCTTCCAGTTCTTCGATAGTGGGGAAAAGCCTGTCCATTTCGCTGGTGTTCGAGAGGAGATCGCTTTTGTTGAACGAGAGGTTCAAGAAAAGTTCGGAGTCTTCACCCGGCCTTGTTGAGACGGAATCGAGGACCTCTAGAAAGTTTCTCGGAGCGCTGTAAAATACGATGTTGGAGTTTCCCAGCGTGACTCCCAGTCCGTCGCTGGAGGGCGTGGTGATCAGAACCCTTATCTTCTGCCTTTCGACCAGCGAGTAGATCACCGATCTCTGGAAGTCCTTCAACATATAGTTGTAGAATATCAGCTCACCGTTTTGAAGGGCGTGAGAAAGCCTCGAACCCATCGATTTGGCCAGCGTAACCGTCTTGTGTGGAGAATCGACGATAACGGCCACGTTTTCTCCATGACCGACGATAGACATGACTTGCTCGACCTTTTTCCGGGAGCCCCTGTTGTCTATGATGCCTACCTTTTTGATGGGGTTGGGCTTATACACGTGGGAGATTCTCCTGTCGGCCAGGAAGTCTTTGAGATCATCGTAATACACACTTCCGGTGAAGCCCGATATGTCTATGACCGAATCTATCAAGCCCAGAAAGCTGTCGAGGTCGGGATGTCCCTTGAATATACCCGAGATAATGTAGGTTGGCTCGTCGAATATAATCTCTCCGGCAGTTTCCGAGATCTTCGCGAAGTTTTCGACGAAGAAGGGAAGGGTAACGAAGATCACGCTCTCTTCGAGATTCCCCCTGTACAGAGAATTGGCAAATACTGGTTTGATCGCATCGAGGTAATGCTGTAGAGAGTAGTAAGTGTGCGCGAGCGTTCCGTTGATCGCCGAAACTATGAAGGTCTTCAAGCCTTTCTGGTAGTTTTTTAGTATCCTGAGGGCAAGGAAGGGGTTCTTCAAACGTATATTGCCGAAGGCACCCCAGGGACTCTTCGAGCTTACATCCATGAATTCCGGGCATTTGTGCGAGAGCTTCTTCTCGAGTTCGGAAATCAAGGCCGAGACGTCGTTCTTCACCTGGGAAGCCGGTTGTTGATTCTTCCAGTCCCTTATGAATTCGAAGACGAAATTTTTGTCCCTTACTTCCTCTTCGAAGACGGGGTCTATGTACAGATTGACATCGGAAAGCGAGAGCTTCACACTTTGAAGTCCGTAAAGGTTGTCACTCTTTATCGAGGCGACGGCGTCCACCTTCAAAAGATTGGGTTTTACGTATTTGAAGTCGTCGAACATGGAACTCATGTTGTAGCCTATTGCCAGCGTTTTTCTATCGCCCGATCGAAGGACCATCTTCACGTGATCGCTTCCGTTCCCGAAGGTCTTGGCCTTTTCTATGTTCAACCCTTTTATCAGAAACTTGGGCTCGGGATTCGAATGTCCAAACGGTCTGAGAATCTCGAGCTTGTCCAGTACGTGGGGAGTTATCGAGTCGAGGGACAATACGTCGTCCACATCTATCTTAAAGACCGGTAATTTCCTTCCGTATTGCCTTATATACGCCTCGTTTATAGCCTTGCGAAACTCTGGAATGTTTTCTTTGTCTATGCTGAAGCCGGCCGCCATTTCATGACCGCCGAACTCCCTGAGCAGAGAGGAGACTTCGTTCAACAGGCTGATTATGCTGACTCCCGAAGGACTCCTGGCCGATCCCTTTCCGTCCTGTCCGTTGGTGGAAATGAGAAAGACCGGTTTGTTGTGTATAGAGACAAGTCTTGAAGCAACTATGCCCAGTACTCCCAGATGCCAGCTGTCACCATCGATGACGAGTGCGAAATCGTTGCTCATTCGATGGTTTATCTCCAGATCTTTGGAAGTCTGTTCAAAAATCTTGGCCTCGATCGTCTGGCGGTTCTGATTGTGTTTCAGGAGTCTGCTGGCCGTATTCATCGCAGAATCCATATCCTCGCTTATCAGTAACTCCAGCGCGACTATGGCCGAATCCATTCTACCGGCTGCGTTGAGCTTGGGTGCGATTTTGAAGGCAATATCCTGTGCCGTCAGGTTTTCCGAAGGAATTCTCAGATACGATAGGAGCGCTTTCAACCCCAGTAGAGGGCTACTCTGTATCTTCGCCGTTCCTTCTCTCACTATGTACCTGTTCTCGTCGCGTAGCGGTACAATGTCGGCTATAGTTCCAAGGGCGACTATGTCTAGATAGTCTTCGGGATTGATAGGGCAGCGCAACGTTTCGTTCAACGCCACCAGAAGTTTGAAGGCAACTCCTACACCGGCCAGTCCCTTGAAGGGATAAGAGTCGTCCGGTCTCTTGGGATTGATCACCGCGTTCGCAGGAGGAAGGATATCCTTCACCTCGTGATGGTCGGTGACGACCACGTCGAATCCTATCTCTCTAGCGTACTCTATTTCACCGAACGACGTAACTCCACAATCGACAGTTATGAGGAGACTGTGACCCCTGTCACGGAGATCTTTTAGCGCGTCTCTGCTGAGACCGTAACCCTCCTCGAGTCTCAGCGGTATGTAATAGCTGACGTTGAAACCCATTCTCTTCATCGCCAGATAAAGCAATGCGGTGCTGGTAACACCGTCCACATCGTAATCACCGAAGATCACGATACTCTCGTCTCTGTCTCTCGCGCCGATAATGGTCCTGACGGCAACCGTCATGTCCTGGAGTATAAAAGGATCGTGCAGGATAGTTTTGTCGGGGTTCAGGAACTTCATAGCTTCGATTTCGTCTTTTATGCCCCTTGTAACAAGCAACCTGGCCAAAAAAGTGTCTATTCCCAGAAACTCGACGAGTCTCTTCACAGATTCATCGTCGGGCTTAAGCAGAAGCCACTCCTTTCTCATAAGGAATCCACCCTCTCTTTTTTCTTTTGTAAAGATTATACCATTGACCGCATTACCCTGGTTTAGCAAGCGCCTGGTTAAGCAAGAAATCCTGGTGTAGAATCTGTTTATGAGAATAGATCGCTATATTTCGAAGTTTGAAGGGCTTAGCAGGAATTACAGTCGATCGTTAATAAAGAGCGGGAAAGTCTCCGTTGACGGCAGGGTCGTGCGGGATCCTTCACTTCATGTGGAAGAGAATGCGAACGTTACGCTCGACGGAAGCAGGGTGATTGCTTTCGGAATGATTTATATCATGATGAACAAACCGGCCGGCTATGTATGCTCGAGAGAGGAATCGGAGGGGCCGACTGTCTTCGACCTTGTACAGGAAAGGTTTTCGTACGATCTCTCCGTTGCCGGAAGGCTCGATAGGGACTCCACCGGATTGACTTTGCTGTCGAACGACGGTCTGTTCGTACATCACGTTATCTCTCCGAAAAAAACTATCGAAAAGGAGTACCTGGTCCAGACGGTGAAGCCGGTCACGCCTGAACAGATCGAAGCCATGAATGGCGGTCTGTTAATAGGCCGTGGGGAGTTTTCGAAACCGGTGAGTGTGAGGACACTGGGAGAGAATTCGGTCGAGATAATCCTTACCGAAGGACGTTTCCACGAAGTCAAGAGGCTGATGAAGGCTTCAGGAAACGAGGTGCTGACACTTCACAGAAGTCGAATCGGCGGGCTTTCGCTCCCTGGGTCTCTGAAACCCGGCGAGTGGGCTAACATCGGAGAGGACGCACTGAAAATAATAACCGGGGCCGAATAGCCCCGGTTATTTCTGGATATCGATCGAGATCTCAATCGATTTTTGTCAGATTGAATGAAAGGTTGTGATCGCCCTTTCCGAAGTAGCGATAAGTCATCGATATCCTGTAGCCATCAAGAATGAGGATTATTTCGTAGTACCCGGGTTCCAATTCAACTATCCTGTCGGTTCTCCCGTAGTCCTTACCGTTTATAAAGATCCTGGCGTTCTTGGGATCGGAGGAGATGTTTATTCTTGCGACCGGTTTCTCTTCCTGCATAACCACCTTCAGCGACGATGTGGTACCGGCGCTCAGATTTACATCTCTGGTCTCGGTTAGATAGCCAGCCTTTTCGACCTTGACCGTGTGTCTTCCTGCATCGAGATCTATGGATATCGGAGATCTTCCGACATATGAGTTGTCAACATAGATGGTGGCGTTGGAAGGATCGGTTTCGATCGAAAGTCTGGCCTTTTTGCTGTAGAGCGTTGCGGTCACCTGTCTGTCTCTATCCAGATTGACCGACGTCACGAAGTCTTCGTAGCCGTCGAGCGTAAGCTGAACCGTGTATGTTCCCTCTTTCAACGTCAAAGCTATCGGGGTCATGCCTTCGTAAGTACCGTTGATATAGACTCTGGCGTTCGAAGGAGAACTCGAAATCGATAGCTTGTAGGTCTTGATTTGCGGGGAAAGCGTTATGCTCTTGGATATTGAACGGTCCAGCAGCAAGGTCTCGTAATAGGTTTCGTAACCCGACTTCTCGATCCGCAGGTTCTTGGTCCCTTCCGAAAGTGTCAGGTTCAGCGGGCTGCGCCCCATGTATGTGTTGTCGATATATACGTCGGCGCTCGAAGGGTTCGTTATCAGCGAGAGCTGGTAATTGGTGACGATCGCCTTGAGAGTTATGTTCTTGGAAAGGGAACGGTCGAGTACGAAGGTCTCGTAATAAGTCTCGTAACCGGACCTCTCGATCCGCAGATTCTTGGTTCCCTCTTCGAGCGTCAGGTTGAGCGGGCTGCGACCCATGTACGTGTTGTCGATATAGACATCTGCACCCGAAGGATTGGTTATGAGAGAAAGCTGATAATTGGTGGCGATCTTCTTGAGGGTTATGTTCTTGGAAAGAGAACGATCGAGCAGGAAGGTCTCGTAATAAGTCTCGTAACCGGACCTCTCGATCCGCAAACTCTTGGTTCCCTCTTCGAGCGTCAGATTGAGCGGACTGCGACCCACGTACCTGTTGTCGATATATACGTCGGCACTCGAAGGATTCGTTGCGATGGACAGCTGGTAGTTGCTGACCAGCTTCTGAAGATCGATCCTGATGTCCACAGTTCTACCGGCGCTGATGGTGAACTGTCTCGTTTCAGTCTTGTAACCGTCTCTGTAAGCCGTCACTATATGGTTGCCTTCGTCCAGTTCCAGAGTGATCGGGCTCGTTCCGATGTTCTTTCCATCGACGTACAGAATGGCGCCGGAAGGCGTGGTCGTTATTCTGGCGTATCCCTTGTTCGGCATTATATCCAGGTAGAACCAGGCAGTAGAAACTGCGTATTCCTGCTTGTCGATGACCGGTATGACCTTTGAAACAACGAAATCATCTGCACTGGAGCTGGCTTTCGGGAAGATATCGCCGCTCTGAACCTTCTTGAGGAGATCGTCGAGAAAACCCAGTGGCTGTGTCGATGCCACTATCTGGAAGATCTCCTTTCCTCCGCCAGTTTCGCTCGTCAGCTGCAATCTATAGCGTGTCGATGCGCTATCGGTTGGAAGGGTGTAATTTCTATTTGCCCTGACGAAATTGTCTCTATCGTAACCGTTGGGGAAGATCAACTGTATTTCTCCGTTGGGAGTTATGTCATATATAGCCACATAAGCGTCTTTGTTGACTTTGAAGTACGTTTTCACTTCCTCGCCGGAGTAATATAGAGATCCGTTGTCCCGGTCAAGCCAAATCGTAACCTCGAGAGTACCCTGAGGTTTTTCGGGAACGATTATCACCTTCTGTAGATCGTACGTTACCACTCCAAAGGAAACAACTGCCATGACTATCAAAAATGAAACCAGCAGCGCTTTTTTCATGTTAAATCCCTCCTCACTCAAGATGTTATTTAGACTCTTCTCTGCTTTCTACGTTCAAAGATCCTTCCAGTTCTTTCACATTGCTGCCGCTTTTCTTCGAAAACCAGTTGAGCGCCAGCGTGAACAATACTCCAAAAGCCACCGAGTATAGACTCCTCAGCAGACCTGTCCAGAGAGGAACAGTAGCGTGGCAAAAAGTATTAACGACTGAAACGACCGATATGGAACCACCGGCAACTATCAACGGTCCAAGCTTTCCCTCGAACTTGAAACCGTTCTTTATCGAAATAGCCAGAAGCGGGTATGCCAGAATTTCTTTGAAACGCGGTCTTACAAGTAACAGGCTATCCAGAACATCTCTGAACCGTCTTTCCAGATCCAGCACTAACGAAAAATTCCCGCTTCTCAGTATGTAGTATACAGCTCCGACAGCTACCAGGCAAAGAACCGTGAGATCTGCTCCACTTATCTTTTGTTTTACACTTCGCAAGAAACCTCTCAGGAATAGCCATCCAGGGAGGGCTACGAGGGATAGTTTTACTCCACGGAAGAGTTCAAGGCCATTTTGATAAGCCGGCGATAGCATAGAAGAGTTGATCGACAATCCCAGGAAAAGCGAAAACACAAAAAACAACAGGATTCCTCTCACAGTATCTCTGACAGTCCTCGATAGATAGTAATATATGGCGAAGTGACCCGATATCGCTCCCAGAGGCAGTCCGATAGAAGGGAAGAATATCCATAACGGCAGGACCACCAGTGCCAGGAAGGGGCTGAGGGAGGCTACCAGAAAGAAAATGAAAGCTGTAGAAAGAATGAAAAACCTGGAATTACCCGCTCTGGGAGAGGTCACCGAACTCTGAAGAAGGTTCAGCTCTCCAAGTTTATCGTCCACCTGTCTTACAAAATCCTCGTAGGCGAAGTCGTTTTCCGGTTTTAAGAACAGCAGCATGTCGATGCTTCTCTCGCGAACGGCCCTGATATATCTCACGACGGCTGCCTGAACATCGTAATTAGGGTATTCCTTTTTCTTCAGGTTGTGCACCCTGAAGACCAGTGATTTCTCCCTTCGCAACTTCAATACCTCTTTGACGTACTCGCCTCGCTCATCGAACTCCATATATCCGGTGTACGCCGAATGACTGTCAAGCATCTCGGCCAGTTGCACGGCGGTATAGGGAGAAATACCGGTCAATACAATAGGTCTCTGGAGGGGGAGAATCTCCGGAAGAAGCGACCAGTGATCCTTCAGATCGACGAATATAACTGAAATACCGATTTCCGATGGACGCGACTTCAACTCGTTCGCTGGGATCAACCTCAGAGAATCGACGCCTTCGACAGTGCTTTCGGTAACCAGGGCGGTTTTGACATATCCTCTGTCGAATCTGAATCTCCATGGAATGTACAGTACGGCTATCATTATACCCATTAGAGCAGCCAGCAAAATCAATCTTCCGGTGAGTTGTTTTACGACTTTTGATCGATCTCTCCGCTTTCTCCTCTTTTCAGACTTTCTGGGTTTAGTGGGTCTAAGGGGAACTGCCGCCAATATCTTTCCCTCCTCCCGATCAGAAGATAAAGAAATATTACAACACCGACCAGAAATGGAGAGTAAGGCAATAGAAATAGCACTCTCCATTTAATGATCAGGTTGTCCAGACTGGATCCAAAAATCGCTTTGAAAGACGAGTTCATATCACCACTCGAGGAGAACTCATCGACCAGGTGCAGCAGGTTTTCGTAATCGAACCTCGAAAGCAGAAAACCGGCAAAGCTTTCGACCGCACCGTAGAAGACAGATCTGTCTTTCTCTGGCGGATAATTCTTTATAGAAACTGTGAAGTCGAAAAATCCAGATCTGAGCGGGGGTCTCCCCGACCGGGAACGCAGATTCTGAAAGCCCTCGGCAATCAACTCATGATACCACAATGGTATCGTTTCAGGGCTCGAGCCTATCTTTCTTAAATATTCGAAGAAATAGACATGTGCCAGTTCGTGCCGTGCCACCCCATCTCTGAAGTTAGAAGTATAAAGGAAGATCTGATACATTCCGTTATCATCTATCGCAGCCGGCTGTTCGTGGCCCTGTCCCGTCAATATTGTCAGGTTGTACCTTACCTGAAAACCGTATATCTCTATCAACTCGTCGTTGGCGGCCCTTATCTCGTTTCTTATTTTCGTTTCGACCTGCGCGAAGAGAGAGATAGAGACGAGAAGCCAGAGTATCAGGAGCGATCGTACTCTCATTCGATTGACGCCAGAACCTTCAGGAGATCCTCTGGAAGTTCTGAATCTACAGCGATCTTCAATCCAGAACTACACGTGAATCCGAGGTGCTGGCAGTGCAGAAAATACCTTTTCAAGCCGCTTGCCTTTTTGAAGTTCCTGTTGAAGGTCCTATCACCGTAAACATCGTCTCCGGCGACGGGGCAGTTGATTTGAGCCATCTGACGCCTGATCTGGTGCTTCTTTCCTGTGTGAAGGCGAACCTTGAGTAACGACACTTCTCTATAGCGCTTCTCGAGTGAGTACTCAAGCACTTCGAGGATCCCTTCGTTCAGGGATTCTAGTCTCGCGCTCTCGATTTGTGGACAGCCTTTAACCAGCGTGAGGTATATCTTGTCGACTTCGTGTTCTCTGAACAATCTTGAAATCTCCCTGGCCGAGGCAGGGGACTTCGCAAACAGGATAACGCCGGAGGTGTGCTTGTCTAACCTGTGGACGGGATGAGGTTCGAACCCCTTTTCTCTTCCGTAGGCCAGCAAACCTTCAATCAGGGTTATAATCTGTATTCCCTTTCCCGGGTGCACCGAGATACCGGCCGGCTTGTCTATCGCTATAGTGGTATCGTCTTCGTAGAGAATATCGAGCGGAATCTTTTGGGGAACCAGTTCTCTGGTCTCTTCCAGCCTTTTCATCTTTGATGAGTCACCCAGGTAATAAACCTGCAGGACATCTCCTAAGGAAAGCCTGTGGGATTCATCCTTCACCCGTTTCCCGTTTACTTTAACGTTCCCTTTTCTGAGAAGTTTGTATATTGAAGAGAGCTTCAGGTCATTCAGAACATTTCTCAAGAACCTGTCCAGTCTCTCGTAGTAATTACCGTTGTCCACCTTGAATTCTCTATAGATTCAAATCACCTCTGGAGCAACGGGGAGCGGTGGCTCCCCGTGATAATTCATCCTTCAACTTTGAGACCCTTACTTATCTGCTCAACTATATCTCCAACGGTGGAGATGTTCTCGATCTGTTCATCTTCGACTTTAAAATTGAACTCATCTTCAAAAGCCATAACCAGATCGACCAGATCCAGGGAATCGGCTCCAAGGTCCTCGGTCAAATCGGAATCAAGCGCTATTTCATCCTCTTCAACACCGAGTTTTTCGGCTATTATGGTCTTTACCCTGTCAAAAACCTCGTCGTGTGTCAAAAGATTTCCTCCTTTCTCGTTGAATCTGGAAATCGAAACTGGAGCGGAAACCTCGGTAAAAAAACGTTATCACCCGTAGATTTCATGATGCTCTCATTATTATATAATAACTCTGTACGATAAGGTTTGATTCCGGAGGTTGTCGATGTTTAATTATTTCGAAGCAGCGAGTTCCATGATCAAGGAGGTTGGAGTGAAGCCGGAGGTTGCTCTCATTCTCGGGTCGGGACTCGGCTACCTTACTGGCGAGTTTCAGGGTGGCGTAAGTGTCGATTACTCGAAGATACAGGGCTTTCCAGTTTCAACAGTGAAGGGGCACTCGGGAAGGTTTGTTTTTGGTAGCTTTCACGATATTCCCTCGGTTGCTATGGAAGGACGGTTTCACTTCTACGAAGGTCACGAAATCAAGGATGTCGTATCGCCCATTTATCTTTTCAAAGAGATGGGCATCGAGCGCCTTCTGATAACCAACGCTTCCGGAGGCATCAACAGAACCTATTCGCCCGGAGACATCGTAGCGATAAAAGACATAATAAATCTCGGATTTAGAAACCCGCTGATAGGACCGAACGATGACAGGTTCGGTGTCAGGTTTCCGGACATGTCGTCCGTGATGGACTTTAAATGGCTTTCAGGGCTCAGGGAAAGACTTTCACAGGATGGACGAGAATTGAAAGAGGGCACTTATATCTGGGCACTCGGACCGTCCTACGAGAGTCCCTCGGAGATCAGATCGTTCGAGTTTCTTGGAGCCGATATGGTCGGTATGTCAACGGTGCCGGAGGTGATAGCCGCCAACCACTGCCGGATGAAGATTCTGGCTCTCTCATGTATAACGAATATGGCTTCGGGAATTCTAAAAGAGAAATTGTCGCACGACGATGTTGTAGGAACGGCCAACAGGATAAGGCACAGGTTCAGTGACGTTGTTGGCAAGGCACTGGAAGTTTTGAAGGAGATCGGTCATGAATAGAACTATGAACGCGGTTTTCTCGAAGTTGCTGCAGGCTCAAAATATACTGGTCTGCGGACATATAATGCCGGACGGAGATTGCGTATCTTCGGTTGTATCACTCTCAATGGGACTGGAAAAATTGGGAAAGAAGACGACCATGGCAATCGACTGGAAGATTCCATCAATCTTTTCACCTTTTCCCCGTGTGGAAAGGATCATCGATTATTCCCGTTATTCTACTCAGTTAGAAAATTCCGATTTACTGGTTATCGTTGATGCATCTTCGCCAGACAGGATCGGAAGGTTCGAAAGGTTACTTCGTTATGGAATGCCTTCGATTCTTATTGATCACCACGCGACCAACACCCGCTTCGCCAATCTCTGCTGGGTCGAGCCTTCCTATTCATCTACCGCACAGATGATCTTCGATCTCTTGAAGTTGATGGAAGTCTCTTACGACGGTGACCTGGCACTGATGAACTATCTTGGAATAGCAACCGATACGGGTTTTTTCCGATATTCCAATACCAACAGTACAGTGTTCGAAGCCGCAGCCGAACTCGTAAAACTCGGTGCAGATCCATGTCTGGTAGCCACCGCCATTCTCGAGACTCGAAGGCTGGAAGAGTTTTTTCTCGAGAGAGACGCTATAGACAATCTCAGGCTGCTTTCGAACGACAGGTTCGCTTACTCTTATCTCAGGGTCGAAGATTTCGAGAGGTACTCTCTGGGGGAGGATGATTTCGGTGGTTTCGTGGGTGATTTGAGATCCATAGCGAGCGTGGAAGTCGCCCTTTTTGCTTCGGAATCCGTCGGAGGCGAGGCGCACGTGTCGTTACGTTCGAAGAGCTATTTCGACGTCAGTTCTGTTGCCGTGGCATTTGGAGGAGGTGGACACCCCAGGGCCGCTGGCTTCACGCTCAAGTACGATGGCGATCTCGAAGAGGCCCTTCAGGAGGCCGTCGAGTTGATAAGCAGAAGGCTGGAGTCACACTCGAAAGATGCTACACTATGAGCCAGGAAAGAATCTGAATGAACTGTGTAACGGGCCACATGACGAGCTGGATCACGCCGATTAGAGAAAGCACCAGGAGGACAAGTATGCCGTACAGCTCGTACTTCACGAGCCAGTTCACATAGTTTTCCGGAACGATCACCGCGATGATGTTGGCACCGTCCAGAGGCGGTATGGGCAAAAGGTTGAAGAAGGCAGTGCTTAGATCGATGAACATTATCCAGTAGATCACGTCGGCGAAATAACTCAACGGGTAGCTGCTAAGGTAGTCGGGCATCAGAGTGGAATACCTGTGAAGGCCGGAAAGATAGAAGATCAGGCCGGCCAGGAGACCGACGACGAAGTTACCAAGAGAACCGGAAAGGGCGGTCAATATCGCCTTCGAGTAGCCGAGCTTTCTAAGTTTCCAGTAGTTAACGGGATAGGGTCTAGACCAACCGAACTTGAAGAGATAGTACATCAGCAGGCCGACGGGATCAATCCTTCTTATGAAGCCCGGTCTGCTCCACTCGGTTCTCGTTCTGTCGAAATAGCGTGCCAGATAGTAATGCGAATACTCGTGAGTGAGAATGGCAACGATTATCGCCGGTGTCAGAGAGATAAAGTTCCTAAGCATCTCTATCATCTTCACCGCTCCTTCCGGAAACTACAACCGTCAACTCTCCAACAGGTTCGCTCGAGGCGAAATGGGCTATTATCTCGGAGATTTTTCCGTTGAGGGATTGCTGAAACTTCTTGGTCATCTCTCTGGCAACGAAGATATCTCTGTCGCCAAGTATCTCCAGCAGATCTCTCAACGTCTCCAAAAGTCTGTACGGCGATTCGAAGAAAACGATCAAGCTCTCTTCGAACGTCCCTGCGGAGATTTTTCTGAAAAGCCTTCGCCGGTTCTTCCCTCTGGGAAGAAAGCCCACGAAGGTGAAATTCGTACCCGGGAAGCCGCTCAGGGCGACGGCCGTCGTGACAGCGCTCGGACCGGGTACCACGTCCACTTCGATACAGTTCTCGCGGCAGATTCTGACCAGCGTTGCACCGGGGTCGGATATAACAGGCATTCCTGCATCGCTCACCAGGGCTATTTTGTCACCGTTTTTAAGGCGGGCGAGAAGTGCCGGTATGCGTCGGGACTGGTTATGCATGTTGAAGGAGATTATCTCTCTACGCTTCAATTCAAGGGCACTCATGAGATTCGATGCCCTTCTGGTGTCCTCGGCAATAACCAGCTCCACCTCTCCAAGCACTCTCAGGGCACGGAGAGTTATGTCCTCCAGGTTCCCTATTGGAGTACCTACCAGGTAAAGTCTTCCATATTCCGAATCCATCACTTCTCTCCCAGGGGGAATTTCGATGCCATACCGGGCCTCCTCGGGAAGCCTTTCGGAGTTTCGGAGACCTTCTTGAAGGTTACGAGTTTCCTGGAGGAGCCGTCCGAAAGTCTGTAATTCCTCTCGTCCTGAAGCTGCAATCCCAATTTGGCCGAGGCCACGAAAGCATAGCACTCTTCATCTTTCCAACCCGGTCCTTTGTACAGGTGTATCAGACCTCCGTTTTCAACAAGCGGGGCTGCCAGTTCCAGCGCCGCATCGCTCCTCGCCACAGCCCTCATGACGGCGCCGTCGAACCTATCGATCCCTTTCGGATACTCCTCGATCCTCGAGGTCACGGCCGTTACGTTAGACAGGGAAAGCGTCGATGAAAACCTCTCAATTTCCCTCACTTTTTTCGCGATTGAATCGACAAGTACCCACCTGGTTTCTGGAAAGGCTATCGCGAGAACCAGTCCGGGAATCCCCCCCCCGCTGCCGATATCGATATAGCTCCCTTCTAGCTTGTAGCCTTCGAAGGCCAACAGGGAATCTTCGATGTGTGCCACCATAGCCCTCTCCCGGTCCCTCACGGAGGTCAAATTGTGGGGAGAAGAGATCAACAAATCTACCAGCCGTTGAAACCTTTCGCAAGTGTCGCTAGAAAAAGATTCCCCAAGATTCATCTGGAGCCCTTCTCAATACAGGCATAAGCCTCGTGGTTATGAATCGATTCCTGACTGAGAACCTCGACTCTATACCAGTCAACACGCGAATCCTTGTTTAGTTTGAGAACGACTTCTCTGGAAAGATCCTCCACAAACCTCGGATTATCGTAAGAGTGTTCAGTTATGAACTTCTCATCTTCCCTTTTGAGGAGCGAATATGTCGGTGCGCTGGCCGAGGTTTCGACAATATCGATTATCTCTTCTATCCATATCAAAGAGTTCATCCTTACAGAAACCGTCACTTCTGCCCTCTGGTTGTGGGCGCCCCTCTCGCTTATCTCTTTCGAACAGGGACAGACCGTCATTACTGGTACGCGAACGCGTAGAACGAAATCGAAGTCGCCGTCCTTCCTAGATATGAAGGAGCAGACGAAAGAGCTGAAGCTTTCGCTGTTGCTAACCGGGGCTTTTTTTCTCATGAAATACGGGAACTCGACTTCTATATGGGCAACATCGGCGTTCAAAGCCTGTCGCATATCCTCGAGAATAGACTCCATGTTCTTCGGAGTAATTTTCTTGTGGTGCCTCTCGAGAACCTCTACGAACCTGGACATGTGGGTCCCCCGGAAATCCTTTGGAAGGTCCACGAACAGGTCGAAGGTTCCTACTGTATGCTGATTGCCAAACGCCCTGTCCATAACTATTATCGGGTATTTGATTGATTTGATACCGACCATGTTTATTCTTATGTTTCGTCTATCTCTCTCATTCTGAACATCTCTCACGATTTATCGCCCCTTGAATGTATGAAGACAAAGAGTTATAATCGCACCGTGGAGGCGTATCCTAATTGGCTAAGGAGCCGGTCTTGAAAATCGGTGGGGTTGACGCCCCTTGTGGGTTCGAGTCCCACCGCCTCCGCCAGTAACCGGGAGTATCCCGGTTATTTTTTTAGCGGACCGAAATCCTCCAGCGGCCATATGGTCAGCATAGGACTGCCTACAATTGCCCTTTCCGGCACAAAGCCGAAATACCTGCTATCGAAACTCTCCGTCGAGTTGTCGCCCATCATGAACCGGAATCCTTCGGGCACGGTCACCAGAATAGAACCGGTTTCGGGATCGGTCTTTATGTACGTCTCCATACCGAGCGGAGCGAGTACGGAGTCGTAGTATTCGGTGTATTCTATCAGTCCTTTATACGCCTGAAACAATCTGTAATAGAGAGAGAACCTCACCGAAGCATCGTCGGGATGGGCCAGGCCGAAATAAAATCTGGTATCGTTGAATATACCCTCTTTCACGTATCTCCTGTTTTCCAGTTTTGGCGGAACCTCTCCGTTCACGTATAGCTGGTAAACCGGCCGGGCCGCCGTATAATCCGGGGCTCTACGCAGTTCGAGGATGTCGCCAGGCTTTCCGACGAGCCTTTTGACGTATTTCACATGGCCCTTGAACTCCGCCGGGGAGAAGAAATCCATGAACTTGTCGAATCCTCTCAGATATTTCTGCGATTCGATATCCACGTAAGGCGTCCAGAAGACCACTATATCGCCGTAATCTGGTTCTCTGTATGAGTAAGTTATCTTCTCCACAAAAAGCCTGGCGGGCGGGTTAATCGTTGGGATCATCGACCCCGTCGGCACGAGCATGGTTTCAAAGACGAACAAACGAATTATTGTACCGAAGACCACGGCATAAAGGATCGCCTTTCCCCACTCTTTGATTTCGTGAAGAAAGCGCGATCCCTTTTTACCAGAAGTCTTCTCCGATTTCACGGAAGCCACAGGACTTCAGTCCCTTTTCTCTTTTATCTTTACCTTACCCTTCACATTTCTTATGTAGTATATCTTCGCTCTTCTGACTTTACCCTTTCTGAGGACTTCGACCTTTTCTAGAGAAGGACTGGTGAACGGGAAGATTCTTTCGACTCCCACACCCGCCGCTCCAACTCTTCTGACAGTGAAAGATTTTCCCGTTCCGCTGCCCCTTATTCCCATGACAATTCCTTCGAAAGCCTGTACCCTCTCTTTATTTCCTTCCTTTATTCTTACACTAACCCTTACGGTGTCACCCGGGCCGATTTCGGGAAGGTCTTGCCTCATAAATTCATTCTCCAGAGATCTTATGTACTGATCCATGTTTAATCCCTCCTTTTTTCTGTATCTTCACCTATAAGTCTATCCAGTATAACAGCCACCGCCGCACGAACCGAAAGATGGTTGAAATCGGAATTAGCGCGGATCGGTTCAAGAGCGAACTTGCATAGTTTCAAAATCTCTTCGGGTAATCCCCAGCTGGTTCCGAAGAGAAGGAGATGGGGAATCTCCGAAGTCCTCAGCAGCCCTGACATTTCGCCATAGGAAAGTCTGTCGGGGCCTCTCTTGGCCGAAGTGAAAACCAGGTGTGGTCTGACGCCTTCGACACTCTCTATATCTTCAATAACATCTTCGAGATAGGAGGCCTTCCTCACAACAGTTAAAGCTTCACTCCTGCTTGGATTGTACTCTCTGCCAAACTCTTCCAGCCAGTAACTAAGAACATTGTCCACTATCTCCCGCTGCGCGGGAAGGTTGCTCACCACATAGTACCCTTTGATGTTGTAAGTCCTGCACGTTCTCGATATATCGTGAATATCGAGATTGGTTACGGCGCTGGAGACTATATTCGCGTGTCTACCGAGAACCGGGTAGTGCATCAAAGCCAGGTATATGTTATTCAACATTCTTTCTCAACTCCTCAAAAAGCGAGAGGATTGCCTTTTTGTCGTACAGGTCCAGTTCGTGTTTCAAAAAGATATCGGGTCGTCTTTCCATGGTTCTCTCAAGACTTTCTTTCCTTCTGAATATCTCTATCTTTTCGTGATCGCCGCTCAAGAGAACATCCGGTACCTCGAGCCCCCTGACGTTTCTTGGCCGGGTGTAGTGAGAGTGATCCAGAAGATCCCTGTAAAAGGAATCGTTAACAACCGATTCCATATCTCCCACGACACCTGGAACAAACCTGGAGAGGGCCTCGACCATCAACAGCACCGGGATCTCTCCGCCGCTCAGAACGAAATCGCCTATCGAGAGTTCTTCGTCAACGATGGACATAGCCCTTTCATCTATCCCTTCGTACCTGCCGCAGATGAACAACAGCCTCTCTTTCTTGCTTAGGTCTCTAGCCCTGGCGTTGTCGAAGATCTCGCCCTGCGGTGATGTGTATATCACATAAGGGGCTGGACCGTCGGTCCTCAGAGTGTCAACCGCCCTTAGGATAGGATCGGCCTTCATCACCAGGCCGCTCCCGCCGCCGAAGGGATAATCGTCCGTCGTTCTGTGGCGATCGTCCGTAAAATTCCGGAGATCGACCGCGCTGAATTTGATCAGCCCGCTCTCGATGGCTCTGGAGATCACTCCCCACTTTAGAACCGTTTCGAAAAGATCGGGAAATATCGTCAGCACATCGATCTTCATCGCTCTATCTCACCTCTTCGTAATCGAGCGATCTGGCGATCACTATCTTTCTCTCGAAATCCATCGAAACGATGTAGTCCTTTATCAGAGGAATCAGTTCCTCATGGACGTTGAAACCATCCTGTCTTCTGATAACCATAACGTCGTTCGAGCCCGTTTCGATTATATCCTCCACAGTTCCAACGAAATCTCCGCTCTCATTCCGAACCTGGCAACCTAGAACCTGGAAGAAATAATACTCACCCTCGGCCAGTTCGGGCAGATAGTCTCTTTCTACGTAGATGTAATATCCGGAAAGGCGTTCCACCTGAGAGAGAGTTTCGAATCCCTCGAAGTGAAGAATCCATCCCTTTACTGCCTTTCTGTAACCATCTATTCTGACTTTCACGCGTGATGTTTCGTTTGCTGAAAGGACCGCGTTCTTAAACTTCCTGAAGACCTCATCGTTATCGATGGCTATCTTGGCCTTTACCTCTCCCCTCAGTCCGTGGGGTTTAACTATGCGACCGATGGGTATCATGCCTTCAAAATTGTCGAAGGAGCCGCTTTTCATCTAACCACCTTTAGGATGAAGCTCTCTTTAGAGGAACCGGCAAGGGCGTTCATCAAAACGTTTATAGACTTTATGGTTCGTCCATCTTTTCCAATTATCTGGCCCACGTCGCTTTCGGAGGCCCTTATTTCAAAGACCCTGTTACCGTTTTCGTCGGTCGTATCGGTAACCTTTATCAGGTCTGGTTCCCTGACTATGCCCTTTAGAATGTGTTCAAGAACTTCTTTCATCACTCTTTGGTTTCTCCGCTCTTCACGTACTTGAGTTCGTTGACTTTCTTCATTACACCGAACTTTGAGAGAATAGATCTCGCCGTTTCTGTGGGTTGTGCGCCCTTCATGATCCACTGGACGGCCTTTTCAACATCGACGTTAGTCTGCGCCGGATCTCTTATCGGGTCGTAAAACCCCAGCGAGTCTATATAAGCGCCGTCGCGTCTCTTCTGCGAATCCACTACCACTAGCCTGTAGAAGGGCCTGTTTCTCCTGCCCATTCTGGTGAGTCTTATCTTTACCATGTTTTGCCTGCACCTCCTGAGTTGTTTTCACTATTTAAAATGGAAATCCTTTGATTCCTTTTCTGAGTTTTCCCTTCCTGTTGAACTGTTTCATCATGTCTTTCATCTGGTCGTAAGATTTGAGAAGTTTGTTCACGTCCTGAATGGTTGTGCCGCTGCCTCTGGCAACGCGTTGCTTTCTAGAATAGTTAAGTAGTTTCGGGTTTCTCCTCTCCTTGAGAGTCATCGAATGGATTATGGCCTCGGTTCTTTTCATGCTTTTTTCGCTGCCGGCCAGATCCACATCTTTTGGCGCTCCCGGTATCATTTCGAGGATATCGGCTATTGAACCCATCTTCTTTATCTCTCTCAGCTGGTCCAGAAAGTCCTCGAGGTCGAACTTGTTTTTGAGGAACTTCTCCTCCATTTCTCTAGCTTTTTCTTCATCGACGTTGGCCTGTATCTTGTCTATCAGAGATAGAACATCGCCCAGGCCGAGTATCCTTCCGGCGACCCTGTCTGGATAGAACACCTCGAGGCCGTCGGGCTTCTCCGAGATCCCGATGAACTTAACGGGTTTTCCTGTTACGTGTCTTATCGAGAGAATCACACCGCCCCTGGCGTCGCCGTCCAGCTTGGTGACAACGAAACCGGACAGTTCCAGCACTTCGTTGAAGGCCTTCGCAGAATTGACGGCATCCTGGCCGGTCATCGCGTCAACCACCATTAGTATTTCGTCGGGTTTCACCAATGTGGCTATTTCCTTCAGCTCACCCATCATCGTATCGTCTATGTGTCGCCTGCCTGCCGTATCGAGTATCACGACATCGTTGATATTTTTTATCGCCTGCTGCATAGCTTCTCTGACGATCGACACCGGGTTCCTGCGATCGCCGGTGAACACCGGAATATCGATCTGTTTTCCAAGCTGGATCAACTGGTCGATGGCCGCCGGCCTATAAACGTCGGCAGCCACCAGAAGCGGTTTCTTGCCTTCTTTTCGAAGGAGAGTAGCCAGTTTCGCCGTGGTGGTCGTTTTACCGCTTCCCTGGAGACCCACCATCATTATCCTGGCGGGCTGACTCGATAGTCTCAGCGGTACGGGTCTTTCTCCAAGCATGGTTATAAGTTCGTCCCTGACTATTTTTATGAACTGCTGGTCCGGAGAAAAGGACTTCAAAACCTCTTCGCCGAGGGATTTTTCCGTTACGCCTTTGATGAACTCCTTCACGACTTTGTAGTTGACATCGGCTTCCAGGAGCGAAAGCTTCACCTGTTTTACGGCTTCTTCTATGTTTTTCTCGGATATCCTTCCCTTTCCACTGAGCAGCTTGAAAGCTCTGCCAAGTTTATCCTGGAGATTCTCAAACATCCAAACACCTCCGCAGCCTGAAAAGTATACTACGAGGTTTCCTTCGATTGTTGAATTTACACGAACATCGAAGGTGATAATACCCGCCTTTAATTAAATTATGGTTACTATAATGAAATCAATAAACCTAACTAATCTATAAAAACTGTGGGATGAAGAGAGTGTTTAATGTGGATATCAAAACTCCGAATTACGTGATCACCGATGACAAAGCATATCGGCTGATACCAGCTTATAAATTTTGCTTCTTTGAATTCAGTTTTTTGTAACAATCTCGGCAGACGGCAATATATTTATCCATTCCTCCAACGTCGATTTCGCTATCGATATGGTTGGAAGTTCTGTGCGTGACCGTCGCGTTGTACTCCCCGCAGACATGGCAGACCGCTTTCTTCTTCACAACCTCGTCGGCAATGGCCATAAGGCTGGCCGTTATGGCGAATGGACGGTGCTTGTAGCTCATGTCCAGGCCCACACAGAAGACGTCTATTCCATCGAAGATTATCTGCTGAACTACCTCCAGCAGCTCCGGATCGAAAAAGTTCACTTCATCCACGAATATGGCATCGAGCCTGCCACTCTCTGCCTCCACCGCCATCATGACTTCGGCCGAGTTTTTTACATTCACCGCGGGAACCTTCTGACCTGTGTGGCTGACAACGTGGTCCGTCGAGTACCGATTATCTATGAGTGGTTTGAAGACCTTGACGTTTTTCCTTCCAAGTGTGTAGATCTCTACCATCGAGAGGAGCGTTGAGGTCTTTCCCGAGTACATGGGTCCCACGACGACCGTAAGCTTTCCAGCCATAGACTTACCTCCTCATCTTTTTTTCATTTGAAACAGGTAATCGGCGAGGCTTCCATCGAAAAGACAGTATTTCGAGCTTTCCAGTACTGCGACCTTCAGGGCTTCTTCGGCAGTTAGTCCCTGTAACAACCCGGAAGAAAACACTGCACCGAAGAGGTCTCCGCTTCCGAACTTATCCGCTCCCGGTACCGGGGGACTGTGAATCACACCCCTGTGAATGGCACCTTTGGCTCCGGCCTTTATTATCAGCTTCGATTCGCAAGCTATCACCCGTGTATGATCGTTCGCCAGAACATAATCGAACTTTTCAAAACCAGATAGATTTTTAAGCTCTATACCGGGCGATGGATCGAGAATTCTGTATCTGGAGTCGATAGCGTCAAGAAGATTCAGAGGTTCGGCACCTATCTCGAGTGTCGTGTACGCGAGGGCGAACTTCTCTCCTTCAAGAAGTCTCCGCAATGCTCCAGACACGGCAGGTCTCGAGGGTCTTTGAACTGCGAGAACTTCTGTGCCGCGGTAAAGGAAAATGCCGCGTTGACACCCGCTCTGAACGGGAAGAGAATCGAAAGCATAGCCGACCCTGTTGCCGGGGCCGAAACAGCTCAGAAAGAGCACATCCAGGCCCATCGACGAAAGGCACATCGCCACGTTGTACGCCGAACCGCCGGGCCTGGAGATCACCGATGCGGTGTGTCCGCTACCGGTGATCTCTATGTCCTGCAGGTATCCACCAATTACGAGTATTCGATTTTCACTTGGTTCTATAAAGTCTGTCACCGGCATCTCCAAGTCCCGGTATTATATACGCATGATCGTTGAGTCTCTCGTCTAGTGCCGCTGTGAATACTTTGACATCGGGATGGTTCTTCTGGATGAATTTTACCCCTTCGGGTGCCGCTATAAGACACATCAGCGATATCTGCCTGCCACCGGCTTTCTTCACCAGCTTTAGTGCCCAGGAAGAAGAGACCCCCGTGGCCAGCATCGGATCGAGAACGAAGATCTGAGTCGTGTCATCTATCTTCGGCAGCTTCGAGTAGTACTCGACCGGCTGTATGGTGTCGGGGTCGCGGTAGATTCCTATATATCCCACCGAAGCGTTCGGCATCAACGAAAGAACCCCTTCGACCATTCCCAGTCCGGCTCTGAGGATTGGAACGACCGTGACTTTTTTATCTTCTATCATCTTCCCGTGCATCTTTACCAGAGGCGTTCTGATCTCCTTCTCATAGGTGGGTATATGCCTGGTGGCCTCGTAGGTCAAAAGAAGAGTTATCTCTTTCAGCAGTTCTCTGAACTCCTTCGGGCCGGTCTGATCGTCGCGCATTATAGTCAGCTTGTGCTCGATCAGCGGATGATAGACGATGGTTAGTTGCTCAAACATCCAGCTCACTCCTGCTCACCAGATCGGCGTAGAGCGGGAACTTATCGGTTAAATCCTTCACCTGGCTACCGACTTCCTTCACCACTATTTCGTCTATTTCGCCTTTATCTCCGGTAACGTTTTCTATGACCTTTACGACCAGATCGGCTATCAAGGGCATTTCGGCTTCGGTCATTCCTCTGGTGGTAACTGCCGGTGTTCCGATTCTTATACCGCTGGTTACGAAAGGCGACTTCGTTTCTTTCGGGATGGTGTTCTTGTTTACGGTTATTTCGGCTCTTTCCAGAGCTTTTTCGGCCGCTTTTCCCGTTACATTCTTCGGATTGAGATCGACGAGAAAGAGGTGTGTGTCGGTTCCGCCGGAAACGATTCTGAGACCCCTCTCTTCGAAGGAGCTGGAGAGTTTTTTGGCGTTGTTCAGTATGTTTTGCTGGTATACTTTGAATTCATCCTTGAGTGCCTCGCCGAAAGAAACGGCCTTGGCCGCTATCACGTGCATCAGCGGGCCGCCCTGAGTTCCCGGGAAGATCGTTTTGTCTATCGATTTTCCTATCTCTTCATCGTTGGTCAGGATCATGCCACCTCTGGGTCCCCTGAGGGTCTTGTGGGTGGTCGTGGTGACTATGTGGGCAAAGTCCAGTGGATTAGGATAGAGTCCGGCTGCGACCAGTCCCGCAAAATGAGCCATATCTACCATGAGTACCGCGCCGACTTCATCGGCTATCTCCCTGAATTTCTTGAAATCTATGATTCTCGAATACGCGCTACCGCCGGCCACTATCACTGCCGGTCTATTTTCAACGGCCAGCTTCCTGACCGAATCGTAGTCTATAACTTCACTGTCCTCGTCCACTCCGTAAGCCACAACGTTGAAAAGCTTTCCCGAGAAGTTGACCGGCGAGCCGTGGGTTAGATGACCTCCATGGCTGAGGGACATGCCCATTATCGTGACCCCGGGCTCGGTTACCGCCAGATAGGCCGCCATATTGGCCTGTGATCCGGAATGGGGCTGAACGTTGACGAAATTGGCGTTGAAGAGACGCTTGGCCCTGTCCCTGGCAAGGTTTTCGGCCTCATCCACGAAACGGCAACCTCCGTAGTACCTCTTAGCGGGATACCCTTCGGCGTACTTGTTCGTCATAATCGATCCGACAGCCTCCATGACGGCTATGGAAACGAAATTCTCGGAAGCGATCAATTCCAGTCCGTTTTCCTGCCTTTTTAGCTCCTTGATAATTATATCGAATACCTCTCTATCCTTTTTACCAAGAACTTCCCACATAAGAAACCCTCCTCAGTGTGTCGATTCGAACATCTTTGCGAGTGAAACATCGTACGGTGGTCTTGCGATTCCCTTTTCCGTTATTATGCCTGTAATCAGGTTCCAGGGTGTTACGTCGAACGCGGGGTTGTAACACTTGACACCGTCGGGTGCGATCTGACTCTCCCCGATATGTGTGATCTCTCTGTGACTTCTTTCCTCTATAGGTATCTTTTCCCCATCGCTGCAGGATAGATCCACGGTGCTCAAAGGGGCGGCTATGTAGAAAGGGATTCCATGATTCTGGGCCAGTATCGCCAGCGAGTACGTCCCGATTTTGTTGGCCGAATCACCGTTTGCGGCAATCCTGTCGGCCCCGACAACCACAAGATTCACGTATCCCTTCTTCATTACCCAGCCGGCCATGTTATCGCAAATAAGAGTCACGTCGATACAAGATTTCATCAACTCCCAGGAGGTCAATCTGGCCCCCTGGAGGTAAGGACGCGTCTCGTCTGCATAAACTCTGACTCTCTTTCCCATCTCTACCGCCGATCTTATAACTCCCAGCGCCGTTCCATAATCAACAGTTGCGAGGGCCCCGGCGTTGCAATGGGTTAGTATTCCGTCGCCATCTCTCACGACCGCGGAACCGTTCTTCCCGATAGACCTGTTTGTGAGTATGTCCTCCCGAGAAATGACTATCGCCTCTCTCTCGAGTGCTTTTATCAATTCCTCTGGATTCAAAGAAGACAAACCGGCAAAAAGCCTTTCCATACGCTCAAGCGCCCAGAAGAGATTGACCGCGGTCGGTCTGCTTTCGGCGAGTCTGTTCTTGACGGCCTCCATGTGTTCGGCGAGCTCTTCCGGTTTCTTATCGAATTCCATGGCTCCAAGCACGTATCCAAAGGCTGCACTTGCACCTATGGCCGGCGCGCCCCTGACCACCATGTCCTTTATAGCGCTGTAAACCTCTTCGTGTGTTCGGCATTCTACATAAACTTCCTCGACCGGTAGCCTTCTCTGGTCTATAAATATGACTCTGTCGTCGCTCCATTCGAGAGTTATGCTATTGAACCTGGCCACTATCCCTTCACCCTCTGCAAGAGATTGTAGATCATACTCCTGTAGGCTTCCTCAAGCCGGGAGCCTCTCATATGTGTCACTATTCCCTGACCGTTATCGGCCAGTCCCACCAGTTTCGGGTCGAAAGGCAGACTGGCCAGAAGCGGAATGGAATAACTCTCTGAGAGCCGTTTGCCGCCGCCACTTCCGAAAAGGTCTATTCTTTCGCCGCACTTTGGACAGGTGAGATAGGACATATTCTCCACCAGTCCAAGAATCTTTCTGTGCATGGTCTTGACTAGGTTGATCGCTCTCTTGACGTCCTGGACGGCAACCTCCTGTGGGGTTGTCACGATCAGGGCGCCTACATCGGTAAGAGTCTGAAGAACGGTGAGCGGTTCATCACCGGTGCCGGGAGGAGAGTCTATGACCAGAAAGTCCAGTTCACCCCAGATAACGTCTCCGAGGAACTGGTATATCGCGGTGGTCTTCATGGGACCTCTCCAGACCACCGGCGCATCCTCTTCTATGAAGCTGGAGATGCTCATGACTTTAAGGTTTGGAAGAACTTCGGGCGGAAAGATCTGCTCCTCCACGATCTCCGGACTCTTCTTCAGACCGACCATTCTCGAGACGTTGGGACCGTGCAGATCGACGTCCATCAATCCGGTCTTATAACCTTCATCGGCGAGCGCGAGTGCGAGGTTAACCGCCACCGTTGATTTTCCCACTCCGCCTTTTCCCGACATGACGAGGATCTTGTTCTTTATGGTTTTAACGTTGTCAATTATCTTTTGCATTGTCTGGGCCATTTCTTCTGAGTTCAAGTTGCGTCCTCCTCGTATTCGATTTTAAGGGTGATGTCGACAGCCTTCTTGAGCATGGCCGATACCGAGCAGTATCTCTCCTGCGAAAGACTTACGGCCTTTTCGATTTTATCCTTTGGCAGTTCTTTACCGGCGAAGTGGTAAACCAGCTCGATTTTCGTGAAGACCCTCGGGTGTTCCTGTGCATACTCGTAATTGGCCGATATCCAGTATTTATAAACCTCGACCTTCATCTTGTTCAGAATAGCCACGATATCCATCGAGGTACAGCCCATCAAAGCGGCCAGTACCGTTTCCATCGGTGTGGGGGCGGAACCGTCGCCACCGGAGGCCTCTTTCGCGTCCATGTGAATGTCGTGCCCCGACGGTGTCCTTGCGTGGAAAGCCATCTTCCCGATCCGTTTCACCACGTAATCCATTTCACATCCTCCAAAAAAAAGGGGCTTCAAGCCCCTTCTCATTCATTTTTCGGCCAGAGTCGATTTGGCCAGTTCGCAGTAGTCCTTGAAAGTGTCGAAGTCGTTCACCGCCAGGTCGGCCAGCATCTTCCTGTTTATGTTGACTCCGGCTATCTTCAGACCGTGGATGAGATCGTTGTATTTCGTGCCTGCTATTCTCGCACCGGCGTTTATTCTGGTTATCCAGAGCTTTCTGAAATCTCTTTTCTTTATCTTTCTTCCGGCGTAAGCGTAAACTCCGGATCTAATGTAATACTGTTTGGCCAGCCTGTACCTTCTGCTGAGAGCTCCCCTGTAACCGCGGGCGGCCTTCAGGTACTTTATCTTCTTTTTCTTAGAATTGACTCCACCTTTTACTCGCATCTAAATACCACCTCTTAATCGGGTCAAATGCCCAGGCTTTTCTTGACTTTCTTTTCGTAGCCGCCTTCGACAACCGTCCAGTTTCTGGCTTCACGGCGGTTGCTTTCGCTCTTCTTGCCCGTGTTATGGCCAGTACCGGAATGGTTTCTCATGATCTTGCCACTGCCCGTTATTTTGAACCTCTTGGCACTCGCCCTATGCGTCTTCATCTTTACTTTGTTGCTCATTCTCTTTACCTCCTTGAGGAGCTGCCTTTGGCTTGAGTATCATCCACATATCTCTTCCCTCCAGTTTTGGAGGTCTATCGACATCGGAAATCTGCTGAAGCTGGGTCGAAACCCTGTTGAGGATTTCCTTCCCTTTATCTGAAAAGACGATCTCCCTTCCCCTGAACATGATGACTACTCTTACTTTGTTTCCCTTTTCAAGGAACTCCTGTATTCTGTTCGTCTTCGTCTGGAAGTCGTGCTCGTCGATTCTTATCCTGAACTTCATCTCTTTGAGCTGTGTCTGTTTGGTCTTCTTTTTGGCTTCCTTTTTCCTCTTGTCTTTTTCGTACTTGTACTTCCCGTAGTCCATTATCCTTGCCACCGGCGGATTGGCGGCCGGAGAAACCAGAACCAGATCCAGGTTCTTCTCCCTGGCTATCTTCAGCGCTTCTGTCGTTGCGACCACGCCCAGTTGTTCACCGTTAACATCGACGAGTCTAACTGTTCTGGCCACGATTTCGTTGTTCTTAGGTGTCGAATCACCTTTCGCGATACTACATCACCTCTCCAAATGAAAATTGGCGGAATAACCCGCCAAGTCAATAACCTTATAGGTATCGACCCCTCGACCTTAAGGCGGGGGTGGGAGATAAACTCCGCTTAATCTAAAAACTGGTGAGCCGTGCAGGGATCGAACCTGCAACCTATTGATTAAGAATCAATCGCTCTGCCTGCTGAGCTAACGGCCCACTGACGTTTTTTATTGTATATCATCGATCCGGTCCTGTCAACCAGTTCTTCAACGGTAAAGGTCCTCTCGCATGTTCGCGAAGTACCCGTGGGAGTTGCCGGATTCTTTGTACCTGTATCTCTCCACCTGATGGATGTCGAGATCGGTCAGACAGAATCCTTCGCCCTTTCCGCAGTCGCACATTATTTCCCCCGAAGGCGAGACGATTCTGCTCTCTCCAACCATCTCCATGGAAGGACACCTGCCACTCTGGCTTGCCGAAGCGAGGAAACAACCGTTTTCTATGGCCCTCGCACGAGTAGCTACTTCGTAGATCTCTCTCCTCTCCCTCCCAAAGGCGAAAGGGACGAGCAACACCTGCGCACCTTCTCTGGAAAGCTTTCTGGATATCTCTGGGAAACCGATCTCGTAGCACATGAGTATCCCGAACTTCACCCCCGCGAACTCGAAGCTCTTCAGTGAGTTACCGGGCTTGAAAACGTTTTTCTCGTTGCGAAAGAGGTGCGTCTTGTTGTAATATACAGGTTCGCCGTAAGGAAGCATTATCACGGAAGAGTTGTAGAGGTCCTCTCCGGTCTTGTTGACTACGCCACCGACTATGGCTATGTCGTTGTAGTCGGAAAGAGCCGAGAGCGTTTCTATGGTCTCCTCCTGCATCTCGATGGCACTCTTAATGACCCCCTCGTCAGTCCCGTAACCGCTGTTGAACATCTCCGGCAGAAGAACGAGATCCACCTCTTCTTCCACAAGATTTTCGATGTAATTGACTGCTTTTTCGAGGTTTTCGCCAGGTTCGTCTGTCTTAGAATTGAACTGAACTACTCCGATCCTTATCCTCTTTTCTTTACCCATGATTATTCCATCCCATCCCGTCCGGTGTAGTTTCTATCTATAGGTTTCAATATCCTTCTCACATCCTGAAGCGCAACCAGGACCATGAGCGCTCCGGCCAGAAGGATACCTTTCGTTCCAAGTTTGGCGTATGCCACCTGTGCCAGGGATACGGCTATCAGTGTCCAGCATCCACAGGCGAACAGGATAGAAAGCGTCTTCCTGCGATGAAAGAGCCCATATAACCCCGAGACTCCCTGCGCCACCGCCAGTAGAAAGATTTGATCGCCGTACAATGGCGCCGATGTATTTTGCAAATATCCAAAGATGAGCAGCGCGTAAAACAGAACGAACGTGAGATTCTGGATTCGACTCACTCTATGACTCTCCCTGCCGAGCAACACACCGGCGACCATTACGGACGAGACCAGCAATTCTCGCAGCAGTCCATGACCCATGATCGGCATCAAGAAGAGGGGAATCAAAGAGAAAATTATTCTGTAAAGCATTTCAATATCCGTTTTCCGCCAACCACTTCTGTGCCTTTTCCTTCGATTCCTGGCCCTGAACGATGAAGTCCGTCTGGAGCTCCATCTCGACGACCTTTCTGTAGTACTGGGCGGCCAGGTCTTTTTTCTTCCAGATCTCGTAAAGGAGTGCGAGTTCGTAGTAAGAGTTAATATATGCCGGATCGTTCTCTATTGCTTTCAAAAACCTGTCTTCGGATTTGTCGTAGTTTCTGTACGGCCAGGGCGTATCTCTATCCCTCATGCCTTTGGCTATGAATGGAAAGGGGCTTTCGGGCATCAATTCCATCGCCTTGTCGATGCTCTTATCGAAATCTGTTATAAGAAACATCGACTGAATAATCCCGGCCATCTGTGCCAGCTGTCCTATCGAGGCTCCTTTCACGTAGTAAGCCATACCGTAATTCGGGTTCAACTTTATCGCCTTTTCCGCGAGTTCCCGCGATGTCTTGTAGTGGGATTCCCTGGTCTTCTTGTCCTCTATCCAGTTTGCGTATTCCCTGTGACAATCGGCCAGAAGCGTTAAGATTTCGTAGTCGTTCAGATCTTCTTTTTCGACTTTTGTTATGAACTCGGACATCTGTTGCGAATCTTGCATCGATCTGATCTGTACAAACTCTCCCAGCAGAGTTTCGAAATCGCTGGAAAAAGCGAAAACGGTACTCCCCAAAACGATCAGAAAGAGAAGTAGTTTCTTCATAAAAAAGCGCACCTCCCTAAAAGAATGTATGATAGGAGTATTATATATCATGCAAGAAAGGAGTTATTCCAGTGGATAAATTCATCGTCGTCAGATACGGCGAAATAGCCCTAAAGCAGGGAAACAGAAAGATGTTCGAAAAGGCCCTGACCGGCAATATAAAGAGGCAGATCGGAAAGTCGATCGTCCAGAGAATCAGGGGCAGGATAATCGTCACGGTATCCCCCGAAAAACTGCCGGAGACCGAAGCGGCTATAAAGAGAACCTCCGGAGTTCAGAATTACAGTCTTGGATCCTGGACTACGTACGATATAAACGACATATACGCCACATCGATAGAACTCGCAAAGATCGAGATGATGAAGGGTCGCAGGACCTTCAAAGTTGAAACCAGAAGGCTGGACAAGAGGTTTCCCATCAAAAGCGTCGAATTGAACCCTCTCGTCGGTGAGAAGATTCTCGAGGCCATCCCGGAAGTTTCCGTCGATATACACAACCCGCAGTTCGTTGTAGAGATAGAGATAAGGGACGAGGGTGTGCTTATCTCCAGCGGTAAAACACATGCAATCGGGGGACTCCCGGTGGGCGTTAGCGGAAGGGCTTTGCTCTTTCTCTCCGGGGGTATAGATAGCCCGGTCGCCGGCTGGCTGGCCCAGAAGAGAGGTCTCAGCATAGATGCCATCCATTTCTCAAGTCCTCCTTACACGGGGGAAATGGCTTTTGAAAAAGTGCTCTCACTTGCAAAAAGGCTCTCGCTTTTCAACGGCGGTAGAGTGTTGAAGTTCTACAGCGTTCACTTCACTCAAGCCCAAATGGCCATTCACAGGCATGTACAGGAGAGATACAGTCTGGTGTGCCAGAGAAGGCTCATGATGAGAATAGCCGACAGAATCGCCGACAAGACCCACATCAAGGCCATGGTCACGGGCGAAAACCTCGGTCAGGTCGCCAGTCAGACTCTGGAAAACATGGCCGCGATAGCCGAACCGACCGGCAAACTTGTGTTGAGACCGTTGATCACTTACGATAAAATTGAGACGATCTCTATAGCGCGCGCTATCGAAACCTTTGAGATCTCAATACTGCCTTACGAAGATTGCTGCACGATCTTCGTTCCGTCGAGTCCAGTCACCAAGGCCCGGATGATAGATATTCAAAGAGTCGAGGCCGGGCTCGATTTCGATGAGATCGTTCGGGAGGCTTTGAATCGGTCGCAAGTCTATAGAATCAGGAATGGAGATGTCCTGGAGGTCGAAAAACTTGAGCTTTCTGAAGACGCTTGTTAGTTTATTCATAACCTTATGGATCGCGATCATAGGCGTTCTGTATATCTGTGTGTACGGTGGACTGGTAATAATCGTCGGCAGCATAATCGGTAAATACAAAGGAAAGAAATGGAAGAAGCGGTTCATCTCCCGGGAGGTTTCGAGGTTTGGAAGGGCGGCCTTCATTCTCTCCGGTTCCAGAGTTACAGTGAAGGGGAAAGAGAACGTTCCCGAGGATGGACCGATGGTTATAGCGGCCAACCATCAGAGCGCCTTCGATATACCGTTGATACCGGGATATGTCTATCCGGGGATATCTTTCATCGCGAAGAAGGAACTCTCGAAAATACCGGGGATAAGCTGGTTCATAAAGGCTCTGGACGGCGTGTATATAGATCGTGGAAATAAACTCCAGACGGCCGGAGCCATGAGGAAGATTCTGAAGATTCTGAAAGAGGACGGTACGATACTTCTGTTCCCCGAGGGAACGAGGAGCGAAAGTGGAGAGCTTGGAGAGTTCAAAGAGGGAAGTCTCTCGATCCCTTTCAAACTGGGCGTCAAAGTTCTTCCGGTTGCGCTGGATGGAACCGGGAAGCTCATGAAGAAGAACGGCTATCTTATCACACCCTCCAGAATCAACCTCTCCATAGCCGAACCTATCTCGCCTGAGGGATTCGAAAGTGAAGAGCGGTTCAGAAAAGAAGTCTATAATATAATTAAGAAAAACCTTGAATCATCCAGGAATCGAGGTGACTCGAATGTTACAGGTTAGACTCAGAGGGCTGGCTCTGGACCAGAGCAATTCGCCGGTGGTAATACTTGAGGTGGAAAAGACGAACAAGGGATTTGGAATATGGATAGGTCCGTTCGAAGCCGAGGCACTGGCTCTGGCCGTTAGTGGAAAGGACTTCCCCAGACCTTTGACTTACGACCTTTTCATAAACACGGTGGAACGTCTCGGCGCCTCTTTCGAGATGGCAGTGATAGGCGATGTGAAAGATAACATCTATTACGCGAGTCTTCACCTGAAGGATCCGTCGGGAAAGACCATGATAATCGATGCGAGACCTTCCGATTGCCTTGTCCTTGCAGTTAAAAAGAGTTTTGCGATTTTTGTTGACGATAGAGTCTTTGCCGAGAGTTCGATAGATCTCGACACGCTTCAACCCGATATGATTGGAAATAACCAGGAAGAAGACATGGAGGGTTTCAAAAAGTTCGTGGAAAACCTCGATATCGAGGAGCTGAAGAGGCATTTCAAGGACAGAGACGAAAAATGAAGCTTGAGAAGTTCATACCTTTCTTCGATAGAAAACTCAGCGATCACCTCGACGGAATATGTAGTTACTCGCCTTTTAGGGAAATAGTTTCGTACACTCCTCTGGTCGGCGGAAAGAGACTGAGGCCGTATCTAGTATGGGAGCTGTCCGATTTGACATCCTTTGGATGTGATAGTGCTCTGAAGACGGGTATCGCTGTGGAGCTCTTTCATAGCGGAAGTTTGATACACGACGATCTTCCCCCGATTGACAACGACGATATCAGGCGCGGAAAGCCTTCCAACCATTCGATCTTCGGTGAGGCCCGGGCCATACTGGCCGGTGATTATCTGATGCTCTACCCGTCAAAGGTCATATCTTCACTGGATCTCGATCACCGGTATAAAGAAAGGCTCGTAGGTTTGTGGAGCGATGTGTCGCTTCAAGTAGTCGAAGGAGAGTTCGCCGATGTCGCTCCATCGGAAAGAACCGAAGAGCTTCTCTCTTTCATACGCAGGGGGAAAACCGCTTCTCTGTTCGGTTTCTGTTTCGCCGCCCCTTTCTGTATGGAGGATGGATCTAAATTCCGCGAAATGTTCGAACTCGGTATAGATTTTGGGGAGATCTTCCAGATGATGGACGACATAAAAGATGCCACTTCAACGCTTCAGGAACTTGGTAAGACACCGGGGAAGGATCTCTCACAGGACAAACTCACCCTGCTCAGCTTTAAGACGGTCGAACAGGCGAGAGCGCTGGTCGAGGAGAGGTTCCGCGCTTTCTGTGAAAAAATAACGGAGTATCGCGATCTAGTAGGCGAACTGGAAGATATTTACCGGCTCATAGCTAGAAGATAGTCTAAAAGAAAAAACGACTGCTCAAGGCCTTTTTGAATTGATCGGAGTCACGATATCTTTTTTTTGGAGAGAAAGACATCGCTTTCTCAATGATCAACCTGGCCTTTCTATTTGATATAAGGCTCATTTCAAGAGGAATTCCCTTGACCCTTTCCGTGGCCGGAACGGGGTCTTTGCCGCTCAGAAGAAAGAACATTATGCCTCCAATAGAATAAATATCCCACGAATTGTCGGGCACAGACGAGGCGAAGAACTTCTCCGGGCATGTATAGCTTATCGAAATAACCTTGGCAGAAAGAAAAGAGAAGAATGCATCCTTGAGACAGGCGGCGCCGAAATCCATGACTTTTATCCTTCCGTCGCCTTTGGCCATTACGTTTGTGGGCTTAAGGTCGCCGTGTATGTAGCCCCTGCCGTGAATGGCATTCACACCGTCCAGGATGTCCAGCAAGATCCTGTAACAGGTTTTCAGGTCTGGCATTCCGTTGTTTTTCACGTACTCTTTGAGATTCAAACCATCTATGAACTCCATGACGTAGTACGCCGTGTTGTTCTCGGTGAAGAAATCCAAAACCTTCACAACGTGGTCGTTGCTTATGGTGGAGATTATCCTGAACTCTTCGGAAAAAGACGAGAGCTTGTCGTAATATACCTCCCTCAAATCGTCGGAAACGGGGCTCACGTTGTTCCCGTTCCTTTCGGCACCTCTGGGGAAGAATTCCTTCACGGCGACTCTTTCCCCGCCTAGAAGATCGGTACATAAATAGGTTATTCCAAAACCGCCCTTTCCAAGAGGTTCGTTTATTCTGTAACGTCTCTTCAAAATCGTACCCTGTTCCAGGTAGTATTCTATTAATATCACCTCTTGCGTCTGGATAATAGCATTTTACCTCATTAACGGTGGTGTTTTACATGTTGGTTGATCTACACTGTCATTCCGACCGTTCAGACGGCACCGACTCTGTCCGGTCCCTGGTCACTAAAGCCTGTGAAAAAGGGATTAAGATCTTATCCATAACCGACCATGACACAGTTACGGCCCAGAGCGACGCCCGGATTATTGCGGAATCGAAAGGCATGACCTACGTCAACGGTGTCGAAATAAGCTGCGATCACAATGAGACTCTGGATATTCTCGGATACGGATACGATCTGAACCTCGATTATCTCGAGAGGACTCTTTCCCGACTGAGGGATATGAGAGACGATCGCAACGACCAGATCATGCGAAAACTTCGAGAAATCGGCATCTCTCTCGAGGAGAGAGAACTCGAGGAAAACTTTCCCGGCGAGAGCCTCGGACGGCCCCACATTGCAAGCCTGCTGACCAAAAAAGGCTACGTCTCTTCGATAGAGGAGGCCTTTCGTCTCTACATAGGCAAGGGCGCCGCTGCCTACGTCGAGAAAAAGAAACTCGAGATCGGTCAATCTATTGAGCTTATAATTTCCGGTGGCGGAATTCCCGTTCTGGCGCACCCCATGTCTTTGAAACTCGACCTTGATGAACTGAAAGAGATGATCTGCAAACTCAAAACCCTCGGACTGGAGGGTATAGAGGCATTTTATAAAGAGTACGATCGAGACCTAAAAATGCAACTCTTTGCCGTTGCCCGCGAGATGGACCTGATACCCACCGGGGGCAGCGACTACCACGGCGAACACAAAGCCCATCTCGATCTGGGAATCGAGTTGTCCGATGAGCTGGCGTTGAATTTTCTGGAACGTCTCAACCGCCGACGACGGCCTTCAAAATGATTATGTTTGAAGAGTCTTCGATCTTCTCTTCGAGCGGTACCAGAGAACCGTCTTTTATGACTAAATGATCTTCAAAATCCAGTCCCAACCGATCAAGCAACTCACGGGCGGTCATTTCCCCTTCCAGCGAGAGGAAACCGCCGGCATACTCCACTTTCACGTGTTTCCCCCTATAGAAAGGCTTGCCAGAGCTATGGACGCGAGCTTAGAAGAAGCCGAGTCGGCCCTGGAGACTATAACTATGGGGGCAGCGGCACCCACCACCAGACCGGCGATAGTGCCTCCGGCGAGATAGACGGCCGATTTGCCGAGAAAATTTCCGGCGGCTATTTCCGGAACCACCAGAAGATCGGCCATACCGGCGACCGGACCGGTTACCTTTTTTATCTTCGCCGCTTCTAAAGACAGTGCGTTATCGAGGCCGAGTGGGCCATCCACTTCGCAATTGGATATCTGTCCCCTTTGAGCCATCTTGGCTATCACTGCCGCATCCAGGGTCTCCGGCATATCGCCGTTTAAAACTTCCACAGCCGTTATAAGCGCCACTTTCGGTTTCTCATATCCGATGGACCTCAAAAAAACGACCGCGTTTTCGATTATCGAGACCTTAGTCTGGAGATCTGGCTTTATGACCATTCCCCCGTCCGTGACAAAAACGATCCTACCGATTGCCGGCACATCGAGTGCGGCGATATGGCTCAAAACGTTTCCCGAGCGCAATCCCCACTCTTTGTTCAGAACGGCCTTCAGAAGTGTGGAAGTTTTGACGAGTCCCTTCATGACTATATCGGCCCGACCCTGTCGTACGAACTTCACGCCCTTCTCGCAGGCCTCTTCGTTGCTGGAAGCGGGTATCACTTCTCCTTCTAGTCCTTCTTCGGAGAGGATCTGCGAGGTCCGATTTTCGTCACCAACGAAAATCGGAAACGCAATTTCCTCTTCGACGGCCGATTTAAGGGCCTTGACACCTTCTCGATCTTCCGAGCCGATGAGAACCACTCTCTTCGGTTCCCTGCCTTTTGCAAGACGGATCAGATCCGAGAAGTTCTTCATCTCTACCATAGCCACCCTCCTATGACTTAGAACTTGAAAGCACGACGACGGTCTCCACATGCCAGGTTTGCGGAAACATATCGAAAGCCTTTACGGAAACAATTTCAAACCCCGAGCTTTTCAGAAGGGCTATGTCTCTGGCCAGGGTCGTAGGGTCGCACGAGATATAGGCCACCTTCGAAGGTCTGAACTTCTCCACCAGGAGTATATCTCTTCCGATGCCCGACCTGGGGGGATCCATAACGACCGTAGTGAAGGAATCGGATCGCTTTTTAAGATAATCTCCGACATCGCTCTCGACAGACTGTGCCGCGAACATTTCGTTGATCTTCGCGTTCGCCCTGAAGGCCTTCGCCGAGACGGGACTGGATTCCACAGCCACAACCCTCCGCAACTTCCTCCCCAGTGTGAGAGAGAAGGTCCCCACCCCTGCGTAGAGATCGAGAAGCGAATCTTCGTCGGTCAACTTCAGCTCTCTTTCAAGATGATCGATAATTGCCTCAGTTACACCTGAATTGTTCTGATAGAAAGCGGTTGTAGGGATCTCGAACCTCTGCCAGGATAGTTGATGGGCCAGCACCCCATCACCGTAAAGTACTCTCGCAAGACCTCTCAGGACCACTTTATCGCTGGTGTTTATGAGGTGAACTAGAGTCTTAACATTTTTCAGACGCTTTTGAACTCTCTCTGCTATGTAAGCTTCGCCCGGGAGATTCTCACCCTTCGTGATAAGGATGGCCATCATCTGGCTGCCGTTTCCCCGGAGAACGAGATGCTTGAGTTCTCCGCTTCCACCGTTCCTGTCGTAAGGCCTCAGGGGAGTCTTTCTCAAAATTCCCTGAAAGGCTCGTCTCGTTGCGTCGAAGTCCTTCAAACCCAAAACACAGCCGTCGCAATCGACCGGTGTAAGGCTGCCTCTGGCGTACAGACCGAGCGAAAGACCTTCCTTCCCCGGGTAGGATACGAACTCCATTTTGTTTCTGTAATTCACTCTCTGTTGAGAGGGCGCAACTTCCAGTTGAGGGAGTTCAATCTTTCCAACTCTCCTGAACTGTTCTTTGACGATCTCGCCCTTCCAGTACAATTGCCGGGAGTATTCGAGGTCCTGCCAGTCGCATCCGCCACACTTTGGAAAGTTTTTGCACAGTCTTTCTCTCCTGTACTCGGAAGGCGTGACGAGCCGATCGACCTTCATTATCTGAAAATCCTGTTTTCCCTTCACGGAGCTGGCTATCACAGTCTCGTCCGGATATCCCTCCTGAAGAAAAACGACTTTACCGTCGCTCCTTCTTGCAAGCGAATACCCGCCCGCGACTAGCCTTTCAATCTTCAGTCTTTCCGTCGGCTCCATAAGGTTTCGGTTCACATACTCTCCGGTGCGCTTACTCCCAGTAGTTCGAGACCACCTTTGAGGATATTTTTCACCGATTCGCACAGCGCAAGCCTGGCTCCGGAGGTTTTCACATTGCCGGGATCGACGACGATGTACTTGTTGTAGTAAGCGTGGAAGACCCTTGAAAGATCCTCGAGATAAGAAGTCAACCGGTTGGTCCTGTAATCGAGAACTATCGAGTCCAGAATCTCGGGGAACATGCTCACCAGCTTGACCAGATTCCTCTCCTCGTCCGTGCTGAGAAGTTCCATGGAGTCGGTATCTAAAACCACGCCCTTTTCAGATGCCGTCTTGAATATGCTGGTAATCCTCGCATGGGCATACTGCACATAGAAGACGGGGTTTTCGTTAGACTTCTTTTTGGCGAGGTCTATATCGAAAAGCATGTGCGTATCGGGATCGAACATGGCAAAAAAGTATCTAGTAGCATCCACGCCGACCGATTCGACCAGTTCATCCAGGGTCGTGAATTCGCCTTTTCTGGTTGACATTTTCACGACTTCGCCCTCACGTTTCAGGTTAACGTACTGGTGGATTATTATATTCAAAAAATCGTCGGGAAATCCCAGAGCCTTCATCGCCGCTTTCATTCTTGGAATATGGCCCATATGGTCTGCACCCCATATATCGTATACTTTTACGAATCCGCGTTCGAACTTGTTCGTATGGTATGCGATATCGGTCATGAAGTAGGTGTAGCTACCGCTGGACCTCACCAGAACTTTGTCGTCGTCCTCGCAGAACTGCGAGACTTTGAACCATCTGGCGCCTTCCGATTCATAGACCAGCCCGCTTTTCTGAAGTTTTCCGAGGACGTTCTCGACCGTGCCGTCCTTTATGGTCGAGCTCTCATAGAATATGTTGTCGAATCTCACGCCGAGATCGTTCAGCGTACCGGTGATATCGGTCAGCATGTTGTTGAGGGCATAATCCTTGAAGAGAGCTTCCACCTGAGGATTCCAGGTATCTTTGAATTTCTCTCCATTCTTTTCGATGAACTCTCTGGCCATATCTATCAGGTAATCGCCCTGGTATCCATCTTCCGGAAGGTCGATCTCAGATCCCAGCAGTTGATTGTATCTGACCCACAGAGAACGGCCGAGCAAGTTTATCTGTCTTCCGGCGTCGTTTATGTACATCTCTCTTTGAACCCTGTAGCCTCTAGAAGAGAAGATCCTGCAGAGAACGTCTCCGAAAACGGCCTGTCTTCCGTGGCCGACAGTAAACGGCCCGGTGGGGTTGGCGCTGGCGAATTCGAACTGTATGTCAACGCTTTTCGGTTCTCTCCAGAATTCGGGACAACTCAGCATCTCTCTCAAAACGTCAGACAGATAACTCGATGAGAAATCGACGTTTATGAAACCGGGACCGGCTATCTCCACCCTATCGTACTCAGGCTCCTTCTGAAGTTCTGCCACAAATGAGGCGGCGATCTCTCTGGGGTTTTTCTTCATGATTCTGGATAAAAGGAACGCCGCATTGGTCGAAAGGTCGCCGAATCCCTCCGGTGGAATTTCTATCTTGAACTCGATTTCTTCTTCGATTCCCATTTTCTGCAAAACTCTGTTGACCGAATCCTTCAACTTCTCCTTAAGCACTTTGCCACCTCCAAATCAGCGAAACATACCTGAGCATACGAAAGCATAACACCGCTTTGTTGTGATAGAGTTTACTCCTTGTTTCTTCAGGCAGCCTGAGACAATTGAAAGCCCCGGCTTATATATGTATTATATTAGAGATAACAAAAAAAGGAGGATCGAAATGGGCGTAAATCTTAAAGGAAAGAGTTTCTTGACATTGCTGGACTTCACGAGTGACGAAATACGGTATTTGCTTGATATCTCGAAACAGGTTAAAGTGGAGAGGAGGGCCGGTACACCGACGAACCGGTTCGCCGGGAAGACGCTGGCGATCGTGTTCGAGAAGAGATCTACCAGGACCAGGACTGCCTTTGAAACGGCTTTTGGCGAGGAAGGCGGACATGCCGTTTTCCTTTCCAAAGATGATATACATCTAGGAGTGAAAGAGGACCTCAAAGACACCGCCAGAGTTCTCGGTAGAATGTTCGATGCGATAGCCTTCAGGGGATTCAAACAGGAGACTGTGGAGACTCTGGCCAACTGGTCTGGAGTTCCTGTTTATAACGGTCTCACGGATCTGTACCATCCGACGCAGATACTGGCCGACTTTCTCACCATCGAAGAGAGTCTGGGCAGTCTCAAAGGCAGAAAACTGGTCTTTGTAGGCGACTCGAGAAACAATATGGCCAACTCGCTGATGATAGGATCGGCCAAGATGGGGTTTCACTTCGTTGCGTGCGGTCCGAAGAGTCTTCATACGGATACGGCGATAGTGGACAAGTGCAGAGAGATCGCCAGAACCTCGGGTGCCACGATCGAAGTCACTGAAGATATAGATCTGGCGGTCAAGAATGCCGACGCCATATACACGGACGTGTGGGCATCCATGGGAGAAGAGGGGAAGCTCCAGGAGAGAATCGCCCTCCTTAAACCCTTCCAGGTCAATCGAGAATTGATGGAAAGGACGGGCAGGAGCGATGCGATCTTCCTTCACTGCCTCCCGGCCGTCAAGGGAAACGAAGTGACCGAGGAGGTCTTCGAAAGTCCGGCTTCAAGAGTATTCGAAGAAGCCGAAAACAGGAAGCACACTATCAAGGCCGTAATGATCGCCACGCTTCTTTAGGGGATTGTATGAAGAGGATTGTAATAGCCATAGGCGGAAATGCCCTTAACAAACCCAACGAAAAGCCAACCGCCGAGGTCATGCAGAGGAATTTGCTTTCAACGACCTCCTATCTCGCCGATCTGATCGAAGAAGGGTACGAAGTGGTCATAACTCACGGTAACGGTCCGCAGGTTGGTAATCTTTTGGTGCAGCAGGATATTGCCAAAGAGGCCTTTCCGCCGTTCCCGATTGACGTCAACGATGCCATGACACAGGGTTCAATCGGCTATCTCATCGCACAGACTCTCAACAACGAGTTGCTCCGGCGAGGCGTGAAGAAAAACCTGATCTGCGTGCTGACCCAGATAGTCGTCGATTCCAACGACCCTGGATTTCAGCATCCTTCCAAGCCCGTGGGTCCTTTCTACAGCGAAGAAGCAGCCAGAGAACTGGAAGAAAGCAAAGGCTGGACGGTGAAGGAAGATGCGGGGAGAGGTTACAGAAGAGTTGTACCCTCTCCGATTCCGCTGGATGTGCTTGAAATCGATGCAATCAAGACTCTCATCGATACTGGTGCAGTCGTGATCGCTGCCGGTGGTGGGGGAATCCCCGTCGTTAGAGAGCCTTCCGGTCTTGTGAAGGGTGTCGAAGCCGTCATAGATAAAGACAGAGCATCGGCTCTTCTGGCTAAACTCATAGATGCAGACGCTCTCGTAATCCTCACCGGTGTAGATTTTGCTTACGTTAACTTCGGCAAGGAGAACCAGAAGGCCCTCACCGTTCTCAGTCTCGACGAAGGCCATAAATTGATAAAAGAGGGCCATTTCGCGAAAGGGAGCATGCTCCCGAAGATCGAATCGGCGCTGGATTTCGTATCCAGCGCAGGCAGAGAAGCGATCATAACCTCTCTGGAAAAGGTCGATCTTGCCCTGAGAGGCGAGTCGGGAACAAGGATAATACCCTGAATTTTTTGAACCGGGTTGAAAACCCGGTTCTTCATTTATACAGAACATTGTGATATAATTTGTGTTATACGAACGATTGAAAGGAGTGACGACTGTGCGTGGTCAGGAAACGAGAGAAAAAATAATGGAAGCGGCAATTAGAGTAATAGCAGAAGAGACGATAGAAGGGCTGAGCACTCGCAAGGTATCGGGTATTGCCGAAGTGAACCTGGCTGCCATTCATTACCATCATCGCTCGAAAGACGGTATGCTGATAGATCTTTCGAGGTACATACTGAACAACTACGTTCTGCCGAGACTCGAACCTCTAATAGAAGCGGGCAAACAACCGGCCGATCTCATTAAGGACCTTTACAACGAGGTCCTGAAGATATACTCCGAGAGATCCGATATAATGGTCTCGCTCGTGTATTTGTGGCTTCACGGAATGAAGAACAAGCGGATCAGGGAGATTCTCATCAACGCCAGAGCCGATTTTTACGACAGGGTTGAAAGGGCTCTAGGCACATCGATGTCAACCAGGAGAGCCGCCAAGGTCTCGAGAAGAATGTTGACCTACATAGCCGGAAAGATAATGGAAATGTCCGTAGACGGAGAAACACCTGACGAACGAGAGATAGAAGACATGGCAAAGTTGCTCTCGTGATACCGGAGTGATACCATGCCGGTCATCGCGGTTGCCAACCATAAAGGAGGAGTTGGGAAGACGACTCTCGCTTACAGCCTGGCTTACGAATACGCTCTAGGTGGTAATAAAACTTTGATTATAGATCTGGATCCCTCCGGGAACCTCACCATTGCACTCGACCTGGATCCGTACACGACCGAAAAACCCAACCTGGCCTCGATAGTGTCAGGAGACAGGATAGTCTCTTGTGAAGGCATAGTGAGAACGGTGAACAAGGGATTCGCTTTCATCGACATAATTCCCTCTTCCGATGAGCTTTACAGGGTTGAATCGATGAACAACGGTCTGGGGAGTCTCTTCACTCTCAAAGACTTTCTGAAGAAATTCGGTTTGCTCGATCGTTATAGAGTGATAATACTCGACACTCCGCCCAACCTGGGCGTTCTTACGAACATCGCCCTTGTCTGTGCCGACTACTTCCTGGTTCCCGTATCGCCGGGGAAATACGCGCTCAAGGGACTGGATAGAATGTTCGAAATAGCCCAGATAATAAAGAAAACCGTCAATCCGGACCTCGGTTTCCTGGGAATCGTTATAAACAACTTCCGCAAGCATGAGCAACCTTCCAGAGCTCTTGAGAAGTCGGTGAGGGATCTTTACAAAGACAGCTACATCGTACCGCCCGTCAGGAGAACCGTGGATCTCCAGAAGTCCGAAATAATGAGCGAACCCATTCAACTGGCTTTTCCCAATTCCGACGTGGTCAACGATATAAAGAGACTTTCGATGGAGGTGTTGAAGCGTGGCGAATCGAAAAAACAAGAAGCTTGACATAGATTCCCTCTCTTCTTCGATGAAAGACTCTCTGAAGCATAAAGGCGACGAAGTCTCCAGAGACCTTCTGGAAGAGAGAGAGAAAGCCTTGAAGGCCTTTCAGGAACACTTCATGGGCAAAACCGAAGAGGCCGATCCTCCCGTTGAGACCAAGAAAGGCAGGAAAACCGGCAGGAGACTCTCCAGAGAGAAGCCGAAAGTTGCAGCCGATAAAGGGTTGCAGATCTTCGACAGGATAAGTGGTCGGTACGACCTCGGTCTTTTTTCGAGGATCGATCTCACCTCGACGGAAAAACTACTGATTCTCTTTTTGCAGAAGATCGACCCCGAAAGAACCGGTGTACAGATCAGCGTACGCAATCTCGCCGCCGCGCTTGGAGTTAACAAGAACACGGCCCTTGACACGATTATCAGTCTCGAATTGAAGGAGATAATCTCCAGATCTTCGACACCCAGAGGGACGGCTCTGAGACTTTCACTTTAGTATGCTGATGTTCACCTGAACACCGACAAAGCTGTACGCCGGAAAGGGATTGAACTTAGTAAGATCGTCCTCGATCTCCCACTTCAGAGAGCCGACTACCTCGACACTCTCGAGGTTGAGGAAATAGAACTCTCTGCCTATATCGAACTTTCTTCTGGCCGAAAAACCTACGGAAGTGAAGCTCATCCTCCCGGTTTCACCGGCCACTTTCTGAAACCGCCCAAGGCTCGCGCTGACCACACTCAAGCTGTTGTCGAAGAAAAACTCCGACTTTAGATGTCCACCGAGAAAGGAAGCGCCCGGAGAATTGTACTCGTAAAGGGCGCCGACTTCCAGATACACCAGGTTGAAATCGTATCCGAATTCGGCCGTCACCTTTGCCTGTTCGAGCGATGAAAAGGAAACTCTCGAGGCGATGTGGAAATTGCTGTCGTACCCGAGCGCGAAGTAAGGACCTTCGTTCATGAACCATCCGGCCTCGAGAAATGACAGGATGCCGATTCGCAGACCGAAGTCGCTGAACCCCCCGGTGATTCTCAGGGAACCGGGCAGCATGAGTCTCGAAGAATGACCGGCACCGAAAAATATCGAAGAAACGAGGAAAAATACGGCAATAATAAGATATACTCTTTTCATAAAGGACACCTCAAGCAACTAACGGTAGTTCAAGTATATAATAATCTCGGCTTTTTTCCGATGGAGGGCTCGCTTTATGATTAAAACAACTCGAAACTGGGTTCTTGGATACTTTCTCGTCCTCTTCTCCACGCTCTTTCTCTTTCCAATGACATCTAGAGTCCTTGGATTGGCCTTTCTCTTTTCCCTGATAATCAACGCTCCATCTGAATTTGTCAGCAAAAAGGTGTCGAAAAGTGTTCTGAGTCTGGTAACTGGACTCGCACTACTGGGTTTTATGTTCTTTCTTATCTACAGTGCGATACCTATTACTATAAACGGTGCCATGAGCATCGCTGAAGAGCTCGAATCCCTCTTGAAAGACGGCAGGTTCGACTCGTGGCTGGAAAAGCTACCGGCGTTCATTTCCAATGCGATAACCGACCTCGGCGAAACCGCTTCTAAATGGCTCAGTGAAAGTGCGATCAACATCGGTCGTTTCGTCGCGTCTAACATCACATCCTGGCTCACCGGTACTATTTTGCTGATCGTCGCGGCTTTTTTCATCGCCAGGAGGACCGGCGTCATCAGGAGAAACAGCCAGCTTCTCTTTCCGCTTTGCGACCACAAAAAAGTGGAGGGGTTTCTCGATTCACTTTACAGGGACTTTCAGACTTACGTTACCGGTCAGTTATTGATAGCGCTGACGGTGGGAGTCATAATAGGTGCGGGGACGGCCATAATCGGTGTTCCAAACGCTTTGTTTCTCGGACTGCTCGCAGGAATAACCAACTTCATACCCTTCCTGGGCGTGGTAATAACGGCCGTTCCGATGCTGGTGCTTTCCTTTGTCAACAAGGGCTTTTGGGGCGTGGTCGGGGCCGTGATCGTTCTGGTTCTAGCAAACCAGCTTGAAATGTGGGTGCTGTCTCCCAGGATTCTCTCCAACAGGGTGAAGATCAACTGGTTCATAGTTCTGGTTTCGCTTGTAGCCTTTGGGGAGCTGCTGGGTGTGTTCGGTGTAGTCTTCGCAGTTCCTTTGTTGATATTCGCCAAACGCTTCTGGAAGGAATTCGTTCTTGTCGAAAGGAGTGGTAAGAATTGGGAATCTACGACAGGGACTGGTATAAAGAAAGCCAGAAAGAAGAAAGAACCGCCTCAAGAAAAGGCGACAGATTCACAAAAGGATTGATAACCGGTCTGGTGATCGGTTTCGTGATAGGTTTTCTGGTTTTCGGTTTCATCTGATCCAATGACATGCCGCCCCTGGGGCGGCATGTTCTCTATCTACAGAACAGCTCTAGAATACGTAAGAGATGTAAGGTCTGATTTCGAAGATCGCTTTCTCGTAACCTCCGTACTTCTTGAAGTAATCACCGAAGTAAAGGGAGAAATCTCCCCCGAAGGTGAAGTCGCGGTACGGGAAGGCGATCGCCAGGGTCACTATGTTTGCGCTAACCGTTTCGCCGACCGGGCCGGACCAGTCTTCCGGATCGGTGAACTCACCGGGGTCGTCCGATGGATCGTCCATGTTCAGGTAGGGGGTCTTGAGTGTCACCTCTCCTTGCTTGAAGTGGTCGTAAACCAGGCTAACCGTCATTCCGTTCTGGAAGAAACCTCTCGCCGATACAGAAAAAGCATTCATATCGGGACCGTATTTGAAGCCCAGCGGATAATCCGTAAAATCCCGGCTACCCGGCAACTCGGATTTCGTATAGATCCGGTTCGTGAAGATGAGGAGCGGCTGCCACCTGTTGTACATCCAGGTGTCGGTGTGATAGAGCTCGATCGAAGCCAGGATCATGATTTCCTTGAACTGTGTCGAATACCTTATACCCCCGCCGTAGGCCAGCGCGGTCGGTTTTCCCCTGGCTCCAGCTTCGGTAGCTCCGAAGGCCACATCGTCGCTGACTAACTCTCCGTAAAGCTCCGCCCCTTTGAAGGGCACCACCGAAAGATCCACGCTCGCCATAACGTTGGAGAAATCTTCACCGTAAGTGTTATGAAAAATCACGAAGGGATTAATATCGTTCAGGTCGGGATGCTTGCCGCCCACCAGGTTGACCTCACCGACCCCGAGCCTTACCCAGGGTGCGAACTGAACATCGAAACGGTGTCCGATTATCGTTTTCGCCCCTTCGATGTAGGGCCTTCTCTGATTGAGGTCCCAGACTTTGTCCTGCTTTATCCATTCTTCGGAATTCAACATGGAGTTCGAGGAAATGAAAACGAACGAGTAAGTGAAGCGACCGCTGTTTCCCAGTGCCGTCGTGTAGGTCGATGATACGTTGTCGTAGTACATGGAAGCGTCGCTTATCATTAGACCGTTCCTCATCGGCCCCCAGGCGATTTTATACCTCCCGAGAGACGCGTAGAAGCCGCCGTTGCCGTAAGAGATGTATCCGAAGGATGGCCAGCTCATATCGATCGCCTGTAGTTTTCCCTCGAAGATCTCTACGGGAAAGTTCATGTAGGGCTTGGCGTTGAAGTCGATCCCGTGGCTTATGTAGCTTCTGTAATCCTTGGGAACGTCCAGGTTGATATACCCTTTCAGGTTCTGAGAGATATCGCTTTCAAAGGCAAGTACCGTCCATGGTTTCAGAGTATCGTACCTGTACCTGAGATAGAGGGGTACTTTAGACTCCAGCCAGGAGGTCTCCTTGAAAGGCTCGAAGTTATGGATCAGAAACTGCGGGGTGAGCCTGAAAGAGACCTCGGTAACGCTGTTTGATTTCAACGGGGAAGTACCCATCTGAACAGACGCGAACGATTCGGGAATGGCCGTGTTGGGTGTGAAGAGAGTCTTTCCTTCGATCAGGTTTCTTCCCAGAAGCAGATCGTGTTCGAGCGTACCCTTCAGGATAAGTTCACCCTGATTTGCGAAAAGCGCGATCGAGACTACGAGGAGTATCGGCAGAAGGATCTTTTTCATCATAAACCTCCCAGAATTGTAAATGTCTTTATGAAACCGAGATTCATATAGAAGTAAAAACGCTCCTTGAACATGAGTTTGGCTGAAGCGAAGATGGCCGCGTCATTTCCAATCGCCAGCAACCCCTTCAGGAAGAGAGATACTGAGCGCTTTATAGGCTCCTTCGGACCGTACCAGTCTGTGTCGAAGGGCGGAAAATACGTGGAATTGATATCTATTGAACCGGTTCTCACATATTCGAGAAGGCCCGTGAGGGACAGCTCGGGTCTTTCGTATTTCACGCCTATCAGATCTACGACAGAGTCGGGACCGTAAGGAAATCCGAAAAACCCCGATACTATGGGCCATGAGTCCAGCCAGAGTACGTTGAACCTGTAAGCGTACGTGAACTTACCGATATCTTCGCCCCTGTTGTAAAGATAGGTTGTCGCGTGGTAGTGTTCGTAAAAGAGTTTCATGCCGCCCGGGGCTGCCAGTGTTTCATCTCTTATCGCGTGTTTCCTGTCGGCCATATCGGGTCCGGTGTAAGCCTCTCCCGGTATCGAGTAAGATATTCCGGCGAGCCAGCCGAAGGCCGTGGGATTGGAGTTGGGTCCTTCGCTCGCCAGCCTGAAATCGTCCAGAGTGAATTCGCCGTAGATAAGGCTTTCACCGAACTTCACCTCGGCCGCCAGCGTGGCCGTCACGTTGGAACGGTCCTGGTAAGTGTGGTGGTATATCAGAAAGGGCCCCAGATCTTGAAGATCTGGATAGACACCGTAAACCAGATTTTCTTCGCCGAAGGTCACTTTGAGGTTTTCGTTCATGAAGCCGAACCTGTGCCCAAGGAGTGTTTTTGGTGCGCCGTAGATCGTTCTGTCCGCCGAGATGGCAAAGAAATTGTAGAAATACTCCCACGCTTTTCCCTCTGCCGAAAGCCGAACCCAGAGGTTATCGAAATAAGGCAACACGTCCGACAGAACGAAGCTGTAGACTGCCGGGCCGAGGCTGAGTTTTCGACGACCGATAGAGAGATGGAAGTTTTCGTCGAGCCACTGATAGTAACCTATTCTGGGAAAGTTCATATCCACCGCCGGAACTATTGAACCGGGAGAAAGAGGCAGATTGGAGAAATGGTTTCCGGTGAGAAAGGAAGAAAATTCCTGTCTCAGATCCATACTTATGTAAGCGGTTGATTTTCCGAACTCGATATTCAATCCTCCCGAAAATACGGGTGGTAGATCGAAGTATCTACAGAGATCTTCGAGATCGGGTTTATAACTGTCCGGAAACAGCGGAATATTATCGAGCGAGAGAGCAGGTGAAACTACCACAAAAAAGCCTGTACCGCCTATGCAAATGAGTGGTATCATTATTAGAATCGTTAACAGCAGATAACTCTTAGTCATGATCGTCCCCCCCACTTGATTTTACACCGGAGGAGCAGGGTTTTGTCTGATTCGAATCTCGCAACGGGAAAATCGAACATTAGAGAGATTTTAACGGAATTTCTCGTCTATTCAAACCTGAGTTTGACCTCTCTTTTCAGTCAGTTCTTCGATTCAAAAGGTTATTCGCCGATACAGATAGGGATTTTAATGGCCATATCGCCGACTTTCTCGCTGCTGGCCAATCCCTTCTGGTTTTCACTTTCAAAGAAGAGCGCGCCAGGAATACTGGGATTGATGACCTTCGTCGCGGCAATGGTTGTCTGGGGCGTATACCTTTCAAGCAGTTTCGTTTTAGCCTTTGTCTCGGTGTCCGCCATGGCCTTCTTCATTGCCAGCCTCATTCCGATCACCGAATCCATAGTCGTCCCCTCCCTGCGCATCAAAGGCAGAAGATTCGATAGAGTCAGGCTCTTTGGCACGGTAGGATACGCTTCAACGGCTCTCCTGTCGAGCTTTCTAGTAGAGATAAGCTTCTCCAGTATCTTCATTCTCTCCTCGGTGGCCCTGCTACTTCTAAGCGTCATCAGCCGGGGATATCCCTCGCGAAGCGCTGCGGTGAGCGAGGAAAGAACCGGTGGCGGAAGACTGCCGGTAACCTTCATCGTGATGCTGGCAGTCGGCGTGGCTTCGATCACCATAGGGGCCTTCGGCTCGACCTTTTTTCCCGTGTTGACCAGAGAGCTCGGTTTCGATCTATCGGCCGCCGGAATGGGCTACTCTCTCATGGCCTTTTCGGAGGTCCCATTTCTGTTTTTCGCCGACAGGCTTCTGGGTAAATTAGGCAATTTCAAAATACTCCTGCTCGGACTCTTTCTCACCGGTCTGAGATGGTTCCTGACCTCTCTGGTGGATTCATTTCCTCTGTTCATGGCTTTGCAGTCTCTTCACGGTCTCAACTACGTAATCGTCTATTATTCGGTGTTCAACTACATACATTTTAAACTTCCCGGCGATGTTGCCCTTAAGGCTCAGGCGATCTACTGGATGTCCACTATGGGTATAAGTTACCTCCTGGGTTCTGTGGCAGGAGGCTTTCTGGTCGATACTTTCGGATTGAAAACCGTCTATTTTTCGCTGGGAATGTTTGGTATGCTGTTATCGGTAGTGTTTACCGTTGTGTTGATATATACAGGAAAAAGATTCCGACCAATCAATTGATCTTCATGGTCAGCATAGCTCCGGTGTTCTTACCGGTCTTCCAGTCCTCCTGGAGCAGTACGGCGGCGTCCCTTCCGCTGAAGGCTATATCAACCGGGTATCCTTCGAGCTTTACCGTTTCAACGAACCTGCCGTTTTCGTCGAGGATTTCGAGAGTGCCCGTTATCGTTTCGAGAACGTAGATCCTGCCACCGTGGAGGACAGCCTTTATTGGCCCTTTACCGAGAAGATCGTAAGAAGTGGTACTGTAATTCTCGAGATCTATACTCATTATCCTGTCCTCGCCGGTTATGGAAATCCACAGCTTACCACTCTGCATGACCGGGTAGTTGGGATATCTTCCGAGCTCGATCGTCTTTATTTCCTTGAGGGTGTTTTTGTTGAGGATTTTCAGATTCTCTTCCATGTACGAGACCAGAAACAGTCTATCCCCATCGATAGAGATGTAGGAAGGTCTCTTGCCGATATCGAGACTGACCGAGAGCTGACCGTCGATATCGAAGACCATCAAACCCTTTTCCGTCTCCATAGAGCGGTTCAACGTGTTGTAGTTGTAGAAGAGAGAGACATAGAAGCGACTGGAATCCTCGGCAATCGTGAGCGCTGTCACCGGCAGTTTATAACGCTTCAAAATCGTCCTGTTGCCGGTATCGAGAACTATCAGCTCATTTTCGTTCGAGAGTATGCCGAGCCTTCCATCGATGAAAGCGCCGGTTATGAGCCTGCTGGAAGTAGGTATCTCGTCTATCTTTTTCCACCTGCCGGGGTAACCTGAGGCGTCTATGACCACGAGTCTGCCGCTGAAGAAGCCAAAACAGTACAGTTTCCCGTCCCTGTAGATAATATCGTTCACACCGTCGTTCTTAATCGCGTCCATAATAGTTACAGGTTTGAAAGAGGAATCGAAGACTATCAGCTCCGAATCGCCTTTGACCAGTGTGACGTAGTAGATACCGTAACCGTTTTCAACCTTCACGATTCCCGACGGCATTATGCCCAGCGGGTACCTCTGGCCGATCACGACCGAACCGGATGCAATAGATACAATCACCAAACAGAATGAAATAAAGAATAATCTCTTCAAGGCTTCTTCACCACGTAAACCAGCAATTCCTCTTTGAAATTCGAGGCTATGTTGAAGTCGTGAGTATAAACGTCCAGTTTGTTGCCTTTAATAGAACTTCCAGTATCCTCGACAACGAAGAAGCCTTTGTTGGGAGATGACGAGAAGAACGGTATATACACTATGGAACCGGTCGGAATGACAGTCGGGTCTGTGGCGACGGTCCTGTAACCCTTCACGTAATTGCCGCTGGCGGTCATCTTGAAAGACGGAGAGGTGGGATTCTTGCCGTCGTCCCATTCGGTGTACATGGTGACCTGGAAAGTACCGGCGTTGTCGAAGATGATGTCGGCCGGGTTGACGGGAACGTCGGATTTCCAGAATTCGAAGTGCAGGTTTCCCTTGATTTCGCTCGCGATTCCGATCGTGTCGCCCACCCTTACAAAATCCCCTTTCGATACGGTTCTGCTTCCCAGACGCGCATAGACCGTCTTGATGTTGTTCCCGTGGTCCACCACGACCATTTCTCCGTACAGGTCGTTGACCCTCTCCGAGAGTATTACTTTGCCGGGCAGAAATGCCGTGATTCTCGAATTGACAGGCACCGTGAGGTCTATACCGGGGTTGGCATAGCCGTAATCGTAGCTTCCGAAGTTGGATTCGATAGAATCGACAAGAAACTCGATTCCCAGATTGAGCCCGAAGTGTGAAGCCAGAGAGGCTTTGGCCATAAGGTTGTCCAGCGAGAGAGGTATTTTGATCTCATCGCCCCTGTATATAAGGTTCCAGTTGCTTATTTCCGGGTTCATCTCTTTCAGCTGATCCATTGTTATTCCATAAGCCTTCGCGATACTGGATAGGTTGTCGCCGGATTTCACTATATAGGAAATATAAGAGACGGGTTCTATGGTTTCGTAGGCCGCCGCTCCGAGCCTGCTCCTTATATCGGAGATCTCGCCGAGAAAAGTGCTCATCGAGACATAGTCGTCCGAACTCTCCGACTGAACGTTTTCGGCCAGACTCCTGGTCCTTGCGTCCATCTCATCTATGCGCGAGACCAGCTCGTTGAAAAGCTCCCTGTCTATGGCGGAGGATCCCACGGTTCTTTCGAGCTCGCCCAGCCTTGTGAGAAGCGATTCGTATTTTGCGTTATCGACCTCGGTGTTGTCGGATCTGGAGGCCAGTTCCTCGATCTTCGCCATCAATTCTTCGTACCTGCCGTCGTCGGGTTCCTGAATATTTATCACAGGCGGCTGGATCTCGATCTCGTCGAGCCTGGCCAGAAGTTCCAGGTACTTGGAGTCGTCTATGGAGCTGTCGTAGGTGTTGATCTCGGAGATTCTCTCGACCAGTTCGGTGTATCTGGAGTAATTGAGAGTCTCCAGAGCCTGCACTTTCCTGTTCAGATCGTCGATCTCTTTAGTGACTATGTTGCTCTGTACCGAAGAGCCGAGGACGCCGTCGATCTTGTCGTAAAGCGTTCTCACTATGGCAGCCGAAGAGGCAGAATCTATAACCGATTCTGCCAGCAGATTCTTGATTAGCCGGAGTTCGTACTTGAGCTGTTCTATCTCTTCATACCCAATAGAGGCCGGCTCTATCGCCTGGACGAAATTAAAACGGAAAGTCAGTTCTTCGATCGCGTCCTCCAGTTGAACTATTCGCCGCTGTTCCGTGGCCAGGGAATCTATCTTCTTCTCCAGGGCGTCCATCCTGAGAAGAAAATCATCCCGGGTTATGAAAATAGAATCACAGCCTGCGAAGAAAAGCAGGCTCGCCGAAGCTATTACCAGAAGGATGATCTTTTTCACCTGAATCAACCCCCTCCCGCGGGAATGGTTATAAACTCGAGGGGCAAGAAAGTCATACCTATCTCTCTCCCCTTGAAAGCCTCGCTCAAAAGGCCCAGACCGGATACCAGATAATCGTAATCACCCAGAACCTCTATCACGATGGGTGAAATAGTCGTAGGTTCACCATCGATTATAACAGTTGAGCCTACACATCTTATATATGTATAAGGCAAAATTCTCTTTCCGTTCAAGGAGATGCTCGTTGCCTTAAGCGAGTAAAGTTCGTTCATCACTACCAGTAGATCGCTGTCGTGCAGTATACTGCTCCCCTTGAAACCAGATTCGATTCTGATCCTTATACCGCTGCCCTCGGTCGCGTCGTACGTTGGTACAGTCGGGATTTCCGGGAGTCTTATGGAGTCAAGCTTCGAAATCAATTCGACCTTAATTGTCTCAACGTTCTTGAGGAATTCCGACTCCATAAGCTCTATCTTCCCGGCCAGTTCTTCTATTTTATATTGATTTTCCGGGACTTCCTTATTCTCGCCCAAAAGCAAGTGTAATTCATTTACGGACTCTTCGAGACTATCCAGTGTTTCATTCAGCGTCGAGTATTCTTGAGAATTGGTAAGATTGAGTTTGTCGAGGACCGTTTGGAGGCTTGTAAAATCCTCCTTGAAAGAGAGTATCTGAGGGCTGTAATCAACGATATTGAGAGATTCAACCGCGTCTTTCACTTTCCCGATTTCAGCGGAGAGCGTCTTCAGTTCGATTTCCAGGTTTTCCGTTCCGATATTGTTTATGCTGGAAAGGATCTCGTTCCTCAGGCCGACAGTGTATATGAGAGTTATTACCGAAATGACAGTTAGAGCGGCCACCAGCGAAACGATCAAGACGGTCTTCATTAAAAACTTCACCTCCAAAACAAAAGCGGCGGCTTGAGAGCCGCCGCTCAGCCTTGAAGACTATTTTACCTTCTCTTTCAGTTCCTTGCCAGGTACGAACTTCGGTACCTTTCCGCCGGGGATGGTGATAGGTTTCTTCGTCCTCGGGTTGACTCCCTTTCTTGCCTTTCTGGAAGCCACCATGAACGTACCGAAACCTACGAGTCTGACAACTTCGCCCTTGGACAGGGTCTTTTCGACTATTTCGATTACGGTGTCCAGGGTCTTGCCGGCATCTTTCTTGGTTACGCCTGTTCTCTCTGCGATTTCAGCGATGAGTTCCTTTTTGTTCATACAGTTCCCCCCTTCGCATGAGATATCGCTATTATTCTACCACTCCGCGGCTCAATTACCAAATCCCTTTCAGAGGTCGATTTCATTCGCTATCTCCGGGATTTCACTCTGAGAACCAAATAATGGCTTTCAGTCTCTTTATATGGCGTGGAAAGCTGAAAAGCCCTCGCTACATATCCGAAGTCAGTGTATAATTTTGATGGAGGTGGTTATTCGTGAAGAAATTTCTGGTAGTTACTCTTATGATTTTTTCGACTCTTTTGTCGGCCACAGTAAGCTTCATAAATCCCGTCGGACCAACGCTGGTTCCGATCGCCCAGCTTCTTTCTTCTAACGTTTCGGCAGAAATCCCCGGCCTCGAGATAAACCTCTGGCGTTCAGTTGACGAAGCTATTTCATTGATCGTCGGAAAAAAGGCTCAGATCAGTCTTCTTCCTGTCACCATCGGGGCGAAACTCGCTTCGAGTGGTATAGACATTAAACTGGCTGCCGTCAGTATGTGGAACGGTTTCTACTTCATAACCGTAGAAAAGGCGATTTCCAGCGTCGAGGATCTGGCCGGTATGGAAATCTTCACACTTCAGGCCCCCGGGCAGACGGCCGATATTATCCTGAAAGGGGCCGTCGAGAAGAGCGGTCTCAAAATCGGAAAAGATATAAAGATCGCATACGTCGGCGGTGCCGAGGCCGTCCAGCTCCTGGCCTCCGGAAAGACTAAAGCAATTCTTGTGCCAGAACCCTTCGCTACTCTTGCGATGACCAGAGTCGAAAAAGCCGTTAGATCGATGCCCATCGAAGAACTATGGGCCTCCTTCAACGAAGAGAAAATCAACATCCCGACCTCGGGGCTTTTCGTCAGCGGCGATCTAGATAGAAGCGTCGTAGAAGCGTTCTTGATGCTCTACGGTCAATCGATGAGCCTCTCTCTGACAGATAGAACGGGAACTGCTTCGGTCGTTTCCGAAAAGATGGGCGGCTTCCCGATACCGGTACTGGAGAAGGCCATCGATACGGCCGGTTTCAGGTTTGCAGATTCGCAGGAAGCGAAGAGAGAAGTCACGATTTACCTGGAAAGGCTTTTTGAGCTTGATCCTGAGTTGACAGGTGAAGTGAATCTAGATGGGTTCTTCTTCTAAAAAGAAGGTAATATCTCCGCTATTATCTATTGGTATATTGATACTCGTATGGTTTGTGGCGGCGGAGATAGTTTCGAGCAACCTTCTTCTTCCCGGACCCGCCGAGACTTTCGAGGGTCTCTGGAAAATCGTTACCAGCATCGATGGCTGGGAAACGATACTTGAAACGTGTGCCAAAGCCTTCGCCGGGCTTTTCATAGCCCTGGGAATGGCGCTGGTCAGCGGTTTTGTCATGGGTCTTGTCGAGATCGTTTACGAGCTACTCAAACCCGTTATGACCGTTCTCCAGTCTATCCCCATAGTTTCCTGGCTTGCACTGGCCATATTCTGGTGGGGAGTGGGGTTCAAATCACCGGTTTATATCGTCTTCCTGACACTGTTCCCCATATTTACCATAAACATCGCAGAGGGTGTAAGGAACGTTGACAAGAAACTGGTCGAAATGGCGAAGATCTACAGATTGCCCGGAAGGGTCGTGCTTACAAAGATCTACTTCTCTTCGGCTTTTCCTTTCATAGTCTCTTCGATGAGGGTTGGCATAGGTATCATGTGGAAGTCCGTTGCCGTTGCCGAGTTTATGGTTGGAACGTCCGGGATCGGAAGAGTCATTGCCGATTCCAAGTACTCTATAAATATCGTGAGGGTTTTCGCCTACACGCTTGTGCTGGTTGTACTGGGCATAGTCACGGAAAAGGCTCTCGACTTCATGATAAGGAAGGGTAACCGCTATGCTCTTAAAAATTGACGGACTCACGAAGAGGTTCGATGGGGAGACGGTTATCAATAACCTCAACTACAGTACAGAGGGCAAGTTCTTTCTCACTATACTCGGCAGTTCGGGGTGTGGAAAGACTACTTTGCTCCGTATTCTCGGCGGTGTCCTCAAACCTGATGAGGGTACTGTGCATATATCCAGCGAGCGCCTTGCCTTTGTCTTTCAGGACGATCGGCTGATACCGTGGATAACTGCCGGAGAAAATATCGACATAGTCTCGCCCGGCTGTGACGTGAACAGATACCTGAGACTGGTGGGCCTTGAGGGCCACGGAGGGAAGTATCCCTCACAGATGAGCGGCGGTATGAAACGAAGGCTCAATATAGCGAGGGCGATCGCCTTCGAGCCGGATCTTATACTCATGGACGAACCCTTCAACTCACTGGACGTCGTAATGAAGGACCGCTTGCTGGAAGAGATAAAGGAGATATGGCACGAAAGGAAACTCAGTATAGTAATGGTTACACACGACCCGAGAGAGGCGGCGAGACTGTCGACTGAGATAATGCTGGTTCGCGATGGCTTCGGCAAAACTGAAATAGTTAAGCTGGAAAACCCGATGACCAGAAGCGCCGACGACATCGATACCATATCGAGAAGACTGCTGGAGAGAATGAAAGAATTTTCTTCTTTTGTTCAATAAAAAGCGAATGAATCGAAACAACCTTGATGTAGTATTTGCTGGCAGCAAAGAGGTGATTATTGTGAACTATAGAAGAGATCTGGTGATAGACCTAAATACGTTCGAGTTCAAAAAGGCGATAGATGCTTCGTTCGGGACAGACTTCATTGATGAAGTGACTCTGCTGGAACCGGTCAACGTCCATATAGATCTCTACAAAGACAAAGATTCGGTCATAGTTACCGGTAGCGTCAGTACCGCGGTCGAAGAAAGTTGTGCCCGCTGCCTGAAGCCGGTGGTTATACAGATAAAGGGAACAATCGAAGCGACTTACGTTCACGAGATAATGCTGAAGAGCGTCGATGATGCCGGCAAAGACGAGCTGGAGAACGTTATAAGATTAGAGGGAGAGCTTCTGGACTTGTCAGATCGAGTTATTGAGGCTATAATTGTTGAGGTTCCGCTGAAGACTCTATGCAGCAAGGACTGTGCCGGTTTGTGCCAGGTATGTGGAACCAATCTGAACGAGAATCCCGATCACAAGTGCCAGGATCGGGCGATTGTTGATGATAGCTGGCACAAAGCGATCTCCGAATTGAAAACCAAATTGAAGAGTTAAATACAGGAGGGATTAAAGTGGCCGTTCCAAAGCAAAAACGAAGTAGAAGCAGAACTCATCTCAAGAGAGCGAAGACGTACAGGGCGATCACCGTCTCTGTTTCTACGTGTCCTAACTGCGGAGAACCCAAGCAACCTCACAGGGTTTGTCTGCACTGTGGTCATTACGGGGGAAGACAGATTCTTGAGATTGGTGAGTAATCCATGCCCGGCGTGAGAATCGCGCTCGATTCTGCTGGAGGAGACAGGGCACCGAAAGTGAATCTTGAAGGTGCTCTTCTGGCTCTGAAAGAGTTTCCCGATCTGGAAATACTTCTGGTCGGCAGGCAAGAGGAACTTTCCCCCGGTTTGAAAGGATATCCAGAGGCTTCAAGAATAAAAATAGTCGATGCGAGAGAGGTCTTTCCAATGTCTGAAAAGCCCTCTCTTTTGTTGAGAAAGAAAGAGACTTCTCTTTATATAACGGCCCTGCAGGTCAAGGAAGGCGGAGCCGACGCGATGGTATCGGCCGGAAACACAGGTGGCGTACTCGTCGCGGCGCTTTTCGTTGTAGGCAGGATCAAAGGTGTCGAAAGAGGCGCGATCGCCGGAAAAATACCTTCTAAAAACGGCTATACGATCCTCATAGATGCCGGCGCGAACGCCGAAGTAAGAGCCGAACACCTCAGGGATTTCGGAATTATGGGTTACGAGTACGCCAGATTTCTGAGAAGAGAGCCGGTAAAAGTCGGGCTCCTCAACGTCGGCGAGGAGGAAGAGAAGGGCACCGAACTGACCAGAATGGCCTTTAATTACTTGAAGTCGGAACTGGGAGACAGCTTTGTCGGAAACGTCGAGGGAAGAGATATAAACTTCGGCGAGGTTGACGTCATAGTCAGCGGAGGCTTCGAAGGCAACGTTGCCCTGAAGGCCATTGAAGGGGCTGGAAAGCTCGTCTCTCAAAGACTAAGAGAAGAGATAAAAAAGAGTGGAATAGCCGGTCTTCTAGGTGCCCTGCTATTGAAGAAGGCCCTGGGAAGGCTCAGAAACTCCATGAATCCCAGCGAGTACGGCGGGGCTTTCATACTGGGTGTCAGGGGAGTGGTCTCCAAAGCCCACGGAAATTCCGACTCTCTCGCCATAAAGAACGCCATTAGAGTTGCGTACGAAGGTGTCAAGGGCGAGCTTGTGGAGAAAATTGGAAAGAGGTTTGGGGGGTAAGTGGTTTGTGTGGAATAGTGGGAATGGTGGGACGCGATTTAACGATCAAGAAACTCGTTGATGCGCTCAGGAAGCTTGAGTACCGGGGTTACGACTCGGCCGGCATAGCCTTCAGAACAAACGAGGGTCTGAGAGTGGAAAAGGCTGCCGGGAAGATAGATGTTCTCGAGTCTCATCTCGGGAATATGATGAACACCGACGTTCTTCAGGGCATGGCTCACACCAGGTGGGCGACCCACGGAGGGCCTTCGGACTTCAACGCACATCCACACACGGACTGTACTGGAAAGATCGCCGTCGTTCACAACGGCATAATCGAGAACTTCGATGAGCTCAGAACCGGCCTGGAGAGCAACGGCCATATATTCAAATCCTCCACGGACACCGAGGTGATAGCCCATCTCGTTGAGGACCATTACAGGGGAGACCTGGTCACCGCCTTGAGGCACACTCTAGTTGACCTTGAAGGCGCGTACGCGATAGGCGTGATGCATCAGGACCATCCCGATATAATAGTCGCGGCCAGAAAGGGTAGCCCTCTCGTCATAGGTGCAACACAGGGCGGAGGGTTCATGGCTTCGGATGTCACTCCTTTGCTCAAGTATCTGCGGGATGTGCATTTCATGGAAGACGGGGAGCTCGCCGTAATAAAATCGGGAAACGTGGAGATCTTGAAATTGGACGGTACTCCCAAAGTCAAGAACCCGACGAGGATCACCTGGAGCGAAGACGCGGCCGAGAAGGGCGGTTATCCTCACTTCATGTTGAAAGAGATATACGAAGAACCCCAGACACTCAGAAATGCTATCACCGGAAGAATAAAGAACAAACTGCCGCATTTCAGAGAGCTTGAAAAAATGGGCGAGGATTTAACGAAAATTAAGGGAGTAACCGTGCTAGCCTGCGGAACCAGCTACCATGCCGGGCTTGTTTTCCAGCGTTTCGTTCAGGATTACGCTGGTATCAAGGCCGATATAGACGTCGCATCGGAGTTCAGGTACAGAAACCTTCCGCTCGGCGAAGGAGACATCGTGGTTGCCATATCGCAGTCGGGTGAGACGGCCGATACACTCGAGGGGATAAGAAAGGCCAGACAATCCGGTGCAAGAGTGATCTCGCTCACCAATGTCGTCGGATCCACGATATCCAGAGAGAGCGATGCCGTCATATACATAAACGCCGGTCCGGAGATCGGTGTCGCAGCCACGAAAACATACGTCGCGCAGCTGGCGGTGCTTTTGCTTCTGGGTGCGGTGCTGGCGTTCAACAAAAGAAATCCTGAAGCGATATCGCAACTGGTGAACGAAATCGAAGGCATGCCCACGGTATTCGAGAATGTTCTGGCATCGGCCGACGAGCAGTGCCAGAGGCTGGCGAGAGAGTACCACCAGTTCAAGCACTTCATGTACATAGGAAGGGGTTACAGTTATCCGTCGGCGCTCGAAGGGGCTCTAAAGCTAAAGGAAATCAGTTATATCCATGCCAGCGGATATCAGGCCGGAGAGTTGAAGCACGGTCCCATAGCCTTGCTCGATAGGGAGTTTCCTGTCTTTGCGATAATCCCCGAGGACGAACTCAAGGCCAAGATGCTCTCCAACATAATGGAGACCAGGGCCAGGGATGCCAAGGTAGTCGCAATCTGTAGCGAAAGCGACAGAGAGGTTTCGAGGGCCGTGAACAGCAGAATAGAAGTTCCGAAGGTTTCGGCGCCCCTCTACCCGCTGGTGATGTCGCCGTATCTCCAGCTCTTCGCCTACCACGTTGCCGTAGCGAGAGGGTACGACCCCGACAGACCGAGGAACCTGGCTAAAAGCGTCACTGTAGAATGAGCGGTGAACGGACAAAAATGGGAGAGTTTGATTTGGACAATACAGTAAAAGAAATCACAGAAATTCTCGATAAAAAACAGGGAGAAGAGATAGTAATCCTCGATGTCTCGAAAGTCTCCAATCTTTCCGACTACTTCGTAGTCGCTACGGCCAACTCGGATCCTCACATGGAGGCTCTCAGGGAGGCCGTTCTCGAATATCTGGAAAGGGAAAGCGTTCCGATCGTGTACTACGATAAAGGCAGAGGCTACGACTGGCTGGTCGTTGACGGAGGATACTTCATAGTGCACATCTTCAGCAAAAAGGGACGGGAATTCTATTCCCTCGAAGATCTCTGGTTGAACGCAAAGAGATACACATACAGAGAACTCGTCAAAGACGAGAAAAACGCACGGCAGTAAGCGCTTGGATCCCGGTGCCTCGAAAGAGGTCGATCCACAGCACGCGCCGGAGGTAAACCAAATCGGAGGTGTTTACGTGGCAGTAGTATCAATGAAACAACTTCTCGAAGCCGGTGTCCACTTCGGTCACAGGACGAGAAGATGGAACCCGAAAATGAAACCCTACATCTACGGTGAGAGAAAGGGAATCTACATCGTAGATCTTCAAAAGACTCTCAAGCTTATCGAAGAGGCCTACGAGCACGTGAGAAACCGTGCCCAGGAAGGTGCCACATTCCTGTTCGTCGGAACCAAGAGACAGGCCCAGCAGATAGTTGAAGAGGAAGCCAAGAGGAGCGGTTCTTTCTATGTCAACAGCCGCTGGCTAGGTGGTTTGCTGACCAACTTCAGCACCATCAAGAGAAGAATAGAAGCACTGAAGAACTTCGAAGAAATGGAGACCAGCGGAAAGCTTGCGGCCCTGCCAAAGAAAGAGCAGAGCATGATAAACAAAAGACTGGAAAAGCTCAGAAAGAACCTTAACGGCGTCAAAGAGATGCACAAGCTTCCCGACGTAATTTTTATAGTCGATCCCAAGCAGGAAGAGATAGCGGTTTCCGAGGCAAACAAGCTCGGAATAAAAGTGGTTGGAATAGCCGATACCAACTGCGATCCCGATGTCATAGATTTCATAATTCCCGGTAACGACGACGCGATAAGGGCAATCCAGCTGATAGTTCACACTATGGCCGATGCCATTCTCGAAGGTAGAGAAGGACTTGACGCATCGGTGCTCGCGTCTAAGTCAAGCGAAGCAACGACCGTTAAGGGACCTGAGGAACTCCCCGATATCGGCGAAACGGAAGAGCTTGAAGAAACTGACGAATAATCTAGAAGGTCCAGCGTTTAATTAAAATTCATTATACGGCCATTTTCCCGTTAAGTTTGGCTCCAGGGGAAGTGGCCTTTTTAATTTTAAGTGATGCTCCACATCATTAATGATATTCCAGAATTTCGCAGCAAAAAAGAAATTTTGGAAGTGAAGAAGAGTCTTAAGTCATGGACAAGAAAGCCGTTTTATAGTGTATAATCAACTACAGAAAGGCGAGTTGAAAACGTAGTCGCCTCAATCTCCCGGAAGAAAACTGGTTATTTGCTGTGATTTGTAAGTAAGTATGATTTCGCTTATAAACATCATCAACCCATGAAAAGCGTTTGACACGGCATTATTGGAAATGGTACAATTACCTATGGTTTGGTCTGTTTCTGGTGATTTTGCTTAGCGCGTTGTGTGTGGTATATAATATGTTATAAGGCAAGTCTTGTTAGATTAGATTATCGAATTTTCTTGTACGGGATGCATTTTTTGGTAAATACAGGTCTCTATGTTCTTAGCAAAATACTTCACAACCAAAACGCCTTATAGGGGGTGTGTGCAGTGGCAAAGAAACTCTTGAAGTTAACCACATTGCTCAGCATTTTGATTGTTGTGTTGATGCTTACTGGCTGTCCCAAACCAGAAGTGTTTTACAACCTGACGATCAATGCTGAGAATGGCACTGTTACTGCCAATCCGCAGTCTGAAACGGGCAAGTATGCTAAAGATACGAACGTCGAGCTTACTGCCAATCCAGCTGCTGGTTGGGTATTTAGTAAGTGGGTTATCAATGGAACGGACGTAACAGGTAACCCAACTACTGTTAAGATGGACGCGGACAAAGTCGTTACGGCGGTTTTTGAGGAGATTCCACCAGTTGAGTACACCCTGACGATCAACGTGACTGGTAATGGAACGGTTGCTGCAGTTCCCGCTTCTGCCGACAACAAGTACGAAGAGGGTACAGATGTTCAGTTGACCCCGACTCCCGCTGCCGGCTGGAAGTTCGTGAAGTGGGTGATTGGCGGAGTCGAATCAACCGATGTCCCCAAGACAGTCACCATGAATGCCGACACGACCGTTGAAGCTGTATTTGAGGAAGAGATTCCAGTAGTCAAGTACACGCTCACAGTCAACGTTACCGGAAATGGAACGGTTGCTGCAGTTCCCGCTTCGGCCGACAACAAGTATGAAGAGGGCACGGCAGTTCAGCTGACTCCGACTCCTGCAGACGGTTGGGAATTCGAAAAGTGGGTAATCGGGGAAGTAGAATCAGCTGAAGTTCCCAAGACGGTAACTATGAATGCAGACATAACTGTCGGAGCCGTTTTCAAGGAAATCGTGGGCCCCGCACCGAAAATCGTTAACCTGAGCCTCACGACGGAAGATTTCATGGTTCTCCAGCCATGTACAACGAATCTGGAGATCAGGTTCCAGGTAAAAGTCGATGATCCCGACGGCGATCTTACCGCTGCCGAGTACATCGTGAAGCATGTGACTTCCGGCCTCTTCTACAAAGTAGCAATACCTGAAGACAACTGGGGCGCACCATGGATCTACACTATTTCCCAGACGACTCTCAAGAACGGTATTGGAAACCCGATACCCGGTGGAGAGTACGAAATAACCGTTACTGCTACAGACGCTAACGGAAGTTCTGCCAGCGATTCCATAGCCTTCTTCGTCAAGAACTCCCTGTCTGTTTTGGAAGAGGTCGAGCTTGACATCGAAGGAAGCCAGATCACCATAGTCGATGGCTACTGCCTGGTTAGCGAGGGACTACCGGCGAAGGTAGAAGCCACGATCAGCTACGACTCCAAGATCACCGCGAGAGTTTACCTTGTGAATACGGACTTCGTGGGAACTCTCGAGGAGATGCTGACATTTGGCGATCTAATAGCCGAGCACGTCTTCACTACAGAGTCCCAGACGACCGAAACGGTCATCATAGAGCTTCCTGATCTTATGCCTCTCATGGATATCGGAGAAGAGTACAACCTCGTTGTTCTTCTCTTCACACCCGAATGCGGCGCCCTCGGCTGCGTGGACTGTGGAATCGAGGACTGGGATGTACTGGATTGCGACCTGGTCAAGAATCCCGATCCATATCTCGAGTGTCTGCCATGCGAATGTGAAAATCCATGCGATCCTTGTTTCAAGGGTTACGAACCCGGTCTGTTGATAGGCAATCTGCTTGTCACGAACCCGGCCGAATTTGAGATAACGCTCACTATCAACGAAACCGTCTTCACCAACGAAGACTTCACATTCGTCGAAGATCCGGAAGACGGCACTCTCGAAGTCAGAATCCTGATCGAAGAGGGTATGGTAACTCCCGAACTCAGCGGAGAGACCGACCTTTACTGGACGGTAGTTACGCCCACCGACGTAGAGCTCGATGCCACCTGCACCGTGGTGATCGACTTCGAGAAACCGGAAGCCGAGATCGTAATCGAGAACTGCTGCGTCAACGAAGGAATAACCGAAACAACCTTCTCGGTCACCTTCTCCGACAACGTCGGCCTCCAGAGGGGTAAGCTCTGGGTTGACGGTGCGACCCTCGTTCTGCCGGCAGGAAAGACTCCCGGAAGCTGGTTCGCACTCTCCGGAACTGAAGTGACTGTCGAAGGCACTATAAAGGATATCGATGGTCCGTACACTCTCCACGCAGAAGTCGAAGATGATTATTGTATAGTGGAAGAGTACGAAAAGGAATGCGGAATCAACGTCCCACCGCTGGTCGATTTCGGCCCCTGGTGCCACTTCATCGATTGCCCGCCGGTCTGCTGGTCCGAAGAGATCGAGCTTTACTGGGGAATCGTTGACGAGCAGGGCGACTTCACTCACTTCGAGATCGTAGTGAGCCACGGTGCAGTTGATACCGTCGATCCTCAGCAGCTTGAAGGTCACGTAACATGGACGCTCGGAGCCATCGACTGTGAAACGGTCACGGCGACGATAGTCGTTTACGACGACTGCGAAGGCACTGTCAATTCCAAGACCAAGAGCTGGACATCTCCATACCCGATGGACAACGTCGAGCCCGAGATCGAACTCACGTTTGCCGACTGCGGCGAACCGGAAGAATGCGCCACTTCTGCGGTCCTCGCCTGGGACGCTTCCGACGCTTGCCTCGACTTCGTTGTCATCGCGGTGAAGCAGGGCTATCTCGATTGGCCGGATGAAGGTCTAATTGTTGACAAAGCCACTCTCGACAAGCTCGATATGGACGAAGCAATGAGCATCTACGCGACTACTACCGCTGCCGGAACCATCGACTGGATATTCGAAGACGCGGTCGATTGCGAATATCTCGAAGCGATAGCCATTGCGGTGGATACTTGCGGTAATTACAGCTACGACGAACTCATAAGCGAGAACGTAATAGACAACATGGAACCGTTCGTTGCCCTCGGTGTCTTCGGGCTCGGTTACAACGCGCTTACTGTCGGTGAAGTTATAGGCAGCGAAGCCGAATTCGATCTCGACAAGTTCATAGACGAAGGCTTCTTCGATGGCGAACTCTGCACAGACGCCACCTGCCTGATGCTCGTCTGGATAGTCGCAGAGAATTGTGTCGACGACGTCTGGTTGACGACCAACTACCCGCTCAATCCATGCGGAAACGAAATAATGGAAAGACCCGTAGGCAATTACACCTACGATCCGAAGCACCTCAGCCTGTGGTGGGATACCTTCACACCGGAGGACTGCTACTTGCTCGACAGAGACGTCACGATCGGTTTGATACCGTTCTGCCTGCCTTTGATCGACTGCGATACGTTCGAGGCCACTTTGACGGCAGACGATATCTCCGACTGTACCGATGAAGTCAGCGACTATGCGTCGATCACCGTGGACAACGTTCCACCGGAAACGACGCTCGAGTGGGATCTCACTCCATGTTCGACCGAAGTGACACTGACGTGGTCGATGACCGACAACTCCTTCCCCTGCACGATCTGTGACGATGGTGGCTGTGAGATCGGCTGGCTCGACCTCTACGTCGATGGTTACTTCTTCGGATATGCCTCGATAATGACCGACGGTACGACTGCATGGTACGAAGTTTTCGATTCCTCGAACAGTGAAGTCTCAGTACCAGACGGCTGGGAGATCGAGTTCGATCCAGTCACGTTGACCTACGCCGGTACCATAACCGGAGAAGATGAAAACCTTGACTGTGTAGAGATTGAAGTCGAGTTCTACGCGTTCGGCTGCTGCTGCTACCTGGAAGAGTCCTACGGAGAACCAAACGAATCTCTGTACATGGTAGTTGACAACGTCAAGCCGGTGCTTGAAGTCGAACTCCCCGATCTCGTGGTCGAGCCGCTCAAGTTCTGTAAGGACGAGTTCACTACCAAGAACGCGACTGCAACGATCGAAGCGACTGTGACGGATACTTGCTTCGACGAGCTGGTAGTCGAAGTCACACACGGTAAGTTGCCCAATGGCCTGAAGGTCTGGACAACTGACGTAGAAGGCTTCCACTCGCTCGTATGGGATCTTAAGGAACTGGACGGCAAGCTGCTCGATTGTACGGAAGTCACACTGACAGTCACGGCGTACGACGAGGCCGGTTGTGAACCGACTGAATTTGCGACATCCTTCAAGATCGACAACATGCCGCCGGATATAACGTTCACCAACGATTCTCTTGGAGATCCGTGTGGCGCCGAGTTCGTAGATCTCGACTACTGTATCGACGATCTTTGCCTGACCTGCGGCGACTGTACGACGATAGCCGTTGCCTACATCGAAGTGAGCAGCACCGACACGAAGTACCCGATAACTGCCGAGTGTGGCTGTGAAGTTCCTCTCTGCGGTACTTTCAGGTGGTACCTGGAAGACATTGACTGTGGCGAGACCCTGGTTGCGACTCTCGTTGCCTGGGATACGTCCGGAAACATCAGTGAAAAGGGTATAGTGATCGGAAACGTCGATAACAAGGCGCCCGTTGTCAACACGTTCACCTTCGACCTTATAGACACTATCACCTGGGATGCGACTGACAACTGCTTCGATTCGATAAGCATCTGGGTCAGCCACGGAACATTGCCGGATATCTCGGTGTTCCCGCAGGCCAACTTCGAAGCCGCTCAGTACGTACCGCCGTCGTTCACCGATCAGGGAATCACGTTCGAACCGGCAGGTACAACCACCTGGGATCTTAGCTCCATGACCGCACCGGGAACCGTTACGATGACTCTTGCAGCCTACGATGACTGCTGCAACGAGACCGTTGTAGCGACGAGCTTCTGGTACGGAGGTCAGGGTAATTAATCGATATTGAAATCTGCGATACGACCCGCGGCCTGAGCCGCGGGTTTTTTGTTGCCATGAAGGGCTGTTGGTGATATAATTTATCGTGATTAACTTTCTTTACTCCTGTGAGGTGGACCCATGCGAAAGGTTGCTTCTTCAACAATCATCGTTCTAGCTCTTCTTGTATTGTTATCGGGCTGCGGTTCGAAGATCGAATTCTCAGTTCCCGAGCAGAGAGTCGTTCAAGGCGATCTTCTTTCCATCGATCTCAAAAACTTCGCCAAAGTAGGTGGTGATTCGACGGTCTATTTCTCTTTGATTTCCGGTGTGGGCCGTGTCGTGGGAAGCAAATACGAGCTGTCTGCCGACCGATCGCTGACCGGCGCACAGACGGTTGAGATAGCCGCCTTTACGAAGGGTGGCGAACCTGTGAGTTCAAAGTTCAGGGTAACCGTCAACTCCAAGGATTTCCCGCCCGAGGGTAGCATTCCCGATCTCAACATGATAGAGGGCGAGTCTCTGAATCTCCCGCTTCATGTTCTGATAGTCGACCCGGAAGGTTCCGAGGTTGAGTACGAACTCTCCGGAAAGTACAAAGAGGGCTTCGCCTGGATAGAAGAGAGGCTCCTTTTCATTCAGGCCAGGTACATCGATTCCGGACTCAACGAGCTTGTCGTAAATGCAAAAGACAAGAACGCCAACTCCAGCAAGGTATCTTTCGTGGTGAACGTGAAGGCGACCAACAACGCCCCGGTGGTCGCGATCCCCGATCAGTCGGTTCAGGAACACAGATCGCTGACGATCGATCTTAAAAACTTTGTAAGCGATCCGGACGGAGACGAGATAACTTTCGAGTTGCCCGCTGAAGCAGCAGGCAGCGTGAGTTCGGGAATCTTCACATACGCCGCCGGGAGCCACCAGGAAGAACCGGTCACTGTTCTCATTAAGGCAACCGACTCTAAAGGCGCGACTGGCGAGGGAACGTTCAAGATCTCTATATCGAAGGCCCCGGATGTCGCGGAAGGCGTGCTGACCGTTGGAGCGATGGGCCAGTACGCGACGATTCAGGAAGCCATAAGCGCAGCCAAAGACGGCGATACGGTCAAGATCCTCCCTGGAACTTACAAGGAAAACATAACGGTGAACAAGAGCATCACGATGATCGGGACTTCGAAGGACGAGGTCGTTATTCAGGCCGCCGACGAGTCGTCGCCCGTTCTCTTCATAAGGGGCGTGGAGAACATCGTGATCGACAACATTTCATTTGAATCGAACGGTTCGGTTATCAACTTCTCCAGGTCTTCAGGCCAGGTTGTCAATTCCTACATCGCCGGCGGAAGGTTCGGTATCTCTTTCAGCGGCGACGGTAAGACAGTGAGGGTCTCCGATTGCTATATAACCAGCCTCATGGGGGTTGGCAACGACGAGTACCTAAGCACGAGGCTCGTGGGCATATACGCCTACGGTGAAGCGACGCTCGTCGTGGAGAACACAGTATTCGAAAGAACGGGTACCGGGGTCAATTTCTCCAACGGCCTGAACTACCTGGTTCAAAACAGCATTTTCAGAAAGAACACCGTAGGAGTTTCGCTCAGCGGAACGGCGGTCGGTTCGCTGGTTGGCAACACGATCACCGAGAATATCGACAACGGAGTATTGGCCAACATCACCTCCACGGCAACGATCACCGACAATCTTTTCTATAACAACGCCAGACATGGACTGGACCTCTATCTGAAGAACTGCACTGACTGTGGCTGTGGCGGCACTGAATTCAAGGGAACTGTACTTGGTTCGGGCAACGTTTTCGATTCTGAGGAGGAAATCTGTCCTCTCGACTACTGGCAGGAGGGCTTCTACATTTTCGACGAGAATCTTGGAAAAGAAAATATAAATTGAGGGCTGGTCGATAATCGATGAAGAGAGTTCTACTTTTCGCACTTGTTTTATTAGCGGGAATCGCTCACGGAGCGGTGGTGATAGATTTCTTCGGTGTAGCCACCTGTCAGGAGTGCTTCGAGGCCGAGATGATGCTCGACAGTTTGAAATACGAAATCGACGACGATGTCGTGCTGAATAAATTCATGCTCACCGAGGCGAAGAACCAGGAGTTGAAGCTCAAATACGCCAGAGTGTACGATATCCCCGAGAGCGAATACGATCTGTATCCCCTGATTTTTATAGGCAAAGACGCCTTTTATCCATCGAACATGAACCCCGACGGGCTCCTGAAGAGTATGCAAAACTACTCACAGGAAGAGAGAGAGACGAAGCTCAAGGAGATCGAAGAGCTCGAAGAAGACGTTAGTCAGAGACTGAAAGACAGGTACGAACAGTTCAGCGTATTGGTGGTTCTCGGCGCGGGCCTTATAGACGGCATTAATCCCTGCGCTTTCGTGGTACTGATATTCCTGGTTTCTTACCTCTATTACGTTGGCAGGGGTAGGAACGAAATACTCATAGCCGGTTTCTTCTTCGCTATAGGCATCTTCGGCGCCTATCTGGCGATGGGTACCGGCCTTCTCGGTGCGGTAGGGTACCTGGAAAGTGTCTCCAGGATCTTTCAGTTAGTTTTTTATCCGGCGATGGCCGTCTTCACCGGCATTCTCGCCGTTCTATCTATCCTGGATTTCTACAGGATGCACTACAAAGGCAAAAAGGCCGTTCTCGAACTCTCGGCCGGTTTGAAGAAAAAGACCCACGATATCATACGCAAAAACGCCCGGGCGAAAACCATCTGGATCGCTTCTCTCGTAACGGGTGTTCTCGTATCCTTCGTTGAGTTCATGTGTACCGGACAGGTCTATCTCCCGACAATAGTTTATGTGATCAACAGCGCCGGAGTCTCGGCCGATGCGCTCGGTTTCCTGGTGATCTACAATCTCGGCTTCACAGTGCCTATAATCGCTATAACGCTTATCGCGTATTTCAGTTCTTCGACGAAGAAGATCCAGGAGTACATGACATCGACGAACGCGGCCGCGAAGATAAAACTGATCATGGGAGCCCTGTTCACCGTGTTTTTCATTATAATGCTCAACATTACGCTCAAAACGTTCGGAGTGATTTGATGCTGTGTGTTCAAAACGAGATTTTCGATATCGCTTCGAGAAAACCGGAGTGTCATTGAAGATTTAAAACCCTCCTCGCTTTGAAGGGTGATTATTTCTGGAGGTTAAGAATGAACAGAAAGCCTATATTGTGGTCGATTTTGATGGTTGCTTTAGTGGTTTTACTGGTGAGCTCGTGCAATAAATCGGTCAGTCTGTACCTTGAGTCTATACCGGCCAAATACGTCGATGAAGGCGACGAGTTGAAATTTTCGCTCGCTTCGTACGTTGTGGCGACCGGCGAAAAAAACGGGCTGGTCTATGAGATTGTCAGCGGAGTCGGAGCGGTTCTGGGTGAATACTACTCGTACACTCCCGGCTTTTCCGATGCCGGTCAACACACTGTAAAGATAAGGATTTCCGACGGAAGTAACAGTGTATCGGGAAGTTTTGAGGTAATAGTCAGGAACAAAAACAGGGCTCCTTCGATAGATATCGCAAACCAGTCGATGGCTTACAGCGAAACGTTGACTCTCGATCTGCTAGACTTTTCCAGCGACCCGGACGGCGACACTTTGAGTTTTTCCATCGTCAGCGGTGTAGGTACCCTGACCGGCAACACATACACGTACAGTCCGAAGGTGGCCGATATTGGCGATCATCCGGTTACTATAACGGTGAGCGACGGTAACGATGGTTCAGATAGCGCTTCCTTCGTCATCTCTGTGTATAACGACAACAATCCGCCGGAGATAGATATCCCCGATCAGCGAATGGCGGAGGGCGAGACTCTCTCGCTGGATCTTCTCAATTATGCGCATGACGAAGACGGCGATGAGTTGAGCTTTGAACTCGTTTCCGGCGTCGGGCAGGTTGTGGGAAGCACATACAGTTATTCGGCCGATTACGCCAGTTCCGGAGAACACACTGTCAGTATCGTGGTAACGGACACGAAGGGAGCAAGCGACACGGGCGAATTTCTACTGACGGTGGATAATACGAACAGACCTCCCGTAGTTCCCTTCAATCCGCAGCCATTAGATCAGGAAACGGGAGTTCCCACGGATACGACTTTGTCCTGGAGCTGTACAGATCCAGACGGCGACGATCTTTTGTTCGATGTTTACTTCGGAACTAAGAGTACCCCCCCGCTCTTTGCCAAAGGCGTTTCCGGAACCTCTCGTTCGGTTGGTACACTCAAGCCCGATACCACTTACTACTGGAAGATAACCGTTACCGACGGAACAGATACTGTCGAGGGACCGGTATGGACGTTCAAAACTCTGGTACCGCCGGTATTCCTGAGAATTTCTTCCCTTCACGACAACGGCGTATCGCCGGTTGTCGAGATCGACGGGGTGGAGTATTTTTTACCGGTTGTGTATGAAACTACAAAGAACACGACCGTTCTCCTTTCGGTGGATCAGAGTCAGGAATTCGATTACAGTCCCTTTGTCCCCGGAAAAGATGCTAGAACGGAATTTAAAGGCTGGTCGGACGGTTCAGATGAACTTGCGAGAAACATAAAAATGGAGAGTTCCGTGGATCTGTACATCGACTTCGATGCCAGTTATTACCTGAGAACATCGACCTCTCCCCCGAACCTTGCCGATGTCGATGGGGCAGGCTGGTACCCTATGAATTCAAAAGTGGAGATAACCGCTCCAGATGTCGAAGAATTCAAGTTCAGTCACTGGGATATGAACAACCACGATAGATTCTCCGTTTCCAGGATAATTGTGATAGAGATGAACGAACCCAAAAACCTGGTGGCCTATTACACGCACATATGTCCTTAGAGATTGACTCGTGAAACACTGAGCTATAAGCTAGAATTGACAATCAAGCCACAAAAAGAAGGGAGTAAAACTTGGTTTACTCCCTTCTCTTTTTCAAGAATCGCCGTTAACGGCTCATGCTGTCATCGTAACCGACGATGGTATTGGCATGGTTCGTCCTCACGTTGGTGTAGTTATAGCTGTTCCAGACATCGTTCGATGTCATGCTGGAATACTTGTTGGCATCTATCGATATAGATATCAGATAGCCGGAATTGACGTAGGATTTCAGAGTCAGTATATCTTTATCGCTTGCTATCTGGAGGACCTCCATAACCGAAGAGTGGCTTCTGTATCTCGGTGCTTCACGCCAGGCCGGTTCTGAAGGCCAGGAAGTATGATCGCTCGTGCTGTAGGGCATTTCCTTCCAGCTGCTTATGCCTATGTTTGAGATCACTTTCATCGCGTTGACATAGTGAGCGCCTTCGTCAACGCCGTTGTTTATCTGGTGATAAATGAAATCTGGACTGAAGATCCTGTTCTGGTATGAATTCGTTGGAGAACCTTTGCTGTCGCCCACCCATTGTGCTCCGCTCAAGTTCCAGCCCCTGTCTCGAGCCTCGTAAAACGTAGATATATAATAACCGATCGAGAAAGCGACGCAGGAACCTTCGCTGCCCTGGTTGCCTATCGGCGGGAAATAGATCGAACTGGAGTAGTCGATCATGGCCGGTAATGCGTCTTGAGTGATGAAACCCTTCGCTTCGCGCCAGTTGATACTTATCTCTTCCCATTCTTCTTCCGTTGGCGGTCTTAGGCCCGTGCCGAAGCCATCTATTATCTCGTTGTAATTCACTCCCTCTTCGTATATACCCATCTGTTCTTTCATTCTTGCCAGTAGCTCCGGAGAAATCCCCGCTCCACCGTCGTACTGGAGATCGTAGAACGGACTCGAAGCATAAGTCACGCTGGGGATCTGCACATTCACGCTCGAGTCGTTCACAGTGTTCTTCGGTGTTTGCGTGGAAGTGAAAACGTCAGTGGGAATTCCAGACGGGTAGTTGTTGTACACCTCGACCGAGAATGACTCTATAACGCCCGTACTCGAGGTTTTCGAAGAGTCGGAGACTTTCAGGTACACGGTTTCATCGTTGAACGGGAGCAATTCCGTTATATCGAGCACCATTTTGTTCTCCGGGAAGGGCAACGGTCCGCCACGGTAATCGGGATCATAAACATCGAAGCTCTTTTCTCTCAAAGGCGAAGCGGGATCGCCGACACCCACATATACCCGGCAGTCGTCCCTGACAGGATGGGATATTTCGAACACGGCAATCGCCCTGGGCTCGTAACCGTTTCTCGGATCTGTTATGAAGCATACAACGCGGTTCTTTTTCATGGCTTCGTATGTGATGTACAGGAAGCCGTCTGGTACATTTTCCCATCCCCCGATTCCCCATGAGTTGGCGACTTTGAAGGCTCCAGTTTCAACCTCTTCCTCAAAGTTAGCCACCAGTGTTCTGTCGCTCCTGGCAGTGAACGAGTAATTTGAGTTGGTGCTGACCTGGATCCCCGCTTCGGTCCAGTTCACGAATCTGTAGTCGCGGTTGGCGAGGGCCGTGAGATTAACCGTCTCGCCGTGGTTGTAAATTCCGCCCCCTGTTACCGTCCCTCCGGCTTCGGGATTTGCAGATATCGCTATCGTGTACTGGATGGTTGAGAAGGTGGCAGTGACGTTTCTATCCGCGTTCATCGTGATGTTGACGGGGTTCGTTGAACCAGACAGATCTCCGCTCCAGCCTTTGAAATTCCAGTTTGTTGCAGGGCTGGCGGTCAGCCGAACGATCTCTCCGTGTGCATATGTGGGTTTGTCGGGGTTCCTGGATACCGTTCCTTGACCCGTTATGTTAATTGTGAGTGTGTACGTCTTCTGGGTGAAGTTCGCCACGAGTGTTCTGTTTCCAATCGCTTCGAACGAGTAGTCCGGATCGCCGCTCACCTGTACTCCGTCTTCGGTCCAGTTCACGAAACTATAGCCGGGATTGGCGAGGGCCGTGAGGTTCACCATCTCGCCGTGGTTGTAAATACCGTTCCCCGTTACCGTCCCTCCGATTTCGGGATTTGCAGATACAGCTATCGTGTACTGGGAGGATGAGAAGCTGGCAGTAACGTTTCTGTCTGCGTTCATCGTGATGTTGATGGGGTTTGTTGAACCAGACAGGTCTCCGCTCCAGCCTGTGAAACTCCAGCCTTCCGAGGGATTGGAGGTCAGCTGAACGATCTCTCCGTGTGCATATGTGGCTTTATCCGGGTTTCTGGTTACCGCTCCCTGACCCGTTATATTTATTGTGAGTGTGTACGTCTTCTGGGTAAAGTTCGCCACGAGTGTTCTGTTTCCAATCGCTTCGAACGAGTAGTCCGGATCGCCGCTCACCTGTACTCCGTCTTCGGTCCAGTTCACGAAACTATAGCCGGAATTGGCGAGGGCCGTGAGGTTCACCGTCTCGCCGTGGTCGTAAGTGCCGTTACCCGTTACCGTCCCTCCGATTTCGGGATTTGCAGATACAGCTATCGCGTACTGGATGGATGAGAAACTGGCAGTGACGTTTCTGTCTGCGTTCATCGTGATGTTGATGGGGTTTGTTGAACCAGACAGGTCTCCGCTCCAGCCTGTGAAACTCCAGCCTTCCGAGGGATTGGAGGTCAGCTGAACGATCTCTCCATGTGCATATGTGGCTTTGTCAGGGTTTCTGGTTACCGCTCCCTGACCCGTTACATTTATTGTGAGTGTGTACGTCTTCTGGGTGAAGTTCGCCACGAGTGTTCTGTTGCCAATCGCTTCGAAAGAGTAGTCTGGATCGCCGCTCACCTGTACTCCATCTTCGGTCCAGCCGGCGAATTCGTAGCCCTCGTTGATTGAGATCGACAGATTGACTGTATCTCCGTGAACGAAAACTCCGGCGCCGATCGCATTGCCGCCGTCTTCTGGATCGCATAGAAGTTCAATCCTGTAGCTTGGAATGAATATAACACGGTATGTCGATGTGGTTTCGCCATCCTCCGCCGTAACTATTAATGTGGCTGTACCCGGCAGAGTAGCGGCCTGTACAACCTCAATCGATGCCATCGGATTGTTCGTGATACCTGAGACCACAGGCGGAAATAACACCTCGGGAGGGAGAATCACTTCATAATCGAACCTTTCGGGTGTGAATCCCGTAACTGCCGTCCCGTTGTACAGGAGTGAAGATAGAGAAGAATCGGTGCTCTTTTGAACGGTGAAGTGTATGTGGTAGAACAACCTGTCTTTACCGTTTAACGCTGTTACCGTTATCGTTGTCGTACCCGGAAGCGTTTCGGCGTTATCTATATCTATTACGACCCCTTCAACGCTCGGTGTGACCGTGACGATCGGAGCCTGGACCGTCCCGGCAGCCAGCTCAACGGTGTACTCGTTGACCTGTGGATTGAAATTCTCCAAAGGATTGCCGCTTATACTTATCCCTGTAAGTGATGCATCGTTCTGCCTTTGAACATAAGGACATGCAGTCAGCAGGAAAACAACAGCAACTGAAATCGCGATCAACACGTGTCTTTTCATTACAATTCCCCCAAAAAATGAAGTTTGTCTGAGAAATCGAGACATGCCGATAGAATACCTGGACAACTATTTCTTCAAAGTCCCGGTCCATTCGCCGATCTCTCTAGCCAGACTGTCAAGGAAGATCTTGCCGTCGTTGACGAAAGTACCGGTTGCCGTGACTGTAACTTTACCGTTCAAAATAACATCTCTCATCTCACCAACCACGGGCGGATACCGTAGCTGCATGGTGACGGTGAGGAAATTATCCGGCTTGTCGGTTATGATACCGGTGAAGTCGACTTTTATCAGCTCCAGTCCCGGGGGCATCGTGCTTCCCCAGCCTTCCAGATTGTTGCCGTCCTGGTGCGTTATCGCCATGGTTCCCGTTCCCTTGATAGTCGTGTTGCCACTCTTAACCTTTCCTTCCAATCTCCAGGTCCCGAAAACGGGAACGGCGTTCTTCGGGTCGGAATGTTTCTTCCAGAAACATCCCCCCAGAGTCAATGCGATGAAGAGAATAGCCAGAATAGCCAGTGTCTTTACTTTCATCTTTACCTCCTGAAGGGTTACTATTTATGGGCCGTCCATTCACCTATCTTCCTTGTGGGATTGAGAAGGAATATGCCATAACCGTCGCCCGTACCGTTAGATTCTGCGTAAATTGCGTTGCCCTCGACTCTGAGCTTGCCTTTCATCAGAACGTCGTATTCAACACCGTTCAGCGGGTTGGCTATAATTCCGGTTACGGTCATTTCAGTAGATGAAAATTGCACATCTACGGAAGCGATTTCTATTTCGAAGGTATCGCTCACTTCCTTCCCCTCTTCGTCGGTGTACGTGGAATTGGCAGTGAGCTCTACCGGTCCGGACATCTGCCAGTTTTGCTGACCGATAGTCAGAGTACCGTTTCCATCGGCCTTTACGCTGCCGTAAGTCCCGCTTTCGTAGTCGATGGAGCCTGTAAAGGTCCATTTCCCGAGATAGGGATTGGCGAAGCCGTAGTTGTTGGCGAAGACCGCGAAGTCGGCCAGGGTTATTGATCCGTCGGGAAGACCGGAAAAGGAGAATATCTTCTGCCATATACCCAGGTATTGCTTTTCGGATGCACCGATATCGTACTTTTCGTCGTATTCGGCTGATCCAGCTGAGAACCCGTATGCCGGGGCGAATGCCGCGAAGTCTGACAGTGTGATATAGCCGTCTCCGTTATAATCTCCAATCAGATCGGGAGCAACTGAGTTCTGTGTTAAGAACGAAGCTTTTTTAATTGGCAGGATAACCGTATCGTAGCTCGAGACCGTGATCGAACCGGGATTTTCAAATGGAATTGCGAGAACCGGTTCGGCAAAATCGAGATCTCTGAACTTCGAGAGTGCAATCGTTGTTCCGCTTGTATCTTGACGCGTTATCACCAGAACATCCTGCAGGGGGACGATGTTTTCAGCATAGATATGGGCTCCAGAAAGAGTTATCTCCAGAGCATCAATTCCCCTGCTAACGTACAGATCAAATCCACCGGCTTGCCTTACCAACTTAAAAGCGCTGTCGTTGTGTGAGGAGTGACTGCTAACGCAAGAGGCCAGAAACAGCACAATTATGGAAAGAATCATCGAAATCATCAGTGTTTTCTTCATTTCAAACCCCCTCATTGAATGGTGATTATCCCGACGTCGGATAGATCCAGTCCCTCAACTGCGGGAATAACATCTGTTTTGAAATTGACGCCGCCTTCGCTCAGATACTGAGAAAAAGATATCTCCGTTGTGCCGGTTTTGTCCAAAGCATTGAAGAATATTCTCAATAGTTCTGTGTTTTGAACATCGATGCCTTTTAGTCCGGCAATCGCCACGTGGATTATGTTGTCTTCTGGCTGTCTGGTTATCATCAGGCCTCCGACCAGAGATTGAACTATTCCCGGACAGGTCATATAGCTATCATCGAATTCAAGAACAACCTCAAAAGCGTTGATTTCACCGAGATTGTTTCCCTTTATAACGATACTTCCAAGGCTGTTGTTGACGAGCGTGGTATCGACTATTTCGAACGAGGGGCCCGCAACAACTATCGTCGATGCCTGGCTGATTACAGGATCGCCGGTCTTACCTTTTATATCGACGGGAGTGACTTCGAAGTAAATGTATTTGCCTACATCCTGAAACGTGAGCTGATATTCACGTGAGGTAGCCTGGGCAATAGCTGTTAGGTTTGTTCCGATGGCGTTTTCTGAACGGTACCATTTGTATTTCGAAGCTCCTTCACTGTCTTTTTCCGGATCTGTGTAGTTGTACTCTCCTTTCAATTTCTGCCCGCTTACCGTCTGGCCGGTGATTCTCACATTTGAAGCAACCGGTTTTTTGTTTATTGGTGGACAGCCTGTCAGTGCAACCAGCACGGTTGCCAAAATAAAGACATAATATATGAGTCTTTTCAATCGAATCACCCGCCTAATTTATCGTTATAGTTCCTGGAACCAGCGTGATATGGGGACTTCTTATTTCCTCAGGAGGCTGACTGTCGTTGGTGACTGCCGTTTCAACTTCGACATCGTTGTAAATGTATTTCGTGAAACCGATCGTAGTAGATCCACTCGAGACTTCTGAAACAGTTATCGTCGCTATTTTCTTTCTTGTGGAGAGATCTACCGGTTGACCTCCACCCACGAAATGAATGATTCCATCGGTTGATTTGAAGAGGTTTTGTAGAGTCCAGTTGAGCTCCGGATTGTTTGCCATGGCTAGTATTGAAAGCTTTGCAGGGTCATAGCTCAAAACGTATTCTATGGCTCCAACATTGAATCCGAAGTTTTCGGCGTAAACTTCGATCTGGCCGAAGCCATCGATAGTTTTATCGCTTATTTCGATAGTTCCCTTGATCATATTGAAATTGGCAACGAGCGTTCTATTCCCCGTGGCCGGGAAGGAGTAATTTGCCTTTGTGCTTACAACCGATCCTCCTTCTGTCCAGTTCAAAAATTGATAACCCGCATTCTGTGTCGCTGAAAGGTTGACCTGCTGATTATGACTAAAAGTTCCACCGCCGGAGGCCGTTCCACCTTCTGACGGGTTGGCAGATACGGAAATAGTGTATGTCTTTATTTTGAAAGTGACCGCTATCGTGTGGTTGCCTGTGACATTGGTGAAAGTATAGTTTGTTACCGCACCGATCGAACTGCCGTCGATCTTTACATCTTCTACATTGTAACCGGTGTTCGGAGTAATTGTGAATGACTGATTCGCTCCATGGTTTACTTTCACATCGCCGGATGGACTAATACTTCCTCCCGCGCCGGCCGTTGCAGTAATTGTGTACTGCTTAATCATGAAACTGGCGATCACGGTCTTGTTTGAGTTCATCGTGATGTTTGCGGGGTTTGTAGAACCGGTCAAGTCGCCGCTCCAGCCTGTGAAAATCCAGTTTTCCGCGGGATTGGCCGCGAGCTGGACGACTTCTCCGTGGTTGTATGTGGCTTTGTCCGGGTTCTTTGTTACCGTTCCCTCACCGACGGTGTTCACCGTAAGGGTGTAGGTCTTCTTCGTGAGGGTGACGTCGACTGTCTCGTCGCCATCGACGTTGATGTTTCCGCTGGCGTTGTTGTAGCCCTCTTTGCTCACAGTATATGCTTTGTTGCCTGCGAGCACTCCTGTGAAGACCGCCTTTCCCTGTGCGTCGGTGCTCTTGTTCTCTCCGTTGAAAGCGACGTTAGTTCCCTGTACGGCTCCCTGGTTATCGCTAACGTTGAAGGTGACCGTGTATGTCG
>Ga0228536_1000169_pt1 | contig 166715 bp, 133 predicted proteins | sample SJ1Smetagenome_FD_168611 | JGI IMG/M metagenome (GOLD analysis project Ga0228536, IMG submission 168611) | Enriched culture of PCE-dechlorinating microbial communities from Ithaca, New York, USA - SJ1.S | ecosystem: Engineered > Modeled > Simulated communities (microbial... > Unclassified... | reverse complement strand
CCAGGTATAAGCGATCTCGGCGGCCGCCGGCGGGGTGTGGGGCATGCCCCACACCCCGCCCCGAACGTTTCTTGTTAAAGAACGATAGACACTACAATATCATCTGTTTCTTAAGATACAAGGTATACAGGAATACATGTTGGGCGACCGGCAAGTCGCGCCCTACGAGGCTATTCGGGTTTGAGGTCGAAAACAGAAACGATAGATGTTAGACGACAATGGATGATTGGATAAAAGCGGCGTGGGCATGACCCACCCTAATTACGAGTGTGAATAAAACGGCAGGGGCATACTTGCCCTGCTGATTGTGGAATAGAGGTGGAGAAAACTAACACGAGAAAGGAGAACGACGAATGAGTTGCTTCAGAAGACTGTGGGTGATAGTGATGGTATGGCTGGGGATGGCGGCGGTGGGTTGGGGGCTGATTGACCAGTCGCAGCCGAATTACAGTTATACGGCCGATTTATCCAGCTATGGAACGAGCGGTCAGACCTTTCGGGCCGGCATGGATGGCCTGCTGGTCGGCATACGGTTGATGGTTGAGGGGCGAGGGGGAAGCGGACCCTGCGGCAGCGCTTTCCGGGTGGATTTGCATCAGGTGAGCGCCTCCAATGTGGTCAATCCGCAGGTTCTGGTTTCCGGGACAAGACAAAAAACAGGGATTCTTCGCGTGCAGCCGCAGTGGATTGAGATCCTCTTTGATGAGCCGTACCCGCAGACGCAGGGGCAGCGGCTGGCCTTTACGATTCAGGAATTAAGCGGCGGCGGTACCAGCGGCTGGAATCAATACGGGATGCAGGCGGGCAATGTTTATGCAGGCGGACAGTATTTTGGACACTATACCACATCGCCGTTGACAACGTCGAATACGGATTTTGCCTTTGAGACAATTGTCATCCCGGAGCCGGCGACGCTGATGCTGCTGGCAGCGGGTTTGATTATTCGGCGAGGTGGAAACTTTAAGCGAGGATAGCCGCGAGAATACATCGAAACGGCCCCTGACCGCACCTCGGGCGGACCGTTTCATTCAGGGGTCAGTATGAAAATAAAAGGCAACAAAAATAAAGAGAAGCGAAAAGTGGCATGGCCAAGTGGGGCTTGACTATGGCTGTGCCGGCAAATGATGCATATTAGTTGAGATATGGATATGTGACCGCATGGGGGAAAATATTTTTCAAAAATTTTCATTTTTCACTTGTAAGGAGTTTGTTAGGTGTATATAATGCCCCTCAGTTGTGAGCCGTGATACAAACGGAGGCTCGGAAGTCTGCACAAGGCAGGCTGGCCGGAAACCGCGGCAAGGCAGCATCAATTCAGGATCAATGGTGCTTGTTGTGGACAAAATAAGTCGCAATACAAGCGAGCCAAATTTCATAGTAGCTCAAGCCTCCGTGCTTGAGAGTAAACCACCTTCCGCCTCCGGCGGATTCCTTAATTTTTGCTCTTTGATTTTTGATATGTTTTACCAAACGAACCCAATTTGGGTCCGTCGCGGCTATGTCGGGTGACGTTACCCGAGGCTTACTCGCGGCATAGAAGTGGCCATTGGCCACCCAAACGAACCCAATTATCTGTGTAATCGGTGAAATCGGTGGTTCCAATTTTACGAGCGGCAGAGGAGTGGGATAGTGGAGTGTATGAGTCGCAATTTCGGTGCAGGGTCTGTCCTTGACTTTAGGGGTCGGCTCGCTTACACTCCTCTATCCTTGTTTTTGAACTGAAAGAAGAGGTATATCATGATAGTAACACGATTTGCGCCATCGCCGACCGGCTACCTGCATGTCGGCGGGGCGAGGACAGCTCTGTTCAACTGGCTGCTGGCTCGACGCATGGGCGGCAAGTTCCTGCTGCGTATTGAGGATACCGACGTCAAACGCAACACCCCGACTGCCACTGCTCAGGTTCTTGAGGACCTGAAATGGATGGGCATTGACTGGGACGAAGGTCCGGATAAAGACGGCCCGAACGGTCCTTATCTCCAGTCACAGCGTCTTGAGATATATACAAAATTTGCACATCAGCTTGTCGATCAGGGTAAGGCATATTATTGCTTCGATACCTCCGAAGAACTGGAAGCGATGCGCAAGCAGGCCGAGGCTCAAAAGCGGAAAAGCGTTTACCCCCGTCCGGCCCGGTTTCCCGATGAATCGGATGTCAAAAAGGCACAATCCGAAGGCCGCCCGGTCACCATTCGCTTTGCGGTGGACCAGAGCAAGCCGGTTATTATTCAGGATGAGATTCGCGGCCAGGTCCAGTTTGATCCAGCCGAACTGGGTGATTTTATCATCATCAAAAGCGATGGTTTCCCAACTTACCATTTTGCGGTGGTCATTGATGACCAATTAATGAATGTCACTCACGTCATTCGCGGCCAGGAACACCTGATGAATACCCCCAATCACCAGTTGCTGCAGCAGGCCCTTGGCTTCCGCACGCCGGTCTATGCCCATCTGCCGGTGATTGTCAGCGAAGGCGGCGGCAAACTGAGCAAACGTGAGCGGGCTAAAGTGCTCAAGGATGCTGTTAAATCACGCAGCAGCATCGACTTGGCCGCAATGGCAGCCGCCGGCGGAACTGATCTTGGGTCTGTCCAGAGCTTTCTTGCCGGGGACTCCACCCCCGATATGCCGGTTGTCGATGCGATGGCGGCCTATGCCGGGGTGCATCTGCCGGAAATCAATATTGTGGATTTCCTCAGAAGCGGATATTTGCCGGAGACATTGGTGAATTTTCTGGCCCTGCTGGGCTGGAACCCCGGCGACCAGCGGGAGATTATGACGGTTGAGGAGATGACTGCATCTTTCGACCTGTCGCGGGTCAACAAGAGCAACAGTCTGTTCGACCGCAAGAAACTGCTGGCATTCAATACCGAACATATCAAATTGTGTAAACCGGATAGGCTTTTGGGGTATTTCAAGGCCTATCTGAAAGAAAATAATTCTCCGGTCGCGCAGGCCGACGACGCCTTGCTGTCGCGACTCCTGAAGGTGAATGAGGGTGCCCGTACCCTTGAGCAGATCGAACAGAAGTGTCGATTCGCATTTATGGCGGACGATGCCATACTTTATGATGATGAGGCCGTCAAAAAGGTCTTGCTCAAAAACGACGGGCTGGTTATGCTAAGTGTCATTGCTGAGGGCTTAAAATCGCTTCCCGAGGTGACTGCAGAGTCGATTGAGAATCTGCTGCGGGGCATTGCGGAACAGAAGCAGGTTGGCCTTGGCAAGATCGCACAGCCGCTGCGGGTGGCATTGACAGGTACAACGATCAGCCCGCCAATCTTTGATACAGTCGATATTCTCGGTCTGGATCGAACATTAAAACGGATTGCATTAACCATAACTAAGTTTAACTCGTAACAGGAGGTCTCGGAGAATGTCTCTTTTAGTCACAGGTTCAATTGGTATTGATACCGTCAGAACACCTTATGGATTCAACAAGGACTGCATTGGCGGTTCGTCGGTGCATTTCACGATGGGCGCAGGATTTTTTACCGAAATCAAGTTTCTCGGTGTTGTCGGTGAGGATTGTCCCTTTAATTTTAAAGACATATTTGGCGACCGCAAGGTGGATCTTGAAGGTCTGGAAGTCCGCAAGGGCAGCAAGACCTTCCGCTGGAGCGGCTCCTACGAAGGGGATATGAACTCCGCGCATACCGAATCGGTGGAGCTGAATGTGCTGGCCGAAGATCCGCCGCATGTGCCGGATTCGTATCGCAATTGCGAGTATGTGTTTCTGGCCAACACCGCCCCGGCCTTGCAGATGCAGTTGCTGGATCAGCTTGGCAGCCCGTCTTTTGTTGCCGCGGATACGATGAATCACTGGATCGTCACGGCCAATGAAGATTTGCGGGAACTGCTGGATCGCATTGACATGCTCATTCTCAACGAAGGTGAAGCGAAACTGCTGACCGGACAGCGAAACCTGGTGACCGCGGCCAAAGAAATCCTGGGGATGGGACCGCGTGTGGTGATTATCAAAAAAGGCGAGCACGGCTCGATGATGTATAACAAGGAAGGGGATTGTTTTCTCCTGCCGGCCTATCCGACTCCGGTGGTCATTGACCCGACCGGTGCGGGGGATTCCTTCGCAGGCGGCATGATGGGATATCTGGCTTCGGCGGGGCGGGTGGATGTTATCAGTCTGCGTAACGCGATGGTTTACGGGACGGTGGTTGCGTCATTTACCATCGGTGATTTTTCAATCCATGGTATTAAAAATGCCACGCGGCAGACGATTGATGATCGGTTTGATCATCTCCGGCGAATTACCCAGTTCTGATTTCGGCAGGTCATAAGCCCTCTGTCGCCCGGCGTGGAAAGGATTCGATGCGGTTATTTGTGGCCATAGAAATCGAAGCTGCCGTCAGGGAGCGGATTGAGAAGATGCGTCAGCGGCTGCGTCGGGAAATCGGCGCCGTCAAAGGCGGCATCAAGTGGGTGGAGCCGGAAAATACGCACCTGACGCTGGTCTTTCTGGGAGAAACCGAAGACCAGCGAGTGATGGACGTGTGCCGGATTGTGGAACAGGCGGCCGGTGCCCATCAGGGATTTGACCTTGAAGTCAAGGGGCTTGGCACCTTTGGCAAGCCCGTGCGGGTTGGCTGGGCAGGCATCACGCCCAATCCAGCCCTGAAGGCTCTGCAGCGGGATATTCAGGACGGCTTTGAGAAGGCCGGCTGGCCGGTGGAAAACCGGGAGTTTGCCGGGCATCTGACACTGTGCCGGGTGAAGCTGCCTGCAGCCGGTGACGACCTGAAGCGGAAAATCGATCCCCTGCGTGACGAGCCGTTCGGCGGCAGTTTTGTGGATTCGGTATGTGTGTTTGAAAGCCATCTGTCCGGCGGCGGTCCCACTTATACCGTGGTACAGCGGACGATGTTGAAATAAACGACCCGATGGGCATGCTTTTGCCGCGGGCGGTCGCAGGGGAACGTTACTCTGCAATCGTCGCGTCAATATATATAACAGGAACTATCAGACTCAATCAACGTACTCTACAGGAGCAATTGATTATGGCGTTCAAAAAGAAACCTATCGCAGAAAAAACTCAACCCAAAGCCAAGGAACCTGTCAAGGTTGAACAAGAAAAACCCAAGACGGAAAAGGCGGAAAAAGCCGAACGTCCGGGAGTTAAGAATGAAGCCCTGGATCGGGCGATTGCCCAGATCGAGAAGCAGTATGGCACCGGCTCGATTATGAAGATGGATGAATCCGTCGTCAAAAAAATCGACGGTATCAGCACCGGGGCGCTGTCGCTGGATATCGCCCTGGGCGGGGCGGGCATTCCTCGCGGCAGAATCATTGAATTCTATGGCCCTGAATCCTCCGGCAAGACCACCCTTGCCCTGCATGTCATTGCCAATGCCCAGAAAAGCGGCGGCGTGGCGGCGTTTATCGATGCCGAACATGCCCTGGATACGACGTGGGCCCGCAAGCTGGGCGTCAATATCAGCAATTTGCTCATCAGCCAGCCCGACACCGGCGAACAAGCTCTGGATATTGCCGAGATGCTGGTCAAATCCAATGCCGTGGATATTATCGTTATCGACTCGGTGGCGGCCCTGGTTCCCGCGGCTGAGCTTCAGGGCGAGATGGGACAAAGCCATGTCGGCCTGCAGGCCCGACTGATGAGTCAGGCCCTTCGCAAGCTGACCGGCGTCATCAGCAAGAGCAAGACCTGCGTGATTTTCATCAACCAGATTCGCATGAAGATCGGTGTGATGTTCGGCAATCCTGAAACCACCACCGGCGGCAATGCGTTGAAGTTCTATGCTTCGGTGCGTGTGGATGTTCGGCGTGTTTCGACGATTCAGGATGCCAAGGGCGAGGCCATCGGCAACCGCGTCCGGGCCCGCGTGGTGAAAAACAAGGTCGCCGCACCATTTAAGACCTCGGAATTCGACATCATGTTCGACAGCGGCATCAGCTCCGAAGGCGACCTGCTGGATATGGCGGCGGAAATCAATGTTGTCAACAAGAGCGGGGCGTGGTTCACCTATGGTGAAAACAAGCTCGGCCAGGGCCGGGACAACGCCAAGCAATACCTGGTGGAACACAAGGACCTGGTTGACGAAATCCGGGCCAAAGTGCTTGAGGCCAAGGGATTGAGCCAATAGGTATTCGAATAAAGCTGTATTCAGGGCATCTTGTCTTTATCCTATCGACAAGATGCCCTTTTTTTTGTCTTTGTCTGGATTTACAGGATGTGCAGTATCCGGTAATAATTCTTTGGACATTCTGCTGAAAAAAGCTATAATACTCCCTAATTTTTTATTAGCTGTTAGTGAACTAAAATTTGACCAAGAAAGAACTTATGCTTACGTCCAAAGAGATTCGCGGATCGTTTATCGAGTTTTTCAAGAGCCATGGGCATACCTTTGTGCCGAGCTGGCCTGTGGTGCCTGTCGGAGACGAGACCCTGCTGTTTACCAATGCGGGGATGAATCAGTTCAAGGATATCTTCCTGGGGCATGCCAAGGCCAAGTGGAAACGTGCGGCCAACAGCCAGAAGTGCATCCGGGTCAGCGGCAAGCACAATGACCTTGAGGAAGTGGGGCTGGATACCTATCACCATACGTTCTTTGAGATGCTGGGCAACTGGTCTTTCGGGGATTACTTTAAGGCCGAATCGATTGCGTGGGCCTGGAAGCTGCTGACCGAGGTTTATGGGATTGATCCGAGCCGGCTTTGGGCGACGGTGTTTGGCGGGGATAAGACCGACGGGTCCGAGCCGGATACGGAGGCGGCGGAGTTGTGGACAAAGCTGACCCCGCTGCCCAAGGAAAAGGTCTTGTTCTGCAGCAAGAAAGACAATTTCTGGGAGATGGGGCATACCGGGCCGTGCGGGCCGTGCAGTGAAATTCATATCGACCTTGGGCCCGACCGCTGCGACATGAAACATGTTCCCGGCCACGTCTGCAAGGTCAACGGCGGCTGTGCCCGATTTATGGAACTGTGGAACCTGGTCTTCATTCAATACAATCGCAAGCCGGACAGCTCACTGGAACGGCTCAAGGCCAATTACATCGATACCGGGGCGGGGCTGGAACGGGTATGTTCGGTTCTGCAGAACAAAACCAGCAACTATGACACCGACCTGTTCATGCCGATTATCACGGCGGTACAGGATATTACAAAAAAGAAATATACCTCGCAGTTAGGCAATAAAACCGACAATGCGTTCCGCGTGATTGCCGACCATATCCGAACGCTGACGTTTGCGATAACCGATGGCGTGTCGCCATCCAATGACGGGCGGGGATATGTGATTCGCCGGCTGCTGCGTCGGGCGGCACGTTTTGGGCGGAATCTGGGGGCACATGAGCCATTCATGTATAAGCTGGTGCCGGTGCTGGTGCGGGAGATGGGCGAGGCGTTTCCGGAACTGAAGGGACGCGGGGATTTTGTCGCCAGTGTGATTCAATCGGAAGAAACCTCATTCGGCAGGACGCTGGACCGCGGGCTGGAACTGTTTGCCGGGGCTGCGGACAAAGCGGAAAAGACCAAGACTAAAACTGTTTGCGGTGAAGATGCCTTCCAGCTTTACGATACATTCGGTTTCCCGCTGGACTTGACGGAATTGATGGCCCGCGAGCGGGGACTGAAGGTGGATACGGAGCTGTTTGTCAAGCTGATGGATCAGCAGAAAGAGCGGGCGCGTGCGGCCCAGAAGGGTGTATCGCTGGCGGCCAGCCTGTCCAATGTACAGCTTCCAACAACCGATGATGCGGCCAAATATGAAACCGATATCTGCCAGGGCAAGGTTCTGGGTTGGGTCACGCAGGAAGGCTTTGCCGCAGAAGGCGAGTTTGAAGATACCAACAAGCCGGCGGCGCTGGTTCTGGATAAGACCTGTTTTTATGCCGAATCCGGCGGGCAGGTTGGTGATGAAGGCATCATCCGCGGCGACGACTGGGAATTTATTGTTGAAGGGACGGAAAAAGTCGGCAACTGCGTGCTTCACAAGGGACGGCTGCACAGCGGCGGTCTTGGTGCCGGGGATGTGGTGACGATGAGTGTTTATAAAGATCGTCAGGCCAGCCGGAGGAATCATACCGCGACGCACATTCTGCAATGGGCGCTGCAAAAAGTGCTGGGTGATTCGGTCAAACAGCAGGGCAGTGCGGTGTGTCCGGATTACCTGCGGTTTGATTATACCTGGCCCAAAGGATTGACGCAGGAACAGTCGGCGGAAATTCAGACGCTGGTCAATCAGAAGATTGCGGCGGGGATGCCGGTGACGTGTGTGAGCCTGCCGATTGACGAGGCCAAAAAACTGGGTGCGATGGCCCTGTTTGGAGAGAAATACGGGGATGTGGTCCGGGTGATTGGGATTGGGGCTTCGGATAAAGCCCATCTTAATGAGGCTTTCAGCAAGGAATTCTGCGGCGGAACGCATGTGTCCAACACGTCGGAAATCGGCGGTTTCGGAATCCTGAAAGAGGAAAGTGTTTCGGCGGGTGTGCGGCGTATCACAGCATTGACCGGGACCAAACTGGTTGAACACCTGATGAGCCGCAACGCGATTGTGGATGAACTGGTCGGGATGCTCAAAGTTCCGGCGGATCAGATTACGGCTCGCGTGACGAAAATCATGGAAGATAACAAGTCGCTGACCAAACAATTAAAGAGCGGGGCGGCGGCAGTTGCTTCGGCCCAGGTATCGGCGGATGATCTGCTGGCCAGGTCGCAAAAGCAGGGCAATACTGTGGTGATTGCTGAATCGATCCCGGCGCTGGGGGTCGATCAGGCTCGCAGTTTAATTGACAGTCTGCGGGCCAAAGCGGGCTCGGCGGTGGTGGTGCTGGCGATGGCTGACGGAGACGGCAAGGTGATGCTGTTTGCCGGGGTGACGGATGATTTAATCAAGAAGGTCTCGGCAGGCGATATCGTCAAGCAGATAGCTCCGATTGTCGGCGGCGGCGGCGGCGGACGTCCGCAGTTTGCCCAGGCCGGCGGCAAGGACCCGGCCAAAATTGACGAGGCCATCAGTGCTGCAAAGAAATTAATTACAGATAAATTATCATAGACGGATTATTGGAATAACAGAGTATGGCAGACCAGACACGATTTGATAAGGCTTTGACACGGTGTAAACAGATTGGGCAGGAACACCTGCTGGCGTTTTATTCTCAGCTTGATGCCAAGCAGCAGGACGCCCTGCTTGGGCAGATTGAAAAGCTGGATTTCAAGCATATCCCCGAGTGGGTTGAGCAGTATGTGAAAAAAGATGGGACGATCGTGATTCCCACGGCATTTGAGCCGGCTCCATCGTATCCAGCCCAGCCGAAGACTGCAGAACAGAAAGACAAGTATGCAAAGGCATATCAACTGGGAGAAACGCTGCTGCGGCAGGGCAAGGCGGCTGGATTTGTTGTTGCAGGCGGCCAGGGGACACGGCTGGGATTTGACGGTCCCAAGGGAAATTACCCCACCAGCCCGATTAAAAAGAAAACGCTGTTTACCCTTTTTGCCGAGTCGATTCTGGCGGCTTCGAAGAAATATAACGTGGATATTCCGTGGTATGTGATGACCAGCCCATTGAATTATCAGGCCACAGTCGAGAGCTTTGAGAAGGCCAACTATTTCGGCCTCACGAAAACCAATGTGGTGATTTTCATTCAGGGAACGATGCCGAATTTTGCATTTGACGGCAAGATATTTATGGCCGACAAGGGGACGCTGGCAACCAGTCCGGATGGGCATGGCGGCAGTCTCAAGGCGCTGGCCGACAGCGGGGCGCTGGCGGATATGAAAAAACGCGGGATTGAATACCTGTCGTACTGGCAGGTGGATAATCCGCTGGTGCATGTGCTGGATCCGCTGTTTATCGGGCTTCATGCGATGGATGGGGCACAGATGTCGTCCAAGGCGCTGCTGAAGGCCGGGCCGCTGGAGAAGGTGGGGAATTTCTGCCTGGTCGATGGCAAGGTGACGGTCATTGAATACAGCGATTTGCCGGATGCGCAGGCACATCGCAAGAATCCGGATGGCTCGCTGGTCTTTGAATTGGGGTCCATCGGGATACACATGATCAGTGTCAGCTTTATTGAGAAACTCAACGCCGGCGGCGGGTTTGCACTGCCGTTCCATAAGGCGATCAAGAAAATTCCGCATATCGATGCCAAGGGCAATCCTGTCAATCCGGACAAGCCCAATGGGGTCAAGCTGGAGACGTTTGTGTTTGATGCGCTGCCGATGGCGAAAAAGTCGATTATTCTGGAAACGCTGCGGAGTGAGGAATTTGCTCCTGTCAAGAATGCGACGGGGGTGGACAGTGCCGAGGTGACTTACCAGATGATGATTGACCGGGCGGCAGGCTGGCTGGAAGCGGCGGGGGTAAAGGTGCCGCGAAAAGCGGATGGTCGGCCGGACTGTGTCCTGGAAATAGCGCCGAGTTTTGCCCTGTTTAAAGCCGATGTTCGGTCAAAAGCGTCCTCTGTACCGCCGATTCGTCCAGGCGACTCTGTGTATCTGGGGTGATTGCGGACAAGCAGACTGTTATCGGACGATGTGATAAGAAATTGCGAATCTCGCAAAGCGTTTCTTAAGAACCAGCGGGAAAAGGCCGAATTATTGGGAGAAATGGTATTTTTTAAGGATTCGGCCTTGAACCTCAAACGAAATGAACGTGCCTTACGGGTCATCCGCATGCTGCGGGGACGAGAACAACGACAGCACAAGAAAATAGACATCTTGTGTCGTGATATTGTCGGGGCACATGGGGAATTCATTCAGAAAATTGCCACGCTTTCGTTTGTTTTACGGTTTCAGGAGTCCCTGCTGGGCATTTCCGAGCTGACGTCCATTCTGGATACAGCGGCCGGTTTTATTCGTGAGAATCTGGATGCGGCCGGGGTGGCGATTTTCCTGGTCGAGCCGAAGGGGTTTGATATTCATTTTTCCAACTCGACATCGGAGTTTGCTGTCGAAAAAGGGAACTTTGAGACCTGGTTTACGTCGCAGGTGGTACAGGAAATCAGCCGGAGCAGCCGGATTTGTACGCTGGAGCAGATGCTGCAGATGGGGCTTCAGGCGAATCCTGCGATGCTTAAGCATATAACCGTCGCAGCGGTTCCGCTCGGTAAAATGGGTAAAGGTGTTGGCTTTATTCTGTTATATCGGCAGGCCGAGAAGCCGTTTACCGGTGAGGAATTCGGTAATATCTGTGCGGCGGCGCCGGGATTGCGTATTGCGATTCAAAAACACCATGCCATTGCAGAGAATTCGGTTCAGTCCTGAGATAGCAGCTTAATATACCGGATACTGCACTCCAATACTCTGTAATTGACAGCCATTTGTCACTTTATCTATCATTTGTGTCAATTTTTTCACGTCATGAAAAATTTTGAAACAATTCTCTACCCTTGTCCGTCTAAACTTACATGCTGCATCTGGATTTGAAAATATTAACATAAGTTGTTTAAATTAAAGAAATTGAGAAAATGTTAAAATGGCGAAATAAGCAATGGAAACATGCTTAGACACTCAGGGTAAAAGGGAAATTTCTATAATGCGTCCAAAACTTGGAGAATTGCTTTGCAGTAAGGGCCTTATCAATTCCAAACAGTTGGCTGAGGCACTTGAGATGCAAAAAGACGACCCCCGCAAGCTGGGGCAAATCCTGCTGGATATCACAGGATTAAACGCTCGTTTTTTGAACGAGATTCTCTGTGAACAGGCGGGGATTGAAAAGCTGGAGCTTGAGGGGCTGACGATTCCGCCGGATATTTTGTCGCTGGTGCCAGCGGAGGCGGCCAGTCAGTACAATGTTTTGCCGGTGGGGCGTGAGAACGGGCGATTGACGCTTGCGATGTCGGATCCGTTTGACCATGTTGCGCTGAGCAATTTGCGGATGATTACGGGGTTGTCGATTCGCCGGTGCTACAGCCGTCCGTCGGAACTGGAAAAAGTCATTCAGCATTATTACGGCAGCAACGTCGCCCGGATGGTCCGCAATCTTTCCACTTCGGAAGAGACCGAAGAGCAGGATGCCAATGGTCAGTTGACGGCATCGCGGCTGCATGAGCTGGCGCGTGAACCATCCTTAGTCAACTTAGTCAACCTGATTTTGCTGGAGGCGATTGAATCCCGTGCCAGTGACATTCATATTGAGCCGTTTGAAAATCAGGTCAAGATCAAATATCGCATCGATGGTATGCTGATTGAAAAATCGACGTCGCCCAAGCGTCTGCAGGCGGCGATTATTTCGCGTATCAAGATTATGGCCGGAATGAACATTGCGGAGCGCTATATTCCGCAGGATGGACATATTGAGTTCAGTGCGGGTCGCGGCAAAGTGGATTTGCGTGTTTCGACGGTTCCTTCGGTGTGGGGGGAGGCGGTCGTGATGCGTATTCTGGACCGCAGCAACGCCCTGATTGCTCTGAATGATCTGGGCATGAGTCCGGAAATGCTGGATGGATTCAATCAGGCGTTGAACAAAGCGCATGGTATTATTCTGGTAACCGGGCCGACGGGCAGCGGTAAAACAACGACACTCTATGCGGCCCTGAATCATATTTACAGCCCGTCGCTTAAGATTATCACGGTTGAAGACCCCGTCGAATATCAGTTGGAAGGCGTGGTACAGATGCCCATCAATCCGCGGCGGGGCCTGACCTTTGGCCGGGGGTTGCGTCATATTCTGCGTCAGGACCCCAACATCATCATGGTCGGCGAGATCCGCGATAAGGAAACGGCGGAGATTGCGATTCGTGCGGCACTGACGGGGCACCTTGTGTTATCGACCCTGCACACCAATAATGCGGCGGGTGCGATTACACGTCTGATTGATATGGGTGTGGAGCCGTTTTTGCTGGCCAGTTCTCTGGAAGGCGTACTGGCCCAGCGGCTGGTTCGCAAGATTTGTCCGTCCTGCCGCAAGCCGTATAAGCCGGATGAGTCCCTGCTGGCCAACCTGAATAATTCCATTACCATTCCCCCGGATGCTCCTTTGTATCACGGAACCGGCTGTGATGACTGCAACCAGACGGGGATGCGGGGACGAAATGGGATATTTGAATTTCTGCGGATTACCGAGACCCTTCGCAAGCTGATTGCCGAGCGGCCGACTACTGAACAGCTTCTGGCTGCGGCGCCATCCGATTATCACCACATGCGTCATGACGGGATTGAGAAGATTCTGGCAGGGATGACCACGCCGGAAGAAGTGCTCCGTGTGACGCAGGGTGTCGAAGAAGATTAGTCGTATTCAGAATCATCAAGACAGGAGACAAAGGAATTGTCGTTATTTGAATACAAGGCAGTCGATACAGCGGGCAAATCGCTGAAAGGGGTTATCGAGGCATCTGACCGAAAGGCGGCTATCGGGCTTCTGGCGCAGAAGGGCCATTTTGCCATGGAGCTGATTGAAACCCAGCGTCAGGTGCAGCGGACCGCAGTTGTGTCCTCGGCTGACGGTGATGTTCGTGTTCGCGTAGGCAGCAAGGATGTCCTGGCGGTTTCGGTGCAGCTTTCGACGGCGCTGAAGGCGGGATTGCCTGTCCTGGAGGCGCTGCAAATCATACGTGACCAGCAGAGCAAGCCTGCGATTATTGCGCTTCTGGAAAACCTGTCCAGGCAGGTTAGTGCAGGCAAATCCCTGTCGGAGGCCATGGAGCAATATCCGCGTGTTTACAGTCCTCTGTATATCTCCATGGTGCGGGTGGGCGAAACCGGCGGCATTCTTGATCAGACCTTCGACCAGCTTGTACGGCTTCTGACCCGTGAAGAGAAAATCAAATCCAATATCAAAAATGCAGCGGCATATCCGATTATGGTGCTGGCGGTCGGGATGATTTCCGTGGTGGTGATGCTGGTCTGGGTACTGCCCAAGATTATCGCCACCATCGGGGCCGATAAGGCATCGCTGCCGGGTCCGACCAAAGCCCTGCTGGGCGTCAGTGATTTTCTGGCGGTGTATGGGTGGCTGCTGGCAATGGCGATAATCGGGGGAGTATATGCTTTTAATCGCTGGAAAGAAACGCCGCCGGGACGAGTCGCCTGGGATGGATTTAAACTGAAAATTCCGATGGTCGGCAAAGTCCTGCGTACTCTGGCGGTGGGACGTTTTGCCCGGACGCTCGGTTCGCTGTGCAAGTGCGGGATTACGATTCTGGAAGGGCTGTCGGTGGTCCGGGATACGCTGGGCAACGAGGTGCTGGGCCAGCAGATTGACAAGGTGGCTGCGGAAGTCAAGGGTGGTCGTTCGGTGGCTGAGCCGCTGGGACAGTCGGGGATGTTTGACAAGCTGCTGGTTCAGATTGTCGCCCTCGGGGAACAGACCGGTCGGCTGGATGAACTGCTGCTTCAGGCGGCGGATACCTTTGATGACCAGGCGGATTCGGCGCTGGTGCGATTTGTATCGCTGCTGCCGACGATATTGATTCTGCTCCTGGCGACGGTGATTGGATTTATCATCGCAGCGACACTGCTGCCGATTCTGGCGATGGATTTGACTTCAGCATTATAGATGATAAGGAATATGGTATTTGAGTTGAACAGGGAAACGAAAGGCAAACCGATGAGAAAAAGCAGAAAAGGATTTACAATTATTGAATTGCTGGCGGTGGCCACCATTATTGCCTTGCTGGCGGTTTTTGTGGTGCCGCGTGCCTTCAAGGGGCTGGGCAAGGCCAAGCGTGATATTGCCAAGGGCAAGATTGCGATTATCGAAGGGGCATTGGCCCGCTTTGAGTATTCCTGCGGTCGGCTGCCGGCGGATACGGAAGGTCTTGAGGCGCTCTTGATTCCGCCTTCGGATGTTCAGGACCGCTGGGATGGGCCGTATCTGAAAAAGAGCGACCTGCTCGATCCGTGGGATCGCCCCTATTTTTATCTGCAGCAGGGCACGGTGAATATGAACAGCTATGATATTTTCAGCTATGGCGCCGACGGCCAGGCCGGCGGCGAAGGCGATAATGCGGATATTTATAATGATTAACGGCCTCTGAGGCGATGGATTGATACACGAGGGAAAGTGTGTTGGCAAGGAATCGAAACAAACCGGCTTTTACGATGATCGAGCTGCTGGCGGTAGCGGCGCTGGTGGGTATCCTTGCCTCCATTTCCGTGCTGCGGTATTCGAAGATGGGTTCTCAGACGGTTCTGACCAATCAGGCCCGGCAGCTTTACCTGATTGCCAAGTATGCCCGAATTGCAGCGATTGAAAAACAGACGGTCGTTGCTTTGAAGCTGGATGAGGCGCAGCAACAGCTTTACCTGGAAGCTGCGATGTCGACACCGCCGTCTGACACCTCGATGACGGCAATGCCGCAGATGGGGACTCTGCCCGGACAGGTGGAAAGCCCGATACTGAAAAATGCTTATACCCGTCCGCTTGCTTTGGATAAGAAGCTGCTGGTGGAGCAGTTCATTGTGGATGGGATGGATGGGCGGCAGACACAGAGCCTGTTTTTTCCGGACGGCAAGGCACAGGCCTGTCTGATTCAACTCGGTGACGGGCTGCGTCATGCCCATGTGATGGTCAGCCAGACCGGGCGGGTTACGATGCAGAACGGGATGGCGGAACAACTGCTGACCGGGCGTGTGGATTTGGATGCACAAGAATGATGACTTGCAGACGAAACAAGGGATTCAGTTTGATCGAGGTGCTGGTCGCGGCGGGACTGCTGGCGACGGCTACCGTGACCATCTGCGCCCTGGGTGCCAAGAGTCTTTCGTCGCTGCGGATTCATCAGGAATATGAAAAAGCGTGGGATATGCTGGATCGCCAGATGGTTCTGCTGGACCAGATCGGCATTCAGTCGCTGATCAGCAGTCCGAATTTATCCGGTGTTATAAATGATCAGCACACCGGGATGCAATGGCGATGGCAGGCCGTGCTGGAGCCGATGAATATTGAACAACTGTACGGTCTGACGATGACGCTGGAATGGGTCTCGGAAAACCGGGTGCGACGGATTCAGTGCGACACCCGGCTCCGTGCGGTCACGGAGACGACCAGCACCACAACCTCCACGACGACCGGGGCCGGGACAGGAACAGGGACTTCCACCGGCACAGGTACAACCGGTGCGACGGGTACAACGGGCAGCACGGGGACTTCCACCGGCGGAACAAGGACGACACGATGAAGATGACAGGCCATCCCAGAAAAGCGTTTACGCTGCTGGAAATGCTGATTTCGGCAACGCTGGGGGCCTTTATTGCCCTGGTGGCCTTGTCGGGGCTTCGCAGTGTCACCGCGGCGCGCAGTGCGATTGATAAACACAGTGAGACGGTGGATGAGCTGCGCATCGCCGCCGAACAACTGCGAACGGATTTAAGCAATGTCCGGCCTTTCGGCAATGCGATTCGTTTTGAGGGGCTGATTGATCAGACCGGTTCGACGGCAACGCCCCGACTGATTTTCCGAACATTCAGCCGTTCCAAGGCCCGACTGGATCAGCCGGAATCGGAATTGTACGAAGTGGAATATTTTATCACGGAAGATCAGCAGGCACGAACCCTGATGCGGCGTGTCTGCCCAATCGTCGGGCTTGATTCGCAGACGGCGACGGAAAACACCGATGGCGGTATTCTGGAAGTGGTTGCCGGTTCGATTGTGGCCTTTGATGTCCGGTATTTTGACAGCGGCAACTGGACCGACCAGTGGTCGTCGGAAAATATGCGTCCGCCGCAGCTTGTTCTGGTCAACCTGGCGGTTGGTCAGGCCGGAACCCTCAAACAGAAAATATACTCCCGGCAGGTTGCGGTGGGTTTCAAACAGGGACAGTTTACCGACGAAGTGGATGCCGCGAATTTCGAGTGGGACCAGGCTGAAAGCGGAAGCCTGGACACCGGCACGACGGATACCGGGAGCACAGGATTATAAAACGGATTATGGCAGCTAAACGTGACAAACAAGCCGGCACGGTACTGGCCGGGGTGATGTGGATGCTGGTGGTGATGATGGCGATTCTGGCCGTCGGCGCCCAGAACAGCCGTCTGGACAGCCGCATCAGTTTGTCCTCGGTGGAGAAAATCCGCTGTCGATGGATGGCGCGGGCCGGGGTAGAAACAGCCCTGGCGTATCTGAAAGACGACTTAAAAGAGACCGACAGTCTTCTGGATGACTGGGCTATCAATATTACTGAACTGGAAAATGTAATGTTGTCCGGCGGGACGTTTACGGTGACGATTACCGATGAATGTTCCAAACTGAATATCAACACGGCCTCGGCGGTACAGCTTCTGGCGCTGGACCCCGAGAATATGAATGAGACGATTGCCGACAGCATTATTGACTGGCGGGATCGGAATGAAGAAGCGGAAACCAATGGTGCGGAGAGCGGCTATTATTTGAACCTGCCAATCGGGTATCAGTGCCGAAATGCCAATTTCAGAACTCCGCGTGAACTGCTTCGCGTGCGTGGCGTTACCGAAGATTTATTTTACGGTGAGAATAATCGCACCCTCGGCAAAGGCGGATGGAGCCGGTATTTGACCTGCTTTTCGGCCACCAATAACGTGGATGCCAGCGGCAATCAGCGGATTAACGTCAATTCCGCCAGCGAAAGCGACATGGTCAGCCAGTTGTCGATTACACAGGCGCAGGCCCGCTGGATTACTCAAAACCGGCGATTCCGTTCGCTTGCTGATCTGATGGGTACCTCAAGCGGAACGGGAACGACCGGCGGAACGACCGGCGGAACGGGCACTTCCGGCGGTACTGGAACGACCGGCGGCGGCCAAAGAAATTCTTCGGGTACGCAGACGCCCGGTCGCACCAGCGGTCTGATACAGCCGCTTATGCCTCTGGCGGGTACGTATTCCGAGCATGACCAGCAGATGATTCAGTATTCTATGATAAATGTCTCCCCGGCGCTGCTTGCTGCGGATGCCGGATCCGGCGGATCCTCAGGCGGCAGGCAGGCTCCTGCTCAGGGTGGCGGCAGTGAGGGTGGCGGACGCAGTGGACGCGGCGGACGCGGCGGAGAAGGCGGCGGTCGTGGCGGACGCGGGGGAGAGGGCGGTGGACAGGGTGGCGGTATGGGTGGCGGACGTCCCGGAGGTGGTCAGGGCGGTGGGCCAGGTGGCGGTATGGGCGGTCGCCCCGGCGGCGGTCAAGGCGGACAAGGAGGTCCGGGTGGCGGTATGGGCCGTCCGGGTCAGGGTGGAGGAATGCAGGGTGGTGGTCGCAGCGGTGTGACTTCGCCGGCGAGCGGACAAACTGATGTTCAGGCACAGGCGCTGGACTGGGCGACATTCAGCCGGATTCTGGACCAGGTTACGATATCGAACAATACAACGATTACCGGTCAGATTAATGTCAATACGGTCAGCCTTGAAGTGCTGCGAGCTTTTCTGGGCGGCAATGATGACCTGGCGGGAAAGATTATCAATTACCGCGACAGCATGGGCGGTCAGGTAACCAGTGTGGGGGACTTAATTAATGTGGATGGAATGACACAGGATATTTTGCGACAATATATCGATCTGTTTTGTGTGCGATCCAGTGTTTATATGATTCGCGCGACATCGACCTCGTCGGTCAGCGGAGTCAGTTATACAATAGAAATGGTTGTTAACCGAGACCGGGAAGGCCGGGAAATCCTTTATCAAGTCGAGGGAGTAGGCATTTGAATAACGAGACAAAACAATATTCCAAAGCAATTGGCATCCTGAAAGCCGCGGATCATACGGGATGGATACTGACCCTGGTTGAAAAAGCGGCGACAGGTTTCCGGATGGGCGGATATGCTACGGTATCGGATGCGGCGAAGCTGGCGTCCGAGATTGAAAAACTGTCCGGCGGCAAATCCAATCCGGATGAGGATACGACGCTTGTGTGTGTCGGGGCCGATACCACGCAGACGGTTTTTTTTGCATTCAAGACACCCCAGGTGGAAGGGGCCAGGCTGACGGCGATTATTCATGCCCAGGCTGAGACCCTGCTGCCGATGCCGCTTTCTCAGGCGGCCTTTACCTGGCGGATGGTCAGACAGGATGGCGCCACGCAGGACGGGTGCCTGGCTGTGGTGCGGAAGAATTATTATCAGGAACTATGTAATGTGGTTCCGGGGCGGGTGGGATCGATTCTGCCGGATGCCGCCGGTCTGGTCAAGGGATGGGCGGGTGTGTTTGAGAGCACAACGGAAAAGTGTGTCCTGATTCAGATTCGCAAACATAGCTGCATCCTGGCGGTTTCCGAGGGGGAAAAGCTGGTGCGGGCGGCGGCGGTGGATGTGGAGGACCTGTCTTTGACGATGGTGGTTGCCCATGATTTGGCTGCGGTCCTGGATACGATGGAACTGCCCAAAAGCACTCCGGTTTATATCACCGGCGAGGAAGACATTGCCGCGGCGTTATGCCGGGAACTGGCCCAGGGCGGTCGGCCGGTACAACGATGGAGGCTGTCGGACAATAAAATCTCGGCGCTGGGGATTCGGGATAAGCTGACGGAAATCCGCAATCGTCCGGAAACGATTGGTCTTGCCATAGCGGCTCTGGATGAGCAGGGGCCGACGTATGATTTCATCCGCCTGCCGAAGACCGAAGCGATGGATGATGCCGTGGTGGATAAAAAAGGGCTGGTTCGAGGTCTTGCCGCGGCGGCGATATTTGTGATTTTGCTGCTGGGCGGGATTTACTGGACATCGGCCAGGCAACTGGAGGCGATCGAGCAGGCTCTGTCTTCGGAATATCACGGCACCACCGGGCATGCGATTCTTGAGCGCCAGCAGATGCGGGATCGAATCTCCAAGGCCCGTCCGGATATGCTGGAAATGCTGTCAGCGATTGGAAGCTGTATGGACAGGGATATGCTGCTGGACAGCATCAGCTTCAAGAAAGGCCAGCCGGTTCGGATCGCTGCCAAGGCCCGTTCGTTTGAACAGGTCAATGCGTTTCACAAGAAACTGCAGGAGCAGGCCTGTTTCAAAGATGTCAAGCTGATTTCTCCGACGCTGGATGAACGGCGAAGTCAGGTGCAGTTTACGATAACCTTAGCTTACAGGAATTTTACGCGATCATGATGAAATACCTCGACAAACTCAATCCGCGGGAAAGGAAAATAGCCATTTTTTGTGCCGTGACAGGCGGACTGATGGTGGTTTACTTTCTGATCGCTGAGCCGATATTGCTGAAAGCCGGGCAGATTCAAAGCCGTCTTCGTCAGCAGCGTCAGAATCTGTCGATGCTGCTGGCCGAAGAAGGCAGCGTGGAAGCCATGAAATTGAAAAGCCTGACCGCGGCGGTCCCGGTGCTGGAGATGCCGGTGGAACCCGACAAGCAGGTCCAGCTTCTGCGGGACCAGTTGACCAAACAGATTCAGCAGGCGGGTATTCAGGTCAAGAATTTTCAGTTTCAGACCGGCTCTGCGACGGGTCCCAATGCCTCAAGCGTTATCATGCTGCAATGCCGCGGCCGGTGTCAGTTTCCGGCGATGGTCAAGCTGCTGGAGGAATTGAAAAAGAATCCTTATTATGTCGGCGTTGAAGAACTGACACTTCGCGTGGACGAGAGAAATCGGCAGGAACTGGATTTTACGTTTACGGTATCCACCTTCCGAGGGAGTGCAAAAGTTTTATGACAAGAGCTATGCATGCAGTCAAACACTGGGCAGCCGGCAGTGTCGGACAAACGATTATCCGATATCTGTGGCTGTGCCCGGCCATCGGGCTGGTCTGGGTGGTCGCTTCATACGGGATCACCATCTCAGGTCTGTCCGGTCGCGTGGACAAAGCCATTGAACGTTACCTGGCCATGGAAAAGCAGTTTGCTGAAGCGTCGCCGCCGAAAAATGAGGCCCTGGATGCAATACGAACCAAGAGCCTGTTTGCCGGGCCTGCGGCGACGCCGTCCCTTCCGCAATGCCTGGCGATTCTCGGAGAATACGCCTTATTCGGAGAAGAGTGGAAAAGAACCGGAGATGAATTCAACGGGGCCAAAATTCTGGAAATAACCCCTACGGAAGTCCGGATATCGTGGCAGAATCAGGAACAGGTCCTGCGTCCGTTTGATGTGGCGGTTGAATATGGCGGCCGCGGTCAGGGGCAGGGCTTTGGCCGACGCGGGGAAACCGCGCGGGCTGAACCGTCTGCCGGGACGCGTCCCGGAGAAGCCCCTGCCGCACCGGAAGCACCCCGTATGGGGCCTCCCGGGATGATGATGGGCGGCGGGCCGGGCGGCTTTGATTTCCGGAGAATGTCCAATGAGGAACTGGGCCAGATGCGGGATCGCATAATGAATATGTCGCCGGAAGAGCGTCGGGCGGCATTTGAAGAATTTCGAAGAAATCGAACACAACCCATGCAATAAGGAGATAAGCCTTGAAACTGAAGAACGTATGTATTGGAATTGCCGCGGGTATTACAGCCCTGATATGCATCACTATCGCAGAAACACAGACCGAAGTGAAGGATGTCAATACGCCTGCTGTTCCGACGGCTGTTGAACGTCCCCAGGATGTCAATCCGCCGCGTCCCATGGATCCCAATCAGCGATCCATGGAAGAAGGGCGTTTTGGACGCGGCAGCCGGCGCGGTGCCGGTGGTGCCGGCGGCGGATTTTCATTTGATTTTTCGACCATGACGCCGGAAGAACGTCAGCGCATGATGGAGCGGGGACAACAGTTTGCCCGCGGTATGGGTTTTGATATTCGACCCATGGGAGCACCGGGCGATCCCAATGAACCGATGGAATCGCTGAATCTCAATAACGTTGAGATGCGAAACATTATTAAAATGCTGGGTGACTGGACCGGCAAGGCGATTATTCCGTCTTCCGATGAGATTATGCAGACTCGGATTACGGTGTATTCGCCGCAGCGTGTGACTCGTGCTCAGGCGCTGGGCTTAATCTTTATGGCGCTGCAATCGCGCGGAGTGATTGCCGATCAGGGGGAACAGCGGATTATCCTGCGTCCCATTCTGACGGCCAAGCTCGGGGCGATACCGACCCTGGGGGTGGATGAGCCGCTGGCCCGGGTTCAGGACAAGACCAGCATGGTTGAAAAGTGGTTCCAGATGTATAACTACCGGCCCAGCAATCTGGTTGAAATGATCAAGCCTCTGGTTGGTGAACACGGGTACGCAATGGCCGATGAGAATACCGGCCGGGTTGCGGTGATTGATACCGTCGATAATCTGCTTCGTATTGAAAAGATTATCAAGGAACTGGATATTCCAGAATCCGATCAGATGGTGGAGCAGGTTTTTGAGGTGGAATACGGTAATCCGGAAGAGATTGTTTCCGTGATGGAACTGATACTGAGTGATCAGGCTCGGCAGGCAACGCGTACCACCGGCAGCGGGACTGCCCAGCCGCAATCGCAGCAGGGGCAATCGCCATCCGGACGATCCGGCAGCGGTTCATCACGGGCCCAGGCACAAACATTAACTTCTGTTGTCATTCAGGGCACGACAACGCCTATTCGTTTGATTCCTGTAACCAAGCAGCGATGGATTATCGCCCGGGCCAACCGCGAGGATATGAAGCGCATTGCCGAATGGGTTCAGAAACTGGACCTGGCCGAGATTGCATCCCCCCAGCAGACGGTGGTGCCGGTGATTTACGCCAGTGTGGGCGAAGTGGTTACGATGATCAACAGAACTCTGCGCGACATGCCGTCGGTCAAAGGCAAGGCGCCGGTTGTGGTCGAGGGACTTGAGGCGTCCAAGCAGATCGTGATCTTCGGCGATGAAGAGGGACGCACCATGGTCGAGAAAATGATTGCCCAGATCGACCTGCCCAGCGGCGATTATTTTGTCGAGCGGACCTTCAAGCTTAAACACGCCGATCCGGATCAGATTAAACAGAATATTGAGGGCTTGTACAGTCAGACCAGTACTGCGAGCCGTTCTTATGGATACTATGATTACAGCAGGACTCGAACTGATCCGAAGAATGAAGTCAAGGTGATATCCTATCCCACGCAAAAGCAGGTGACCGTAATTGCGTCGGAACTCAATATGGAGAAGATATCCCGGCAGATAGAGCAGGAATGGGATGTTCCGCTGGACATTCAGAGGGATCAATACCGTATTCTGACACTCCAGAATTCGGATCCGGTGAAAATGGCCGAATTGCTCAATAAACTGTTCAGTGCAGAAGACAGCAGTACCGGATCCAGCAACCTGATGCGGATGCTGCTGGGGGATTCCACCGAATCCAAACAGAAAATCGTAGGGTCCCTGTATGGATTATTGACGTTTGAACCGGTGCCCGACACCAAGAAGCTGATTGTTATCAGCAAGATTCCCGAAGCATACGAGGTGATTGAACGTCTGGTCAACCAGCTTGATGGGCAGGAACGAGGGGAGGTTCCTCATGTGGTTGTGCTCAAATATGCCGACTGCGAATCCCTCTGCGACCAGTTGAACTCTATCTTCAATGAAGCGGGAACGCCGACGACTATTCCACGTTCGGCCAAGGGGCTAAGCAGTTATGATGCAGAAAATCAGGGCGCGGCAGTCAGTGCATCAGAATCATCCTCGTCGTCGATTACCCCCTGGTGGACCCGTCAGCAGCGAACCGATGACCAACTGCCTCCGAGCAATCTGATTGGCAAGGTCCGATTTGTACCGGTCCAGCGCAGCAAGGCCATCTTAGTCATGGCGCCGGCGGAGTATGTGGACGATATTACCCGGATGATTGAATCGCTGGATCAGCCCGGCATGCAGGTCATGATTAAGGTCGTCATTGTGGAAATCAACCTGGAAGATAACAGCAGTCTGGGTGTGATGCTGTCTTCCAATCCCCAGGCTTTCGGCGATGTGGGAGTTAACGGAACCCGATTCCTGAATGCTCTTGAAAATATTGAGGATTTCAGCGGTCCCAATGGAACGCAACTGGATACGAGTCTGGATATCTATGCGTTGGTGGATTTTCTGATTACCAAAACCAAGGGACGAATCATGAACCAGCCGACACTCTGGACCAAGGATAACGAAGAGGCGATTTTTGTCAAAGGCCAGAAGGTTGCATTTATCGAAGGGGAGCAGTCCGACAGTTCAAATCTGAGCAACACCAGTCGGACCTATACCTATGAAAATGTAGGTATTACCCTGCGGGTGCGTCCCAATATTACGCCGGAAAAAGCAGTGGATATGACAATCAACTTGAATATCTCCGAAATGGAATTATTGACTCTGATTAACACCCAGTATCCTCGAAAGAACCTGGACACCACAACCCGACTGATTGTGTCAGACGGCCAGTCGATTATGCTGGGTGGTATTCTGGAACAAAATGACAACAAAGTGGTCAATAAAGTTCCATTACTCGGTGAGATTCCGTTGATTGGTGAATTACTCTTTACACATACAAAGCAGAGTCTGTCTAATACTGAACTGCTGGTTTTTGTGACGCCTTATGTGTTTGATGAAACCATGCGTCGGGAAATGCCCTCGGTTGCCAACCACAAAGAGGTTATCCAGAAACACTCTGAGCAGCGGGATCAGATTATTAATGATCTGGCCGAAAAAGTAAGAATAATGATGAGTGATCCAAACGCGCTTTAACGATTCAATCAAGTCACTCTTGTTTTTTGCGTTCGTACTGCCCCGAAGCCTGAATCCGGTTTTGGGGCAGTATTTTTATGCTGCTGGATTTTCTGTATTTGATAAATCAATGAGATGAAAGGATAAACCCTGCTGTTGAAGATAGTTCAGCAGCAGGAGCGGCAGATTAAGCCACTGCTTGCACTGGTCGAGAATGACGCTGTCGCTGGTGGCAATACACTGGTCAGCCGCAGCAAGCTCTTTATCCGGATTGGGAACTAATTGAACCTCATTTTCAATCGGACAATTCTGGAATAGTGAGCGAATTATAGTTTTCAGCCGGCCGGAATTGGAAACGGGGCTGTCCAGATACCAGACGGCCTTTTGCAGGTTTAATTCTGTCAGTACTTGCCCGATCATTTTGATGGCTGGAATGGTTTCGTTCACTTTGTGGTAGGTTCCGTGGATTCCGGCCAGGTCGCGGATGCAGCCATCACGTCCCCGAAAGATATACCCTCCGCTCAGGGCCGATTCCAGGGTGATGAGAATATTGTAGCCGTCCAATAAGAGGATTTTGTTCTGGATAGATTCTGTTGGGTATAGGTGTTTCTTCCTGACGGCAAGCTGTTGGTCGGAGCAGGCACATCGCCCGACAGCGACACGCTGCCGGGCAGTCAGGCTGTAGCGGTCTCCAACCAGCTTGAGCGTGCTTTTTTCGGCATATCCCCGGCTCAGCAGTAATGACAAATCCGCCGTTGCCCGGCCCAGCAAATCCAGCATTTGGGGGCCGAATAAATGGTCATCTTCCGGGGCTTTTCCTCTGTGTAAACGTGTATCCGGCATGGTTTTATGGTAATCCGCAGCGGGAACAACTGCAAGCAATAAAAAGATTTGACAGGAAAAGCGAGATACCCTACTATGCGGCCATAAACTATTATTGAGAGGTGAAATGTCCAGTCATAATCTGTCACATATAACGTTGGATGGTCTTGATTTACAGGGGTATTCCGTGGCCGGTGAGGAATCGGTTATTGGGATGCCTCAATTGGATGTGTGTTTTGACATCGGCAAGGCTCCGGATCAGATTATTCCGATTCAAAATATCCTGTTGACGCATGGGCACATGGACCATGCGGCGGGGATTGCGTATTACCTGTCGCATCGGAATTTTTTAAAGATGGCTCCGGGGGTGGTGTTGACGCCGCCGAACACGATCGATTCCCTGAACCAGATACTGCAGGCCTGGGGACGGCTGGATGGCAGCCGGATACCGGCACAATTGGTTCCGATGCGGCCGGGGGATGAATATAAGGTTAAACCCAATCTGTTTGTGAGGGCGTTTCCTACCAAACATACGCGGGAATCCATCGGTTTTTGTGTCATTGAGCGGCGGAAAAAACTCAAGCCGGAATATCATGATCTCAGCGGGCCGGAGCTGGTGCAGCTCAAAAAGAAGGGCGTCGCGATAGACAGCCCGCTGGAGATTCCGATCGTTACGTATCTGGGAGATACCTCATATGTGGATTTTTCGCTGCTGGACTATGTTGCCAACAGCCAGATTCTGATAGCGGAGTGCACTTTTTTTGAAGATGAACATACCGACCGGGCCGACGCGGGGCGTCATATGCATATTGATGAATTTGGGCCGCTGCTGGAGCGGATGAATAACCAGTATATTGTGATTACTCATCTGACCCAGCGAACCACTGTGGGGCAGGCACGAGCGATGCTGCGAAAAAGGCTGCCGTCAGAGGTATTTAAGAAAATCCATTTTTTGATGGACCGAAAATACCGCCAGTCTGGTGAAGCGAAAAGTATAGAGCCGCTCGCCGGCAATTCATCCGAGGTCTAATTTCTGCCCAACAGCCAGACAGAGGCAATGATGCTGATATCTGCGGCCAGATGCATCATATACGGAATTGCCATGTCTCGATAAATCCGCTTGTAATTGGAAGGGCAAGCCGGATATTATTTGCTTTTATGAATCAGCATCCAGGCCCGCAGGACTTCGGCGACACTCCATGCCTGAGCAAAGCAGCCTTTGGGTTTCTGCGGCGGATCGCCGTCAAAGACCTCGCTGATACTGCCGATGCAGCCGTCCTCGATAAAGTGCGTCAGGAGCGGTTCCAACAATTTATCGGCCTGGCGTTTGGCCTCCGGCGTGAAGCTGTGGATACGCAAATACGCCTCGACAAAAGGCCCAATCAGCCACGCCCAGACGGTTCCCTGATGATAGGCCGAATCCCGCTCAAAGGGGCCTCCTTCATACCGGGGGGCATATCGACTGTCTGTGGGGCTGAGGCTTCGCAGGCCGTGCGGAGTCAGAAGGTGGTCCTGCACCACCTGAACGACTTTTTGCTGTTGTGCTTTGGTCAGCGGTGAATACGGCAGGCTGACGGCCAGTATCTGATTGGGTCGGATGCTGGCATCTTCGGTTCCATCCGGCAGGATGCAGTCAAACAGGCAATTGTATTTTTCATTCCAGAATATCCTGGAAAAGCTTTTCTGAACCTCTTCGGCCAGGGTGTGATAGAAGGCCGTCTGCTCAATGTTTTTATCCTGATAATAGCATTCCAGATTTCGCAGGGCGTTGTACCACAGTGCATTAATTTCGACGGACTTGCCATAGCGGGGCGTAAATACAACGCCGTTGCATTTGGCGTCCATCCAGGTGAGCTGGGTATCGGCGTTTCCGGCGGAAATCAGGCTGTCCTTGTCGGCATGAATGTCAAAGCGTGTTCCTCGCCGGTAGGAGTCCACGATCCATTTGATGGCCGGAAGAAGTTTTCCGCTGAACGTCTGGCGATCATCGGTGGCTCGTAAATAGGCAAAGGCGGCATGGACAAACCACATCGAGGCATCGACGCTGTTATAATGGGCGCCGTGGCCGTAGTCGTCGAAACGGTTTGGAATCATGCCTTCACTGACGGCTTTGGCAAAGGTTTGCAGCACGCCGGCAGCGGTCAGGTTTTGCCCGGTGCACAGGCACAAACCTTCCAGAGCAATAAAGGTATCCCGGCCCCAGTCGAGGAACCACGGATACCCCGCAATGATTGTCGGGGTAGGACGATCGCCGATAATCCGCTCCACCACAAACTGGCCGGCGGAAATAAACAGCTGGCTGCAGATGGGGTCGGTTGTGTCGGCTTTTTTGAGCAGTTCTTTCTGTTTGAGCTGCAGACTATCGATGACAATATCGATATCCATCTGATCGAGGTTGTTATTGGACTCCAGGTCGTCGGTAAATGCAGCCCAGAATGTCAGCCGGCAGGGCTTTTCGATTCGCCGCGTGAATATGCCCGGCGACCAGAGGTCTTCAAAGCAATCCTGGCCGCGGCGCTGCTCCTGGCGATAGAAAAACCGTCGCCACCACTGAGGCTGCTGCTCAAATCGAGTCAAATCGCAATGCAGCAGCAGTTTGCCGTTGGGGTCGCTGTCATTCTGGATGGCGATTTCCTGGTCATTCCACACCGAATAGAGATGGGTGGATTCATTTTGAAGGCTATGGAAATCCCGCATCGAAGCAAAGGGCCTGATGGAAAAATCAAACGCTTCTTTGACTTCAGTGAAAGTGTAGGTCAGGGCTATTGTATCACTGTCCGGAAGCAGATAAAGTGACCGGGTCAGGGCTGCAAAGTCCATCCGAAAATCCCAGTGAACGCCGATATCCTTTCGAAACGCGGTCAGATATTGATATCCCTGCGGGTGAAACGCCTTATCAAACTCAAAGCAACTGAACGAGAATTCCCGTCCGTCCGCGCGGTGAATGGTTTCCAGGCAGGTGGCCAGCGATTTGATGCGGTTGGCGGGGGGGGTGCGAGATCCAATCAGCAGGGCGTGATAGCGGCGGGTATTGCAGCCGGCCAGGGTGCTGCTGGAAAAGCCGGCCCGACTGTTGGTCAGCAGCCATTCACGTTCAACCAAAAGCTCCAGCGGGGAGTTCTTGAGGTTGAACTGTATGGTCGTACCTTGTGCGTGTTTATTTGTTTTGGTCATAAATTCGAAACTCTATTGAGCAATTCAATTCGCGCATCACTGTGCTTCGGGACTATTCCGGGGGGCTTGCCCCGGCAGAGCCTGTTCACAGCGAGCCTTGAGATTATTCAGCACATTCATATAATTGATGTAGGAGTCATACGGCGAATCATAGGGGTTGAAATATTTATGCACATCGCCGTCGGCGAAATATTTGGTACACATGTAGTAAAAGTGATCGGATGTCTGCAGCTTTCTCCAGTCCGCCAGAAGCTGGTCATCCCGGGTCTGCTTGACCATCTTTTCAAGGCGATAGACTTCGTGCAAAGCATTGGACTGCATGGCATTGCCAAGCCATGCCGATAAATCCCGTTCGGTATCGGCCCAACTGATGATATGCGGTACATCGACGACGTCCATGGCCGGATAGGCATCCGCCACTTCACTGGGTGTTTTGAAATCATTGTCCGAATGGCTGAGCACTTCCCGGGGCAGATGGGCCATAAAATCGAATATGCCGGTATCCTGCCACTGGTGCTCGCCGAATGTTTCATAGTCCATAAAGAGGTTGACAACCTGGCCATTGCCATTGATACGGTTGACCCAGGAAGCGAATTTGTTGGCCATCAGGGGGTATTCGTTCCACTGTCGATTGCTGAAGCGAAACGCGATATCATCACTGAGTGAATAATTTTTCAGCAACAGCTTGAGATTCTTGCAGTTTGGGGGGCGATACACAAAATTGCTGTTGCGATGGCCCAGGATATGGTCGGCGCCTTCGGTGATTACGGCGTCAAATTTACCCATAGCCTCAATGGTCTCGGCAAGCTGATTGTTGTAAATCAGCTCGGTATTGCGAAAGACCCGCGGTGTCTGGCCGAAGAGTTTTTGAATCAACTGCATCTGCATGTTGACCTGTTCAATGAATTCCTGGCGGGCGTACAGAAAACTCAGACTGTGGTAATAGGTTTCAGCCAGAAACTCCACGCAGCCGGTCTGTGCCAGGGCGTCAAAAGTGCTCATGACCTCGGGACAAAACTGCTGGAATTGCTCCAGGACCACCCCGGTCAGGCTGAAAGCGACTTTGAAGCGTCCTTCATACCGGCGGATGACATCCAGCAAGAGCCGATTCGTAGGCAGATAGCACTTGTTGGCCACCTTACGACAGATAGACGCATTTCGAAAGTCATCGAAATAATTCGGTGTCTTGTCGAAAATCGTATAATGCCTGAGTCGAAAAGGCTGATGAACTTGAAAGTAGAAACAAACCGACGGCATAACAATCCTTATTGTCCGGCAGCGCGATTAACCGCCCTGCGTCATCTCCTGATATACTTTTATACATTTCCGGGCGGCATCGGACCATCGCAGCTTGCGAACCTCGAAATTGCCGTGTTCACGCAGAGTTAACTGCAGCGGGGGGTATTTGAGAACCGCCAGAATCTTATTGGCCATTTCGTTGATGTCCCAGAAATCGACCTTTAATACATGATGCAGCACTTCGGCGACACCGCTTTGCTTGCTGATGAGCACCGGAACATCATAATTCAGGGCTTCCAGCGGAGCGATGCCGAAAGGTTCCGACACGGAGGGCATGACATATAAATCCGCCATCTGGAAGACTTTCTGGACGTCTTTGCCGTGGAGAAAGCCTGTAAACAGCACTTTTCCGCCGATGCCCATTTGGGTTGCCATTTCGATCATGCGGTGCATCATATCGCCGGAACCTGCCATGACGAACTTGACATTATCCATGATCTCCAGGACCTTGCGGGCGGACATCAGGAAATATTCCGGGCCTTTCTGCATGGTAATGCGTCCGAGGAACAGGACAATCTTTTCATCGCTGCGGATGCCGATTTTATTATATTGCGAGGCGTCACCGTTACGCTCGACGCCATTGTAAACGACTTCAACCTTGTCCCCGGTAATACCGTAGCGGGCCAGAATGATGTTGCGGGTCATGTGGCTTACGGCGATAATCTTGCGGGCGGCATGCATTCCCCGGCGTTCAATATCGTAAATCATCGGATTGACATGCTCGCCGCTGCGGTCATATTCTGTAGAATGTACATGGACAACCAGGGGTTTGCCGGATATTGCGGCCACGGCAATGCCGGCCGGATAAGTCATCCAGTCATGAGCATGTATGACATCGAATTGTTCCTGCATGGCCAGTCGAACTGCGGAGGCGGCGTACCGATGTACTTCGGTGTACATGTCGCCGCTGTAATGGCCGGGCTGCCCCATGGTGCTGGGCTCCTGACTGAGCCAATGGCAGACCTCGTCCATGCCGCTGATCGCTTTAAACTGCTCCTGCGTTGCCTTTTGATGGATGAGCTGTTCTATCTGCTGCTGATACACCTGCGGTGTTGCATAAGGCTGCAGGGCAGAATTAATGGCATGAAACGTAACATGTTTCAACTCTTTCTGTACGAAACTTGTCGCAATTTGAGTTGATGTGACCGTTTGCGGCTTGACCTGCAAAGGCGTCAGCATGCGTACATGGTTGTTCGCGGTTTGCTGAAATGGTTTTGGAAGAACGAACACAACTTCCACGCCCAGATCGCTCATCGCCCTGGTCAATCCGTGACAAGCTGTTCCGAGGCCACCGCTGATAAACGGCGGAAACTCCCAGCCGAGCATGAACACTTTCATAGCTTAACCCCGATTCGCCTCAATGCCATATTTTTATGTGAAAATTCCATTTTTCAGCCAGAGCTCAAGACATAAAATGTCATTTTTATTTAATAGTGCTATTATAAGGTGGCTTTGATGAAGCGTCTATAAATTTTTTGTGAAAATATTAAATGATTGTATCGGAAGTTTCGGTATTTATTGTCGTATTAACAGATAATGTATATGTAATAATATGTTAAATTTACCTGCACCTGAAACGATATGCCTTTGATGAAGAAAAAGACCGTTCCTTTCGAAACGGCCTCTTTCTGTTGAGTCATGTCTGACGAGCCTGAAGTGGGCCGTCAAAAACCCCAATTACATATCCTGGGGCTTCAGGGTGCTGCGTTTGTTGGCCTGTGTGCGGGCCAGGGCGGCATCCAGCATCGCATAGATGCAATCATTCAGCGCCGGAAGTGCTTCCGAAGAAGTCATCATGCCTTTGCTTTTGACATAGGCTTTGACTTTGCTGGCGACGACCAGCATTTCTTTTTCTTTCTTGGCGCTCTTTGCTGCGGCTTTTTTCTTTGCCATTTGTGTTTACCTCCATGTTAAGTGGTTCCAATAATATCGCCTGATTCAGGCGTAAAACGCAATCCTTGTGCGTATTTTGTAAATCTCCAGGATGAAAATCAACAAAAAAATATGAAAAAAACACAAAATTTTGCATTCGGAGGCCTTATAACCGCAAAATATCATTTTTGCCGGGCTGTTTTTGGTGTTTCTATCGTAAATTTTGATTCCGAAGGGCTGTTTCACGTTAACCCGTCCCCTCAAATAACCGAAAAAACCTGCGTCTGATGCATTGTTTTGAGCCTCAGACATTAAGAAAGGCTGATTATGGGAAGACCCAAAAAACTGCTGGAGACTCCGCCTGACCTCAAGAATTTAGTCACGGTGGCGTTTGCCGAAGACATGGAACTGGCTGAACAATATAAGCGGCAATTGCTTGAAAACAGCATTCCGGCTGCGATTGAACCGCTTTCGGACCAGAAAAAGATGCCCATGGCGGAGGTTGCAGTCATGGTGCCGGAAGAATTTCTTGAACAGGCATATACGTTCCTGGCCCGCCAGGCTGCCTGTGATGATTTCTTCGATATGGTCTTTGGCTCGGATGGCCAGACCAGTGAGCAGTGGGATGATGAAGACTAATACGTTTTAGAAAATTGGAAACCTTTAACTACGGGTGCAGAATGACAGAACAGAAAGACACGACGACCGGCGGACAGGAAGAACGTCGCGGATTTATTGAACGCAGGAAAAATGTGGTGGATCGCCGCCTTGGGCTGGATCGGCGCAGAGGTCCCGGGCATCGCCGGACAGAGGAGCGGCGCAGTGCTGAAGAAGGCGAAATGAGCGAAGAACAGTTTGAATTTCTGATGGCCATTGACCAGTATAAGCGGGCCAATCAGAGACCCTTCCCCGCCTGGACGGAGGTGCTGGAAGTGCTCAAGGCGCTGGGGTATCGCAAGGTTGCGGAGCCGCAATCGCTGGAATCATTTCGCAAGCAGGATAAGGAACAGCCTGTCCACGTTTAAGGCTGAAAATTCCACAAAACAAACGGCCGCCCAGCATTGCTGAAGCGGCCGTTTTTATTGGTCTGGATGGTATTAACCGTTTATACCTTTGTGAGTGCTTTCTGAACCGAAGCAATAAATTCTGCGACCTGATGTTTCATCGTCTCCGAATTGCCGAGGTTGTCTTCGATTATTTTCACCACGCGGGAGCCGATAATCACTCCGTCGGCCCCGGCAGAAGCCACTTCGGCGGCATGTTCGGCGGAACTGATGCCGAAACCGACGCAAACCGGTTTATCGGTCAGGGCCTTCAGTTTGGCAACAAGGGGCTTAACGGCTCCGGACAACGCATCCCGCTGCCCAGTTGTTCCCAGCAGGGAGACGGTATAGATAAATCCCGTGGTTTTATCTGCAATCTGTTTAAGCCGCGGGTCGGGTGTGTTGGGTGTGACCATGAACACGGTTTCGAGTCCCGCAGACAGAGCGGCAGGGGCGATCTCATCGGCATCATCAATACTGATGTCCGCAACAAGGACGCTGGTCCCGCCGGTTCGTTTGAAGTCCTTGAAAAACTGCTCCACGCCATAATGGTAGATCAGATTGTAATAGACCAGCAATCCTATAGGTATGGCTTTATAGGCCGTGATTTGAGCGATCAAATCAAGAGCTTTTTTGGGTGTCATTCCCGCCTGCAAAGCTCGAATATCGGCTTTCTGGATGGTAGGGCCGTCGGCAATGGGGTCGGAAAAGGGAATTCCCAGCTCAAGAATATCCGCTCCTGCGTCAATCGCTGTTTTAATCAACTCCAGGCTGGTTTTCTCATCCGGGTCGCCAAGTACAAAGAACGGAATCAGTGCCGCCCGGTTTAGTTGATCGAATATGGTTTTGTAAGAAGTCATAATCCTGCCTTATTTATTCAAGGGTCGATGTTGTTCCACGATGCCGATGTCTTTATCGCCGCGGCCTGACAAATTTACGACAACCACCGTCTCGCGGGGATATTTGCCCTTTTGTTCACTGACCCAGGCCAGGGCATGGGCACTTTCCAGCGCCGGCAGAATGCCCTCCAGCCGTGTCAACTGAAAAAAGGCGTCCAGAACCTGCTCATCGGAGACATTGACATACCGTGCACGGCCGATATCCTTAAGATAGGAATGTTCCGGGCCGACGCCGGGGTAATCCAGGCCGGCGGAGATGCATTCGGTCTCGTGAATCTGGCCGTTTTCATCCTGAAGGAGGTAAGTTCTGGCCCCGTGAAGGACTCCCACAGTGCCCACGCACAGGGTGGCACAATGATGGCCGGTCGGAATTCCTTTGCCGCCGCCTTCAACGCCGACCAGTTGAACGGTTTTGTCAGGAATGAATCCGTTAAAGATGCCGATGGCGTTAGAGCCGCCGCCGACACAGGCAACGACCATATCAGGCAATTTGCCAAGTTGATCAAGGCATTGCTGACGGGCTTCGGCGCCGATGGGGGACTGAAAATGTTTGACAATCGTCGGGTATGGATGGGGGCCGCCTGCCGTACCGAACAGATAAAAGGTATCCTCGACATGGGAGGTCCAGTACCGCAGGGCGTCGTTAATCGCGTCTTTGAGGGTGCAGGTTCCGCCCCTTACCGGGATAACCTCTGCTCCCAGCAGCTTCATTTTATGGACATTGAGGCTTTGCCGCTGGACATCGATGGATCCCATAAAGATTTTGGTGTCCATGCCGAACAATGCGCCTACGGTTGCGGTGGCCAGTCCGTGCTGTCCGGCGCCGGTCTCGGCGATCAGCTTCTTTTTGCCCATGTACTGAGCCAAAAGGCCCTGTCCCAGAGTATTGTTAATCTTGTGGGCTCCGCCGTGCAGCAGGTCTTCGCGTTTAATGTACACCTGAAATCCCACATACTCGCTGAAGCGTCTGGCATAATACAGCGGGGAGGGTCTGCCGGCATAATTTGTATAGAGATTATTCAGGTCGGCCACGAATCGAGGGTCGTTCCGGAATCGATCAAACGCCTGTTCGATTTCCTCGAGGGCCGGAATCAGAACTTCCGGCACATAAAAGCCTCCGAATTGGCCAAATCGTCCGTTGTGTTTCATGCTCGTACCTTCCAGCCTGTGGCCTGATGAATGTTGTCAAATAATAGTTTCATTTTGGCATGGTCTTTTTTGCCGGGCGCCGATTCAACGCCGCTGCACACGTCGATGCAATAAATGCCTATCTGAATGGCCTGTACGGCATTATCGGGATTGATTCCCCCGGCCAGAAATAATCTGCGATGCAAGTTGCCAATCAGTGACCAGTCGAAGGGCTTGCCTGTCCCGCCATAGAGATTCTTGTCATAGGAATCCAGCATAATCGCATCGACGGGGTATTGATAGGCTCTCTGGATATCCTCCGCGGTCCTGACCCGAATGGCCTTAATCAGGCGGGCATTGGTCCAGGTCAATGACCGGCAAAACTCGGGGGTTTCGTCGCCGTGAAGCTGTATCCAGTTTAAAAAACCGCCCTCGACGATTCGCTTTAATTCGGCGGGTGTCGGATTCACAAACACTCCGACGGTGTCAATGGAGGTTGGTATTTTTTTAAGGATATTGAAGGCCTGTTCATAGGGGACATAGCGAGGGCTTTTTTCATAGAAATTAAAACCCAGCATATCCGCACCCATTTCCACCGCTGCAAGAGCATCCTCGGTGTTGGTGATACCGCAGATTTTGACTTTAATCGATAACATGATGCCGCTGTCTCCTGAAATTTCAACTGTTGCTGATAGCAATTAATTGTTCCAGACATTTCGCTGCCGATCCGCTGTGGATGGATTTGTCGGCCAGCTCAATGCCTTCGGCAAAATCCTTTGCCAGACCTGCCACCATTATAGCCGCCGCGGCATTTAATACCACAATATCTTTTCGGGGACCGTTCTGGCAGCCGGTGATAATGTCCTTTACAATGCGGGCATTGGTTTCAGCTTCGCCGCCAATCAAATCATTAAAGTCGGCCCGCGGGATGCCCAGATAAACCGGATCAAGGCGTTCATTGCGGAACTGTCCGTTTTCCAAATGAATCATATTGCTGGGGCTCATCGTACTGATTTCATCCAGCCCGCAGCTATGTACCACGATGGCTCGCTTGACCCCCAGAACCTTCAGGGTTTCGGCGATGCGGGGCATCAGGGATTCATCCGACACCCCCATAACCTGAGCGGTTGCCCTGGCGGGATTGGCCAGCGGGCCAAGGATATTAAAGGCCGTCCGAAAATCGAGGGATTGTCGCACCGGCTGAACATGCTTCATGGCCGGGTGGAAGTGGGGGGCAAACATGAAACCGATATGGGCCTGACGAATACACTGGGCCACTTTTTCCGGCCCGGGGGCGATATTGACGCCTAAAGCGGTCAATACGTCGGCCGAGCCGCAGGTGCTGGTGATGGCGCGATTGCCGTGTTTGGCGACATAGACCCCCGCTCCGGCTGCCACCAGGGCGGCGGCCGTGGAGATATTGAAGGTTTTCATGGCTGCTCCGCCCGTACCACAGGTATCCACCATATTATCCAGCCCGGTTTCGACCTTGATGGCATGATTTCGCAGGGAAGAGGCCAGCCCGGCCAGTTCACTGACGGCGGCTTTTTTGACCCGCATGGCCGCCAGAAACGCCGCAATCTGCAACTGAGGAACCTCGCCGGTGAAAATCATATCCAGCAGGGTCTGAGCCTGTTCAAAACTCAGGTCTTTTCCTTCCAGAATAATTTCGAGATACGCGGTAATTTTTTTCATCTTTGAGGCTCCAATAAGTGATTAGATTTGTTTGAAATTCGAGGCGATCGCCAGCATATTTTCGATAATCCGTCCGCCCGTGGGTGTCAGAATGCTTTCCGGATGGAACTGCACACCGTAAATCGGCAGTGTTTTATGATTGGCTCCCATGACAATCCCCTCAAATTCCGCGGTCGTTTCCATACAGTCCGGCATTTTGGCTGCCGCAAGGCTGTGGTAACGTCCGACCTGCAGGGGATTTTCGAGGCCTTCAAAAAGTCCTCGTCCATTGTGGGTGATCCGCGAAGGTTTGCCGTGCATGACTTCGCGGGCATGACTGATGACGCCGCCGAAATACTGGACAATCGCCTGATGACCGAGGCAGACGCCTAAAATGGGTAATTGCCCCTTGAAAGCATCAATCGCCGCCAGGGTTACGCCGGCCGTATCGGGATTGCCCGGCCCGGGCGACAGGACCAGCAATTGAGCTTCAAACTCTTTCGCGGCTTTCTTGAGTTCCTCCAGCGGGGTATCGGCCCGATAGACCTTGGTCGGACAATTCCGCTTGGCGAATTCATCCACCAGATTATAGGTAAATGAATCAAAGTTATCGATAAACAGGACTCGAACTGTTGGTTTTTCCATGGGGATTTCCTTATTGTCTCTGCGGTTTTCCGATGTCTTCAACGGCGCTGCGAATGGCCTTCAGACACGAGCCGGCCTTGTGTACGGTTTCTTCATATTCGGTTTTGGGGATGCTGTCATGTACAATTCCCGCACCGGCCCGGATATAGGCCTTGTGGTCGCGTATCTGCATGCTGCGAATGGTGATGCAACTGTCAAACTGGCCATCCACGGTCAGATACATCACGGCGCCGCCGTAATAGCCCCGTTTGGTGTTTTCCAGGGTGCGAATAATTTTCATGGCCTCGATTTTCGGCGCCCCGGTCAGGGTTCCCATATTCATGGTGGCCAGGTAGGCGCTCAGGGCATCGAGGTCTTTGCGGAGAATGCCGCGTACGTTGCTGACTAAGTGCATCACGGATTCATATTTTTCCACCGTCAGCATCTCATTGACGGCCCGGCTGCCGGGATTGGAAACGCGGGCGATGTCGTTACGAGCCAGGTCAACCAGCATCATGTGTTCGGCCAGTTCCTTGCGATCCAGCTTCAGCTCGGCTTCATACCGCATATCCATATCCGAATCGATTTTATTGTTCACCCGACCTCGCGGCTTGGTCCCGGCAATGGGACGGATTTCCACGACCCGATCAGTCGAGCCGCCAACCCGCAGATTTAATTCCGGGCTGGCTCCCATCAATACGGTATTGTCGGTATTCAGATAGAACATATAAGGGGAAGGGTTGAGTTTTCGCAGCTTGCGATAGACATCCAGTGCCTCGGCAGGGCAGGGTTCAATATGCGTCCGGCTCAGAACGACCTGAAAGATGTCGCCGTCCAGAATGTGCTGTTTGGCTTTGAGCACCATGTTTTCGTAGTCCTGCTGCGAGGTGTCGGAACTGGGGCCGGGCAGGGGGGCGGTACAGGGACGGGGCTGCGGCATTTCTTCGTGTATTTTATTGGTATAAAAGTCGAAGGTGTCCATGGCTTCCTGATAAATCTGATCCCGGTCGCCGTTGGTGACTACTGCGTTGACCACCACAAAGCCCTGTCCTTTTTTATGGTCCATCAGGAAAATATTGTCGGCAAAATACAGCTCGTAATCCGGATTTTCGAGGATATCGCTGCTGCTTGCCGGCAGTTTTTCAAATTGATCGATAAAATCGTAACTCAAAGCGCCCAGAAGGCCGCACGTAATACGGAAAGGTTTGCTGGCCAGCTCGAAAGCAAACGCCACGGCACGAATGACATCCATCTGGTTGGTGCTTTTCAGTCGGCTTTGTTCGTCCAGGGTTTGCTGTGACTGCCTGAACGATCCCACGATTCGATCCTGCTCAAACGAAATCAGGTCGCAAAAAGAAAATCGCCTTGGATTTGAAGCGAGATATCTCAGGATTCGCCTGCCGGCAGGCGTTAACGCTTCGATCCGAAAGTGTGTGCCTTTGCCGGTTAAGTAAAGGGCGGGCTGTGCTGTCGCAAAGGTTAATTCGCCCGCCCCGCTTCCGGACAAGTAATCTCTTGATTCAAAAAGGCAGCTATGTTTACGCCGGCCATAATCGGTCAGCCGGGCAAAGTATTCTACCGGACATCGGATGTCGATTTCCCGCACGATGGGAATGATTTGTCCCGGCCGGGCCTGATGAATGCGTTTTTGTAATTCGTTCATTTTTAATACCTTATGATTATTCTTGACGGCGTATCAATAAAAAAAGACCTGAATGCTATTTTCGAGCCTTCAGGTCGTTATTTCGTGTTATAGACAATCAAAACATCGGGTCCTGTCGGCCTATCCAACAGGGCGCCACCAGCCAAAAGATACTATGATATTTATATTGTTTCTATCCATAGAAACAACTATACACAAAATTCCTTTTCAGGTCAATCCCAAAAATAATTTATTTTCAAAAAATCTCTGTCTGACGTATAAAACAGCCAGTAAACAAACCGGGTAGAAAGACGTATGATTAACAGAGGTGCAGCGATGAAGATTGCATTATACAGCAATAAACCCTATACACAGCGTTATTTTGAGATGGCCAATAAAGCTTTCGGCCATGACATAATCTATTTGGAACAGCGGCTGGGGCCTGATACGGTTGAACTTGCCCAGGGTTGCCAGGCCGTCTGCGTGTTCGTGAATGATGTTCTGGATGCTGTGGTATTGACTCGGCTGGCAGAGCTGGGAGTCCGGCTGATCGCTCTGCGATGTGCCGGATTCAACAACGTGGAACTGGATACGGCCGAGAAGCTGGGGCTTTCGGTGGTCCGTGTTCCGGCCTATTCGCCGTATGCTGTGGCTGAGCATACCATTGCCCTGATGCTGGCGCTGAATCGTCGTACGCATAAGGCCCATGCCCGGGTTCGCGAGGGTAATTTTTCTCTGGAAGGCCTGCTTGGATTTGATATGTACCAGACCCCGGTGGGTATTGTCGGGACGGGTAAAATTGGTGCTCTTGTGGCCCGGATACTGCATGGCTTCGGGTGTGAATTATATGCCTATGATGTTCATCCGAATCCGGACTGCCTGAAGCTGGGAGTTAAGTATGTTACACTTGATGAATTGTACAGTACCTGCCGGATTATTACCCTGCACTGCCCGCTGACCCCGCAGACATATCACCTGATTAATACTGAATCCATTGCTAAAATGCAGGATTGCGTGATGCTCATTAATACCAGCAGGGGAGCGCTGATCGATACCAAAGCCGTCATCGAGGGACTCAAAACCGAACGGATTGGCTATCTTGGCCTGGATGTCTATGAGGAAGAAGGCGATTTATTCTTTGAGGATTTGTCCAACCAGATTATTCAGGACGATGTCTTTGCTCGGTTATTGATGTTCCCCAATGTCATCATTACCGGGCATCAGGCATTTTTTACCCATAATGCCCTGACTGCGATTGCCGAAACAACCCTGTCTAATATCAGCGAATTTGAACAGGGCCGCTGTCAGAATGCCGTTCTTTGCCAGAAAATGGTATCCCACAAAAAGTGCGGATGCGGGCCAGCTTAAATCAAAAGGGCAACACTCTGATCAAGGGACACTTTTTTCTTGTACTACTCATGAATACTGTCTAATATGAACCACAGTGATTGCAGTAGAACGATTATAGGGAGCATAGAAAGGAGTTTCTATGGCCACGGCATTAACAGCAGCAGAACAGAAACGACTGGATGCATACTGGCGTGCGGCAAATTACTTATCTGTGGGTCAAATCTATCTTTATGACAATCCCTTGCTGAAAAAGCCGCTGTCGATCAAACATATCAAACCTCGTCTGCTCGGGCATTGGGGTACGACGCCGGGATTGAATTTTATCTACGTTCACCTGAATCGGATTATAGACAAAAACGACCTGAATATGATTTATATTGCAGGCCCCGGTCACGGTGGTCCGGCCATGGTGGCTAATACCTACTTGGAGGGAACCTACACTGAATTCTACCCTGCCGTGACGCAGGATGAACAGGGGATGAAAAAGCTCTTTAAGCAGTTTTCGTTCCCCGGCGGCATCCCCAGCCACGTCGCTCCGGAAACACCCGGCTCCATTCACGAAGGAGGTGAGCTTGGATATGCCATTTCTCATGCATACGGGGCTGTATTTGACAATCCGGATTTGATTGCTGCCTGTGTGGTGGGGGATGGGGAAGCCGAAACCGGGCCGCTGGCTGCCTCCTGGCATTCCAATAAATTCCTCAACCCCGCCCGTGACGGGGCTGTCCTGCCGATTCTGCATTTGAATGGCTACAAGATTAATAATCCCACGCTGCTGGCTCGGATCAGCAAACAGGAATTGCAGGAACTGTTCAGGGGGTATGGTTATAAGCCCTATTTTGTCGAGGGTTCCGATCCGAAAAAACTCCATCCGCTGATGGCGGAAACACTTGACAAGATAATCGCTGAAATCCGCCGAATTCAGGCCGAAGCCCGCGGCAAGAAAGCGATAAAACGCCCTCTGTGGCCGATGATTGTCTTTCGTACCCCCAAAGGCTGGACAGGGCCGCGCATCGTGGATGGAAAGCCTGTCGAGGATACCTGGCGGTCGCATCAGGTGCCGTTTTCAGAACTGGCGGAGAAAAAATCTCACATTCGCCTGTTAGAAAAATGGATGAAAAGCTATAAACCGAGAGAACTATTTGATGCCGAAGGTCGGTTAAAGCCTGAACTGGCGGCATTGGCTCCTAAAGGGTCAAAGCGGATGGGGGCCAATCCTCACGCCAACGGCGGAGTCCTGCTCAAAGACCTCAAGATGCCGGATTTCAAGGCTTATGCAGTCAAAGTTACCAAGCCCGGCAAAGTCACCGCTGAAGCCACGCGGGTCATGGGTACTTTTGTTCGGGATATCATGAAAAATAATCCCAGCAATTTTCGGTTGTTTGGGCCGGATGAGACTGCCTCCAACCGTCTCGGGGCGGCTTTTGAAGTCACGGATAAAACTTGGGTAGCCGACCAGATTGCGACCGATGAACATTTAGGCCCCGATGGACGGGTGATGGAAATTCTCAGCGAACACACCTGCCAGGGCTGGCTGGAAGGGTATCTTCTGACTGGAAGACACGGTCTGTTTTCCTGTTATGAAGCCTTTATCCACTTGGTGGATTCAATGTTCAACCAGCACGCCAAGTGGCTCAAGGTTACGCGCAGCCATATTCCGTGGCGGCGTTCCATTGCCTCGCTGAATTACCTGCTGACCTCGCATGTCTGGCGGCAGGATCACAACGGTTTCAGTCATCAGGATCCCGGATTCATTGACCACGTGGTTAATAAAAAGGCCGATATTGTCCGTGTTTACCTGCCGCCCGATGCCAATACGCTGCTGTCGGTCACAGACCATTGCCTTCGCAGCCGTAATTATGTCAATGTCATTGTCGCGGGCAAGCAGCCGGCTTTGCAGTATCTGGATATGGATGCGGCCATCAAGCACTGTACCGCAGGCATCGGCATCTGGGAATGGGCCAGTAATGACCGAGGCGGCGAGCCGGATGTGGTATTGGCCTGTGCCGGCGATATTCCGACCCTCGAAACCCTGGCGGCTGCGGCAATTTTACGAAAACATCTCCCCCAATTGCGTGTTCGAGTCATCAATGTCGTTGACCTGATGACACTCCAGCAGAAAGAGGAGCATCCGCATGGTCTTTCCGATAAACAATTTGACGCCCTGTTTACGATTAATAAACCGATCATTTTTGCCTATCATGGTTATCCATGGCTGATTCATCGTCTGGCCTATCGTCGTACAAACCATGGCAACCTGCACGTTCGGGGTTATAAAGAAGAGGGGACCACCACAACCCCGTTTGATATGGTTGTCTTGAATGATCTCGACCGGTATCATCTGGTGATGGATGTGATTGACCGTGTCCCCGGCCTGGCAGTCAAAGCCGCCTATTTACGTCAGCACATGCGGGATAAACGCATCGAGCATAAGCATTATATCTATGAACATGGCGAAGATATGCCCGAAATACGCAACTGGACATGGCCTTTTTGATCCAGGCGGCAATGCTTTATATGGTATGAATGACGACCAGTTTGCCCTTGGCGCGGAGTTTATCGGCCAGGATAGGGACAATCTTCTCCCGGGTTAAAATACCTTTCTGGCAAAAAGTGATGCCGCCGGAGCCGGGATTCTTTCGGCTGCCCATCAGAAACTCAATACGGTCTGCATCCATTAACAGGTCATAAAGCTCGGTGACGGAGTTGGTCTCTTCGAATTTCGGCTCTGCGATATCCAATATATTGCAGAGCTGGTTCAGAGTCACCGCGCCTTCGGTTGCCAGGTCAATATCTTCCATATAATATCGCGGCGGGGCGACCAGGCTGGAAGGCATTTCTTCCATTTCCAGATTTTTCTTGCCCTCGCGCGCAACAATCGCGGCGGTAGTGGCACCGCAAACCACCTTGGCACCTGCCGATTGCAGAAAACGTCGAACCACGGCTGCGTCTCTGGCCGGCTCTGAAGCGGGGCCGGTCATAATCGTAACCGCCCGCCCCGGCCGGCATCGGGCAAAAATGACCGTGGCATCGTCGTGCGACTGGCCGCCGGATAAATCGCTGGCCTTGTCAAGAATCCGTTCGCAGAAGTTCGCCGGTTGGATATGTTCGGCAATCAGGCGACTCAGATAATCGGCGACCCGTTCACTGCCCCAGCCGCCGACGTATTCTCTGCCAAGTCCCGCCTGGCTGATGCCGTCACTGAAGAGCACTATGCCTTCCCCGGCAATCAGGTAACAGCTATATTCATGTGCTATTGCCCCTTCCATGAGAAAGGGCTTTTGCGGCAGGACGGCGGCAATTCCCTGGCCCACCAGAACAGGCGAGGGAGCCTCGTACGCCAGGATGGTGGTCTGGCCGTCATTCAGAATACGGGCCGCACTGACCGCACAATACGGCATCTGCGGGTCCTTCCATTGCTCCAGGGTCTTGATGACAATCTGAAACGCCTGGCGAAAAGAAAAACCGTTGTCAAGCAATCCCTTGAAAGTGGATGTGCAGAGTGTGGCCGCGATATTGGCCGATGATCCTGAGCCGACCCCATCGCACAGCAGGATCGTGGTCGCTTCTTCAGTGCGCCATTGCAGGATCACATCGCCGCAAACGTCATCGAAACGCTTGGGCGTCTGCCGGGACAAAATATCAATATGCAGGTATCCGGATTTCATTGTTCGGGTGCCAGCGGTTTGCGCGGAGGATTCTTTTCCTGAGCCATCTGCATCAGATTATCCACCAGCCGCTGCCCCTGTGCTGAACTTTCGCCAAGGAACTGAGCAATACGACGGGCCATGTCAATCTGATGACTCAGCAGGTTCTGGGCCTGCTGGAGTGTCTGGCTGCGCAGCTCATCGAGCTGTTTGCGTTCGGCCAGGCTCTGGGTCATGTCCACAAAAATTCCGACGTATTGTTTTTCCTGCGGCAGGGCGTACACAATCTGGTGACAGACCATGCCGTATTTTTTGTGTTCAATCAGGGCCTGCAGCCGTTCTTTCTGACCGCTGGCGACTTTTTCAAAGGTATCCGGGTCAATCAGCGTCGAGATATGCTTGCCGCACAAGGCCGTCGAACACATGAACATTCGCCGGAACGACGGATTCATACTCAGGATGTTGAGGTGCTCATCCAGAATCACAATCCCGTTGGGGCTGGTGTCGATAATCTTGTCGGTCTTCTGCTCGGCCAGTCTTCGCATAAAGGGAATGCACATCTCCGGCTCGGCCATCTGGCGAAAGACGGCAATGGCCTGCTGACGGCAGGTCGAATACCCGCACGCTCCGCAATTCAACTGATCGGTCGGGTCCTTTTTCCCGCTCATTTCCAGAATCATCCGGATGACTTCTTCGTTAATCGGTTCTTCAACCGCAGGATTGAGCAGGTACGGTTTTTCGGTAATGCCCGCAGGAATCGCTTCGATTGCTTCAACCACAGGCAAGTTGGCCGCATAGTCCAGCACGGCTTTTCGCCGCTGGAATACAGGCAGTGTTTGTTCCGGCACGGCCGGACCGTTAATACAGCCCTGTCGGCAAAACAGCGGTTCTACCAGAACATGCTGGCCCTTCCCATCCCCGCAGGAGGCAATCCATTCCCGGATTTCCTCGACGCCGCTCATGGCAAGGGTGTTCTCGGCCAGCATGTCGGTATTTTCCGACGCTGTTTTCAAGGCCCCCCCGGCCAGGGCAAACAGCCTTGCCCATCCGGCGGGCTGCTGATCAAATGGGCTTTCCTCGAGATTGGCCAGCTTAAGATGGTCCATCTCAAACCATTCTTCCAATTCCTGAAACGTCAGTACCGCATCAATCGGCTTGTCCGGATAGCGGTCGGCCTCGGCCTTTTTGGCGACGCAGGGACCGATGAAAACTACCTTGGTTCCCGGCCCCAGTTTGATTTTGAGCATGCGGGCATGGGCAATCATCGGCGAAACCACCTGAGCCAGGCTGGCAGCCAGTTGCGGCTGAAGACGTTCAATAAATCCCACCACGGCCGGGCAGGCCGTACTGATACATGCTCCCTGCCGACACTGGTCAAAATACTCGCGAGTCGCCTGGGCGACGGGATACGCCCCGACGGAGGTTTCGGCGACAAAGGCAAATCCGAGTTTCCGCAGGGCGCTGGGAAGCCGTGTCTGCTGCCAGGACTGGAAAAATGCCGCAAACGATGGGGCGATTGTAACGGCCACAGGCCCGCCCGCATGCAGCAAATCCCGAACCGCCTCAACATCATTGCGATAGACCTTGGCCTTTTGAGGACATTCACGAATACAGGTTCCGCAGCAGATACATTTCTGCGGGTCCACATACGCCTGCCCGTCGCGAATCCCGATGGCGTGAACCGGACAGATGCGAATGCACCGGTAGCAGTCCCGACATCGGGCTTTATTGGTAAAAACGACTTGATTAGGCGTCTGCATCGTTCTAATTCCTCAATACAAAATGAAATCACGCATGGACTTTTAACTGACTGTCAATCTCCCGGGATGCTGTCTTCAGGTCGCATTTTTCAATAATCGTATCACCGACTTTGACCGTCGGTCCTTTGGTGCATGCTTCAAAGCAGAATGTCGCCTTGATATGCAGCTTATCATCGATGCCTTTGGTACGGGCAGTATCCAGCAATTGGGTCAGCAGGGTCTGTGAACCACGGAGATAGCAGCCGGTTCCAACGCACACGGATACATTCAGCTTGCCGTCACCACTGCCTTCCGACAGGTTGATGGCGCTGCCGCACAGCCGTTTTCGGCTGTTGTATTCAGTATGCAGCATTTCGTGTGCCTTATGGCTGCCGGGCTTTTCCAGGGTTGTCTGGTAGCACTGCTGGATATAGGGATTATCCTGTGACTTGTGAAGCTGCAGGGTCTTGTCGGCTTCATAAAGGCCTTTGGCTCGCTGCTGGATAACCTCGCCGCCTTCGCAGACCGGCTGTCCGGCCCCGGCAACGCAGCCGCCAGGACAGGCCATCACTTCAATCAAATCGTAATCGCAATTGCCGGCCTTGACCTGGTCGGCAATCTTGCGGGCATTGGACAGGCTGTGTACAATCGCCAGCTTCAGATAAATATCGCCAATTCGCAGGGTCTTGCTGAGGATGCCGGTATTGCCGCGGACATCGGTAAAATCAGGATTTTCCAACCGTGTTCCGGTCAGCTTCTCATGGGCATAACGCAAAACCGCTTCGCTGACGCCGCCAGTGGTGCCGAAAATCACGCCGGCGCCGGTCTTAAAGCCCATTGGCATATCGAGAGATTCCGGAGTCAGCTTATGGAACTGGATACCGGCCTGTTTAATCATCTTGCCCAATTCCTGGGTGGTCAGGACCGCATCTACATCGGCTCCGGCCGGACCACGGAATTCAGGACGTTTGGCCTCGAATTTCTTGGCCGTACAGGGCATAATCGATACAACATAGAGTTGTTCCGGCTTTACCTTCAGTTGATCCGGCAGGGTGGTCTTGGCCAATGAACCGAACATCTGCTGCGGACTGCGGCAGCTTGACAGATTCGGCAGCAGTTCAGGATAATACTGCTCGGCATATTTGACCCAGCCCGGACAGCAGGAGGTAAACAGCGGCAGTTTCTTGCCGAGGGTCTTGCGTTCGATAAATTCTGTTGCTTCTTCCAGCACCGTCAGGTCCGCGGCAAAGCTGGTGTCGAAAACCTTGTCAAATCCGATTTTCTTCAGGGCCGCAACGATTCGTCCGGTCGTGGCCACGCCGGGTTCCAGCCCAAACATCTCGCCGAGGGCAACACGTACCGCCGGGGCAATCTGAGCAACGACAGTCACATTCGGGTCATTCACCGCTTTCCAGACCTCTTCAATTTCGCTCTTAGGAACAATCGCGCCGGTGGGGCAGACGCTGGCACAAAGTCCGCAGTTGACGCAATCCACTTCGCCCAAATCTTTATTGAACGCCGGAGCGACCACAGTGCCGGCACCACGGCCGGCAAAGTCAATCGCACCGATGCCCTGAATCTCGCTGCACGCCCGGACACAGTCGCCGCAGAGGATGCATTTATTCGGGTCACGTACCAGCGAGGGGCTGGAGGTATCGGTCTGCATCTCTTTGGGAATTGACGGGAATCGCACATCCGTCACGCCCATCTGGCGGGCCAGTTCCTGCAGCTTGCAGGCGTCGGACTTATCGCAGGTCGTACAGCTCTGGTGGTGGTTGGCCAGCAGCAGTTCCAGAAACACCCGCCGCATCTTGCGAAGCTGGTCGGTGTGTGTGCGAACCACCATCCCGGGAGTCGGAACTGTGCTGCACGATGTCACTACGCCCATGCCGTCAATTTCCACGATGCACAGACGGCAGGCGCCATAGACGCTTAATTTTGAATGATAGCAGAACGTCGGCAGCTCAATCCCTGTCGAGCGTATCAGCTCAAGCAGATTCTTTTGGCCGTTAATGACAACCGGCTGACCATTCAGTAGGATATGTTCGTTCGTTCCATTGGTATTCATGATTAAACTCCAGCAACCGCGTTAAACTTGCAGGCCTGGGCACAGGCGCCGCAGCGTATGCATTTATCCGCGTCAATTTTATGAGGTTGTTTCCGTTCGCCTGTGATTGCCCCGACAGGACACTTCCTGGCGCATAAGCCGCAGCCTTTGCACAATTCGGCTACAATTTCCGGAATCGCCAGGGCCTTGCACGCACCGGCAGGGCAGCGTTTCTGGAAAATATGAGCTTCGTATTCGTGCCGGAAATAATTCAGCGTGCTCAGCACCGGGTTGGGGGCTGTCTTGCCCAGCCCGCACAGCGAGCCTTTCTGGACGGCTTCGGCCAGCGTCTGGAGCGTATCCAGCGTTTTCGCAGTGGCCTTGCCTTCCATAATCTGTTCCAGCAGAAGCAGCATCTGCTTGGTGCCTTCCCGGCAGGGGATGCATTTGCCGCACGACTCATTCTGTGTAAACCGCATGAAGAAATGGGCAATCTGCACCATGCAGGTCTTGTTGTTCATCACAACCAGACCGCCGGAGCCCACCATGGCACCAATCTTTTTAACCGTGTCAAAATCCAGCGGATAATCCAGATGCTCTTTAGTCAGACACCCGCCGGATGGTCCGCCAATCTGGACGGCCTTGAAGGCATCCGGATCGATTTCGCCGGTCGCATCGGTCACGCCGCCGCCGATATCAAATACGATTTTCCGCAGCGTCGAACCAAACGGAACTTCAATCAGCCCCGTATTGGCCACATGGCCGGTCAGGGCAAAGGTCTTGGTCCCCGGTGAGCCTTGCGTGCCGCTTTCACGATACCAGCCTGGCCCGTTGGTGATGATCAACGGGACGCAGGCCAGTGTTTCTACGTTATTAATGACCGTGGGCTTGCCCCATAATCCCGATTGTGCAGGGAACGGGGGTTTGGGCCGCGGCATCCCGCGCTGGCCTTCAATCGAAGCCATCAGAGCGGTCTCTTCGCCGCAAACAAACGCGCCGGCGCCTTCCATGACCTCACAGTCAAAAGCCATGCCGCTGCCGAAGACATCCGCTCCCAGAATGCCCAGGGCGCGTGCATCTTCCACGGCCTTGCGTACCCGTTCCACCGCCAGCGGGTATTCCGCCCGGACATAAACATAAGCAAAGTCCGCTTCAATCGCCCGACCGGCAATCATAATGCCTTCGAGCACACGGTGCGGATTGCCTTCCATCAGACTGCGATCCATAAAAGCACCTGGATCGCCTTCGTCGCCGTTGCAAACGACATATTTTTTGTCGGATTTCTGCTGCAGGGTCAGTGCCCACTTTTTCCCCGTGGGGAAACCGCCGCCGCCCCGTCCTCGCAAACCCGATGCTGTAATTTCTTCACATACCTGCTGGGCCGTCATTTTGGTATAAGCCCGGCGAACCGCCTGGTAACCGCCGCGTGCGATATATTCCCGGATATCTTCCGGATCAATGTAGCCGCAATCACCCAGCTCGATGCGTTTTTGCTGGGCATAGAAAGGAATCTCTTTCTGCGTATGACAGATTTGACCGTGTGCCGGATCCACATACAGCAGGCGTTCGACCTTGCTCTTGTCAATCAGCGTGGTCTTGATGATTTCCGCCGCATCCTCAACCTTGACTTTGACATACAGGATACCTTCAGGCTCAACCGTGACCAGCGGGCCCATCTGGCAGAAGCCCTGACAGCCGCTTTTGCTCAGGTGAATCTGACTTTCATTGCACTCTTCAAGTGCCACGACCGCAGTCAGCCCGTTGGCTTCGACTTCTTTTTTCAGGGCTTCAAAAACCTTCAATGACCCATTCGCGACACAGCCGGTACCCGCACAAATGATGATACGATGCTGGATGGGCTTTACCGCCTTGTCATAACCCTGTTTAATCTGTTCCAGACTTTGCATATCAGTAAGCATTAGTTCCGTTCCTTTTTGATGATTTCATCGACAATGGCCGTCGCCGCTTCGGGCGTGACCTGGCCATGCACTTCTTCATTGACCGTCATCACCGGGGCCAGTCCGCAGGCACCCAGGCATGACACCGGCTGAACCGTAAACAGCATATCCGGTGTGGTATTATTCTCCGGCGTCACATTCAGCTTCTTGAACAGGGCGTCTTTAATTTTGCCCGAGCCTTTGACATGGCAGGCCGTGCCCTCGCAGATATGAATGACATATTTGCCTTTGGGTTTAAGGGCGAAATTGGCATAAAAGCTGGCGACCCCGTACACCTTGGCAGGGGAGACCCCCAGCGAGGTCGCAATAAATGCCATCACTTCTTCAGGTAAATACCGGTATTCTTTCTGAACTTCCTGCAGAATTGGAATCAGCCGCGATGGATTATGCTGATGTTTGTCGAGAATTCGGCATACTTTTTCAAACCGCCGAACCTGCTCCTGCTGAGCATTACAACACGATGAACACATGATTGTCCCTTTCTATCTATAGACGCTGACCGTTGTCAGCTATCATTGGTATTAAGATTCAGAACGTTACAGAGATTTACCTGTATGTTATTTGCTTACCGCCTTTAATTTGCTTGATAAGACCGCCAGACTTGCCGCCAGATCAACCTGTTCCACAATGGTATTATCGCTCACATTGAGTTTCACCGGCGTAAAATTCCATATTGCATGAATGCCGGCCTCTATCAATGTATCGGCTACCTGCTGGGCTACTTTACCCGGAACTGCCAGGATGCCGATTTGGATGTGCATTCGCTCGGTCAGCGAGGAAAGCACTTCAATATCAAACACGGGCTTGCCGTGAATTTTCATTCCGATAATCTCGGGATTAGAATCAAACGCCGCAACGATATTCAGACCGTAACGGGCAAAACCATCGTAACCCAGCAGGGCTTGTCCCAGATTACCGGTCCCGACAAGAATGGCGTCCCGTATATTGTCCCAGCCCAGCAGTTGTTCTATGGCCCCAATAAGCTCGCGGACATTGAATCCGACCGCAGGCTGACCGGTTACTCCAATCCCAGCTAAATCCTTTCGAACCTGGATTTGTTCAAGACCGAGACGATCCGCAATCAAGGTACTGCTGACGTGTTCGCTGGTTGGCTCAATCTCTTTGAGAATCGCCATGTAAAGCGGCAGTCGTCGCACCGTAGGAACAGATACACTGGTTAATTCTTTCAATTTCAGTTCTCCATATAAGAGTTTTTGTTATCGATACCCTTATATCGATAAATATATAGCATTACTTGAAAGAAGTCAATTGAAAAATTGTGAATAATTTCACTATAATAATATATTAAATGCATATAAAGATTATGGATAATAATTAATGAGTCATATTTCACAATAAAACTGAATTGATATAATAAAAACGTGGTTTTCGACTCAAAATGGCAAGGCGACTATTTGGATCTTTTACCTCTTCCACCCGGACCTGTTCCAACCGTCCTGCCAATCGAAGCAATTCGCCCCCGTAAACAGCCATTGCATTGCTCGGCGGTCTCGTTAATACAGGCCTTCCCTGGGTAAATTTCGTATTTTTCGCGATATTGTACTGGCGTCAGGTTGGGCATCACAATATTGGCTCCACGCATGAGCCCCAATTCCCGTCCGCTTTCCTTGTTAATCGTCGCAAGGGCGGTGGTACTGGGGATATTCGCATCCGGCCGGGCAAGCCGCGTCAGAGCAACCACCTTATAAGTCATCAGTTCCGTATTCGGTACCTGTTCGGCTGGAGAGATATCAAAATGAATCTCACCTCGTCCCAATGGTGTATTCGGGCTTGGAATAAAGGGGCCAACTCCAATCATGTCCAAATCCATGGTGCTGAAAAGATGGATATCCTGTGCCAGGGTTGCGTAGGTCTGGCCGGGAATACCAATCATCACTCCGCTGCCTGCTTCGTACCCCAATTCCTGCAATTGCCGCAGGATTTCAAATCGATCCGACTTTTTCCCCGGCAGCGAGGGATGAATTAATTCATATAAATGCGAATCTGAGGTCTCAAACCGCAGCAGGTAGCGATCCGCCCCGGCCTGCTTCCAGAGTTTCAATTCTTCATAAGGCCTCTCCCCGAGGCTGAGAGTCACAGCCAGCGGAGTCAGCCTTTTGATTTCTCGAATTACCTCCGCCAGCCAGTCCGCGACAATCCCGTAATCTTCGCCCGCTTGCATGACCACAGTGCCATAGCCCAGCCGTACCGCCTTTAACGCACATTCTACTATCTCCTCCCGCGTCATCCGATAGCGTTCGATGGTCCGATTGCCCGCGGCCAATCCGCAGTAAGCACACCGACGCACACAGTGATTGGAAATTTCGATCAATCCGCGCAGATGGACTTCATCGCCAACGGTGGCTTTGCGTACTTCATCTGCTCGTGCCCAGAGTGTCTCGAGGGCCTTTTCGTCGCTTTCTTTGAGCCAGCGTTCTATTTCCTGCAGGGTAATTGGCTTCATTACGATGCTTGTTCTTTCTGTTTAGATTGTCGATACACTTCTCGCGCCGCCGGGAATGGCTCCAGAGCACGCTCAAAAATGCCAAGGCTATAGGCAATCACCAGTCCATAATTGGTAATCGGAACGCCCGCCTTGCGGCATTCCAGCAGCCGCGATAGCATCTGGCGTCGATTCCACATGCAGGCGCCGCAATGAATAATCAGCTTATACTTGCTGATATCCTCCGGCCAGTCCCGTCCGGACAAAATCGTAAAATCGAGCTTGCCCCCGACATAATGCGTCAGCCACCGTGGGATTTTCACCCGCCCGATATCTTCACCAATCGGGTGATGGCTGCATGCCTCGGCGATCAGAACCGGATCACCGGCTTTCAGGTTATCGACAGCCATTGCCCCGAGTGTCTGTGTTACCAGATCGCCTTTAAATCGGGCAAACAAAATCGAAAAGCTGGTCATGAGTACATTCCTGGGCGTATCCGCAGCCACCTTTAAAAAAGCCTGTGAATCGGTCACTACCAGTCTGGGCGGTTCTTTCAGATTATCGATTGCTGCTCGCAATTCCCGTTCTTTAACTACCATGCAGCAGGCATCCCCATCCAGTAAATCCCGGATCGTCTGGACCTGCGGCAGAATCAACCTGCCTTTGGGGGCTTCTTTATCAATTGGAACCACCAGGATCGCCGTCTGTCCGGGCCCGACCAGGTCGGCTGCAATCACCGGATTGTCAACAAACTCGGCAGGGGCGTTATCCAGCAATGCCTGTCGAAATTCAGTCAGTCCCCGTTTTTCTTTGGCGCTGACTAAAAGCGTCGGCACTTTCTTATTCTGTAAAGAATCGACAATCGGCTGTTCCGGGCGAACCTGGTCAATCTTGTTGAACAGGGCGATATACGGTATCTTCAGCTCGGCAAGCTGGCCGGCAATGGCCTCTTCAAAGCCGCCCCACAAGCCGTCGCTGACGATAACCGCCAAATCCGTCCTCTCAAAAACCTTGCGCGTCCGGGCGATACGCAGTTGACCCAGCGCACCCTCATCATCCACCCCGGCCGTATCAATAAATACCACCGGCCCCAGCGGCAGCAGTTCCATCGGTTTTTCCACCGGGTCGGTCGTGGTTCCCGCATGGTCGGACACAATCGAGACATCCTGTCCGACAATTGCATTCAGCAGGCTGGATTTGCCGACATTGCGTCTGCCGAATAGCCCGATATGAAGACGTAAGCTTTTAGGTGTTGTCTGATCCATGGTTTTTTAAGATTTTGATTTCTTTTTGACATGACCCAACTGACAGACGGCCTCCGGGCTGATCATCGCCTCGAATTCCTGTTCTGTCAGCAGATGCTGTTCTGTAACGAGCTGACGAATCGACTTGCCGGCTGCCTGTGATTCCTTGGCAATTCGGGCGCAGACATCATATCCGAGTTTGGGCAGCATGGCAGTGACAACCGCCGTGGCGTTTTCCACATATCGTCTGCACGGTTCACGATTGGCCGCAATGCCCTCTACACAATATCGCCGTGATATATCACTTGCAACCGTCAGCAGTTCAATGCTTTCCAGTAAATTCGCCGCGATGACCGGCAGAAAGGCATTCAATTCAAGGCTGCCTGCTGAACATGCCTGGGCAATCACTACATCGTTGCCCATGACCTGCATCGCTGCCTGACTGACCGATTCGGGAATCACCGGGTTGACCTTTCCCGGCATAATCGACGAGCCGGCCTGTCGCGGCGGCAGGGTAATTTCTCTGAGTCCGCCTGCGGGGCCGCTGGATAAAAGCCGCAAGTCCCCGCTGATTTTCAACAGCGAACTGGCACAGGCCTTCAGAATACCCGAGACTTCCACGAACACATCCGCGTTCTGCGTGGCATCAATCAGGTTTTCCGCCCTGGCCAGTCCCATTCCGGTTAAATCCCGCAAGGTCTCAACTACCCGAAAAATATAGTCACGCGGTGCCGACAGCCCCGAACCAATCGCCGTTCCGCCCAGATTGACCACCCGCAGTCGTTCAACACATTTATAAATACGCCAGCGGTCGCGATTGAGGGCTTCCGCATACGCCGACATCTCCCGCCCAAGGGTGGTCAATACGGCATCCTGATATTCCGTTCGTCCGATTTTTACCACATCGGCAAACTCTTTTTCCTTGGCCTGAAATGCTTCCTGCAGGGCAACCAGAACCTTTTCAAGCTGCTGAATTGATTGGATTGCCGCCACCCGCAGCGCCGTCGGAAACGTATCATTGGTTGATTGATACCGATTGATATCTTCCAGCGGATGAACGCGATCGTAACTGGCCAGCGGCAGATTCAGGATTTGCATTGCCCGATTGGCCAGGACTTCGTTGACATTCATATTCAGACTGGTCCCCGCTCCGCCCTGAAACAAATCCACCCGGATATGTTCATCCAGCAACCCCGCAGCCATCTCGGCACAGGCCCGCATCATTGCATTGCCTTTGGCAGGCTCGTTGGCCCATTCACCAAGCTCGACGCTTGTCTGAATACAGGCTTGCTTGACCAGGCCATAAGCGCGAATAAATCCAGATGGTACGGGCCGGGACGAATAGGGAAAATTGATCATCGCGCGTGCCGTATGAATTCCATAAAGCGCCTCTGCCGGAATATTCATCCATCCCAGTGAATCCTGTTCTGATCGATACATCTCGGCCATATCAGCAATAGACATCCCGTTTGCCGGACCGGACCGCTTCAAGCATTTTCGTGCTGCGTGTTCTGGGTTCGTCATCCATGCTGTTTAAGGTTTTTTCGATCAATTTAAACCCGGCCTGCTTTGTCGCTTCCGAGGCATAATCCTGCAGGTACTCCAAAAATGTCGAAAGGGCGTTCGGGTCGCAGTGTTCTTTAATCAATCCCGGCTTGGCCATATCCATAAAATCCTGCCCTGTCCGGCCTAAACGATAACATCCCGTACAGAAAGAGGGAACATAACCTAATTCCGTGATGTCCCGAATGACCTCATCCAGCCCCCGGTGGTCACCCAGTGAGAATTGAGCCTCATCCAGCACATCCTTGCCTTCAACATAGCCGCCGGGATTCGTGCGGGAGCCAGCCGATATCTGAGATACCCCCAGCGCAAAGGTCTCACGCCGCATATTCGGATTTTCACGGGTGGACATGATAATCCCGGTATAAGGAACCGCCAGCCGCAAGATGGCGACAATCTTTCTAAACTCGATATCTTCGACCGGTTTTGGCGGGTGGCTGGCCATATCCGATCCCGTTGCCGGCTCAAGCCGCGGCACGCTGATCGTGTGTGGCCCGACTCCAAACTTGGCCTCCAGATGATGAATATGCTGCATCAGGGCCAGCAGTTCATATCGCCAGTCGCACAGGCCGAACAAGACGCCAATCCCCACATCGTCGATGCCTGCCTCCATCGCGCGATCCATCGCAGATACTCTCCAGTCGTAATCGGCTTTTTTCCCGCCCAGATGGACACTCTTGTAGGTCTGCCGATGATAAGTCTCCTGGAACAATTGATACGTTCCGATCTTTGCAGCTTTGAGCTGTTTGAATTCTTCCAGTGTCAGCGGTGCCACATTCACATTGACCCGGCGTACCTCACCCGGGCCGACTTTAACCGAATAAATCGTCTCAATCGACTTTAAAACGTACGAAAAACCTTCTTTCGGATAACTTTCCCCGGCCACCAGAAGAACACGTTTATGACCTTGTTTAACCAGTTCTTCGACTTCGTGGTAAATTTCCGGCTGAGTGAGCACTCTTCGTTTGATCGCTTTATTCCGTGCCCTGAACGCACAATATAAACACTCGTTACTGCACAGGTTGGAAATATATAAAGGAGCAAACAGCACCAGCCGTCGCCCATAAATGGTTTCTTTCACCTTTTTGGCTGCGTCAAACAGCCTGGCCAGCAATTCCGGGTCGCTGATGGTTGAAAGCACCGCAATATCCGGCAAGTCCAACCCTTTCATTTCCAAGGCTTTAGATATAATATCCTCGACTGCCGCCCGGTCTTTGCGAACTGCATGGCTCAGCGTCTGTTCAATCACTGAGTCCTGAATAAAATCCGATTGTCCACTCATTTCTTATCATCTCCAAAATAACACAAAATCAAAAAACACATAAAGAGCAGGTCGCAAATCAGAAATTAGCTATTTGCTTGCTGCTCTTTCATTATCCATCGAAAACAGATGAAAATCCAACCATCTTTTCGTATTTTACGTCATATTATAAAAGGATGTTCTAATAAATGCAACAAATATCACACATAATAATATGCTAAGGAACAACAAAACAATATATAGCCATATAATGTGAATACGGGAACAATATTTTATTTTTCTAATATGAGTTATATCCTGTCTGCTATAGGATGCATAAATTTCAGATTCTAAAAGATATGAAAACATCGCTCTTATCGGTATAATTCTCAAGCACTAAAAAAAAGGAATCTAATACGATGACAATGCTTCAGGAAATACGAAATAAACGTGCCTTTATCTGCGATATGGATGGCGTGATTTATCATGGCAGAAAAGTCTTGCCCGGCGCCAAGCCTTTTGTCAATTGGCTTAAGAAAAACGACAAGCCCTTTTTATTTCTGACCAACAGTGCCGAGCGGACCCCGCAGCAGCTTTCTGACCGGCTGGCCGCCATGGGTATTGCGGTGGGGCCTGACCACTTTATGACCAGCGCCATCGCCACCGCCAGTTTTCTGCAAAATCAGTCTCCGGGTGCCAAAGTCTATGCGATTGGCGAAAACGGCCTGTTGGAAGCCTTGCGGGAGGGAGGGATGCAATTCGACAGCGAAAATCCCGATTACGTTGTTTTCGGGGAAACAACCGATTACACTTACGATAAAGTTGAAACCGCGATACGCTGCGTTCTCCGCGGAGCCCGGCTCATCGGCACCAATCCCGATGTTACCGGCCCCGGTGAAAAAGGTATCGTACCCGCCTGCCGGGCGTTGATTTCCCCCATCGAGCTTTCCACCGGTCGTCAGGCGTATTTCATCGGCAAGCCTAATCCGCTGATTATGCGACATTCACTTAAAAAGCTCAACGTCCGACGTGAAGAAACCGTCATTGTGGGCGACCGCATGGACACCGACATTATTGCCGGCATCGAATCGGAAATTGAAACCGTTCTGGTGCTCAGCGGAATTACCCGAAAAGAAGATATAGAACGCTATGCTTATCGCCCCAGCATCGTTCTGGACCACGTGGGACAAATCGCCGAATTGCGATAAAACTACGCTCTGGGGTGAAATTTTTTGTGTATCTTGCGAAGCCGGTCGTTGTCCACATGAGTGTAAATCTGAGTTGTGCGGATATCGGCATGCCCAAGCATTTCCTGCAATGAACGCAAATCGACCCCGCCCGACAGCAAATGCGTGGCAAAGCAATGCCGCAGCGTGTGTACGGTCATCGTCTTGGGCATTCCCGCCCGCAGGGCGTGCCGTTTCACGATTCGCCACAAATCAATGCGATCCATCGCTCGCCCTGTCCGAGTCAGAAAAAGATTTTCGGGACTTTTGGGTTTTTCCAAAGTTGGGCGAAGTTCGTCCAGATATTGCTGAATGACCCGACCGGCCACTGTTCCCAGCGGCACAATCCTTTCTTTGCTTCCTTTGCCAAAGCATCGGACATACCCGACCTTGATATTAACATCTCGAATCTTTAGATTCGCCACCTCAGAAGCCCGTGCTCCCGTTGCATACAACACCTCCAGCAGGGCCTTATCCCGCAGATAGTATGGCTCCTGCGGATCCGGCGTATCCAGCAGCTTGAAAATCTGCTCATATCCGGCAACACTCGGCAAGCGTTTCCATAGCTTGGGGCCTTCAAGACTACTGACAAAATCTTCCTTCAGTTTGCCCGTTGAAAGGCAAAACCGCAGCAGCATCTTAATGGCCACCAGAGCCCGGCTGACCGAGGCCTCGACCTTGCCTTCCCGGCTGATAGTCTGCAGGTGTTTATAAATATGGACGGCTTCCAGGGCCGTTATCTCTTTTAAATTCGACCCCTGGCAATACTGGCAAAATTCCAGCAGGTCCCGTCCATAAGCCAGCACGGTATTGGGCGATAATCCCGCTTCCAGGGCCAAATAGTCCAGAAATTGAGATACATCAGCCCCAATCGCATAGGCCCCGAGTTTCTTTTTTAGTGTGATAATCTGGTTGTTCAGCATATAAAGGGATTCTAATTCGGAACCGAAGAAATGTAAATTGTTATCCAGAACTGTGCAAAAAAGGGGGTTTTGGCACTTGAGAGTTGCAACAAAAGCCGATAGAATAACCCTGAATTTGATGAATAGGACAAAACTATGAAAAATGGATTTTATCAGGCGATTATAGTCGGTATATTGGCTTTAGCGGCTGGTTGTGCAGGCCAGAAAAAGCAGTTCACCCAGCCGGTCTGTTTTGATGCTGTCAATACGGATAAGCTGATGCAGGTCTCCGAAAAGACCCTGCTGGACATGCAGTTTCGAATTCAGAAATTCGACATCGACAATGGCATCATTCGTACTCATCCGCTTCGGGCCAAGCAGTTTTTTGAGTTCTGGCGCAAGGATAATGCAGGTGCCTTTAATTCGGCGGAGGCCAACCTGCAAAGCCTCCAGCGTTCAGTGGAACTGGTCTTTCGTACCGAACAAAATCGTGTCTGCGTGGAATGCATTACCCTCGTTCAGCGTTTGTCGCTGCCGGAAGAGTCTCTCAGGGGGTACAGTGATGCTCCTGCCCTTTACACCGCCAGCGACCGCAGTAAGCAGCGGCTGGAAGTGGAACCGGAGCGACTCGAACAAATGCGATGGATAGACTTGGGGCGTGATGAAGCCCTTGAGTCTTATATTCTTAATCAAATACAGAAATCACTCGAAAAGGAACTCCATTCATGAAAGTCCTCGTTTGCGGCGGTGCCGGATATATTGGCAGCAACATGACCGAACTGCTGAGTCGTCAGGGGCACAGCCCGGTCGTTTTCGACAACCTCAGCAAAGGCCACAGAGCCGCGGTTCAGAAAGCGGAATTCGTCCAGGGCGATTTCGGCGATTTCGATTTCACCGTCGAGGTCCTCAAGAAACACAAAATCGAAGCGGTCATGCACTTTGCCGCCTTCATTGAAGTCGGTGAATCGGTTGACCAGCCCCTGCGCTATTATGAAAATAACGTCAGCAAAACCCGCACGCTTCTGGCCGCGATGGAGGCGGCAGGGGTGCAGAAATTTGTCTTCAGCAGCACTGCGGCCGTGTATGGCATGCCCGACCGGATACCCATTACTGAGGACACCGCCAAATGCCCCATCAATCCGTATGGTGAAACCAAATGGGCGGTGGAGCGGATGTGTCATTTTCAGAGCCAGACCGGTCGGCTGCGATATGCCGTCTTGCGGTATTTCAACGCCTGCGGGGCCGGATTCAATGCCACCCGCGGTGAAGACCACAAGCCCGAATCGCATCTGATTCCCCTGATTATTCAGGCCGCCATGGGCAAACGCGACAATATTAAAATCTTTGGCAGCGATTACCCGACTCCGGACGGCACGTGTGTCCGCGATTATATTCACGTTGAAGACCTCGCCAGGGCCCACCTGCTGGCGCTGGCCCGGCTTGATTCAGAAACCGAGCAGGTGTATAACCTCGGCAACGGCAAAGGCTATACTGTTCGTCAGGTGATTGACTGTGTCCGCAAGGTCTCCGGTAAAGAGTTCAAGGTGGTCGAGGCCGGACGCCGTCCCGGTGACCCGCCGGTGCTGACTGCCGATGCGAGCAAGGCACGCAGTGTACTGGGCTGGAAGACCGATTACCCGGAACTGGAGAAGATTGTGGAGTCGGCATGGAAGTTCCATACGGCAAATCCCAACGGATATAACGATTAAACAGAATAGCAGTATTCATCATCCACATAAGGAGAAATTGCCATGAAGAAAATCAAACAAAACGTTGTCCGTTTTCTGAGCAATTACGGAATGGACTATCGGGATGTGGATATGGATGCCAATGTCAAGCTGTTTCTGGAGGAGATGGAGCGGGGGCTGGCCGGCAAGAAAAGCAGTCTTGAAATGATCCCCACCTACATCAGCGCCGAAGGCGAGGTCCCCACCAATAAGAAAGTCATCGTCGCCGACGCCGGCGGGACCAATTTTCGCGTTGCCACCGTCTATTTCGACCATCAGAAAATGCCCATCATTGAAAATCTTAAACTGTTCAAGATGCCCGCGGTGGATCGTGAAATGGGCAAAACCGAATTTTTCAGGACGATGGCCGGGTATTTCCGCGATGTCATTCAGGTCTCCAGCAATATCGGTTTCTGCTTTTCCTACGCCGTCCAGATGTACCCCAACAAGGATGGCCGGCTGATTCGCTTTTCCAAGGAAGTCCGTGCCGAGGAAGTCAAAGGCCAGCTTGTCGGCGAAAACCTCAATCAGGCACTGGATTCTCTGGGCATGGGGGGCAACAAGCACATCGTTCTACTCAATGACACCGTCGTTACGCTGTTGGCTGGAATGGGCTATAAAAATAAGGTGTACAGCGGCTATATCGGCTTTATCCTCGGTACCGGCACCAACACCTGCTATATTGAGAAAAACAGCAATGTCACCAAAAATAAAGACCTGGATCCGGCCAAGACTCAGATTATCAATACCGAATCCGGCGGCTTTGCCCGCGGTCATCGCGGCAAGCTCGATGTTGCCTTTGACAAGTCCACCGCCAATCCCGGCGTCAACCCGTTCGAAAAGATGATCTCCGGCGCCTATCTTGGGCCGCTGTTTCGGGATATTATCCGCAAGGCCTGCAAGGATGGCCTGTTCAGCAAACCAACCGCCACCCAGTTGACCGCCATCAACGACCTTTCGACCAAAGATATGAATGAGTTCATGTTGTATCCCTATGGCGGCAGCACACTGGCCGAAATCTGCCGGCAGGGCGGCGATACGGACACGCTGACGATGTATCTGCTGGCCGACCGCACCACCGAGCGTGCGGCAAAATTCACGGCGATCAATCTTTCATCCATGGCCATCAAGAGCGGCCAGGGGACGGATCCGTCCAGGCCCATCTGCATCGTTGCCGAGGGGACGACTTTTTACCACATGAAGACCCTCAAGTCCCGTGTGGAGTTCTACCTGAAACAGTATCTGGAAAACAAAAAGGGCATCTTTACCGACATCATCTGTGTCGATAACGCAACCCTGGTTGGTGCGGCGATCGCAGGATTGACCAACTGAGCGAAGACTCAGTAATTAATATGGCATAGACATTTTCGGGAAGGAGAACCGTATGACAATGCCGTTGACGGAAAGCTTTCGGGTGACAGTCATTTCCCGGGGGATTGCTTTTGTCCTGCTGGGTCTGGGGGCGATTTCGTTCTGGATGGCTGGTACATCCCTGTTTGGCAGTGTGTCCAGCAAATCCTTGTTTCTGGTGATTTTTGCGGTACCCTTTTTTATTTTCAGTTATTTCAGCCTTCGCGATGCCTATCTGATGTGGACCGGCCCATCTGTCTCCGCCATAAATCATTTGGCCTGGATTGTTGCGATTCTTGTGTTTATTATATCCGGCGTGCTCTTGAATGATCTATTCGATTCCCTCGACAAACAGCATGTGCATCGCCTTGAGTTGTTAGGTCAATTTCTATCATTATGCGCGGCAGGAGTCGGCTTTTATCTGACTAAATACAAACTGAGCCTTTTGCTGAATATTCAAATGAATGAAGACTGGTCGAAAAGGGCTTCCGCCTGGCGTACCTATTTCACATGGCTGGCATTTTTCCTGTGGGGCAGTATTGGCGCCGCATGGTTTGAATATGAGAAAAAAACAACGCAGCAGGGCGATGATAAAAATGTCTTGCTGGGAATGATTGTCCCTCTTGCAGTTGCTATTATTTTTTATTACACCTGCACAGCTATCTTTTGCCGCCGGCCAAAAGACCAAGAGGAGTAATACGTATTAGTGCATTTTCTGCTCTGTTGACAGCCCTTCATTCAACGAGCCGCTGCGGAAGCCCTGCAAATCGAGGGCGACATAGCCAAATCCGATAGCCTTTAGTTCATCCACTATCTGCTTGCGGATTGCATCTCCCGTGATTTTTGTGAAATCAGCAGGCCGGACCTCAATCCGGGCGATTACCCCGTGATGGCGAACCCGAAACTCCACAAAGCCCAGTCTTCGCAGGACATCCTCGGCCTTTTCCACCTGGGCCAATTTTTCCGGCGTAATTTCCATTCCGTAAGCCACCCGGCTGGCCAGACACGGCGAGGCAGGCAAGTCTGCTGTCGGCAACCCCAGTTGCCGGCTGTATTCCCGAATTTCTGTCTTGGTTATCTCCGCATCCATCAGGGGGCTGAGTACCCCAAACACTTCCGCCGCATGGTGCCCGGGGCGATAATCGTCTTTGTCATCAAAATTGGCCCCGCACAGGACATAATCAAATCGTTCCTGCCGGGCTTTTTCAGTAAATAATTTGTATAAGCGGCTTTTGCAATGAAAACACCGGTCTGCCTTATTGGCCCGGTAAGCGTCGTTATCCATTTCGTCAACCGGGATTTCCTCCAGCCGGCATCCAACCAGTTGAGCAATCTGGCGTGCCTGAGCCAACTGATGGCCGGATAGCGAACCGCTGATCCCGATACAGGCCAGTACATTGGAAGCCCCCAGTGTGTCCACGGCAACTTTCAGCAGAAAACTGCTATCAACACCACCCGAAAACGCGACTAAAACACGGTTCAGGCCGGACAGTTTCTGTCGAAGAAGGTTTAATTTGTCTTGGGAAATTGGCGGCACAAATGTACTTCAAAAAATGAATGATATCGGAATTACTATGAACTACGAACTCAAAACTACGAACTTTTATCAAAGCCGAAGATGGGATTTGAACCCACAACCCCGGCTTTACGAAAGCCGTGCTCTACCGTTGAGCTACCTCGGCGAAAATAATTAGTATACCTAAAAACAGGGATTTTGTAAAGACATTTTCCGGCCATAAAGGCCGATTATTTCCCCAAAATTAGGCTTTACAGGGGGAAAATATCGAATAAACTATCTATCGTTAAGAATGAGGTCAGGTTATTTAACAAGTTTAAATCGAACATATCCAGATAACACTTGTCTTGAAAGGGTGCATTATGAGCTTGTGGCAGGAATTCAAAACATTCGCCATGCGCGGCAACGTGATGGACATGGCCGTCGGTATCATTATCGGTGCCGCATTTGGGCAAATCGTCAATTCGTTAGTCAAGGATGTGATAATGCCTCCCATCGGGATTCTTCTGGGCAAGGTGGATTTTTCCAAGCTTGGCATCACGCTAAAGGCGGCGGTGATGGAGGGTGACAAGGTTGTTGCTGAGGCGGTGAAGATTAATTATGGGGCATTTATTAATACGATCGTAAATTTTCTGATCGTTGCAGCAGCAATATTTGCCATTATTAAGTTGATGAATATGGCCAAGAAGAAAGAAGAAGCCAAGCCGACACCGCCCCCGGCTCCTACCAAAGAACAAGTCCTGCTGACTGAAATACGGGATATCCTAAAATCCAAATAATGGGTGCAATCAATCCGGCAGGGCGTCCGCGGCGGTCAGCCCTGCTGGATTTTATGCATGCGTTCGCGGCAATGCCGATGCCACTGGTCGGAACCGTAGGCGCTGAAATATTCAAAGGATTCGTCACTGGCCAGATCACCCAATAGAATCTTACGGTGGTCGGGATTGGGGATTTCCACGATAACATGCCGTCGCACTTTTTCCAGTTCTTCCACAAACCGCCCATGCGTTTCGGTAAAGAGTTCCTCGAGTTTTTTTCGTACATGCCCCGCATAGGCCGGACAATTGCCATCCGTCCCAATGGCAATCTGCAAATTCCCCCGCTTAACCACCGCCGGGACGTAAAAATCGCACAATTCCGGCTGATCCACCACATTGCATAGAATCTCAAGTTCCTGACAGTCCGCATAGACCTGTTTATTCACACCCATATCATTGGTCGCGGCAATACACAGAACCGCCCCCACGAGGTAGTCCTTCCTGTAGGTGCTTATCACCAGTTTCACATCGGGAAGATTAAATGCCGACTCCATATTGGCCGGTACATGTTCGGCAATTACCGTCACACGCGCTCCAGCCTCAACCAGGGATTGAGTTTTACGCAGGGCAACCGTCCCCCCGCCTATGACTACCGTCCGGCGATTTGACAGTTCAAGATAGATTGGATATTTAGCCATATCCCTATTATACCCCGTTTTGGGATGTCCAGGGTAAAAAAATGGATGTTTCGACGAAAATTCCGGCTTCTGTCGCAGAATCTTCAGTTTTCAGTCGAAAAACGCGAAAAATTTGCTAAAATAGACGCAAAGTTTTATCTGTAATATGAATAGTGAGCCATGAGCATAAAATCCATACAATTACATACACCGCTGGATGATGCGGCCGTCAAATCCTTGCGGGCCGGGGACGAAGTCCGGATCAGCGGCTATGTCTATGCCGCCCGTGACCAGGCCCATAAGCGTCTGTGCGCCCTGATCGAGCAGGGTAAACCCCTGCCATTTGACATCCGAGGGGCGGTTATCTATTACGTGGGGCCGACACCCGCTCGGCCGGGGCAGGTTATCGGAGCCGCTGGCCCGACCACCTCCAGCCGGATGGATGCCTTCAGCCCGATGCTCTATGCCCAGGGCCTCAAGGCCACGCTCGGCAAAGGCTACCGCAGTTCCGAAGTACGTCAGGCCTTGCAGCAGTACACTGCGGTTCACCTGTCCACGCTCGGCGGGGCGGGGGCGCTGCTCAGCAGGCACATTGTCGCAAGCGAATTGGTAGCCTATGAAGACCTGGGGGCCGAAGCCATCCGCAGGCTTGAATTCAGGGACTTTCCGGCTGTCGTTGCGTATGATGCGTCTGGCAATACTGTTTACAAGCTGTAACCAGCTTTGATTTCCAAAAATAATAAACCGATAACAATATGAGGTAGTTTGAATGAAAGTTGCATTAATTGGTCTGCCCCAATCCGGCAAGAGCACGATATTGTCCGCCATCACCGGCAAAGCCCCGGCGATGATGGGTTCCACTGAAATCCATGAGCAGATTGTGCCGGTACCAGACGAACGGCTCGATTGGCTCAATGCCCTGTATCAACCCAACAAGCTCGTCCCCGGTACCGTGGACTGTCTCGATTTGCCGGGAGTATCCTTTGCGGATGAGCACGGCAGGGCGGCTGCACGCAAACTGTTCGGCAACATTCGTACCGTGGATATGTTTGTTCTTGTGGTACGGGCATTTGCCAATGATTCCGTGCCTGCTTATCGTGAGCGTATTGATCCGGCCAAAGACCTCGAAGAACTCCGTACCGAATTTCTGCTGGCCGACCTTGAGCTGGTCACGACGCGCATCGAACGCCTGGAAAAACAAGTTAACAAACCCACAAAGACCCAGGCCCAGGATAAAGCCGAACTGGAACTGCAATTGAAACTGCAAAAGGCTCTCGAATCCGAACAGCCCATCAGCAGTGTCATCCAAAGCGAACATGAACTGGATATCATCAAGCCGCTGGGCTTCCTGACGCTGCGGCCCATGATGGTCGTTGTCAATGTCGGCGAGAATGCGCTCAACAAACCTATCGATTTGTCCAAAGCCGCCCCCGGCGTCGAAATTGTCCAGCTTTGTGCCAAAATCGAAAGCGAACTGGCCGGCCTGGACCCCGAAAGCCGTAAGGAATTCATGGCTGACCTTGGCCTCAAAGAACCGGCCTCCATTAAATTCGTCCAGAGCTGCTATAAAACCCTCGGTCTTATCAGTTTCCTGACCGTCGGCAAAGATGAAGTCCGGGCCTGGCCCATTACCGCCGGCACGACGGCCCTTGACGCCGCCGGCAAGATTCACAGCGATATCAAACGCGGCTTCATCCGTGCCGAAACCATGGCCTACAACGACCTTAAACAGCTTGGCGATGAAAAAAATGTCAAGGCCGCCGGCAAAATGCGGCTCGAAGGCAAGGCCTATGTCGTTCAGGACGGCGATATTATCAATTTCCGCTTCAACGTGTAATCTATGAATCACCAGAAAAGTGGATAAGGTAAGGCTGTATTAAAGGTCATTTATAACGCCTGTCCATAAACCTCTTGACAGAGTCGGATTTTGGCTATATAAGGTGTTACCTTTAGGGCGTTTAGCTCAGTTGGTTAGAGCGCACGGATCACACCCGTGAGGTCACAGGTTCGAGTCCTGTATCGCCCATTTATTATAAGGTCTTGTAAATAAACAGCTTACAGAGGCTTTTGGGATTTTGGAGGCCACGACAGCCAATCATAGCTTTTTCTAACCGCCAATACGGATAGAAAAATCGAGAGTTTAAGAAGGCGATATTTGAAAGGAGCACTCTATGAACAGTAAAATCCGTTTAATGTTTGTCCTTTTCGCGTTTTCTGCCTCTGCTTTCGCCCGTCCCCCCAAAGTCATCAAGATGTTTCCGGAAAACGGAGCCGTGGATGTTCCGCCGGGGCCGATTAAAATCCGGATTGTGTTCGACCAGGATATGAATACCAGTGGCTATTCGCTGTGCGGCGGGGGCGATGACTTCCCCGAGCCTCTCGGCAAACCACAATGGTCAGGCAAACGGGCCTTCGTCTTTTCGGCCAAACTCAAGCCCAATCACAGCTACACATTCGGCGTCAATTCGCCGTCATATCAAAACTTCAAAAGCACCTCCGGCGAATCGGCGGAGGTGCTGGTGGTTCAGTTTCAGACGGCCGGCGAAAACGGCCAGTCCGCCGATAGCGTACAGGGCGTTTCAACGGAAGACAATCAGAAGGCCATAGAGGAACTCCGAAAGGCCATTGATGACCACTATTCCTACAAGATGCTTAAAAAGCTCGATTGGGACCAATTATTCGCACAATACCAGGACAAGCTGATAAACGCCGACAGCCCTATGTCGTTTGCACGCACAGCGGGGCTTTTGCTGGCTCATGCCAAGGATAAGCATATCTGGCTGACGGTCGGCGACCAGACGGTCCCGGCATATCGCAACCCGGTTGCTCCCAATGCCGATTTTCAGAAACTGCCCACTCTGGTGCCGAATTTCAAAAAACAGAATGACTATATCTGGACGGGGCAATTTCCGGATGGCATCGGGTATATTTATATTGACGGCTGGAGCACCCAGCATAAAGAGTATTACGAAGCACTTTATGCCGCTTTGAACGAATTCGCAGCATCGCCCGGTCTGATTATAGATGTTCGCGGCAACGGGGGCGGCAGTGAACCGATTGCCCAGGAGTTTGCAGGCTGTTTTATCGATAGTCCCAAAGTGTATGCCAAGCACGTCATCCGCGATGCCGAAGCTCCCGGGGGATTTACGGATGCCCATGAACGTCAGATAACACCCAGCAAAAATCGCCCCGCGTACCGCGGTAAGGTTGCCGTATTAACCGGCCCGGTCGTGATGAGCAGTTGTGAGGCGTTTGTGTTGATGATGAAACAGGTCCCCGGCTGCATCCTGGTCGGCGAACCGACTCAGGGCAGTTCTGGCAATCCCCAGCCGTATGAGTTAGGCAATGGGGTGACGGTCTATTTGCCCTGCTGGAAAGCGATGCTGCCGGACGGGACCTGTTTTGAAGGGGTCGGCATCAAGCCCGACGTCCTTGTCAAAGTCCGAGCCAATCAGATTACCACTGCCGATCCGGTTATCAATGCGGCAAGAAATGCATTGACTAAAAAATAAGGCTTATCTTATTAATCGCTATTAAAGGTCCATAAAATAGCTGATATCCTGCCCGTGAGCTTGGTCAGAGATTTTAGGTCAGCATGCGGGGCTTGTATATTGTTGATAATATGGGGTGCTGGTCTGTCAAAAGAACACGATGGGTTATGGATGTTCAAAAAAAGTTAATGGTGAAAAACAAACTTGTTCTTATTCGAATTCTGATTACCCTGTATTTCGATAATCCTCTGCAAAAATACAGCCATGCTTTGCGGACAAAAGAAATATAGTTAACGTCATTTATGACAGGAGGCTGCCGTTATGAAACTGAGATTCATTATTTTATCCGTATTACTTGTACTGACTGTGCGCAGTGTTGCAGATTCCGATCCGAACTTTTACATCTTTCTGTGCTTTGGGCAGTCGAATATGGAAGGTTTTCCGGGGATTGAACCGCAGGATAAGACAGGTGTGGATAGCCGTTTTCAGGTCCTGGCGGCTGTCGATTTTCCGAAGCTGGAAAGAACGAAGGGGACCTGGTACGATGCGGTGCCGCCATTATGCCGGCCCAATTCGGGGCTTTGCCCTGCCGATTATTTTGGCAGAACCCTGGCTGCCGGCCTTCCGAAAGCGATACGCGTCGGCGTGGTGAATGTTTCCGTGGGCGGGTGCAAAATTGAACTGTTCGACAAAAACGCCTGCGCGGATTATATATCGACAGCTCCATCGTGGATGTCGGGTATTATCAAAACATACAACGGCAATCCCTATCAGTATCTTGTTGACATGGCCCAATTGGCTCAGAAAGACGGCGTCATCAAGGGGATTCTCCTGCATCAGGGCGAGTCCAACACCAACGACAAGCAATGGCCTGTGAAGGTCAAAGGCGTTTATGACAACCTGATCAAAGACTTGAACCTCAAGGCCGAACAGGTTCCTCTGCTGGCCGGTGAAGTCGTGCATGCGGATCAGGGAGGTGCTTGTGCAAGCATGAATTCCATCATCGCCAGGCTGCCTGAGACAATTCCAAATGCACATGTGATTTCTTCAAAAGGCTGTGCCTGCCATCCGGACCATCTGCATTTTACTCCGGCTGGATATCGCCTGCTGGGCAAGCGATATGCCTGGAAAATGCTGTCCATACTCGGTTATCCGACCCCCGAATCCGATGAGCCTGATGAGCAGCTTATCGTATCAACGGAAACAGCCGTAAGGACCGTGGAGGATGGCGGGACCGGGCCTTGCCCTGCGGTGATGGTGACTGACAGTACACTGGCAACGCATACGATATTCCGGCCCAAAGACCTGAGCGTTTTCGGCGAAACGAACAAACTGCCGATTATTGCCTGGGGCAACGGGGCCTGTGCCAATTCGCCGTGGGAACATGTCAACTTTTTGTCTGAAGTGGCATCACATGGCTTTCTGGTCATAGCAATCGGGCCGATGCCGCAGGAAGGTCAGCAGGGCGGTGGACGGTCAACCTCGTCGCAGTTGATCGATGCTATTGACTGGGCGATTGCTCAAAACAGCAGTAAGACAAGTCCATATTATGGCAAAATTGATACAACGAAAATCTCGGTCAGCGGGATGTCCTGCGGCGGGCTGCAGACGCTGGAGGTTGCTCCCGACCCTCGCATCACGACTGCGGTGATCTGCAACAGCGGCATTCTGGGTACGCCGGGAGGCGGTATGCCGGGAATGCCCGGCCTGAAAAAAGAACATCTTGAGAAACTGCATTCGCCGGCATTATATATTCTGGGCGGAGAGTCAGACATTGCCTATAATAACGGGATGGATGATTTTCGCCGAATTAACCATGTGCCGGTTTTTGTGGCCAATCTGAATGTGGGACACGGCGGAACCTATCGCCAACCGCATGGCGGTGAATTTGCGGTGGTTGCGACGGCCTGGTATCAATGGCAGCTGAAAGGAGATCAGGACGCAGCAAAAATGTTCACCGGCGATCCCTGCGGCGTGGCCCAGAGGCCCGGCTGGAAAGTCGAAAAGAAGAATATTCCCTGACCGGCAGCAGAACAGAACACGTGGCGGGACACTCTGAAAAACAAAAAAAGACCCTTTCTTCTGCGAAAGGGTCTTTTTCTTTTGCTTAAATTTGTTGGATTATTTGCGGCGCCGAATGAATAAGGATCCCGCGCCAACAATCAGCAGCGTTGCCGGTTCAGGAACAATCATATAAGCGACGATGTTGTCAAACATCTGGATGGATTCTGAGGTAAGTCCATCCATGAAATAGGTCTATATATGTGTATATTTAAGTGTGTATTCTGCAAAAAGTTAAAATGGGTAATCTTTTGAAACATTATTAAAAGGATGTTATTTTTTCATCAGTCCACACCGGATTTTATAAGCTGTTAAAAAGAATGTTGCCGGACAAATAAAAAAGGCCTCACTACTGGAGTGGGGCCTTTGGGATTCTATTAATTGCAGGATACCAGGTCAGGGCAGAGGTTTGACCATGATATTCTTGAAGTAAACAGTGCTTCCTGGATCGTGTCCCTGAAGGGCGAATGTGCCGCTGGACAGTTTTCGTCCGGGCATTCCGGGATAGCCGGTCTGGCTGATGCTATCCGGTTCGGTGTAGTCCACTGTCACCACGCCGTTAACCTTGATGGTGATGTGCTTGCCATTGACAATGATATGCTGGGTGAACCATTCGTTATCTTTGGCGGGAGCTTCTTTGACATCCACCACGGCATACAGTCCGCCGGTACGGCGCCAGTCTCCATGGCTGTTATTGACCTGAACTTCATACCCTTTGTCAGGCCAGCCGGAATCCTGGAACTGGGTATGGAAATACATGCCGGAGTTGGAATTAGGCAGGGTCATGATGTCGGCTTTCCACTCGAAATTTGTGAACTTTGCATTCATGACGGGGCCGGTGTAGAACAGATGGCTGCGTTCACCGTTGACGATGATTTTGCCATCCTGCACCTTGAAGCTATCTTTATTTTCATTGGCAGTCCAGCCATTCAGGGTCTTTCCGTCAAAAAGGCTGATCCATCCATCGGATTTAGCGGTTTTGGCGGAGTGGCAGCCGTTCAGCACGAGGCAGGCACAAATGAGTGTTGCAGCAATAAGTCGTGTCACGTTTGTCTCCTTACATAAGTGTTTATTTGATTTTCAGCCGTGTTATGCTTTTTACGATAATCATTCATCCTAACAAAATCAATCTGAACTATCAAGCGTTCTCTTTTAAGATGCAGCAGACACCCGAATGGCTACAAAAGACTTCGTATAAATTCAAAACAGCGGGGGATTCAAGGCGATTTCCTTCAATCGGGGATATCGCAGGAAGAGGTCTTCGGGAACAAGTTGCTTTTGTCCGGTCAGTCTGGCTTTGAGTTCAAGGGCATTGGCAACAGCGGAACCCTGATAATGGTTATTGGTAATGACCATGACGGACGTAAAGGTATGACAAAGCGACTTGATCCGGTTTTCGATCTGGTTCAGTTCGTCTGTGCTGTAGCAATAATTATATTTCTCATCCCGGCTGGATGCCTTAAACCAGGCCTCGGTGTTCCGCCCGTGCAGCCTGAAATAACCGGCTTTGCCGACCGTGCAGCAGGGCAGGCTGAAAGAATCCGGACCGATGGGGTAATCAAGGGAGGCAACGCTGACCTGCAGGCGGGCCAGAAAATCCATGGCGTCGGCTGTTTCCCAGGATTTATGGCGGACTTCAACAGCCAGATTAAAAGGTGGGCTAAACCGATTGACTAATTCTGTCAGGTGACTGCGGTTTTTGGGGGAATCGTCAAAATAATAGGGGAACTGCATGAGCAGATGTCGGAGCCGGCCGGCTTCTAATAATGGACGCAAACCGTCATGGAATTCCCTGATAAGCGACGAATTCAGTTTATATTCATGTGTAAAATCCTGATGGAGTTTGGCTGCAAAGAAGAATTCGGGTTTGTCCTTGGTCTTGGACAGCCATGTCTGGCAAATCCGTCCCTCGGGGGGACGATAAAAAGTGGAGTTAATTTCAATACAATCAACAAACCGGCACAAATAAGCCAGCGGATCTTTGACACCGGCCGGATAGACGATTTTCTGCCAGTCAGGATACGACCAGCCAGCCACGCCGATAGAAAATTGGTTTGTCATAGATGAATTGTAGTTAAAATCTGGAAAATGGCAAGAATTGGGACCAGATATGAGCCGGAAAACTACATTTTCAGACTGAGCGAGGATGGCAACAAATACTTATAAGCTATTATAAATAATAAGGTTAAATGGATTTGTTGGGGATGAAAGGCGATCCGGATTAATACTGATTTTAAAAAAAAGGGTAAACGACATAGATGAATATGGAGTATATTTTACATAATACCCCAAAAAAAGAGAAGGGCCGCCCGCAGGCAGACCCTTCCGGAGGGGAGAAAACTCTTTATTAGTCTATACGACCACTTTGGGCGTATGTGCTATTTTCTGACGACTTTGCTGGATTTTATGGGTATTTTCACGGATATCAATAGAAAATTCCGCAGAACGTAGAATAATTCTAAAAATATTAATATTTGGTGATGGTTTCGAAGGTGGGGAGTAAAAAAACCCCGGTTTAATCGCCGGGGTTTTTAATTTTTGTAACAGAGTTTTGTTAAATCTTGCCGATAATCAAGGCACAGTTATGACCGCCAAAACCCAGCGAGTTGCTCAAGGCATAACGTACATTGGCCTTGCGGGCTGAGCCGGGGACATAATCCATATTCGTATCACATTCCGGATCAACGGATTCCAGATTAGCTGTCGGATGGATAATTCCGGTTTCGATGGTTTTGGCCGTGACGAGCAGTTCAATTGCGCCGCTGGCGCCGAGAGTATGCCCCAGGCAGCTTTTGGTGGAGCTGACGGCCAGCTTGTAGGCATGAGAACCGAAGACCGACTTGACCGCGATGCTTTCAGCCGCATCGTTAAGCTGAGTGCTGGTGCCGTGAGCATTGATATAATCAATCTGGTCGGGATTTAATTTGGCCTGCTTGAGTGCCACACGCATAGCTTCAGCGCCGCCGGAACCATCGGACAGCGGGGCGGTGATATGATGCCCATCACCGGTACCGCCGTAACCCAGCAGTTCCGCATAAATCCTGGCGCCGCGTTTTTTGGCATGTTCGTATTCTTCCAGCACCAGGATTGCAGCGCCTTCGGACAGAACAAAGCCGTCACGGTCCTTGTCAAAGGGACGACTGGCTTTCTGGGGGGCGTCATTCCGGGTACTCAGCGATTTCAGAGCACAGAACGAAGCCAGTCCAATCGGCGTCAAGGCTGCTTCAGAGCCACCGGTAATGGCCATATCGCTGCGGTCGTTCAGGATGTTGTAGAACGCTTCGCCAATGGCATGGCTGGCGGAGGCACAGGCTGTGACCACGCAGAAATTGGGTCCGCGCAATCCCCACTGAATTGAGATGCAGCCGCTTGCGGCATTGCCCATCAGTTTGGGCACGCAAAACGGCGAAACCCGGCGGGGGCCTTTATCCAGCAGTCGGACATGCTGATCTTCGATTTCCTTGATGCCGCCAATGCCTGTTCCGACAATGACTGCGACCCGGGTTTTATCCTCTTTTTCGAAGTCCAGGCCGCTGTCCTTGACCGCTACAACAGATGACGCGAATGCCATCTGCGTAAACCGGTCCATTCGGTTGGCTTCATGGACATCGATATATTTGCCCGGTTCAAACTGTTTGATTTCGCCGCCGAATTTAACCGGATACAAAGACGTATCGAAGCTTTCGATAGTCGATATACCGCTTTTCGCCTGACACACAGCGTCAAATAAAGATTCAGCAGTTTCACCCAGTGCAGTTATGCAGCCCAGGCCCGTAATGACAACTCGACGATTTGACATTCCTGACCCTGCTTATTCGCTGCCTTTTTTCTTCATCACATCGACAATGTAGTCGATTGCGGCGCCGACAGTCTGAATCTTTTCGGCTTCTTCGTCCGGAATGCTCATATCAAAGGCATCCTCGAATTCCATTACCAGTTCAACTGTATCCAGTGAATCGGCATTAAGGTCGTTGATGAAAGACGTTTCGCGGCTGATTTCGGCTTTATCCACGCCCATCTGCTCGCTGACGATTTCAATCACTTTGGCCTCGACGGTCTTGATATCAATATTTTCGCTCACGTGCTGTTCTCCTTTATCGAAAGTAAACTATTTCAATCCATTTTGTTTCTGACTGCGAACAGTCGGCGGTAATATACCGGCCTGATAACCTGTTTTCAACGTTTTTTTTAAAATTCTTACATCAATTGGATACTTACTACATCGCCATTCCGCCGTCCACGCACAGGACCTGCCCGGTAATATAACCAGCCTCGTCACTGGCCAGGAAAGCGACCGCGCGGGCGACATCTTCGGGGGTACCGAATTTACGCATCGGAATGACGTTCATGGCCGCTTCTTTGACCTGTTCGTGTAAAACAGCCGTCATATCCGTCATAATAAAGCCGGGGGCAATACAGTTGGACGTGACGTTTTTCTTGCCGACTTCGCGGGCAATCGATTTACTCATGCCAATCAGTCCGGCCTTGCTGGCGGCGTAGTTGGTGGAGCCTGCCTGTCCCATCACGCCGGCAACCGAGGCGATATGGACCAGTCGGCCGAATTTATTGCGGACCATGGAACGGGCAGCAACGCGGGTGGCGACAAAGGCGGCCCGCAGATTGACATTTATGACCCGGTCAAAATCCTCATCATCCATCTGGATCATCAGTTTATCGCGGGTAATACCTGCATTGTTGACCAGAATACCGATTCCGCCGTTGTGCTCTGCAAGTTCTTCCAATACCTGCGTCAGTTTGTCGGTTTGCGTGATATTCACACAACGGGTAATAACCTCGAATCCGGCGTTTTTACACACGGATTCCAATTCAGCAAGCTGCTGGGCATTCAAATCCAGCCCGGCAACCTTGCGTCCCTGCTTAAGAAGTTCCAGAACAATCGCCCGGCCAATACCGCGGGCTGCTCCGGTGACTACTGCCAAACGTTTTTCTGCCATACAATTTCTCCAACCTGAAATTAAGATGTTGCCGGTCGTTTATCTGTCTTCAATTATAGCGACTCAAGGCTTTCAAGGGAACTGATATTCACAATATCCGCTCGGCGATGAATGCGCTTCATTAATCCGGTTAATACGCGATTGGGACCGATTTCCACAAATTTTGTGACGCCATCGGCAATCAGCTTTTCCATACATTTCTGCCAGAGAATCGGTTCGACAAGCTGCCGCACGAGGCCCTGGCGTATCTGTTCGGCTGAACCATAGTAGTTCGCCGAGATATTGGCGATGACCTGAATGGCTGAGGGATTCAGCAGAGGGCAGCCGGCCAAAGCCTGCCCCAGAGCCTCTGCCGCAGGCCTCATCATTTCCGTATGAAACGCCCCGGCGACCGCCAGCGGAACGGCCTTCATAGCGCCGTACTTTTCGGCAAGTCCGGCAGCTCTCTGGCAGGCTTCGATTGCGCCGCTGATGACAATCTGACCCGGGCAGTTGAAATTGGCCGGCATCAGCAAATGGCCCTGGGACGCCTCTTCGCAAAGTTCTCGAACCTTGGGTTCATCCAGTCCAATCAGGCTGACCATCCCCCCGCGCGAGGCATTGGCCGCAGTCTGCATGGCCTGACCGCGTTTGAGGACCAGCTTCAATGCGTCTTCAAAGCTCATCAGTCCCGCAGCATACAGCGCCGTATATTCCCCCATGGAAAGGCCGGCCGTGACCTGCGGTGTCAGGGCGGGGGCTTTTTCCCGCACCAGCTCCAGCAGGGCGGCGGACACGGTGAATATCGCCGGCTGCGAAATTTCGGTACTATTTAACTTCTCTTCCGGTCCCTGAAAACACAGGCTTTTCAGATCAAAGCCGACGATGTCACAGGCTTTGTCCAGCAGGGCTGCGGCTTTGGGATGTGCTGCTGCGATATCGGCGCCCATGCCCACAAGCTGTGCTCCCTGACCCGGAAATATAAAAGCAATTTTACTCATCCCATGAATCCTTGTGATACGTTTGGGCAATTCCTATAACTGAATTACGTTGGCACCCCAGGTTAATCCGCCGCCAAAGGCGACCAGCAGGACAATATCATTCTTTTTCAGGCGTCCGGTCTGTCTTGCTTCATTTAACGCAATCGGAATGGAGGCGGCTGAGGTGTTGCCGAATTTATCAATGTTAATGAAAATCTGGTCGTCACTGAAATTCAGTCGTTTGCCGACCGATTCAATAATCCGGGCATTCATCTGGTGGGGAATGAATAATGCGATGTCCTTGACGTCCAGGTCGCATTTTTCAAGACATTCGTTAACCAGTTCCACAATACGGCGAACTGCCGTATGGTACACTTCTTTGCCGTTGATGGTCATATAGACCATCTTGGGGTCAGGCAGAGGTTTGCCGACCGGATAGCGGGATCCAAACGCTTTGCAGTGCAGCGAAGTCCATCCGCCGCCGTCTGAGAATGCGGTGCTGTACATCACCCCCATCGAGGCGCCGTTGTTGTCCGCTTTCAGGATAACCGCCCCGGCCCCATCGCCAAACAGGATGCAGCTTCCGCGGTCCGTATAATCGGTGATGCGGCTGAGCGTTTCGGCGCCGATGACCATGGCGGTGCGGTAACGGCCTGCACCAATAAACTGCTGGGCTATCGAAAGACCATAAACAAATCCGCTGCAGGCCGCTGATAAATCAAACGCCCATGCGTTGGATGCACCAATTGCGTTTTGCACAAAGCAGGCTGTTGAAGGAAACACCATTTCCGGTGTAATCGTTGCCACGATAATCAAGTCCAGTTCCTCCGGCTTCATGCCTGCATCGGCAAGAGCCCGGCGTGCCGCTTCAGAAGCCAGCACCGCCGTGGTTTGTTCCTCGGAGGCAATCCGACGCTGCTTGATGCCGGTGCGCGTGGTAATCCACTCGTCATTCGTCTCGACCATTTTGGCGAAATCGTCGTTGGTCAGTACCTTTTCCGGCATAAAAGAGCCTGTCCCGGCAATCACCGTGCAGGTCGGCTTTGTGGATTGTACAGTTGGATTATTCACCATTTGATTTTACCGCTGATTTAGCCAGAGCCTGCACAATATGCTCGTTTATCTTTTTCTCTGAAAATCGTTTACAGGACAGGATGGCGTTTTTAATAGTACGGGCCTTGCTGGAACCGTGGCAGATAATGGAAGTTCCATTGACGCCCAGCAGCAATGCTCCACCGTATTCATGATAATCGTATTTTTTATAAATCTTTTTGACCACCGTTTTAAACCACAGGGCCAGCAGCTTATTGCGCTGCATCAGTTCTTCACGAATGACCTGAAAAAGCATTCCCACGGCGCCTTCGGTCAGTTTCAGGACCACGTTGCCCACGAATCCCTCGCAGATGACTACATCGCATTTGCCTTCAAATAAATCGCGGCCTTCGACATTGCCGACAAAGTTGACATTGGGATCGGATTTCAGCAGTGCCCGTGTCTTTTTGATTAAGTCCGTCCCCTTGGCTTCTTCTTCGCCGATGTTCATAATGCCGACGCGGGGGTTCTGGATGCCCAGCATCAAGTGAGAATAGGAGCTGGCCATGACGGCATACTGATATAAGTGGATAGGCTTGCATGCAATGTTGGCCCCGACATCACAAATAGTAATCGGGCCGTTATACGTGGGCAGCACAACCGCGATCCCCGGGCGAACGACGCCTTCCAGCGTGCGCATTCGCAACTGACTGGCTGCCACGCAGGCACCGGTATTACCCGCGGACAGTACGGCATCCACCTGTTTGTGGGAGGCGATACGCGCCATAATGGCAATTGAGCTTTTGGGTTTTTTACGCAGCGCATCGACAGGAGATTCATCCATACCGATGACTTCCGGGGCGTGGAAAATGCGGAACGTATCCGGGGATGCCTTCATGGCCTTCAATTGGGAACGTATCGCTTCCTCGTCCCCAACTAAAACCAGTTCGTCCTCGGAGCCGAGCAAATCCTTTGCTTCCAGCGCGCCGGCAATGATTTCGCCGGGGGCGTAATCCCCGCCCATCGCGTCGATGGCAATCCGCATAGCTTACTCTTCAGCCTCCTGGCCGAGTTTGAGCGTGATATCTGAGTTGACATACCCGCATTTACCGCAGGCGGCATGAGGCAGTTTGGCCGCACCGCATTTCTTGCACAGCGAATAATTCACCGGCTTGAGCGCCTTGTGCGCCCGGCGAGAGCGAATTGTCGAATGACTTTTCTTTTTTGTTGGTAGCATTTTAACTCCTGAAACAACGTTTTATACTGATCCTACTTGAAATTTTCCGTTTCGGCGCGGCTACAAAGCTTTCAGCCGCCAGCTTCCAGCAACAGCTTTATCTCCGCGGCTGCGTAGGGTAACGTTACCCCGTGACTATGCGCGGCACAGAACGGCCTGTGGCCGTCGCGGAATCATCATACCCGTTGGGTATAATACACCGTCTATCTTGTCTTGATACGGATACGCAATCCTCGTCGACGGTTGTGTATCCGTATAAAAATCTATACCAGACTATAGGTATTGAGTAAAGAAAATTAATAAAGGGCTTTTAATTATCCGAAATTCCGATAAAAGTCAAGAGACAATTTGTGAGGAAAAATAAGACGAAGCAGAGTTTTTGGGGTTGAAATTTACATAAAATTAGGATAATATCACTGGTTTATATTGTATGTAAACCGAACTATTCGGCCCTGATTCAATCCCGGAGGAAGAAAATTCAAGGGATTTGAATAAACCGGATGGCGGATGTACAGGGATTCTCGGAAGGCCTGAAAGACTGTACAAAATGGATTGCTAATGGCTAAAATTGAGATCCTATGGTTCGCGAAATGAATCGAATTCCATTATATGAGGCGATACGGCGAAAAAAAGAGGCCGCGGGTCTTAATCAAACGCCGCAGGCTCAGCCTGTGCCTCAACAGCAGCCCAGGACGGAACCGCGAATTCAGTTGAAGCCGTCTCCAACGCAAGGCAAACAGATTCCGGCTCAGCCGAAGCCTTTGACGAAACCTGTTGCAAGACCGGCAGTTACGTTAAAAGGAAGGGTTTTAAAACAGCCCAAGCAGGCTTCTCGGGCCATGGAATTGGTCAGAGAAGTGCTGAATGATAAGGTGCTGCTTAAATGGATTGGAATAGGCGTCGGGGCAGTTATCGTTGTGTTGATGATTATCACGATTGCTGGAAAGATTGGCCGCAGCAAACAGGGTGAGCCGGTTGTCTCCGGTAAAACGCCTGAAGGTCAAAAAGAAGTGTTGAATGTGGATGTGACGGATCTGGATACCCAGATGGTGTCTAAATCCAGTGAGCCGGTTGTGCCAAAACCAGAGGTAAAACAGCGAGAGATTTCCGTGCAGCCAGCCCCGGACAAGGCACAAACACCTGTGAAGCCGGAAATACCGACGGCGATTCAGAATGAGTTCCAAAAGCCGACGGCGGACAAGAAACCGGAGCCGGTAAAGGCGACTTCAACAGGTGACAATGTAATTGTGATTGTTGCCTATACAAAACAGAATGATTTGGTTCCCGTGCAGGTTTATTTTAAGCAGAACGGGATCGAAACCGAGGTGATTCAGCGCGGCAGTTATTTCCTGCTGGTCACAAAGAACCGTTTTGAAAACCCCGAAAAATCGGGAACTGACGGTTATCAGATGAAGCAGACGATAAAACGAATCGGGGCCAAATATAAGGCGCCCGACGGGTATGAGCGATTTGGCTCGACCCCGTTTCAAGATGCATACGGTATGAAAATTAAATAAGTATCAGGAGAATTCAGAATGTCCATTGATCGTTCTTTAAAAGTTAAAGGCGCGTTGTCCAGGCATCGCAATGTTCTCAGCCGCGGCGAGCGGATTGAGGTGCTCAAGCAGGAAGATCGCTGGGAAGATGAGAAGTCGGTTATGGGCCTGCCCAAGGTTGCTCATCGCAAGGCTGGTACCGGCAAGAAAGCTGCCAAAGAAGAAACAGCCGCAGCCGCTCCGGGTGCCGCCCCTGCCGCAGCCGCTCCGGCCGCTGGTGCTGCCGCGAAGAAATAATTTCCGGAGTCCGATGAAATTCGATGAACAGACCATCCGGAACAGAGTTATACTGCATTTCCGGATGGTTTTTTATGCGCCTATGCTGCAGGTAACAGAATAAAATAAAGGGATTAGCCATGCGACCATTTCTTGCCGACCGTACCCAAGTGATCGATGCCAGCGGAATCCGCAAGGTTTTCGCCCTGGCAGCTCAGTTAAAAGACCCGGTGAATTTTTCCATCGGTCAGCCTGATTTTGATGTGCCGGAGACGATCAAAAGAGCCGCCATTCGTGCTATCGAGGCGGGTTTCAACCGGTATTCGCAGACTGCCGGCGAACAAAAACTGATTGATGCCATCAAATCAAAAGTGGCTGCCGGCTACGGCTGGCAGAATCCGCAGTGTTTTGTCACCAGCGGTGTCAGCGGCGGCCTCCAGTTGGCTTTTATGGCAACCATCAATCCCGGGGATGAAGTGATTGTTCCCGATCCGTATTTTGTGATGTATAAACATCTGGTCAATATGCTGGGCGGTAAATGCGTGTTTATCGATACCTACCCGGATTTCCGCCTGCCGGTCGAGAAGATTGAAAAGGCGATTACGCCCAAAACCAAACTGCTGATACTGAACTCTCCGGCGAATCCGTCCGGCGTTGTCTATACCAGGGCGGAAGTCCAGGCCGTGGCTGAAATTGCACGCAAGCACGGCATCCTGGTGCTCAGTGATGAGATTTATGAGGATTTCTGCTACGATGGTCCCTGTGACAGCGTTGCCAGGTATTATGACGGCACGCTGGTTTTGAAGGGCTACAGCAAAACGTATGCGATGACCGGCTGGCGTATGGGGTATGCCGCAGCCACCGAAGTCCTCAAGCCGCTGATGGACAAGATGATCCAGATTCAGCAATACACCTTTGTCTGTGCGCCTACACCGTTCCAGGTGGCTTCGATTGAGGCGATGAGCGTGGATATGACAGAGTATGTCAATGCCTACCGCAAAAAGCGGGATCGGATGATTGAGGGCTTGAGCAAGGGATATGAGGTTGTCAAGTCCGGCGGGGCATTCTATCTGTTTGTCAAAGTGCCGCCGAGATATCCCAATGCGACGGTCTTTGTCCAGAAAGCGATTGAAAATAATGTCCTGGTTATCCCCGGCAATGTGTTCAGCGAACGGGATACGCATTTCCGTATCAGCTATGCAACCACAGATGCCAAGATCGAGCAGGGTATTGACATCCTGAATCGGCTGAGTCAGGGGTAAAGTTACCCAATTTGACGTGAGTGAAAGGCTAAAGAATACCATACAGTTCTTTAGCCTTTTTTGTTAAAAAAATATTACCAAACGATTAAAAATTTGTAAAAAAGTTTTGCTCAAATCTGGCTTATCGCGTACAATCCCGACTTAATTGGATACTCTGGGGTGTCATCAGAAAGTGGTTTTCTTACTTCTTATTCTATATTTGTATGACTTGAATCGCGTCCTGTTTTCTAACATCGTTTTATAACAGGGATAATATAATCATAAAACAATGTCGAGAATAAAATCGAGGATTACGTAGATGAACTTTGAGCAGTGGCTTCAGATGTTCTCCTGTGTTATCGGGGGGCTTGGCATATTTTTATACGGCATGAAAAATATGTCCGATGGTCTGCAGGCCGTAGCCGGCGAACGGCTCAGGCGCATGATTGGTGCGGTGACCGGCAATCGTCTGATGGGTACAGCTGTCGGAACGACAGTGACTGGAATTATTCAATCCAGTTCCGTAACAACGGTTATGGTTGTCAGTATGGTCAATGCCGGGCTGATGACATTGAAGCAGGCCATCCCCGTTATTTTCGGCGCCAATATCGGGACGACAGTAACGGCATGGATTATGGCCTACAGCCTGACGCAGTATGGACTGCCGCTGCTGGGGATTGCGGTCTTTTTTTTCCTGTTTTCAAAAAATGACAAAGTTCGTTTCACTGCCATGATTATTGTTGGTCTGGGCATGGTATTTTTCGGCCTGGATTTGATGTCCAAAGGTCTTTCCCCCCTGAAAAAGATGCCGGAATTTGAGGCGTTGTTCCATCGTTTCAGTGCATCGGGCCTGTACGACTATCCGGGCATTATCAAATGTATTCTGACCGGAGCGATTGTGACGGCTGTTGTTCAGTCCTCCTCGGCGACCGTTGGCATTACTATGGCGCTGGCGGGTACGGGATTGATTAATTTCTATACCGCCGCCGGGCTGGTTCTGGGCGAAAACATCGGGACAACGATTACGGCCTTTTTCGCATCGCTGGGGACGACGACCAATGCCAAGCGGTCAGCCTATGCTCACATGCTGTTTAACACCCTTGGGGTGGTCTGGCTGACGCCGCTGTTTCCGTTCTATATTCAATTTGTATTGTGGTTTTTGACACGGGTACTGGGCTGTGAGCTGCCGGACACGCCGGTCTATGCCGACAACACCGTGTCTTATCCCTATTCTCAGAAAGCGATTGCCGTCAGTCATTCCTGGTTTAATATTGTCAATGTCCTGTTTTTCCTGCCCTGGGTTGGTCCCTATTCAAAGTTTTTGATGTGGCTGGTACCCGACAGGAAAGTCCCTGATACTCCCCGATTGACTCACCTGGATGTCCGTATTTTCGATACCGGTGCAATCGATCTGGAGCAATCTCGCAAGGAAATCCAGCGTATGGCAGCCGTTTGCCGCAAAGCCATGGATACTCTGCGTGATGTCCTGCAGGATGCTCATACAGATCGCAAACGGTTAGACGAAATCTTCCAGATGGAAAATGACCTGGATGTCATGCAGAAAGAAATTGTCGAGTTTCTGGGACACGTGATGATCGGGAATGTGTCCCATGAGATGGTGGATGAAGGACGCCGCCAGATTCGTATGGCCGATGAATATGAATCCATCAGTGATTATATCACCACGATTCTGAAGCTTCGCCTGAAGATGCGCGACAGCAATCAGCATTTGTCGCAGGAGGCCAAACAGGAAGTTCTGGAATTGCATGATATCGCAGTGCAATTTATTGATTTGATTAATACTGTCGGGTCGGTCGGCAGAGGTGATGCCGATTTTCTCAGTGAAGCTCAGACCCGCGGCAACAGCATCACCAGTTACATGAAGGAATGCCGCAACCGCCATCTGGCTCGCCTGGGCGACGGCAAGGCGACGCCGTTGAACAGCCTGATTTATACCGATATGCTGACGGCATATCGACGCATCAAAGACCATGTATACAATATTGCGGAAGTACTTGCAGGAGAAAAATAACTGTTTTTGTCAACCCATAAACTATATTGAGGAATGATGGATATTCAAAAACTATTTGAGATTTTATTTGTTGTGATCGGGGGGTTGGGTGTTTTTCTGCTGGGCATGAAATTCATGTCCGAGGGGATGCAGGCGGTTGCCGGCGAGCGTCTGCGAAAACTGATTGGGGCCGTGACCAATAATCGCTTTCTGGCATGCGGTGTGGGAACCGCGGTTACCAGTGTCATTCAGTCCAGTTCCGTGACCACCGTGATGGTTGTCGGGATGGTCAATGCCGGGATTATGACGCTCAAGCAGGCGATTGGTGTTATTTTTGGCGCCAACATCGGCACCACCATCACCGGCTGGATACTGACGGTTAAAATTGATAAGTATGGGCTTCCTTTGCTGGGTGTTGCAGCTCTGTTTTATTTGTTTTCACGCCGTGACCGTATTCGTTTTACCGCGATGTTTTTCCTGGGCCTGGGGATGGTGTTTTTCGGCCTGGAGCTGATGAAAAACGGTTTTTCTCCGGTCAAGGATATGCCGCAATTTGTGGAATGGTTTCATCGTTTTGAACCTGTCAATTATTTTGGGGTAATGAAGTGTGTTCTGGTGGGGGCTGCTTTAACCGCCATTGTGCAATCCTCCTCGGCAACGCTGGGTATCACCATGGCGCTGGCTTTTTCAGGCATCATCAACTTTAAAACCGGCGCGGCGCTGGTGCTTGGTGAAAACATCGGCACCACCATCACCGCATTTCTGGCCTCACTGGGTACGACGACCAATGCCCGTCGTGCGGCCTATGCCCACATGCTGTTTAACATCTTGGGCGTGCTGTGGATTACGACCATCTTTCAGCCCTATAGCCAGGGCATTGCCTGGTTTATCGAAAACTTCCAGCACGGTCATCTGCCTGATGAAGCGGTCTATGTCGATAATGCCGTGACGTATCCCTATACGCAGGCGGCGATTGCTGCAACGCATACCGGATTTAACATCCTCAATACCCTGTTTTTCCTTCCATTTGTGGGGCTTCTTGCCCGGCTGTTGATGTTTATTGTTCCAGACAAGGCCGTTCCCGAAACCCCGCGGCTGACGTATCTGGATATGCGTCTGTTTGACACCCCGTCAATTGCCCTGGAACAGTCCTGGAAAGAAGTGCTCCGGATGGGGCAGATTTGCAGGACGATGATGGATACGCTTCGCCATATTCTGGATGCCGATCAGATTAATTCTGAAAAAGCTGACTTTATATTCCAGAAAGAAAATGATATGGATGTGGTCCAGAAAGAGATTGTTGAATTTCTGGGGGAGGTGATGGCGGGCAATATTTCCCATGAGGCTGTCGAGGAAAGCCGCCGTCAGGTCCGCATGGCCGATGAATTCGAATCCATCAGTGATTATGTGACTGCAATCCTGAAATTACGTTTGAAAATCAGGGATAGTCAACTGCATATTACGCCGGAAGGCAAACAGGATATCCTGGTGCTCCACGATATGACGACCCGATACATTGACCTGATCAATAAAACTGCAAATGCAGACGAGGTACCGCCGGAATTCTTCAGTGAAGCAAAGACCAAAGGAACTGCCATCACCGTGACGATGAAGGAATGCCGCGGCAGACATCTGGTTCGTGTTGGAGACGGTATTGCATCACCGCTGAAAAGTCTTATTTTCACCGACATACTGACATCCTACCGGCGCATCAAGGATCATGCCTTTAATATTGCTGAAGTGCTGGCGGGGGAAAAATGATGCAATAAGATCCGGATTGATATCGAGGTTTTCGAGCGGTTTCAGGGGATATTCCGTAGCGATGTTTACTGCTTGAAAACCTCGATTATTTTCTATATACTATGAACCTGAAAATATAATCTTTACTCCGAAATATAAGGAAAAATCATGAAGTCAATAAAAAATGCGGCATCAAAACATGTCCAGGAACTGGATCTTGCTTTACCATTTAAGGTTAAAGATATTAGTTTGGCCCAGTGGGGTCGGCGCGAGATGCAGCTTGCCGAAAAGGAAATGCCCGGCCTGATGGCAGTTCGTAAAAAATACGGCAAAATCAAGCCGCTTAAGGGTTTAAAGGTGGCCGGCAGCCTGCACATGACCATTCAGACCGCGATGCTGATTGAGACGCTGGAAGTCCTTGGTGCTGATGTCCGCTGGGCGTCCTGCAATATCTTTTCGACCCAGGATCATGCTGCCGCGGCGATTGCAGCCGCAGGCCGGACGGCGGTCTTTGCCTGGAAGGGCGAGACGCTGGAGGATTACTGGTGGTGTACCGAGCAGGCCCTGACCTGGCCGGACGGCTCAGGCCCGGATATGATTGTGGATGACGGCGGCGATGCGACTCTGATGGTCATTCAGGGTATGAAAGTCGAAAAGAACCCGTCGCTGCTCAAAAAGAAGTCTGACAACAAGGAATTCCAGATTATTCTTGACCGTCTGGCGGCCGGGTTGAAAACGTCACCGAAAAAGTGGACCACTATTGCCAAGAAACTGCGGGGTGTGTCGGAAGAGACGACCACCGGCGTCCATCGGCTCTACCAGCTTGCTGAAGCAGGGGAACTGCCTTTCCCGGCCATCAATGTCAATGACTCAGTGACTAAAAGCAAGTTTGATAACCTCTATGGATGCCGCGAATCACTGGCCGACGGCATCAAGCGGGCAACCGATGTGATGGTGGCCGGCAAAGTGGTGGTTGTTTGCGGTTACGGCGACGTGGGCAAAGGCTGTGCTCATTCCATGCGGGGATTCGGCGCTCGTGTCCTGGTTACCGAAATTGATCCCATCTGCGCCCTGCAGGCAATGATGGAGGGTTACGAAGTCACCACCATGGATGAAGCCGCCTCGATGGGTGATATCTTTGTTACCGCCACGGGCTGCTGCGATGTCATTACCGGCAAACACATGGAACAGATGAAGGACGAAGCCATTGTCTGCAACATCGGTCACTTTGACAGCGAAATCGAAATGTCGTATCTCGAAAACAATAAAAAATGCAAAAAGCTGACGATCAAACCGCAGGTCGATAAATGGACGCTCCAGTCGCGCCGGTCGATTATCGTGCTGGCCGAAGGCCGCCTGGTCAACCTGGGCTGTGCCATGGGGCATCCGAGCTTTGTGATGAGCAACAGTTTCACCAATCAGAGTCTTGCCCAGATATGGCTTGCGACCGAAAAACTCAAACCCGGCGTCTATACCCTGCAGAAAAAACTGGACGAAGAAGTCGCCCGGATGCATGTTGAGGCCCTTGGCGGAAAAATCACAAAATTGACCAAACGGCAGGCCGGTTATCTGGGCGTGTCTGCGGAAGGGCCGTATAAGCCGGACCATTATCGCTACTAATTTCTGTATTCCGTCAGTTTATTTTGGAAGACGGAACGGATAATCAGACTTGATTTGAGCGTTACCGATGTGGGAACATTTCCATCATCTGGCCGATATTGGTGTGCGGGGTACGGCTGCGACTATTGAGGAAGCATTTGAAGATGCCGCATTCGCCCTGATGGCGGTGATCTGTGATCCCGGCAAGGTGGTGCCGAAGACAGCCGTCGAAATCCGCTGCGATGCCCCGGAACCGGATATTTTGCTGGCTGACTGGCTCAATGCGCTGATTTATGAAATGGACGTCCGCAAGATGCTGTTCAGCAAATTCCGTGTACACATCGATGGAGAAACTCTGTCCGCCGTCGCCTGGGGAGAAAAAGCCGATCCGGCCCGGCATCAGACCGCTGTTGAAGTCAAAGCTGCGACCTATATGGAACTCAAAGTCGTCAAAACCAGCGACGGCCAATGGATTGCTCAGTGTGTGGTGGATGTTTGAGTCCTTATTCCTGACGAGGAAATAAGTGATAAGGAAGGGTGCCTATGGATCGAAAATTAGTCAAACAGCGTTCCGACTATAAATGGCTTCTGGAGCGAAGCGGCAAGATGCGTGTCGATGGCATTATCTATGCCTCTGAGGCGCTGATTGCCGAGATGGATAACAAAGTCGCCGAACAGATTCGCAACGTCGCGTCTTTGCCGGGTATTGTCGCTGCATCCTTTGCCATGCCCGATGCCCACTGGGGTTATGGCTTCTGTATCGGCGGAGTCGGGGCGTTTGATCCGGGTCAGGATGGGATTATTTCTGCCGGCGGTGTGGGATTTGACATTGCCTGCGGCGTGCGCACCCTGCATACAGGCCTTAAACTAAAGGATATCGAACACCGCAAAGCCGACATCGCCGATAAGCTGTTTGGTCGCATCCCGGCCGGTGTCGGCAGTACCGGCAAACTCAAGCTGACTCCGCAAAAGCTCGATGAAGTGCTCACCGGAGGGGCGGTCTGGGCGGTCGAACAGGGATTTGGAATACCCCGTGACCTGCGGTTTATCGAATCCGGCGGCAGGATGCGAGGAGCCGACCCGGCCTATGTATCCAAAGAAGCCAAAAAACGGCAGGAAGAGGAAATGGGCACGCTCGGTTCCGGCAATCACTACCTTGAGGTTCAGCAGGTGATTGAGATTTACGATGAGCCGGTCGCCAAAGCCTTTGGAATCGAATTGGGGGATATCAAAATCAGCATCCATTGCGGCTCCCGAGGTCTGGGCCATCAGATCGGCACCGACTATCTCAAGCAGATGACCCTGGCCGCCAAATCCGCAGGGCTTGAACTGCCCGAGCGTGAACTGGCCTGTGCCCCGCTGGATTCCCAGGTCGGCAGGAGCTATCTGTCCGCCATGCGGTCCGGCATCAATTGCGCTCTGGCCAATCGACAAATTCTGACCCATCTGGTGCGGGAGGCGATGGCTGAGATTTTGCCCCAGGCCGATATTCAATTGCTTTACGACGTGTCGCACAATACCTGCCAGGAAGAGGAGCACAGTATTGACGGCAAAAAGAAAAAAGTCTTTGTCCATCGCAAGGGAGCCACACGAGCCTTCGGTCCGGGAAGCCCCGACCTGCCGGAGGAATACCGCACCATCGGCCAGCCCGTGCTGATCGGCGGTACGATGGGAACGGCTTCCTATATCCTTGTCGGCGGACCCCAGAGCGAATCTCTGTCGCTGGGTTCATCCTGCCACGGGGCCGGCCGGCAGATGAGCCGTACCGCAGCCACCAAACAATGGCATGGAAAAGACGTTGCCCGCAAGCTCGAACAGCAGGGCATCCTGATACGTTCGGCATCTGTCCGCGGACTGGCTGAAGAAGCCCCGGGTGCTTATAAAGATGTCAGCGAGGTTGTCGAGGTCTCTCATGCTGCGGGCCTGGCGACCAAAGTGGCTAAACTCGTTCCGCTGATCTGTGTCAAGGGATAATCCGGCGCAATAAAAAAGGCCGGCTTGGTCAGCACGGCCTTTGATATGGAATACAGCTAAAGATTAGCTGTTGAAATCCGCAAAATCCTTATGTGTGGTCTGGATAGTGTGACCCTGATTGCCGCCATCGGCAATTGCATGGAAGGTCTTGTCGGTCAATGACAATTCACGCGATTTGCGTCCGGCTGGGGCCTTGCGTGCGGGTGCGGATGATTGAATCTGATGGTTGGTTCCGTTGATCAATCCATCGAGGCTGGCCACGATTTCCTTCATCGAGAAAGCCTGGGCATTCAATTCTTCCGAGGCGCTGGCCGATTCTTCGGCGTTGGCGGCGTTCTGCTGAGTCACTTTATCCATCTGAGAGACAGCCGTGTTGATCTGGTCGATACCCTGGGCCTGTTCCTTGCTGGCCGCAGCAATTTCGCCGACCAGGTCGGTGGTCTTGCTGATACCCTGGACGATTTCATCCAGTGCCGCCTTGACCTGTCCGGAAATCTGGACGCCGTTGCGGGAATTATTGACGGACTCTTCGATCATCCGGGCCGTATTCTTGGCTGCTTCCGCCGACCGCATGGCCAGGTTACGCACTTCTTCGGCAACCACCGCAAATCCCTTGCCCGCTTCTCCGGCACGGGCTGCTTCCACGGCGGCATTCAGCGCCAGCAGATTGGTCTGGAATGCGATTTCATCAATCACCTTGATAATCTTGGCTGTCTCGTCGGAGCTTTTCTGGATATCATTGATTGCCTGGGTCATCCGGCCCATGGCTTCGGCGCCGTTATCGGCGGCCTTGCGGGCTTCAAAGGCCAGGGTATTGGCCTGCGTGGCGTTATCGGCGTTCTGTTTGGTCATCGACGCCATTTCCTCCAGACTGGAGGAGGTTTCTTCCAGACCCGCCGCCTGTTCGGTAGCACCCTGGGCCAGAGACTGCGAGGCCGAAGAAATCTGCGTGGATGCCGAAGCGACCTGATCGGAGGCCTCGTTGAGGCTCTGAATTGAACGGTTGATGGGCTTGACGATGCTGCGGGTAATCAGGAACGCCAGCAGAATGCCGGCCAGAATGCCGGAGGCCGCGAAGCCGACAAAAATGACATTGCTGGTGGCAATGACCTGGTTCATGGTTTGATTCAGATGTTCACTGACAAAGGTGACATCGCCGGCGATTTTGATTGCGATATTACGCAGGGACTGGATTGACTCTCGCTGGGTCAGAATACCCTCATAGAACGTTTTTCCCGCCTGCTGATATAAAGCAAGATGCTCGCCCAGTTTCTGGGCCGATTGAGACAGTTCCGGAATATCGCTGACCTGCTGCTTCCAGGCAGCCAGTGCGTCATTCAGTTTAGCCTGTTGTTTCTGATAGGCTTCCCACTGGGCATCGGCATTGGTGGCGACCAGGTAGATTGCCGTGATGCGCGCCATCAGGAAATTCTGAACAATGTCTTCCTGAAGCTGGGTGGACAGGTTGTTCCATTTTGCCAGGCCTTCGAGGCTGTTTTCGCTTTTGGCCTTGTTGGTAGCCGGCTGAATGACCTTGTCATGGGCCTCATTGATATTTTGATTGATATCCCAGCCGATCTTGCCCCAGTCGGCAAATCCCTGGTCCTTGTTCTTTTGGGCTGCCACATAGGACTCGAATGTGGTTTTATACGTCGCCAGTTCTCCTTTAGCCGATTCCATTTTTTGTCGGGCTTCTCCGTCAAGCTGGCTGTTGGATGCCGTCTGTGCCAAAGTTTCCGAAAATGACTTAAACTTGTCCTGCCACAGATCTGCAGCTGTTTTATCGCCTTCGACTTTATCAAATTTATAGATTGCAAAATCCTTTTGCAGTTTTTCACACTGTGTCATTTGCTCAAGGACCGTTTTTGCCTGTTCATCCAACTGAGCGATGGAACGGACCTGGCCCAGCGATCTCCATCCCACGATTCCCAAAATAGCGGAAATAGCCACCATCAGCCCAAAACCTGCCCACAACTTCGATGACAGTTTCATTGCTTTCATTTTTTTCCCTTTCATCGTTTACAGTTCTTTGTCAAAATTTACCTCTGCACCTGAACAGACGGCAAATACGGTGTCGCTATTGAAGCAACGTGTATATCTGAATAAAAGGACAACGAGTTAAAATAAAACGGGGAATATTGTTACCGTCCGAGAAAAAACAGATATAAGTAAAAATACTTATGTTTGCAGAAATTGTGAAATCAGTTGCATAAATAAAAAGGTCTCATAATATTGTTTTGTTGAATTTATGATACACATTTTAAGTGTATAAATCGGTACATGTACCGATTGTAGATGCAAGAAGACCATTAATATTTGTGACAAACAGAACAAATAAAAGTCATTGCAGAATACCGAATTTTCACGTACACTAAGGCCTTTATAGACGTCTGTAAAGACAGGTCTGTTCTAAAGGTAAGCGATATGGTGCGACAAGAAATAGATGAAGAACAATTGCATTCGATGAGCCTGGGGGACCATCTGGAGGAACTCCGCGCACGGTTAATCCTTGCCCTGACGGGTTTTGCAGCAGCCTTAGTGCTGTCTTTTTTTATTGGTCATCGATTTGTTCAGGCCCTGATGATACCCTTCGAGAACGCGGTCAGGCAGGCTGGGCTGAATACAAGTCATATTCAAGCTATCACGGTTGCAGAACCTTTTATGGTTTATATCAAAGCCGTTATTGTTCTGGCGATGCTGATTTCCTCGCCCTGGTTATTTTATCAGCTATGGTCGTTTATTTCGGCGGGTTTGTACAAAAAAGAGAAGCGATTCGTTTATAAAGTTGTACCATTTTCTGCAGGATTATTCATTACCGGGACACTGTTCTTTATCTTTGTGATTGCCCCGATGACGATGAAGTTTTTCATCACATTCAATCTGGGAATTGAATACCTTGAATATAATCCGCATATTGGTGACTATGTCAATTTGATACTGATGTTATCTCTGATTTTCGGTCTGGCATTCCAAATGCCGATTATCATCATATTTGCGGAGAGCCTGGGCCTGATTTCCCTTAAAACCCTCAAAGAAAACCGTAAATATGTGCTTTTGGGTGTATTTGTTGTTGCGGCCATGGTAACCCCGTCTGCCGACATGATTACGCAGACTGCCCTTGCCATCCCATTATACATTCTCTATGAAGGCAGTCTGTTTTATTGCAGTATGAAAAGAAAAGGGGCTAAACAGCCCGAAGTTGTGTTTCCGGAACCGGAAAAGCAATCCTAACCGTTATTCTGTTTTTTTTCTTCGGCAATCTGCTTGTCGGCTTGTTTATCCGATTCATCCAAGGCCCGGCTAATCTCATTCTCGGATTCTTTGATACCCTTTTTAAACTCGGTGATGCTTTTGCCCAGACCGCGGGCGATTTCCGGCAGACGCCGACCAAAAATCAACAATGCCACCAGAGCAATCAAAATCCACTCAGCACCTTGAGGAAGACCCATTATAGCAAGCATATTGGTCATCGAAACGATCCTTTCCGATTATTTGTTATTTATTTCACTTGTTAATTTTAACATAAACCCGACAAAGGTCAAGCATTTATGACTCTATTCACTGCGGCAGGGAGTCTTTATATAAAATGCCCCGGCAGGGTCTATGGTTACAAAATAAATCGAATGGCCGGAAACAGTCACATTAAACACTTTTCCGGGCTACAATAGCGTCTATGTCGGATAACTCCTGCCCCGTAAACTCGATATTATTTATCGCCTTCAGGTTGTCCTGAATCTGTTCAACCCGGCTTGCCCCAATGACGACCGAGGTAATACGCTTATCGAATAATAACCAGCTTATTGCCATCTGAGACAAACTTTGCCCCCGTCTCTGAGCAATACGATTTAAATCATTCAATTGTTTCACAAGCTGCGGGGTAATCATCTCCGGTTTCAGGAACTCGTTTTGCTTTCCTGCGCGGGAATCGGCGGGGATGGAGCCGTTGAGGTATTTGTTGGTCAAAAGACCCTGGGCCAGCGGGGAAAAAACAATGCAGCCCAGTCCCAGCTCATCCAGCGTATCAAACAGGGTCTGGGCGTCTGGATTTCGCACCAGCATGGAGTGTCGGGGCTGATGGATAATGAACGGGCAGTTCAGTCGTCGCAGGAACTCGGCGGCCTTACGGGTCAGATTCGGCGGGTATTTGGAAATCCCCGCATATAAAGCCTTGCCCATTCGCACCGCATCCGCAAGGGCAGTCAGTGTTTCTTCCATCGGGGTGGCCGGATCAACCCGATGTGAATAAAAGATATCCACATAATCCAGCTTCATTCGCTTCAGCGACTGGTCCAGACTCGACAGGACATACTTGCGGCTGCCGCCGTCGCCATAAGGCCCCGGCCACATCAGATGGCCGGCCTTGGTTGAAATAACCAGTTCGTCGCGATATCCCGATAAATCCGTCATCAGGATATTGCCGAAGCAGCGTTCTGCCGCTCCAGGCGGGGGGCCATAATTGTTGGCCAGGTCAAAATGGGTGATTCCGGCGTCGAAAGAGGTTAAAATCATCGCCCGGGCGGTGTCAAAACTGTCCTGCTCCCCAAAATTCTGCCACAGCCCCAGGGAGATTAATGGCAGCTTGAGGCCGCTTTTTCCGCAGGCACGATAGATCATCGATTCATACCGCTTTGGATTCATGGTTTAATCTCCCGTCTATATCGATATCCGGTTAGCTGATACATGTCGTTACATGAGATTATACTTCACGGGTTTCGTTTAAACTGGCAAATTCAGAGACCAGCGGTTCCTGCGGCTCGCCGACCAGGTGGATAGACCGCCACTTGCCGCTGCGGTATCGCAGATACAGCACGCCGCTGAACAGCATCATTGTGATGCACAGGATACTCCAGGCCGACTGCGGGGTAAAGTGAAAATACCGCAGGGCGATATCCAGCACACCCACCAGCGACCAGTGCATGGTGACGGAAATACACATCACCCAGAAGGTGTCACCCGCCCCGCGCAAGGCCCCGCCGAAGACCAGCATCATCGCATCGGCCATGACATAGAGTGCCGCCATCCGGACCATCGTTACAGCCATCGGGAATGCCTGTTCAAACACAGGGTCCGTTTCGGCAGGCCGAAAAACTCCTACCAGATAATGCGGCAGCAGGGCAAAAATCATCAGCGTACAGAATGAATAGGCCCAGGCCAGTTTCAGGCCCGACAGCGTGGCGCGATGGGCCGTATCGGGCTGTTTGGCTCCCATGTACCGGCCAACAAGACTGATCACGCCGATATGAATCCCGATCAGGGGAATAAATGAGACCATATCCCAGTTGAAGACCACGGTGACGGCTGCCGCGGAGGTCGGGCTGATGCCGTGAAATTTCAATACCAGAATCGTAAATGCCAGCATATTCAGGAAAAACTCAACGCCGGTCGGATAGCCGTACCGCAGCAGTTTTTTCATGATGTTCCAGTCAAAATGGAACGATTGATTGACTGCAAACTCCGCTCGGTTGGTCCCGATGAAATACGATATGACCAGGATGCTCAGACCGACAATCCCGCCGGTCAGCGTGGCATAGGCGGCGCCGGAAATACCCATGGCGGGGAATCCAAACTTGCCGAAGATGAAGACATAGTCAAGGCCGACATTGGCAATCATCGCGGCAAATGTGGAAAACATCACCACTGAAGTTTTTCCCACACCGGAAAAAAAGCAGCTCAGACAGTTGCGAACCAGCCCGATGAGGGTTCCGTAAATCAGGATGTTGAAATAAACCTTTTGCGGTGCAAGCTGCTCCGGCGAGACCCTGACCAGTTCAAACAGCCACAATCCCAGCGGACGGCAGCATACAATCACAGGATAAGCCAGCAGGCAGACCAGCAAGCCCTGCGTGATAACCCTCGCGCAATTTTCTTTCCGCCCGGCCCCGAAATATTGAGCAGCCAGGGCGGTGCAATAGCCGGTCAGGCCCAGGAAAAACGTCGTGAGCATGAAGCTGGTCAGGCCGCCGCCCATAGCCGCGGCCATCTGTTCGGAACTCAGCCGGGATAAAAACAGCCGGTCGGTAAAAATCATCACCGTATCACAGGCATTGGACACCACCATCGGCATCGCAATCGCCAGCATTTCCCGTATTCCGCCGGGACCATCCAATTGTCGTTTCAGTAGCGTATCCATAAGTCCGACGATTGTACCGGCAATGCGGCGAAGACTAAAGCAAAAAATATACGAATACAGGATTCGTGCAGAGACTTGGATTCCTGTACATCACGTTAAAAAAAGCCGGAATCCCATGCGGAGATTCCGGCGTATGTGAAGCGGAATGTCAACCTAACAGATGGACAACCATTGTAAAATAAACGGCAGCATCAACAGCAGGGCGAGAGCGGCAATGACAAACGCCAGCCATTTACGCTGGTCCTGAACAATACCGATGATGCCGAATACCAATGCCAGCGGCACACACACCATGCAGAGTATCGCTCCAAGCGATACAAGGGGATTGCCTCACCCAGGCCGCATAACCATCAGCAATCCTATCGTAATCCCTGCCGCCGCCAGTAATTTCGCCGCAATCAGTCCGTATTTCATCATTTTCCTTTTCTGTCAAGTCTGTGAAGATGCGTTATGTCTTCGCAGCAATTCACTGATATAATGTTTTCCCAGAAGGTCCTTATTTTGTTCCAGCCAGCATGTCAGTTTCGTACTGCCGGTCGGAGGACTGTCCACCACCAGCAGATTATTCATCAGGCTCTTGATCTCGTCTCCGGTTATCATGACATCATGCACCCATAATCCAATCAGCTTACTGATTATCGCCGCAACAAAAGGCGGCGTCGGCAGGATAATCCGTCTGACTCCAATCGTCCTGGCGATGGTCTGGATAAATTCCCTGAATGTAAACGTTTCCGGGCCAACCGCATTGATAATCGTGTTTTCCCGGCTCGTTCCCTGCTGTACACACAGATTAGCCAAGTCCCCTACATAAACCGGCTGCAGTTTATACCGGCCCATGCCGAAAACCCCGAAGATCGGAAATGTCCGCAGTATCCAGGCGACATTATTAATCAGGACGCCTTCGCTGCCGAACAGGAGGGTCGGACGAACAATCGCATAGGATATCCCCAGATCCATTAAAAGCCGTTCCACCTGCGCTTTGCCCCGAAAATAGTCCAGCGGCGAGTCGATGGATGGATTGGTGATGCTGATATGGACAATGCGCTGCACGCCGGCCTTTTTGGCAGCTTCAAACAGCCGTGAGGTATTGGCGATTGCCTGTTCGAATGTGAATGTCGTGTGGTTGAACCGTACCCAGTAGGTATTGTAAAGTGTGGTTACTCCTTCAAGGGATTGGCAGAGTTGGTCCGGATCGTCGAAGTGGAATGGATAAGCCTTGACCTTATTCCCAAATGGATTGGGACGATTTGAAGTATTCGTCAGTGTGATAACACGCTGCCCCGCATCCAGGAGTTGTCTGGCGATATAGCTTCCCGTATATCCGAAAGCACCTGTGACAGCATGGATTGGGAGATTCATAAATCACCGCCCGTCAGATATTTTTGAATATACCCTTCCGGCCTGAATTTCCGTTTCAGGCCTGCATAATTCATATACCGCACTTTCCCGAATACGGGACGCTCGCCCCAGGGGCGGTCGTGCTTGCCGAAGCACCAGGCCACCCCGGCGAAACTGTTCGGGTCGCGTCCATCCAGTTGGTATTTGTTGTTCAGATACAATGCCCACTCGAAGGCCTGCCGGGGCGTTCGGGTCCATTCCAGAATCTTCTTGCCCCAGTACATCCGCATATAATTATGCATCTTGCCGGTCAGCACCATCTCCATCTGGGCGGCATTCCAGGCCGGGTCGTGCGTCCGGGCGTTTTCGAACTGCTCCAGCGTGTACACATACTCTCGTTTATCTTTTGCATGGACGTTCAGGGTATTGATTGCCCAGTTCGGCAGGGCGTTATACTCATCATATCGGCGATTGTACCAGACAAAGTTGAATGCCAGTTCCCGCCGGACAATCAGCTCCTCCAGAAAGGCATCTTTACCCGGGCTGTCGGTGTCGGCAATCGCCAGGGCGATCTCCAGTGGGCTGATTTGTCCGAAATGCAGATAGGGGCTTAGATGCGACTGAATATCCAATGAGGGGTCGTTCCGCTGCCCGCCATAGGAGTCCAGTTTCTGCACGATAAACGCCTTCAGACGCCTGGATGCCTCCGCCGGCCCGCCCAGAAACACCTTTGATGCCGGCACGGAGCGGTCGATGTTCAGTTTTTTGATTATTGCATCGATGTTGCCAAGCGGGAGGGATTCAGGCAGCTTGTCAGTCCTGCAAAGGCGGGAATCCAGCCTGCTCGATTTGAATCCTGTCAAAAATGCCCCTAACTGCCGGTGAATCCGCGGCCTGAGCGTTCCGGCCGAGAAATTCTCCTTATCTGAGGCTGTCTGTACCGGCACGATGACATTGGTGATCACCTCGACCATCTCGCAATCGACGGTTTCGGCGACCTCCTTGCGCCAGTCCCGCTGGATTCGCAAATAGCCATCATCCGTAATAATCATATCGGCTTTGTCCGAAAACTTAGCCATGACCTCTGCCGGCCGGCCCATCCGGACCAGCAGTTCAATTCCACGACCCGCCAGGATGTTTTGCGTCTGAGCCAGTCCTTCCAGCATAAATTGGTAATGCCGCAGGTTTGCCTCCGGATAGGCCGTCAACGCAAACACAGCAACCAGGGGTTTTCGGCTTGCATTGGCCGTGCGAACGGCATACTCGAGAGCATGATTGAAGTCGGCCCGCTGTGCCGCCTGCATCCAGTACACCACCCAGGCCCGATTCTGTCGGGGCTTATGATTTAAGGCGCGTATGCGTTCTTTCTGAATCACGATGGCTCCTGATATCGATTGTTTATCACACTATACGAAACAAGAGTAAAAATGTCATATAATATTTATAAATTCCAGCGAATCACCTGTTTTTATAAGTATATACAGACAGTAAATGTCTGCATAGTGCGTACTGATTCAAAGAATCCATATTGACCTAAGCGATATTTTGGACTATATTTGTGCGCTTTGAGTTGAGTATGATCCGGATTATAAAAATAAGGCGAAAAAAATGTTAAAACGAACACAAACGTGCGGACAGCCCAGAATCAGTGACGTTGGACAGACAGTAATATTGACCGGGTGGGTGAATTCCTACCGTGATCACGGAAATCTGGTTTTTATCGACTTACGCGACCGAACCGGGCTGGTGCAGCTTGTTTTCGATCCGGAAAAATACCCCCAGATTCACAAAATCGCCCGGACTCTGCGATGTGAATGGGTTATCGGTGCCAAGGGTACTGTCCGGCCCCGCGGCGAGGGGATGGAAAACCCCCGCTTAGCCACCGGCCAGATTGAAGTTGCCGTTGAGGAACTGGAGATTTTCAACCAGTCCAAGACCCCGCCGTTTGAAATCGACAGCAACGTCAATGTCGGCGAAGAGATTCGCCTGCAATATCGCTATATCGACCTGCGGCGTCCCGGCATGCTCAATCGTCTTGCCGTGCGTCACCGGGTCGCCAAGATTGCCCGTGATTATTATGATACCAATGGCTTCTGGGAAATCGAAACTCCCATGCTCGGCAAGAGCACGCCGGAAGGGGCCCGCGACTTTCTTGTCCCCAGCCGGCTGTATAAAGGCTCGTTCTACGCCTTGCCCCAGTCGCCGCAGTTGTTCAAGCAGATTCTGATGGTCTCTAATGTGGATCGTTATTTCCAGATCGTCCGCTGCTTCCGGGATGAGGACCCCCGTGCCGACCGTCAGGCCGAGTTCACCCAGATCGACGTCGAAATGAGTTTTGTTCAGGCCGACGATGTGATGAAGATGAACGAAGCCCTGATTGTCCGCGTTTTCAAAGAAGTCCTCGGACTGGAAATCCCCACCCCGATTCGCCAGATGACCTATGCACAGGCTATCGAGGAATACGGTATTGACCGCCCCGACCTGCGGTTTGACATGCGGCTTAAGACCATTACCGATATCGCTGCCGCCAGCAGTTTCCAGGTCTTCGTCAACACCGTCAAGAAGGGCGGCATCGTCAAAGGCTTATGCGTGCCCGGCGGAGCAAAGTATTCCCGCAGCGACATCGAAGTCGGCCTGACCCAGTTTGTGACCGAACTGGGCGCCAAAGGGCTGGCCTGGTTCAAGGTCGGCCCGGACGAAGCCACCGGTGCAATCAGCCTCAAGAGCAATATTGCCAAGTTCTTTACCCCCGAACAGCAAAAGCAATTGATCGAACGCTTCGGGGCCAACAATGACGACCTGATTCTGATGGTCGCCGACCAGCCTGCCATTGTCAATAAAGTCCTTGCACCGCTGCGTGTCAAACTCGGCAAAGACACGGGCCTGTGCGATCCCAATAAGTTTGAATTTGTCTGGGTTATCGATTTCCCGCTGCTGGAATGGAATGCCGACGAAAATCGGTTCGATTCGCTGCATCATCCGTTTACCGCACCGATCCCCGAAGACCTGCACAAGCTCGATACCGACCCCGGCAACATCCGCTCGCAGGCCTATGATCTTGTCGTCAACGGCTCGGAAATCGGCGGCGGTTCGGTGCGTATTCACAATATGGAAACGCAGGCCAAAATCTTCGACCTGCTCAAGATTACCCGTCAGCAGGCCATGGATCGGTTCGGCTTCTTCCTCAAGGCCCTCGAATATGGTGCACCGCCGCACGGCGGTATCGCCTTCGGCCTCGACCGTCTCGTGATGATTTTGACCGGCACCGACAACATTCGCGACGTGATCGCGTTCCCAAAAACCCAGCGGGGCCAGTGTCTCCTGACCGAAGCTCCCAGCGGTGTCGATCAGGCCCAGCTCGATGAATTGAACCTGAAGGTCCAGAAACACCTGCACCAGTTGGAAGACAAGCAGGACAAACAGTAATTGCTGGCCGCTGCGGCTGTTACCCAAAGCGTGAAATCCGTCTGTGCAAACAGCATGAGGATGTATGGCATTGAATTGGCGAAAAAGGCTTGATACGATTTTAGAAAAGCTTCGCTTAAAGCCTCTGTCGCTGGCCGAGAAATGCCGCATTCAGTTTGGCGCCGCGGTTGTTTTCAGCCTGATTCTGGCCCTGTGGGTTCCGTATTTCTGGATGGGCAAGCTGACGGAAAAAAATGCACTCGATTCCGGGCGTGCCGTCGCTCAGAGTATCTTTGAACAGCATTTTCGCCTGCCGGCACATGGGCAGGATGCCTTGCCGATGATTGATGAGACCGGCCAGATGCGTGCCGCCGATGATACGGTTGCCCAGTGGTTCCGCATGGATCAGGAAAAAGGCCCCGCCGGTCTGGACCCGGCCCTTCAGAAAAAACTCAGACTCCTTCAGAAGGATGCGAATATTCAGGATATTGGCTGGAAATCATCCGTCGATGGTGTGACCAGGAATATGTATCTGCATCTGGTCAGGGCCAGCGAGCAGTGCCTGGTCTGTCACAACCCGCAGGGTTCCGCCACCGCCTATAATAAAAATCAGGAAATCGGCGTCATCTGGGTTCAGACCTCCGCCCAGGAGTTTTCCAAGACCCAGCTTCTCAATCGCCTGTGGATTATTGTTGCCGGGCTGCTGGCCGCCACCGGCGCGATGGTTGCCTTCTATGCCATCACTCAACGGGTTATTTTACGTCCCATTCGCCAGTTGCGGGCACTGGTTAATAATATCGCAGAAGGCAATTATGATGTTCGCAGCGCCATTAAAACCGGCGATGAATACGAACGCCTGTCCGATGCGTTCAATCACATGCTGGATAACTTGATGGAATCACAGGCCAAGCTCCAGAAAGCCAACCAGCAGCTTGACGCCAAAATCGCCCAGCTTTCGGACAAAAATATCGAGCTGTTCAAGGCCAATAAGCTCAAGAGCGAATTTCTGGCCAATATGTCGCATGAATTCCGTACCCCGCTCAATGCCATTCTGGGTTTTGCCGAACTGCTGCGTGAAAAACCCGGCGCCGACATCGACAAATCCCGTCGGTATGCTGAAAACATTATCACCAGCGGTCGTTCGCTGCTGAATATGATTAATGACCTGCTTGATCTGGCCAAGGCTGAGGCGGGCAAACTGACCCTGCATATCGAGCGTACCAGCATTCAGCAGCTTTGCGAAGGCTTGTCGGCTTTCTTTCTTCCGTTGACGGAAAAGAAAAAGCTGTCGCTTGAAATTGAAGTGGACCCCAAAATCCCGCTGGTGATGACCGACAGCGGCAAAGTTCAGCAGATTCTCTATAACCTTCTGAGCAATGCCATCAAATTCACCGCCGAAGGCGGACGCATTGATGTCAAAGCCACAATGCCGACGGATATTACCGTGCGCATTGCCGTTATGGATACCGGCTGCGGTATTCCTCCTGAAGCCCAGGACCAGATATTCGAAAAATTCCGCCAGTTGGACGGATCCATTACCAGGCTGGGTGAAGGCACGGGTTTGGGGCTGGCCATCTGCAAGCAATTGACTGATTTGCTGGCCGGAACCATTGGCCTCAGGAGCGAACCGGGCAAAGGCTCCACCTTCTGGCTGGAAATCCCCGTCCATCTCCAGACCCAGGCTGAAGAAAAAAAATAGAATGTCAGGGTGGGTGTTACGTGCCGTCCCTGTTTTGTATCGTCCACAGCCAGGGACAAACCCGCTTATAGTGCTGGCAGTACAGCCCGATCACACGCATGGCATACAGCATTCCAAGGACTGTGGCCAGTCGTCCAATCAAAAAAAAGACCGTCTTGAGCGTCGTCATATCTTTACTTGTGGCAAACGTGAACAGGCTGAAAAACCAGCCCACAAAGGCAATGTCAGCAATCACGGTGGTTACCAGGTAGGGCCAAAATGTTTTGGTTATTGTCCGAATCAGCACATCCGGCCGAAAGACAGCAACCCACGGCGGGGTGTCCATTCCGAATACCGCTAAAATCAGCCCGAATAAAAAGCCCGATGTCAGCATCAAGACTCCCCTGATCCACACGGAGACAATCCCCAGGGATTCCAGCCAGGCGGCAACGGCTATGCTTGGAATCAGCGATAAAAAGGCTGCGACAATAAACAGATAGATGGACTTAATCAGGTTGCCCAGATATTCAAATCCGAAACCGATATCCAGTTCTGGCAGGCTTTCCGGATACATCGCGGTTGCACCAATGATTTGAAAATAATACCAGCACAGCCCGCCCAGTGTAAAAAACTGCGTAATCCACCCCACAATCAGGGGCGGACGAAATCCGCCGCCGGAAGCCCCGGTGACCGAAAACGAATAATCCAGGTCCCCCAGATAAAACTGAAACACCGTCATGGCCAGGCAGAATACAAGGCCTGTGATGCTGTCTTTAACGAACAGGCCTTTCCAGCCATCCACAAAAATCGCCCGGTAAAAGCCCGGCAGGGGAGGTTCGGGGGGATCGACATAGATTTTGGCCTTCTCGCCCGGCTTGCCCGGAACAATAAAGCGGCAGGAACAATGCGTACACCGAACCCGACGCCCGGCATACTCTTCCACCACCGCACAAAATCGCCTGCATTTGGGACATTTAAAACTCAGCACATCCAGCTCCCTGAGAAACCATTGCACCCCTGGACAACGTGCCCTTTATATCAGTTCAAGATCGCTTTCGCTGTTCATGGCATCCTGGAAGCTCTTGAGGTCGTTGGCCCATTTCTGTGCCTCACGCAAATCCACGATGCCGCGTTTGACTAATAATGCCAGGTGACGCTCCATCGTGATCATCTTTTCTTCGACCTGGTTTTTAGTCTTGACCTGAAGCTGTGAATAAACCTGTTCCAGCTTGTTTTTACGAATCAGGTTGGCGATGGCATAGTTGTTATTTAAAATTTCCATCGCCACCACACGCCCTTTGCCGTCTTTGCGAGGCAGCAGTTTCTGACTGATGATATACCGCAATCCCAGCGACAACTGGTTGCGGACTTCTTCCTGCCGGCCTTCCGGGAAAAAGTCCAGAATACGCGTAATCGAGCCGACCGAGTCCCGGGTGTGCAGCGTCGAAAATACCAGATGTCCCGTTTCTGCGGCTGTTAAGGTCATGGACACCGTTTCCTGGTCGCGCATCTCACCGACAAATATCACATCCGGGTCCTGCCGCATCATGGATCGCAATCCGGCTGCGAAAGACGTCACATCTCGACCGATTTCCCGCTGGGAAATCATTGAGTTTTTCTGCGAATAAATATATTCAATCGGGTCTTCCAGCGTGATAATTCGGCACGCTCGATTGTCATTAATCCGTTCAATCAGCGAGGCAATGGTCGTGCTTTTTCCTGCCCCGGTAATCCCGGTAAACAGCACAAGCCCGTGTTTTCGCCGGACGATATCCTGCCAGGCATCGTTGGGGAAGCCAATCTGTTCCGGCGGCGGAATCACTGTTCCCAGTGCCCGGATGGCCGCACACAGGCCGTCGTTCTCATAAAAGGAGTTAATCCGGAACTGGATTGTCCCGTATTTGAAAGAACAGTCCACCGCCAAATCACGTTTGAGGAATTCGACGTTTTTCTCGCCCAATACGGGGAAAATCAGTTTTTCCGCCACATCCTGGGTGACGATGCCCCCCTTGAGTTTAACCAATTCCCCATCAATTCGGTAGCAAGGCTGTGTGCCAACTTTAATATGCAAGTCTGAGACCCGCATGGCTCCCTGTTTCTCGAAATAGGCCAGCATATCATTTATGCTGAGCAAGGCACCTTCCCCGGCCGGGAAGACCTTCTGATCGGTGGTATATTGCATAAGCTGACAACTCCTGGTTTATAGTATCGAATTGTCGCCCATTTTAACAACCCTACGCTAAATATGCAAAGACTTTTACTTCAGCAATTTGTCGGGTTTTATCGTCCCGCGAACGCGGGCATGGTCTGATAATACACACAGAAAAACACTCGGCACGCATTTATAGTCGAATAAAGAATAAGTAGTTATACCAGCCCGTATTTTTCCCGATATTGGGGTAGCATTGCTGACAACTTGGATTTTTGACTGTGGCAGATTGCAAAACATAAAGTCAATGAAATCAGAGGATTGCGGACAAAGTTTAACGTGTGTATATGACAAAGCACTATCCGATTATCAATGTGTCGCCCGACAAGTGTGTCAATTGCCACGCCTGCATCATCAATTGTCCGGTCAAATATGCCAATAACGGCAGTGATAATCCTACCACGGTCAACCCGGACCTGTGTATCAATTGCGGCAATTGTCTGCGTGCCTGCAAGCATAATGCGCGTTTTTACACGGATGATTTTGCTGCTTTCTTGCATGATATCCGCAATGATATTCCTATCGTGGCGGTGATGGCACCTTCGGTGGTGTCTAATTTTCCAGGCCTGTATCTCCATATCAATGGATGGCTCAAGTCACTCGGTGTCCATGCCCTGTTCGACACGAGTTTCGGCGCGGAACTGACCGTCAAATCATACATTGAATATATCAGGCATAATAATCCCCGAACCGTGATTTCTCAATCCTGCCCGGTGATTGTTAATTATATTCAAATCTACAAACCGGAATTGATTCCGTATCTGGCCCCGGTTCACAGCCCCATGCTGCATACGATCCAGATGATTCGCCATTATTATCCGCATTACGGCAATCACCGGATTGCGGTCATCTCGCCGTGCATCGCCAAAAAACGCGAATTCATCGAGACCGGCCTGGGTGATTATAATATTACCTATCAATCTCTGGAACGCTATCTGCAGACCAATCAGATCGTGCTGGATACATTTGAACAGACCGAATTTGATAATCCGCCCGCCGAACGAGCGGTCATTTTTCCATCGCCAGGCGGACTGACCCGGACGGCTGAGCGAATGATGCCGGATATTCGCAATAAGACCCGGCAAATTGAAGGCGCACCGGCGGTTTACAAATATCTGGATAACCTCAAATCCTCTATCGACAACGGTACGGCCCCTTTGTTGATAGACTGCCTGAACTGTCAGTATGGCTGTAATGTCGGTACAGGAACCGTCCTGTCGCAAAAATCCATTGATGAGGTGGAATATGCCCTCCGGCAGCGCAGAGAACAGATGCAGGCGGTCTATGAACAGGCCGCAGCCGACTCCAATCGGTCTTGTTCGGATATCGAAGAAGTTCTCGCGCGCTATTGGAATAAGGATTTATATCTCCGCAGCTACGTTGACTTGAGCGGAAGCCTCGGTCTTCGTATTCCCGACCCGCAGCAGTTGCAGGACATCTACCGGAAGATGCACAAATACGGTGAGGAGGACCTGTATAATTGCAATTCATGCGGTTATGGTGAATGTCAGACCATGGCGACGGCCATTTTTAATGGATTGAATAAGCCGCAGAATTGTCATTTCTATCTGTTAAAAGAAACCTTGATCTCGCATCAGGCGATTGTTATGAACGAGGCACGCCTGCGTTCAATCATCAATTCCTCATTGGAGGGATTTATTCTTGTTGATACGGCGGGGCGAATCCAGGAGGCCAATCCTGCGATGCACAAGCTGCTCAGGACGGAATCGTTACTCGGCAAAACCCTGTTCGATCTGGCAGACGATGAAAACAAGGCGATATTTCAGCATCAACTGAAAATTCGTTCAGAGCAGAAGACAAACTCCATTTATAATGTGGCGTTGAATCGCACGGATGGGACTAAAGTGTTTTGCCAGTTTAACGCATCGCCGCTGTTTGATGAAAAAAACATCCATGTGGGGTCTTTTGCCATGATTTCGGACCTGACCGAACAGCGGCGTATCCTTGAACTGGAATATCAGAAAAATAAGGCCGAAGAAGCCAATCTGGCCAAATCCCAGTTTCTGGCCAATATGAGCCATGAAATCCGTACTCCCATGAATGCCATCATTGGTTTTTCCGACCTGCTGGCCGAAGAGAATCTGTCCGAAGAACAGGCCAAATATGTGGATATTATCAACAATGCCGGCAAAAATCTGCTCAACATCATCAACGACATTCTTGATTTGTCCAAAATTGAATCCGGCAAGGTGGTACTTGAAATGGCGGAGTGCTCCCTGCCAGAACTGCTGGATGACCTCAGAAATCTGATGCAGGTCAGGGCGGCGGCCAAACATATTCAATTTGATATTGTTTCCAGCCCGACACTGCCAAAAACAATCCGTACCGACGGCCTGCGACTTCAGCAGTGCCTTGTGAATCTGGTCGGCAATGCCATCAAGTTTACGGACCAGGGCTATGTGCATCTGATCGTATCATATCATCGCGAGCATTCCAAAAGTCAATTACGGTTCGACGTGGAAGACACCGGGATTGGCATCCCGCCGGAAAAACAGCAGGTTATTTTTGAACCCTTTACCCAGGCCGATAACAGCACCACCCGCAAATACGGCGGCACCGGCCTTGGCCTGACCATTACCAGCCAGTTGGTAAAAATGATGGGCGGAAGCATTGAAGTCAAAAGCGAGCCGGGCAAGGGATCTGTTTTCAGGATGCTGCTGCCGCTGCCAGCAGAGTCGGCTGCCATGCCGCAGACGGTCAATTTTGTTCAAGAAATAACCGATGCAGAATCTCATGATAGTTCTGCCAAACTTGGCGGAAGCATTCTGGTTGCCGAAGATAATCCGGCCAATCAGCAGTTGATTCAAGTCCTGCTGAACAAAATGGGGCTGGCCGTAACCCTTGTGGACAACGGCCAAAGCGCCGTCGAGGCGGCAACGACTACTGCGTACGACCTGATACTGATGGACATGCAGATGCCGGTGATGAATGGTTATGATGCCGCCCGGACCCTGAGACATCGGTGTATCGGAACACCAATTATTGCCCTGACCGCCAACGCCATGCAGGGCGATATGCAAAAATGCATCGAATACGGCTGTAATGACTATCTGCCAAAACCCGTTGACAAGGCAAAACTGGTCAGTATTCTCGGGAAATATCTTGGCCAAAACTCACACATAAAATCCTCTGCCTGCCAAACCATCTGTTCCGACGCCTCAATCAAGTAACAGAGGTTCGAATCTCTAAAGATGATGTGCCTGACATAATTAGATATATCCGCATAGTAGATGGGGGATATAGCTAAACATCGACTAAGCCTGATTCATTTTAACCAAACGAACCCAATTCAAGCGTATTGACTTAAGCGAGATTCTTACGTAATATATCGCCCAAAACGATAAATATGGATAATACGAGTGCGGATTAAGCAAAATGAATATACGAAATGCCACGGTGAAAGATGTCCCAGCCATTCATGGCCTGATCAGTTGCTATGCGGAACTGGATCGGATGCTGTTCCGCTCGATGGCGGATATCTATGAGAACCTTCAGATATTCAAAGTGGCTGAACAGGATGGCAAGGTTATTGGCTGTTGTGCGCTGAAGGTTATCTGGTCCGACCTGGCAGAGGTCAAGTCCCTGGCGGTGGACCAGCATTATTTCGGTCAGGGTACCGGCAAAGCCCTTGTCCATGCCTGCATTGATGAGGCACGTAAACTGGGGCTTAAGAAGGTCTTCACTCTGACGCTGGTGCCTGATTTCTTTGAAAAGGCAGGGTTTATCCGGGCGGAAAAGAATGCATTCCCGATGAAGGTCTGGAGTGACTGCGCTCTTTGCCCCAAGCAGGACCACTGTGATGAAACAGCTCTGATGATGGAGTTATAAGCTGTTTACCCAACCTGCCGGCGCTGGAAGAAGGCAACCGACAAGGCCAGGATACCGACCGTATAAGAGGCGGAATAAGACAATCCCTTGATAAGATAGGAGAAGGGAACGATTCCTTTTTCATAAATGGCATCGCTGATCCAGAATACCTGCATATTGGGGAGCAGGGTGGTATAAATCTTGGCCCACAGATATTGGCTGGCGTATTGGCTGGCGACCCAGTCGCTGATTAGACCGAGCATAAATACTGATATACAAAAGACTAATGTCATAACCATATTGCACCGGGTCGAAAATAAAACCGCCAGAGCTACCAGAATCAGAGTGCCAAACAGCAGCAGCAGGCTTGCATAGATATCAAATCGACTGAATTGCCCTTCGGCAGGGCCGATTTTCCATTCCTTATTGACAAACGTCAGCAGGAATAGGGCGATAGCAGATAAAATAGCTCCTGTTACAATGGCCGAGGCCGAAAAGCTCCAGTCATACGAATAATTGACAATTGCGCTAATCAGCAGGCTGCCGAGGATGATGGCTATGGCAGCGACAATAACTGGAATATCCATTTCATCACTGGCGGTGGACATGACGCCGTGGCGGGCGGCCATCAGATAGGCGGCGGTGCCGATAAAATGGGCAAGACACACAGCCGAGGAAATCCCCAGGAACTTGCCGATGACAAAGACCGGCCGGGCGACAGGTTTGGAAAGCACCGTGGTAATGGTCTTGGATTCGATTTCTTCGGTAATTGCGCCGGTGGCACTGAAAACAGCAATGAACAAACCCGCCAGAAACAGCGTAGATAACCCCAATTCCCGGAGCAGCTTAACGTCCTCATCAAGGGTGTACATGCTGACAGAGGGAGCCAGGATGAATAGCAGAATGGCAATGACGATGATAACCGCATAGATCGGTTGTCGCAGGGTTTCAACAAACGTGTTTTTGGCAATACTATATAATGCTGTGAACATAATTTTCAGAAAAAAGTACTTAACCTATCGTCAGAATCCTGTTATATTCTCCCGAATCGTCGGGTCAGGATTGCTTATAACTAAGGAAATTATTATAGTTTTACTCTTTTAGCAATAGAAAGTTCTTCGATTTTCCAGAAAAGACAGGAACAGGAAGTATGAATATTTCTTCGAAGAAGGCCCAGAATACCGCATTGCTGGGCTTGTGTTTGTCGGTCGTTTTCTTCTTGGTGACATTTTGGCTTGGGGCTTACTGGTCTGCCCGGGTGCTGTCGTTCTTGAGCTGGCAAATTCTGTCGGGGGCTCTGGTCTGGCTGGTGCTGCTGATTCAGTTTTACCAGCGGTCGCTGGCCGAGCAGGAAAAGCTGGATATGTCACGCATGTCCAAGGCCATTCAGCAGGATACCATATTTTCCGGCGGGGCGGACAGGACAGCCTTGTTTGAGCAGGCTCAGAAACGGCTGGTTTTCTTTGAAAAATGGGTTCTTCCTATTGCCGGGACGCTGATTGCGTGTATGGAAATTACGGTGGGGCTTCTGCTGTATCGCAAGGCGACCGATATCGTAGCGTCTCCCAAACTGGCCAATCCATTTCTGGCGGCTATTTTAATTGTACTGGTGGCTTTTATCAGCTTTTTGGTCAGCCGGTATGCCACGGGGATGAGCAGCGAGACGATCTGGCGGCCGCTGCGGGCAGGGGGCAGCTATCTCCTGCTGACGGCGGCGCTTGGGGCATTGACGACTGCGGCGATGATTGGAGCACAATATAAATACACGGTTGGCCTGGCCATCCTTGAATATGCGATTCCCTGGGTGATGATTGTTCTGGGGGCGGAGATTCTGCTCAATACAATTCTGGATATTTATCGGCCTCGCGTGGCGGGTCAGTATGCCCAGGCGGCGTTTGACAGCCGGCTTCTGGGATTGGTCAATGAACCCGGCGGCCTGTTTCATTCGGTGGCCAATGCGATTGATTATCAGTTTGGATTTCAGGTCTCACAGACATGGTTTTATAAGCTGCTGGAACGAGCGATTCTGCCGCTGGTTCTATTTGCGGTGCTGATTATGTACCTGATGACCAGCCTGGTGATTGTAGGACCGGGACAAATGGGGGTGATTGAGCATTTTGGGTCGCCGGATCCGGCGCAGGGGGGCAGACAGGTTGGGCCGGGATTGACGCTGAAGTGGCCGTGGCCGTTTGATATCGTCTATATGTACCCCACCGATTTGATTCAGAAGATCAACGTGGGCTTTGTCGAAGATGAAGCCGGGGCGAAAGACCTGCTCTGGGGCAAGGAGCATTATCAAGAGGAATTTGATTTGCTGGTTGCGTCGGCGGAGGTGATTTCAAAGCAGCAAAGCGACATCAAGGTCCCTCCGGTCAGTATTGTCCGTGCAAATGTCCCTGTTTTTTATCGCATCAAGAATGTCTCGGACTATCTTTACAACCATACCGATTCAGCCAAGATGCTTGAGATTATCAGTTATCGTGAACTAACACGATTTGGAGCCAGTGCGACGATTGAGACCGATAAGGACGTCATCGATTTCAGCCTGCTTGGCAAAGGCCGCCTGGAAGCCTCGCGTGCTTTGCAGGAACGGATTCAAAAAGCCGCCGACGAGGCCGGGCTGGGCGTTGAAATTGTGCTATGCGGTCTGCAGGGGATTCATCCGCCGCCGAAGCTGGCTGAAGATTATCAGAGTGTCATCGCTGCGATTCAGACGCGCCAGGCGTCGGTTTTAAATGCCATGGCGGATCGGATCAGGATGCTGACCGAATTGGCGGGTTCCGTAGAAGAAGTGAATGCGTTATATGCATTAATTGGACAATACTCCAAAGTCAAAGACAGTCTGCCGGCTGAGCAGAATGAACAAATGCGCAGGCAGTTGACTGCGTCACTGGAGCAGGCCCGCGGGCAGGTCTTCAAGGCGATACGGCAAGCCGAAGCCGATGCTTTTGAAAAGGCGACTCTGGCGGAAGCAACCGGAGAACGATTTGTCGGTCAGCTTAAAGCCTATCAGGCCAATCCTCAATTGTATAAACGTATTGAACGGCTGAAGATGCTTGAGGAGACGCTGGAAAAAATCCGCAAGTATGTGGTTGTTGCTGATACAAAGGACACCCAGGTCTATATCGTTGACCTGCAGGAGAAGCTGACGCCGACCCTGTATGATATGGATGTTCAGTCCGTGATTCAGGACGCAAATAAATAAGAGTGAATAACACTAATCAATAGCAGGATAGAGATATGAAGAATATTTGGGGTATCATCAGTATTGTTGTGGTTGTGGCGGCGCTGGCTCTGGCGATGTGCAGTTTTCAGGTACGGCAGACGGAAACCGCCCTGGTGACGCGATTTGGCAATCCGGTGCGCACGATAAACGAGCCGGGCTTTCAGTTCCGCTGGCCGGTGGGAATTGAAAATGTGCACAAGTTTGATTCCCGCCTTCAACTGCTGGATATCAAAATGGAAGAAACCACAACTGCCGGTGGTGAGCCGATTATCGTGCACAGCTTTATTGTCTGGCGCATCGCGGAGCCGCACAAATATCTGGTATCGGTTCGTGATACCAAGGGAGCCCAAAAGGGTATTGAAAATCTGCTGCGGAACTCGCAGAATTCCGTTATCGGGCGTCATTATTTCAGTGATTTTGTAAACACGGACCCGGACAAGGTTCGTTTTGAAGTGATTGAAAAGGAAATTTTAGACGAAATTGCCCCGCGTGCCAAGAGCAGCTACGGTATCGAGGTAGCATCGGTCGGCATCAAGCGCCTCGAAATCAGCGACAAGACCACGGAAAAGGTCTTCGAGCGGATGAAGGCCGACCGCAAACGCAAGACGGATAATATTCTTGCTGCGGGCACATCGGAGGCGGAAAAGATTCGCAGCGATGCACTGGCCAAACAGAAAGAACTGCTGGCCGTCGCCGAAGCCCAGGCCAAGGCGATTCGCGGGGCCGGCGATGCCGAAGCCGCAGCCTATTACAAGATGCTGGAAGCGGATCCGGATCTGGCGATGTTCCTGCGTGACCTGGAAGCCCTGCGTACGATTTTAAAAGAACGTTCCACGATTGTTCTGGGAACCGATACCGAGCCGATGCAACTGCTCAAGGGGATTCCGGAGATGAAGAAAACGGAACCCAAACAGTAACCCATGAAAATGAATTTGAAACACAATAGCATAGTGTGAAGGAATACGCATGTCGCATAGTCATGACCATCACCATCATTCAGGCTGCGGGTGCAAGCCGCAGGGATCGGCGTTTGAACCGCAGGATGCCGCGGGCAAATCGCTGACCAGCGCGTTAAAGACCAGCTTTGCCATCCTGAAGGTTATCATGATCGTCCTGGTGATTTTGTTTTTAGCCAGCGGGATTTTCAAGGTTCGCGAGGATGAACAGGCCCTGGTGCTGCTGTTCGGCAAGGTGCAGGGGCTGGGAGATGACCGTGTTCTCAAGCCGGGGCTTCATTTTACCCTGCCTGAACCCATCAGTGAAATTATCCGCATCCCGGTGACCAAGGTGCAGACACTGAATGTGGATTCATTCTGGTATTTTGAGACGGCCCAGGAGAAATTGGGACAGAAGAATCCCTTTCCGCCGGCCTATCTGGATCCCATTAAAGATGGCTATTGCCTGACTCGAAATGACAGTATCCTGGGGCTGGAAGGGGACGATTATAATATTGTTCATTCCCGCTGGACGATTACGTACCTGATTGATCGTCCGGAGCTGTTCTTTGAAAATATGCATTATCGTCAGCCCCGTCCCGGTGAAGATTTTCTGGATGCCGCTTCCGAATCCATCAATCCCATGCTGGAAAGTTTCGCCGCATCAGCGATTGTCGGGACGATGGTCAAATACAGTATTGACGACGCGGTGACCAGCAATCGGGATATTTCTGATAAAGTAAAAATTCTTTTGCAGAAAAAACTGGATGCTTTAAACAGTGGATTGAAAATTGATGGGGTGAATGCCGAGCGGATTGTCTGGCCGCGGCAGGTGGACGATGCGTTTCAGGCGTCGATTCAGGCCGGTCAGCAGAGCAAGACCATTGTTACGGATGCTTATGCCTATAAAGAAAAACTGCTGACCGATACGGCCGGGCCGGAGGCGGAGGCGCTGCTGGAAAAAATTAAACAGCCCAACCTGACACAGGCTCAGAAAGAAGAACTGGTGGCCCAGATGAAAGGGCAGGTGCAGGGATTGATTTCCGAAGCCCGCGGGTATAAAACAACGACCGTGGCGGAGGCCCGTGCCAACGCCGAATACCTGCAGAAGCTGCTGCCGGAGTATAACAAACGCCCGGAACTGGTGCTGCAGCGGATTTATCAGGATGCGATGGAGCAGATTATGGCCAAGGCCGAAGAGAAGATGTTCATTCAGCCCGGCGGCGAAAATCCCAAGGAATTGCGAATCCAGATGAATCGCGACGTCAAAAGCCAGAAGAAAACGCAGGAACCCGGCAAGTAATACACCCGTGTTCCGGTATGCAGTGGATGGAAATTAACAGACCTATTCAGAGAGACAGAGTGTTATGGTTCATACGCATATTGGTGTAAAAGAGACGGAACTGGAAGGCGGGCATACGCACAATAAGCAGATCCGGGTCAGCTTTGCCCTGTTTGGGACGCTGGCCGGCGGGGTGCTGCTGCTGAATGCTCAACTGGCCAACTGGATGCCGACCATGTTCGGCTTAGACGGGCAGGTCAGCCAGATTGTTGCCATGGTGGGGGCTTTGCTGCTGGGATTGCCGATTATCCTGCACGCCGTACACGGTGTGATGCACGGTCACATGCACATGGATGAGCTGGTTGCCCTGGCCGTGATTGCCGCATTTGCCACAGGGGATTATGTGACGGCCGGCGTGGTGGGCTTTATTATGCTGCTGGCCGAATTGATGGAAACCCGGACGGCGCTGGGGGCAAGGGCGTCTATCGAATCCCTGATTCGGCTGACACCAACCACGGCGACGCTAATCAGCAATAACGGTCAGGAAAGCGAAGTCAATGTTGCAACGCTCAAGCCCGGCGATGTGGTACGGGTCCGGCCCGGCGACAATATCCCTGCCGACGGCCAGATTCGTGAAGGCTTGAGTTCGATTAATGAAGCGACGATTACCGGTGAATCACTGCCGGTAGATAAAGTGGCGGGAATGCAGGTGTTCGCAGGAACATCCAATATTACCGGTGTGCTGGATATTGTGGTGACCAAGGCCGGACAGGATACGACGCTGGGCAAAGTGCAGCAGTTGATCATGTCGGCGGAAAAGACACAGCTTCCGATCATGCGGATGATCGACCAGTATGTCATGTGGTATATCCCGACGATTCTGATGATCAGTGCGATTATCTATTTCTTTACCAAGGACCTGAACCGTTCGATTTCGGCGCTGGTGATTTCCTGTCCGTGTCCGCTGATTCTGGCGACCCCGACGGCGATGGTGGCGGCCCTGTCGGCAGCGGCTCGCCTGGGGATTCTGGTCAAGAATGTATCGCTGCTGGAAATTGCCGGCAAGATTACCGCGGTGGTCTTTGACAAAACCGGAACGCTGACGACCGGCCAGCTTTATGTGACCAAGCTGGAACCGGCCAGCGGGATTGAACCGGCGGAATTGCTGGCGCTGACGGCCTCGGCGGAACAAATGAGCAAGCACCCCGCCGCAAGAGCGGTGATCAACCTGGCTAAAGAGGCTAACGTGTCATTTGAACGCGCGGCCCAGTTTAAGGAGACACCGGGTAAAGGTGTAACCGCAACCGTCGGCGGTGTTCGGGTGATGGTCGGGCGTGAAAGTTTCCTGAAAGAAAACCAGATTGATGTCAGCAGTGTGCCGGATCCATCGTTGCACGAAGAGCAGGGATTCAGTACACTGTATGTGTCGAAAAATAATCACTGCATCGGCTGGATTGGCCTGCAGGACAAGGCACGCCCCGAGGCCCAGGCGGCGGTCAAGGAATTGTTTGATAACGATATTAAACGGGTAACGATGCTGACCGGCGACCGCAACGAAGTGGCTAACCGGGTCTCGGCGGAGCTGGGCTGCACGGATTACAAGGCGCAGTGTCTGCCGCAGGATAAGCTGGCGGTCGTGGAACGCATTAAGGCGGATGGACATATTGTGGCGGTGGTGGGCGATGGCATTAATGACGCCCCGGCGCTGGCGGCTGGCGATCTGGGTATCGCGATGGGGGCTGCCGGAAGCGATGTGGCGATCAATTCGGCGTCTATTGCCCTGATGAGCAATGACCTGCGGCGGCTGCCGTTTTTGGTGCAGCTTTCGCGGAAAACCCGCGGCGTAATCAACCAGAACCTGTTTTTCGGCGTTCTGTTTATTGTGCTGGGCATTGCCGCTTCGGCGGTGGGGTGGCTGCCTCCGATTGTGGCGGCATTCCTCCATTTCGGCGGTTCGGTTCTGGTGGTGTTTAACAGCGCGCGGCTGGTACGGTTCGGCGAACATCTGGACCCGCATATTCAGCCCGGGCATAATCATTAATTATTGTAGCGAGGTCCTGCAGTGGCACAGAGCCAATTTGCAATCGAGACGATTTCATTGACCAAGATATTCCCGGACTGGTGGGGCAGGCCCCGCGTGGTTGCGGTGGATAATCTGAATCTGAAAATCTATCCCAATGAAATTTACGGTTTTCTGGGGCCCAATGGTTCCGGCAAGACGACAACTATCAAGATGCTGCTGAACCTGCTGCACCCGACCAAAGGCGCGGCGATTGTGCTTGGCGGCACGTCGGATCAGGCGGCGGTGTCGAGCCGGATTGGGTATCTGCCGGAAGAATCGTATTTGTATCGGTATTTGACGGCATATGAGACGCTGGATTTTTATGGGCGGCTGTTCGGATTGCCGAATTCCGTCCGCAAGGCCCGCATTGAAACGCTGCTGGATATGGTGGGGCTGACCGGTGCGGGCAACCGGCAGGTGGGGACGTTTTCTAAAGGCATGGCCCGGCGTATCGGGCTTGCCCAGGCCCTGATTAACGACCCGGATTTGCTGATTCTGGATGAGCCGACGTCGGGGATGGACCCGATGGGGACCCGTCAGATGAAGGATTTGCTGGCGGAACTGGGCAAACGCGGCAAAACGATCCTGCTGTGCAGTCATCTGCTGGCGGATGTGGAAGATATCTGCGACCGGATCGGGATTATGTACGGCGGCAGGATGCAGGTGGAGGGATCGGTTAAGGAACTGCTGGAACAGACGGGCAAAACATATATCCAGACTTCTCAGGTCAGCGATGCGGTATTGAGTAAAGTTCGTGCGATACTGGAACAGGAACACTGTGAATGTGATATCGTTCACCCGATGGATAAGCTGGAGTCCTTTTTTGTTCGGACGGTCAACAAGGCTCAGCAGGAAATGCAGACAACCAGCGGGGCCGGTGTGGGGTCGGGCATCAGCGGCTTCCTCGCGGAAAAAGAAATTGTACGTCAGCCCGGAATTCTGGATAAGCTGGTGACGTCCAGGGCGGCCGAGCCTGTCGCGCCCGCCGAAAGTGAAACCGTCGCAGTCACACAGGCCAAGGCGGAACCGTCGCAGAATCGTGAATTGCTCAGTCAGTTGATGGAGGCCAAACCCGCCGCATCAGGGCGGCCTGAAACGGCCCGTCCGACTGAGCCGGTCAAGCCGGTGGAGGCGGTCAAAAAAGACCTGCTTAATCAATTGATGGACCGGAAAAAAACCAGCGATGGTTCGACAACACCGACTGATAATCCCAAATGACGGGTGTAAGGGACTATGAATAGTATCTGGGCTATCGCACGAAATACCATGGCACAGGCCCTGCGGATGAAAATCGCGGGAGTCGTTGTTGTGCTGCTGCTGATTCTGCTGCCGATGATGAGCATGATTATGATCGGCGACGGAACGCTGCTGGGCAAACTGCAGACCTTTTCCAGCTACGGATTGAGCCTGGTGGGTATTCTGCTGTGCATCCTGACGATTGCCATTTCCACGTTTACTCTCAGTGATGAAATGAAGCGGCGGCAGATTTTTCTGGTGGTTACCAAGCCGGTGCGTCGATGGCAAATCCTGGTTGGCAAATTTCTGGGTATTGTCATCGTGGATGTAGTGCTGCTGGGATTGTTCAGCGGGTTGATTTTCGGCCTGACCATGTTTATGCCGCGATTTGTTGCAGCCAGCCCGGAGGATGCTGTCAAGGCCGGTGATGAGTTTTTTACAGCCCGAGTCGGCCTGAAGGTGTCCACGGATGAACAGGCGCTGCAGGAACGGGTCAAAAAACGTTACGAAAAACTGAAAGAAGAACGCCGTCTGCCTGATACCATGACGCAAGTCGAAGTTCTGAGTGAGCTGATGCGGGAGGAACGCCTTGGTGACAAAAGCGTCGAGGCTGGGCGGGTCCGTAAATGGACTTTCAAAAATGTACATCCGGCCAGCGATCCCAATGCGATGATTTTTGTCCGATATAAACTGGACACATCCAACGCTGTTTCTGATGTTACGGTTTACGGATTGTGGGCCGTTGGTGACTTGACCGCATATGAACAAGGCGGCGGATCATTGACTACCCCGATATACAATGTCCAGAAAGATTCGGCGACGCGTGCTGTTCAGGAATTTGCGATACCCGCAGATGCCGTGACCAAAGATGGGATACTTGAAGTGGGTTTTTTGAATAATCCGAATCTTAATGAAATGACGGTGATTGTTCAGGATTTGGAGGTTCTATATAAAGTTGGGACGTTTACCGGGAATTTCTGGCGTGCGACGCTGCTGATATTGATCCGGCTGCTGTTTTTGGCGGCATTAGGAATTACGCTGACCACCTGGCTTTCGTTTCCCGTGGCGGTACTGGGGTGCCTGGCGATTTTTTCAGCCGGAATTGTCAATGGTTTTATTATGGAATCGATTGATGGGCTGGGGGCCGGGATTGGTATTCTTTACACGTTCACGATAAAACCGTTTCTGCTGCTTTTGCCGCAGTTTGACGGAGATTTTAATCCGACCAGTTATATTGTATCCGGCCGGATGATTCAGTGGCTGTTTTTGCTCAGGACGGCTGCAATTACGGTTGGATTAAAAGGATTGATTCTGCTGGGATTTGGAATTTATATATTTCACCGCCGGGAAGTGGCAAAGAGTGTGGTTTGAGGATCTGACGACATGCGCTGGAAAGATTATGGAATAATCCTGTTGTGCCTGGTGGTTTGCGGAGCGATGCTGTATCTGGCTTCATCGCAGCAGGATTCCATCCGTGCAAGCCGCAAAGACATGGGGCTGATGCTGACGACCAACCTTGGCGATGCCCCGCCGTCACTGGCGTTTGCCACGGTGGCGATGGGAGCCTTTCGCGGTTTGATTGTCGATGTTCTCTGGATGCGTGCGGATAAATTGAAGCAGGACGGCAAGTTTTTTGATGCCAAGCAGCTTGCCGAATGGATATCGATGCTTCAGCCGCGATTTGCAGCCGTCTGGGATTTTCACGCATGGAATATGGCGTATAACATTTCCGTGGCTATTCCCAATACCCAGTGCCAGGAGCGGTGGCGATGGGTGCGCAACGGCTACGAATTGCTGCGGGATAAAGGGATTGAGTATAATCCCCACAGCATCATACTGTATCGTCAGCTTTCCTGGATATTTCTTCACAAGATTGGCGATATTGCCGATGATTGCAATACGTATTACAAACGGGAACTGGCTTTATCCATGCGGTCGCTGCTGGGGGACAAGACGAATGCATATTTTGAGAAATTAATCTCAGCTCCGCAGACCTTACAGGAACTCCTCAAGGATCCGCAGGTTAAAACCTTTGTGGATGCACTGCGGCAGGCGGATAAGGCATTTCTTTCGGATGAACAATTGATTGAAAATTACCTGTCATTGCGTCAAAATCCCGATCGGTTCCCCAAAGAAACGTTTGCAGTGATTGACCAGTATCGGCAGGATCCCGGCCTGGACAAGTTTGATGTATTTGCCAGGGCTTACCAGATTCGTCATGTCTGGAAAATGGACCCGGCCTATATGCATCGGCTCAACCAGATGTATGGCCCGATGCGTCTGGATGATCCCAATCAGCGTGATCCGCTGAATTGGGAGCACCCGGCGGTGCATGCGATTTACTGGTCGGCTAAAGGGCTGGATGTGGCAGGACGCGAGGGTCAGTACCGTGTGGACGAAAAAAACACGGATCGAATTATTTTTCACAGTCTGCAGATGCTGTATCGCTCCGGCAATATTATTCTTTTTACCAGCAAAGACGGCAAAACGGATATTTTCATGCGTCCGGACATGCGGATGTTTGCAAGCTGTGACCAGACCTGGCGCAAAGTGATCGAAAAGTATGAAACCCTGGAAAAAGGTAATCCCAAAGCCGTTCGGGGCGGTCACAAGAATTTTCTTGAAAATGCCGTGATGACGTTTTATCAGGCCGGGCATGTCAGGCAGGCACTCGAAATTTACCGCACGATGATCACGCGGTACAAGATTAATGATGAAGGCATCGAAGAGGAGGATTTCAAGCTGCCGATGATTGAATTCCTGCAAAAGCGAATGAAAGAGGAATTTCAGGGACTCGGTATTCGTGATGCCGTGGAGGCCATTACCGGGATGCTGCGGGAAAGCTATTTCCGTTATGCCGTGCACAATGACGATGAGGCCGCAGGTCTGGAAAAAATGGCCCAGGAAGTGCATACATTCTATCAGAAGGAACATGCCGACGAGGCCTATCGCATGGGACTTCCCACATTTGAAATGCTGCGATATACCTCATTTATGGATTTTCTGTATGATCCGATGTACCCGGAAGAACTGCGTTTGAATTTGCTTGGACGGTTGCAGGTAGAGCGTCCGGACTTGTTTGAAAAATTGCAGAAACAGGATCAGGCTTATTTCGAGAAATTGCGGAAGGAGCAGGAAAGTCAGCAGGCACCGCAGCAGCCTTAACAGGTTTTTGGAATACGTATTTCTTTTTGGGATATTTTATGTATAATCACGCCTCGTTTATGGGTGATCAGGATTGATTAATGCGATTGTAAAACACGGAGGTTTATTTTGTCTGCAGCGGTACCACTGGAAAAACTGACGGCCTCACAGAAAAAGGCCGTATTGCATAAAGACGGTCCCTTGCTGGTCCTGGCTGGGCCGGGCAGCGGCAAGACGCGGGTCATTACCTGCCGGATAGCCGTCCTGATTGAATCGGGTGTGCGACCCTATCATATTTGTGCCATTACATTCACCAATAAAGCCGCTGAAGAAATGCGCAACCGCGTGGATGCCGCCGGCAGCCGCGGCGCCTGTATCAGCACCTTTCATTCGCTGTGTGTCCGTCTGCTCAGACAATATGCCGAACAGGCGGGCATCAAGCCCAGCTTTACGATCTATGATTCCGGCGACCAGCTTCGCTGCATGAAAGAGGCCGTTGCTGCCTGCCAGGTGGACAGCGGCAATTTTTCGCCGTCACGGATGCTGGAATTTGTATCTCGACTGAAAAACAATCTTGAAGATGCGGATTCCTTCAAGGCCGCCGCCTTTGACCATTTCGGAAAAACCGCCGCCAAAGTGTATGCCTCGTATCAAGCGATTCTGGCCAAAAATAATGCCCTGGACTTTGATGATCTGCTGGTTAAAACGGCTCTGCTGCTTCGCAACAATGCCCAGGTACGCACGGAACTGAGCAATCGGTTCCAATATCTGCTGATTGACGAGTACCAGGATACCAACCACGCCCAGTACCAGATAGCCCGCTTGCTGGCGCAGGCCCATGGCAATATCTGCGTGACCGGCGATCCGGATCAATCCATCTACCGCTGGCGCGGGGCGGATATCGGCAATATTCTGGCGTTCGAAAAAGACTGGCCTAAAGCCGTCGTAGTCAAGCTGGAAGAAAATTTCCGTTCCTGCGGTAAAATCCTGGCCTGCGCGGATAAACTGATTGCCTCCAATACCCGCCGCAAGGCCAAACAGTTGATTGCCACCCGACCAGAAGGTTCGGATGTGAAATTTCTTGTGGCCGAAGATGAAAATGCCGAGGCTCGCCTGCTGACCGACCGCATCCAGAAGCAAATCACAGCCGGTGTAGATCCGGGCCAGATTGCGGTCTTTTACCGGGTCAATTCCATGAGCCGCCCAATCGAAGAGGCATTTATCCGAGCCCGAATACCTTATCAGGTCGTCCGCGGGGTGGAGTTCTATGCCCGCAAGGAAATTCAGGACTTTCTGAGCTATTTGAAACTGATTGCCAATCCGGTTGACGACCTGGCATTTCTGCGCGCGATTGCTACGCATAGTCGTGGTATAGGCAAGACCTCCGTCGATAAGCTGGCTCAGTTTGCCAAAGATTCCGGCATGAGCCTGCTTGCCGCGGCGGATTATGCCGACCATTTGATCTCGGTTTCATCTTCGACGCGAACACGCATCCGTGAATTTGCCAAAATGATCCGGAAATTCCAACAGGACAGCTCCGGGGAAGTCGCCCCGCAGATGGACTGTGTCTTTGCTGAAACCGGTTATGCCGACGCCCTTAAAAGCGAGGCCAATACCGATGCGATTGAAAATATCAATGAACTGATTAATGCCGCCGCGGAATATGACCGCGAAACTGAAAATCCGTCGTTATTAGATTATCTGCAATCTATCGCCTTATACAGCGATACGGATGCCTATGATGCCGGGACATCCCGGACCTCGCTGATGACCATGCACGCGGCCAAGGGACTTGAGTTTGACCATGTCTATATCGCAGGACTTGAAGAGGGACTTCTGCCGCATGAACGGAGTGCTCAGAGTCCCGATGATCTGGAGGAAGAACGGCGACTATTCTTCGTTGGTATTACCCGGGCCAGAGACAGCCTGACGGTCACTTACGCCCGGCACCGGGTCTTGCGGGGACAGTTTATCCGCTCGACTCCATCTCAATTTCTTTATGAAGTGGGCTTTGGAGGCGAAAAGGCCTCATTTGCGGAAGATGCTTACGGCATAGAGGATGAGGAGCCGGTGGCTAAGATGTCTGCATCTGCCCCTAAAGCCGGGTTGTTCAAAGTGGGTGAAGTAGTCATTCATAACACATTTGGGCCGGGCCGGGTCAAGGAATTTCTCGATCTGGGGCCGGATAGTATTGTTGTTGTGCAATTCCAGTCTGGAAAAACTAAATCGTTGATGGTAAAATACGCCAACCTGACACGAGCAGGGAAATAAATCAGGAATATTCAGGTCTTGAACAAGGAGATATATTGTGACCAGTGCACGAATTCATTTTTACTATAAAAATGTGACCGCTGAAGTCATTGGATCCGAACACGGATTGACCGCCCAGCAGTTTCAGGAACTGGCTGGGAAAACCACCCCGTTGATTGAGCAGCTCAATCAGCAGCGCAAGGCCGGCAAGGTCCGTTACCGGGATTTGCCCTATAATGAGCAATATCCCAAGCAGGTCCGGGAGATTGCCTCGCAGGTGATTAATGAATGTGAAAATTTTGTCGTTCTGGGTATTGGCGGCTCGGCGCTGGGCAATATCGCTTTGCAGACGGCGTTGAATCCCTATCTGTATAATCTGGACGCCGCCCAGCGCAAAGGTCCGCGGCTGTTTGTCTTTGACAATGTTGATCCGATGCAGTTAGCCAGCTTCCTGGATTGGATTGGTGATAAGCTGGATAAGACGATTTTCAATGTCATCAGCAAATCCGGGCGTACCGCGGAAACCGCCGCCCAGTTTTTGATTATCCGTGAAATGCTGCTCAAAAAACTCGGTCCGGCCGGCTATAAAAAGCAGATTATTGCAACCACCGACCCCAAAGAAGGCACCCTTCGCAAGATCGTCAACGAGGCGGGGTTTCGGACATTGGAAGTCCCGGATGGTGTCGGCGGACGCTGGAGCGTGCTTAGCCCCGTTGGATTGCTGAGTGCGGCAGTATGCGGTATTGATATTGAAAACCTGCTGGCCGGTGCCCGGGATATGGATCAGCGGGTCAGCCGGACGGATTTCTTTGCCAACCCGGCGGCATTGAACGCCGCGATTAACTGGCATTATTACAATGCCGGCAAGCGGATTTCCGTGATGTTCCCTTATGCCTGGCGGCTGAAGGATTTATCCGACTGGTATCGCCAGCTCTGGGCGGAAAGTCTTGGCAAGACCAAAAACCTCAAGGGCGTGGATGTGTATGTTGGCCCCACGCCGGTGAATGCTCTGGGGACGACCGACCAGCATAGTCAGGTCCAGTTGTATCGTGAAGGGCCAAATGACAAAATCTTCACCTTCCTGCAGGTCAAGCAGTTTGACCGTGATATCGTCATCGGCCCGTCTCCGGAAAGCACGCCGGAATTGAATTATCTGGCCGGCAAACAGATGTCGCGGCTGCTGAACAGCGAAAAACTGGGCACTGAATATGCCTTGCTGCACGACAAACGCCCCTGCATGACGGTTCTTTTTGATCAGGTCAATGCATTTACGATTGGTCAGTTTATCTACCTGTTCGAAGCGACGACTTCGCTGGCGGGTCTTTTGTTTGATATCAATGCGTATGATCAGCCTGCGGTGGAACTGGGTAAGGAAGCAACGTTTGCCCTGATGGACCAGCCGGGGTATGAAGACTTGGCCGAAAAGATTAAACCGGTACAGCAGATTGACGGCGGTTATCTCGTTTAGCAAAACATTCTGATAACGCCTGCGGCAATCGCGAAGGAGACGACATGGATTATGCAGTGATTATGGCGGGAGGTTCCGGCAAGCGGCTTTGGCCGCTCAGTCGGGAACACCGCCCCAAACAGATGCTGCGGCTGCTGAGCGGCCAGACCCTGCTGCGGCGTTGCTTTGACCGGCTGTGCGGGCTATTTGATCCCCGGAATATTCTGGTGGTTACCAACGCTGGTTATGTGGATATGGTTCGTGAGAATCTGCTGGAACTGCCTACCGAAAATGTGATTGCTGAACCGCTGGTCCGCGATACGGCAGGCGCCATTGGCCTTGCTGCGACAGTGCTCCATAAATATGATCCGCATTCCACGATGGCGGTGGTCACAGCCGATCAGGTCATTGAACCGGATGAGCCATTCCAGGAGGCCATGCAGATTGCCCTGGATTTTGTCGAAGAACACCCCGAAGCACTGCTGACGTTTGGAGTCAAGCCGACGTTTGCCAGTACGCAGTATGGATATATCAAGCTGGGCCAGGCGGTGTCCTGCGGTGAATCGGCGGATGCGGTACGGCGGCTTGAAGCCTTTAAAGAAAAACCCGATGCGCAGACCGCCAAAGACTATGTGGACAGCGGCCAGTACTGCTGGAATTCAGGGATGTTCGTATGGAAGACCAAAACGATTCTTGACAAGCTTCATCATTTCCTGCCGGCATGTGTCGAGCCATTACAAAAAATACAGCTTGCCTGGGGCAGGGCGGACCAGGAGGATACGCTCAGGGAGTGGTTTACCAAACTGCCGAAAATCAGCATTGATTATGCGGTTATGGAAAAAACGCCAGAAGTCTATGGGATTCCCCTGGATTGCTGCTGGCGGGATTTGGGGTCTTTTATGGCGCTGGCGGATATTATCAAATCGGATGGTTCGAATAACATTGTTGCCGCAGAAAAGGCCGAACTGCTGGACTGTAAAAATTCTATTATTGTAACCGAGGATACCGAACATCTTATCGCCCTGATTGGCGTGGAAAATATGGTCGTGGCACACAGTCCCGATGCAACGCTGATTTGCCCGACCAGTCAGAGCCATCGCATCAAGGAATTGCTGGAACAGATTCAGCAGCATGGCGGCCAGCGTTATCTGTAACTTTACGGAGCAGAGCAGTGCGTTACCTTGCCATTGATCTGGGCCAAAAACGTGTGGGGCTGGCTATCAGCGATGCCGGCCAGTCGATGGCGTTTCCGCTGGTGGTGCTGGATGCCGGGGTGGGGTTGATTTCCAGAGTTGCACAGATTGTGCAGTCCGAAAAGGCAGGGGCTGTTGTAATCGGATTGCCCCTGAATATGGATGGTTCCGAAGGTCCGCGAGCAAAAGCCTCTCGAGAATTTGCGGCTCAATTAACAAAGGCCGTTTCCGTCCCCATAACGCTGTTCGATGAGCGTCTGAGCAGTGCCGAAGCGGATTGGAAGCTGGCCGGTTCGAATTTCACTCGTGATGAAAGGAAAAAGCGGCAGGACGCTATTGCTGCAGCGGTCTTTCTTCAGGCATTTCTCGAACAGCAAAAAGAAGCCGTGAACAAACCGCGAATTGTTTCATTGCCAACAGCTCAGCAAGCAGCTCAACAAGCCGTGTCTTTCTTTTGTGATCGTGTGCGGGATGCCGTCGAGAAAAGGGGTGTTTGTTATTGTGCCCTCAGCGGCGGCAGCAGTCCGAAGATGTTTTTTGAGTTGCTTGTCAAAGAATCACTGGACTGGCCGCGAATTCATTTTTTCTGGGCCGATGAGCGCTGTGTGGGGCCGGATCATCCAGACAGTAATTATTGGCTGGCTCAGACGTCCTTATTTTCTCATGTTCCAGTGCCGCAGCATCATATTCATCGTGTTTTTGGGGAATTGCCGCCGGCCGCAGCCGCCGAACAATACCAGAACACAATTCGCTGCGTAATGGAATTGCAGGCCGGGCAATGGCCTGTTTTGGATGTGGTTCTTCTGGGGCTTGGTGCGGATGGACACACGGCGTCACTGCTTGTGGGAACTGAAGTTGTGGATAATCGGGAAGATATTGCCGCAGCGGTGTTTTCACAGACCATGCCGCATACGAGGGTAACACTGACTGTTCCGGTGCTGACTGCGGCCCGTTCGCTTTTATTTATTATCACCGGCGGTTCCAAGCAGGAGATTCTCAGGGAGACCCTCATTCCGCCGCTGCGGCCATGGCAATACCCTGTGCACGCTCTCTGGGCTGCGGTGGATAAAATGACATGGTTTGTGGATGCCGAGGCGGCAGGGCCTATCCATTCAAATCATTGATGGATTGAGATTGAATCAATTGGCAGTCATTTTCGGAAAAAATTGTTTTAAGACGGCCAAGCTGCGGCGGCTTATCATAAAAGATCAATCCATAGTCCGCTGACGACGCGATAAATTTACGATCCGGGTGCCCATCCAGATACGGGGCATTAATCAGGACGACTTCATAGTGTTTTTTTGCAGCCTGGGTAACAATCCGAATATTAATCTGGCTGAACCGAACAAAAAATTCAGCCGGCCATAATGACAGATTATTGATGACTGTCTGCAGGGGATGGGGCGTGATGATGCCTGCGGTGGTATTGGAATTGAGTTCGAATACCTTGGCGGCGGCATTGCGGCGGGTATCCAAATCGATAAAAAGACACTTGTAATTGGACTGGGCCAGGGCAATTGCGATTTTCACAGGTATTGTGACGGGCATGGTTTCCAGGCCGGCACCGGCCAGAAGAATGATTTTATTCCTGCCATTTATCGACCGGATTTTTCGTGTTATATCAGAGGCACATTTTGTATAGTTTTCCTCAATTATCATCTGAGGCGTTTTCACGGATTGACTGCCTGAGGACTTATTGGGTTTGCGGAACAAATGCCAAAGTGTAAAAAACAGGATGCAGGCAAAAAAAATGCCGACGGCCGCATAAAAATAAGGTGTTCCCAGTATGCCTTCAGCCCAGTCGATGAACGAAACTATAAATCCGGCATTCATCATTCCTGATCAATTATGATTCCAGGACCATGAAGGTCGCTGTAACGATTTTTGCTTTTTGTCGAGGAATCGCAGGATATCGCGTTTGACGATATCGGCAAACAGAAGTTCTGATGAATGCGATTTGGCATCTCCTGGCGTAATATCCGGGGGCAGCTCCAGTTCAGATGACTTCGGGGCATACTCATTTTCAGAATGAGAACTGATTTGCACCGGTTCGGGTTCGGGGGCGTCTGGAGTCTTAACGAAGTGTCCGACTACCCGCGAAATGGCATCTTCCCGGCTGCGCTGGGGTCGTGCAACAGGTGATTGTCTCTGCGATGCCACCGAACGGCGATGTTCGGCCATAATCTGCTCGGCCAGATTGAAGCTGGGAATCTCGGCTTCCATTTCCTCCTGGATTTGTGCAGAATCGATTTGCGCAAGTTCATCTGAAGGGCCTGCGGAAGGCTGTAAGAGTGCATCAGAGGCGGCGTGTTCGGCGAGCGGCGGGGTGGTTTCAGTGTATTCAAGCTCTGAGATGCGGCCCTGCAGTTCCTGAATCCGTGCCTGAAGTTTTTCCTGCTCATGGTCACGCAGATACAGCATGCTGTGCAATTGATTGTTTTCCTCGCCGACAAGCTGAGCGTCGCCTTTGACTTTTTCAAGCTGATGAATGGTGCTTTCCAGCCTCTGCTGGGCGAGATGAAGCTGTTCCCGCAGCGAATCGGTTTCCTCTCTGGCCGCACAAAGGCGGTCATTTTCAGCCTGCATGCCGGCCAGACGATTTTCGAGTTCTCGCCGCTGGTGTTCGGTTTTTTCCAGCAGACTTTTTTGTTCGTCGATCAGATGCTTCAGTTCGGATATTCTGTTATCTGTTACTCCATCGTTTTCTACGATTTGGTCTTCCAGTTCGGCAATCCGCAGTTTCAATTGATGTGTTGTTTCTTCAGAGAGGCGATTCTGCTGTGTCAGTTCCGCCCGTGCTGCTTCCAGTTGTCCAAAAGCATCTTGCATTTGTGCTGCAAGAAGTTCATTCTGCTGATGGAGGCCGGCCAATTCTTCCTGTTGCTGTCGCGAGACAGATTCTATTTCCGTTACGGAATTCGCCAATGCCATTTTTTCACGAAGAGCCGTTTCCATGTCGCGGCGACTTTGAAGCATGGCTTCTTCAATATCCGCCAGGGCTTTGCGTGCGGAAGCCAAATCCTGAGAAAGGCTGCAATTTTCCTGCTTGAGCTGGTCGGTCAGTTGTTCCAATGAGGCGATTTTGGATTCCAGCCTGACTTTATTCTGCTGAAATTGTTCCTGTTGCTCAATCTGCTCAAATTTTAACTGTTCAATCTGTCGCTGTTTCTGTTCGACATCCGCTGAGTAATCCGACTGGATTTTTATTTGCTGTTCATACTCTTGAATGGTTGATTGCACCTGCTCAAGCTGCTGCTGTTTTTGGGATAGCTCAAGACTCGTTGAGTCCAGTAATATTTTCTGCTGCTGGATTTCATTGTCGCGGGCAGTGAGCTGTTCCTGAATTTCTGCCAGTTTTTGCTGGGCAAGATTCAATTCTGCATTTTTTGTTTCAAGCCCGGCCTGTGCCTTACTCAACTGGGCCTCAAGTGAAGATTGAATATCCTTGTTCTGGACAAGATAAGACTTGTATGTGTTTTTCTGTTCGTCTATCTCCGCCTGAAGACGCTTTAACTGCTCGCCGGCATTTTCTGCCTGTGAACGCATGGCGCTAAGATCAGATGTTAAATCCTGTGTTCGCAAGCGTTCTTCGGAAAGTAGCTTTTCCAGGTCTTGAATCTGGCTGATAAGCTGATCAATCTGGCTATTATCTGTGTTTGCTTCCGGTTTTGACGTCTGCTCTAAATCAGGAATAACCGAATCCATAATTGGTATATCAGCAGAGATGGGGCTTTTTTTCTGGTCGGCTGCTTTCTGTATTTGGTCAAAGGATAAAATTCGTGCACCAACAGGATAATTATTATCTTGTATTAATTTCGGGGCTGTTTTTTCGGCATCTGTTGACGCAAAAAAATCGGGTTCCTGAGCAGGTTTTGTTGCAGAGGGCTTGCTGGTATTGCGCAAAGCTCCTGCTTGCGAAGCCTGCTGCAAGGCTCGCAGGATATCTGCTTTACATTGCAGGATATCAATGTCCAGATTTTCAGTTGGATGCTTTTCCGGGTCCACGACACCCCTCCAAATTCAACTTTACCACAATTATAGCAATCCCCACTGTTTCACGCAATATGTGAAATCGCCCATTTTATCAGAAAAGAGGATTTTCCTGGGCATCCGGCCCCATCGATAAACAGCTATACAGGCCCGGAGGAAATTCAGCAATGAGTTGATTGACATCATCGACAGTGATTGCCCGAACGGCTGCGATATCATCGGCCAGGGTGCGGTATAATCTGGAATAGACCCAGTTGAATCCCAACCCGAAGATTCTGCCCATCGGCTGTTCGGATTTGAGCGTCATGGCGGAAAGCACCTTGTTTTTGGCGGCGGTTAACTCTTTTTCCTGTATGCCGTTACGACTCAAATCAGAAAAAATGCCCTTGATGATATCTGCTACCTTTGGGGCGGCGGCCGGCTCGCAGCAGATGTAACTATACATCGCCCCGATTCCATCCATGGTCTCGGCCTGCATCGATGCAGCTTCAGCAATGGCCGGATCCACCAGTGACCAGAAATATCGGGACCCGCTGTCGTCGCCGATAATCATTCCCAGCAGTGATGCAGCAAACCGACGGGGATCCTGCATGGATACCATGGGGCTGATCAGGCAGATATGATGTCGGGCGAGCGTCTCTTTCTGGATGTGTTTTCGCTGCCGGGTGCCTTCAAAAACAGACAGTGACCGGTCCGCCTGGGCGGGTTTCCAGTGGCCGCAGATGGATTCAATTAATTCGCAAAACCGGTCAAAATCCAAATTCCCGCAACAGGCGGCGACCAGGTTATTGGGGGCATACCGTCGGCTGAAATAGTCCCGCATTTGCTCGACTTTCAAATCTCCGATAGTCTGCTCGGTGCCGAGGGTGCTGTTGCCGCAGGGATGACTGCCGAAATGCAGGGCGCGTGCCTGATCGAGAACATCGAATTGCGGCATATCCTTGTACATGGCGATTTCCTGGAGAATAACGTTTTTCTCAATATTGAAATCGTCCTCACGCAGCGAGGGACGCATCAACTGCGACCACAACCTCGCCACATCGGGAAGAAACTCCGGCAGTACTGCCGCGTAATAGACGGTATTTTCCTCGGCGGTGAAGGCATTAAATTTGGCGCCGATGCCGTCGAAGGCCTCATTGACCTGCTGCCAGTTCAGAGTGTCGGTTCCCTTGAATATCATGTGTTCCAGGAAATGGGAAACGCCGCTGATTTCAGGCGTTTCATCCCGTGAGCCGGTGCGGACGAAAAATCCCATGGCCGTTGTTTGAGCGTGAGGGTGATTCTCCCCGATGATGGTCAAGCCGTTTTCAAGCTGTCTGTGTTTAAAAATCATAACATCAATAATTTCAATTAAAGTTGAATCGGTTTAGGGCCAATGGTGGCGACGGTAAAATCATCGAATGGATTGTCATTTAGAAACGCCAGTAATGAAGACCGGCTGACAGAGTCAATCTTTTGACGGATTTCCTGCAGCGTTCGCACTTTGCCCAGATAATAGTAATCGCCGGCGACGCCGGCGGCCCGGGCGGCTGACGATTCGCTTTGCATAATCAGGGTACTCTTAAGTCCGATCTGGGCACGATGCAGCTCCTCGTCGGAAAAGCCCTCGCGCAGCCGACGGAATTGCTCGACGGTGACATCGAGGGTTTCCTGAGCCTGCTCGGGTGTCGTCCCGGCGTAGCAGCTAATCGCGGCATGATCTTTTAAAGACTGATACCTTGCCCCGACCGCGTAGCACAAGCCGCGTTTTTCTCGAACCTCGGTGAACAGACGGCTGCTCATGCCGCCGGATAAAATAGAAACGGCGGCCATGATTTCATAATAACGGCTGTCCTGGATGGTTGGGACGCGGGTCATCAGGCCGATATGAACCTGGGCGCCTTCGTTGGCTTCGTGTGTGTATTGCTGCCCCGAGGAACCTGCCGCAGGACGCTCTACACCCGTTCCGGACAGATGGGCAAATCGCTTTTCCAGGAGGGCACAGATAGCGGGAAAATCATATTTGCCGGCGATGGAGAAAATACACTGCGACCAGTCAAACTGCCGCTGAATGATCCGGCGGCAGACATCGGCAGTCATATTCTCCAGGTCGTCTTTTTTTCCCTCGGTGGGGCGGTTGTAGGGGGCGGGGTAAAATTGTTCCGTAACCAGCAGGCGGACTTTGTGCTGCGGATCATCATCCAGGCCGGCCAGTTCGTGGATCGCCAGTTGCCGGGAGGGTTCGAATTGATCATCTTCCAGCAGGGGGGTGGTCAGAATATCCGCATATAAATCCAGCGCCGCAGGCAGATTTGCGGATTCCAGCGAGGCGCTGACAGATAAATTCTCTGCGGTGATGGAACTGTTGCGATGAATTCCGAGTTCATCAAGGATGTCAATCAGTGTGCGGCTGTCCCGGGAACCTGCCCCGCGAAACAGCCAGTCAGAGATGATTTGGCCCGCCCCGGAACAGCCTTCAGGATAATGGGCATTTCCGGCGGGGACCAGAAAATAAAACGATGCGGATTCCACATCCGCCATAGGCTCGCCCAGAATGACCATGCCATTGCTGAGCCGATGACTGTCAAGCCGTTCTTTCATAAGGTAATCTTTCGCCGCATCGGGCGGCTGCTGAAGGTTGTTGTTATCTTATGCCACTGCCGATTCGGTCGCATCATCCCGCTTGTCGCTGTCGAACTGAACACTGATTTTCTTGCTGATGCCCTGCGTCTGCATGGTGATGCCATACAGCATATCGGCAATGCTCATCGTCCGCTTGGAGTGCGTAATAACGATGAATTGCGACAATTGCTGGAACTGCTTGACAATCAGATTAAAGCGTTCATTGTTGGCTTCATCCAGCGCCGCATCCACTTCGTCCAGCACGCAGAAAGGCGAGGGTTTGCTCTTGAACACGGCAAACAGCATGGCGATTGCCGTCATGGTTTTTTCACCGCCGGACAACAGGCTGATGGTGCGGGTTTCCTTGCCGGGCGGGCGGGCCACGATTTCAATTCCGGATTCGAGTACATCCTCGGGATTTTCGAGGAATATGTCGGCCTTGCCGCCGCCGAATAAAATCCGGAACAGTTCCTGGAAATGAATTCGCACCTGGTCGAAAGTAACCTGGAATTTCTCCCGGCTTTCCTGATTGATTCGTTCAATAAGCTGTTCCAGTTGGACCTTGCTGGCGTTGAGGTCTTCCACTTGCGAGGCCAGGAAGGTGTATCGTTCTTCGAGCTGCTGCTGCTGTTCGATGGCATCCACGTTGACATTGCCGAGGCGTTCGATTTTGCCCCGCAGGTCGTTGATTTCTTCTCGGACGACATCCCAGTCGATATCCTGCGTACTGTAGTTCTGATAGGCCTCCACCAGTTCGATCTGAAGTTCTTCGCGGACGCGCTGGCACAGGTCTTCGTCCTTGACTTTTAATTGCGACAAATCAAGCTGAAGCTGGTGAATGTGCTGCTCAATTTCCGACTGTTCGGTGCGGGCCTGCCGCAGTAATTGCTCGTTTTCCTTCTGCCTCGCCGACAGTTCCTGCTGCAAAGCATGCAGAAGGACACTTTGCTTCTGAGCTTCCTCTTTTTCTACGTAGAGAGTGCAGACCGCCGACTCGGTGGAAAGAACGTTGCGCTGGGTCTGCTCAATCTGTTCGTCGCAGGTAATAGCGCCGGTGCGGCACGCCTCGGCCGACATGCGGGCGTGCTGAATCTGGCTGGTCAGGGCCGCGGATCGCTGACGAATCGATTTTTGCTGTTCACTGAATCGCCCGATCTGGATTTTTAATTCAGTGACTTCCGAAGAACGACTTTGCAGCATACGCCGCTGTTCATCCAGCATCTGCTGAATCCGCTGAATCTGGGCCGAGCGCTGGGTGTTGATTTCCTCCAGCTCGTCGAGTTTTCTGCGGGAATCATGCTCTTTCTGGACGGATTTGGATATTTCTTCTTCAAGCACCTGAATTTCGCTGAGGATAATCGGCTGTTCCTGCCCCAGGCGCTTGATATTTTGTTCGACCATGCGCATCCGGGATTCGGTATCCACCTTCTCCGTATTAGCTTCATAGATGCTGGTGCGAAGTTCCTTGCACAGTTCGGCCAGATGCTCGTTCTTATGTTCCGTCTGTTCGAGCGTCTGTTCGAGACTGTGAATTTGACCGTTGACCTCGGCAAGCTGCTGTTCGAGCTGATGAATGCGGCTTTTACGGGATATCAGGCCGGAGGTTTTTCCCAGCGGGCCGGCACAAAGCGTGTAGCCATTGCTGAGCACTTCACCCTGCGGAGTCACAAAACGATAACTGCTGTATTGGCGAGCCAATTCCATGGCGGCATTCAGGGATTCGACCAGTATGGTTTTACCCAGCAGCGACCAGACCAGGGGGCCGTATTCCGGATCGAAACGAACGAATTCCGCCAGTCTGCCTAAAACACCGGCCTTGCCGGCCAGGTCCGCCGTGTCCACAAACGGCTCCAGACGATCCATACACAGGACCGTCAGGCGGCCATCCAGTTTATCACGCATCCCCGTGTCAGCAAGAAAACGGGACGTGCTGTTGACGACAAGGGCGTCCGTTTTGCCTTCCAGTGCTGCTTCAATAGCCTGTGAATACTGCATATCCGCCGACAGAATATCGGCAACGATACCCTCGATATAATCCGATTTGTTGACGTCACGCTCTTTCAGGATCGAACGGATGGCGCTGTTGACGCCCTGACGCCGGGATTCCATATCTTTCAGGACATTCAATTCGCTGTTGATGCCGCTTCGCTGTTCCTTGCAGCGCGACATTTCATTCATTGCGGCGGTTTTCTGTCCGCCAATGGTCTCCATTTCCGCACGTTTGGCCTCCAGGGTGCTCTGGAGCTGCGAGATAACACTGAGAATGTCTTCCAGGCGGGACTGGCATTGTGCCTTTTCAGTCAGCCATTCGGCCAACTGTACTTCAGCCTGACTGGCGCGTCCCGAAAGACGTGTCTTCTGGCCGGCCAGATTATCGCGATAGGTATTCAGGCTTTGAATTTCATTGTGCAGTTGTGCGGTACGGCGGACAATATCGATGATTCCGGATTTTTCATCCTCCAGCTTAACCTGCAATTCCGCACACTGGGTATTCATTTGCGACAGAATATCTTCCGCCTGGGCAAGCTGGTCGGTCCGGGCGGACAGGTCTTTCTGGCTGGTTTCCAGTTCCTGCCGGCACGCTTCCAGGTCAATGCCGAGCTGACGAATCTGTTCGGACAGCTTGGCAGTCTGGGACAGGGAGGTCTTCTTGCGTTCAGCCAGCTCATTGATCCGTGAATTCAGATAATGAATACGCTCAGTATGCTGCTCAATACGGCTGCGCGAGGCAATAAGAGTATTGTCCCAGCGATTAATCTGATTCTCATTCTCATGAATTTTCGCCGTTATTTCCCCAGAGGCGGCATCGTAACGGGCAACCGCCGCGGCGGATGCGGCAAACTTTTCCTGCCAGTCGGCAAGGACTCCTTCCTTGCTGCGGCAGGTGGTGATAATCTTGTCATACTCGGCCAATGAATAATTGACACGCAGCTCTTTGAGCCGCTGGCTGTATTCGAGATAACTGCGGGCTTTACCCGCTTGCAGCTTGATGCTGCGGAGCTGTTTTTGGACTTCATTGACAATGTCGGCCAGACGCAGCAGGTTTTGTTCGGTCCGTTCCAGTTTGCGGATGGCTTCCTTTTTGTGAGCTTTAAATTTGCTGATGCCCGCTGCCTCTTCAAAGATCACCCGTCTGTCCTGGGTCGAAGACTTCAGAAGCTGGTCGATTTGGCCCTGCTCAATTATTGAATAAGCGCTGACGCCGACACCGGTATCGAGGAATAATTCTTTGATATCTTTCAGCCGGCAGGATTTGCCGTTAATCAGGTATTCACTTTCGCCGCTGCGAAATAGACGACGTGATATCTCTAATTCGTCCTGTTCCAGGCCCAGTCCTCTGACATCCGAAAAGTGCAGGGTGACTTCGGCCATGCTGCTGGGTTTTCGGCTGCTGCATCCGCTGAAGATTACATCCAGCATTTGTCCGCTTCGCAGACTTTTTGGGCTTTGATTGCCTAAAACCCACTTCAACGCATCCACAACATTGCTTTTGCCGCAGCCATTCGGACCGACAATGGCCGTAATGGGCTGATTAAAACGAAGTTCGGTTTTGTCGGCAAAACTTTTAAATCCGTTAATGATAATTTTTTCAAGTCTCATAGAAAAATAAAGTCAGATTAGTTCAGGTTATTGTTTGCTTTTGGCCGGGGGTGTCACTGTTTTATCGGTCGCCTGGTTCATTTTCTCCAAAAACGATCCGGCATCAGAAAGCGGACCATACATGAATTCTGCAGCAACCAGATTATCTCGACACAACTGTTCGACAATATCAAGAATTTCAGAATAATTTAACCCCAGGCCCGGCCAGGGATATTTTTTTTTGTCGATTTCTGGAGCATGGCCAAGGGTGCGAATGATATCTTCAAGATAAAAACTGCTCAAAAGGGGGCCAACCAGTTTGGGGCGAGCAGGATGTCTGCGGACCAATGATACATATTTATCGCCGGGCCTGGCATTGATCATCACATTGCCTTTGTCCAAAAACAAGTCGTTCTGGCAGGCAATGGGGGTGCCGAACAGAACCAGCCCGGCATATTCTTTTTGCATGGCATAAATCATTTTTCGCCCTGGGGTATTCACCAGGTCAACAAAGAAATCGGTTCCAACCGGAATGCGTTTGACAAAGACGCTGTTGTGATCGAGAAGCTGGTCATAAGCCGCCAGTCGTACATTGATGTTGTCATTGGCTAATAACTGCGACAGAAACGGTTCAATGTCTTTCAGTTTGGCATTGCTCAATGATTGGATGGCTTCAATTTGCAGACTGGAGTTGTCGTCCAGGGCGACGCTTCGCAGGGCACTAATGCCTCGATAGTCGCCGATGTTGAGCATGCATCGAGCTGCATGAAAACGCACGAGCGGATCGTTTTGCTCGTCCAGCAGAGTTGCGAGTCTGGACAGGCAGGGACGGCCAATCGACTCAAGCGCAAGCTCGGATTCGGCGGATTTGGCCGGGTCGATCAATTGCTCACACAGGGAATCAATACGCTGTGTTCGGAGAGTTTCATCTTCTGATAAATATAAAAGCTGAACCATGGCCAGAAAATCCTGTCGGCGATGGCGATATTGCGAAGGAATGGTGATTTGAATATCCGTGCTGGATATGGCGTTTGCGGTTGAGCTGCCGAAGCGTTCATTGATGCGATTCCGGATGGCATTGGATGCCCTGAAGCTGGATTGCTTTAAGGTTAAAGTGATCGGAGACTTCAGCGAGGCAATCCCGCCGTTGAATACATAATAACGTTCCTGTTTGGTGGCCGGATCAATCGACGTGAAAATTTGGCCTTCAGCATTGCCGATGGTTTTGGCAAACTGGCTGAAGGTCTGCATGCGACTCATTTCTTTAAGCTCTGATGTAAACAAATGCCCGCCTCGAAGTGAGGTGGTCTGCGTTTTTGCCAGGGGGATGATTTGAATATCGAACCGATCACCGATCATGGAAAGCGGGGGAATTTCACCGATTATTTCAACGATCGCCGTGTCGGTGCTTTCGATGAAATTCTTAATCTCTCCCGGGGTTGCATTGGGCATTTTCTGCCAGATAAATTTTTCCAGCTCGGGTCTCAATTGGGGCGGACATTCTGATGAACCCGCTCCCCACAGGCCCGACACCATACCATAACCGCGAACCGGCACAGACGGGCTGTAACTGATTTGGACTAATTGTCCGATCGTGGTGTTTAAATTGACTTGCGATTCCGCAGCGGCATCCAGACTGTTTTTTTTACCGCAGGAAGCCAGGAAGAACCCGGCAATAATCACTGCGATTAGAAAAATATATCCTTTTTTCATCTTTTATGCCTTCAAAACAACCAACCTAAATTCTACTCTGGGCATTCAACAATTCCGAAAATCCTGAAGTGCGTAGAATAGACACTTTGAGCAGGACAGTCAAGAACAATCTATAGTGTATAAAGCAAGGCAGCCATACAATATGTATAGCATTATTAGGTCTTTATGGAAATAAAAAGACAAGAATTATACATTACTGCACTGTGCCGAATGTGTCCAGATATCAGCAGGTGTTATTTACAAAAAAGGCTTATTGCATCCGGAATCTAAGGTTGTCAGACAACGCGATTGCTGATTCCAGATTACGCTGTAATGTCTGAATTGTAATTTCCGGAGGCAAAGCGCCGACCCAGCGGTTGGCCAGAGACACAGCGGTTCGATATTCTCCAATCAAATTGTTCAGTACTGCAGACAACTCGCGATTTACATCTGCGGATGCTAAAGCAGGCGCATTTGAAACAACAGTTTCTGAGCCTTGAACCCGGTTGAATCGGCTTCGGGGACTGGTTACAAGCGGAGTCCGCTGATTGGGAGTACTCATGGTGTTATCTGGAGTTATCGGTTGCGTGTTAACAATATTCTGGTCAGCCCCCATAGACTGGTCATAATAATAGTAATAATCAGACGATGGAATGGTTACCCGCCCGCGTGTATAACTGCCAACTTCATTGATTGTGCGAGATCGCCTGACGGGGGTGGTTCGTTCCTGCTCTTCGATGGTTTTAAGCTGTTCTTCAAGTGTGGCGGTCCGATTTTCAAGGAAACTAATACGGGACAAAGACAGTCCTATATTTCTTTTTGCAGCAATAAACTGCTTGATTGTCGTATCAATTCCCGGTGCATTTGCGAGCTGGGCATCCGAAGCATTCATATCACTCAACACCGAACGAATTGAGTCGGCGACGGCATCTGCCAATTTAAATCGAGTTGCATCCGCAGGGGTTAGTTGTAAAACGCGACTATGTATGTCGGCTACGCTGGAGGGTTGCGGCACTGCTGCAGTTGTAGTATCTGTGGCAACAGTGGAACTTGGCGCAAGGCCTTCGCATAGGGTTTTCACAACGGTCTGATTGCTTAAAAGAGCATCTTTTTGTACGACGGTTTGATTGCCGCTGGTATCGACTACCTCAACTAAACCTATCCTTTTATCTAACAACGCTTTAGCCAGGATACCGGGACGTTTCTTATTTTCTGCAAGAGTGGCTGCGAAAACGCTGTATGTGGCAAGTGAATCCGGACTGTAGATTTTCAGAAAATCCATTTCAGAATGTCCGCTGGATGTGCTGACAAAGGGTCCTAATGCGGACATTGTGGCGTTAGGGGCAATATAAATCCTGTCACAGGCAAGGGCGATTGCGGCGGCTGCGGAATGGGCGCCGCCAAAAGGCCCGCCGGAAATATAAGCGACTGTGGGGCATATATCAATTTTAGTTAATGTTGAACAGATTTCTTTCATATACTCGCCGCGTCCGCCGGGGCAGTCGATTTTGACTAAAACAAAACGAGGTCCACTATTAGCGGCCTTGGTAATTGCATCACATATTGTTTTGGTTACAGTTTGAGAAAGAAGTGCTTCCGCATCCGTAATTGACACCAGCACAACGCTGTTTCGCCGTCCGTTGTTATCTAATGTGACCTCGTAATCATCTAATTTGATGGGCGACAGCTTTTTTTCATTTTCATTGTAAACAAGCGTTTTATCTGCGGTGGTTTTGAGAGTTCTGAAGCCATAAAAGATTTCGCCCGTCTGTTTATTCTTGAAAGTGTCCGCTCGGGCAGATAATCCGGCGGCCAGGACCATCGCTGCGAGGCTTAAAACAAGACTTTTCCGTGTCATAGTAAATCCTCCCGAATAATTTTAATGTCCTAATTATGCCTGTTTTACAGGTCTTTATATCCTACGATTCATGGAGATCAAAAAACCATGTTATATTAGTATATTCCGAATATCTTTTGTAAGGTTCAAGAAAAAACACATCATAAACTATCATATTCTGCCTGCAAAGTGTTTAATAATTGCTGCAATTCCTCTTCCTCGCACGGAACATCAGGATAAGTTTGTTTGAGCTTAATCAGGTATTTGACTTCCTGAATGATCCCGCGAAACGACTTTTTGGCTTCAACCAGCGTCATTCCCCGGCTTCGATCCTTGGCAATCAGGGTCTTGACTTTGGTGTCAAACGAATTTTTTAACTGGTTAAACTTCCTGTTGATTTTTTCAAGTTCTTCCCTGGCCTTGGCCATCTGTTCGGGACGTTCAACCACCGCGTCCGCGGCGCCGGCTTCAACAAGAACTTCCTCAAACGAGGTAACGACCTTGTCAGCCATGAAACAGTTTACCGCTTCCTGGGCGGGAAGGGTCACTAATTGTCCTTTGCGATTGTAAACACTGACGATTTCATCCGTTGTTTGTTTTTCGGAGGAATCAATATACATGATTTTGCCGTTGCGACGGATACGCAGCACTTCAATATCCTTGTTTTCCATGGCACGTGCCAGGGCCACCGGGCGATTGTTCTGTTCGGCCAGCGAGGCCAGGTAATTTCGCCATGCAGAACGGATTTTTTCGCCGACGTTGTTGCCAACCATGCGTTCCAGTTCGACAATCCCATTTTCCGAGGAGGCGACAACTGTTGCTGCACCCATGACGGTTGCCCCGGACATATAAATTTTATTGCAGGCCAGAGCAATGGCCGCAGCGGCTGAATAGGCACCGCTGTTTTTGCCGCCTCGAATAAATGCCGCAGTCGTGCAGTTGCGGGTTTTGGTGATTGCAGAGCAAATCCGCATAGCCAAATCCACCCGTCCTCCGGGGCTGTCGATTTCAAGAATAATCAGCAGGGGGCCTTTGTTGGATTCTTCAACAATGGCTTTTTCGAATGCTGCGGTTACAATTTCTGATTCGATAGCATCGTCAAAGGTAAAAACTGCAACATGGTTATTTCTGCCCTGGTTATCGGATGTGACGGTATATTCGGTCAGATTTACCTGAACCGGGCCGGACTCCTTTGTGTGAATGGTGGTTTTTCCGGCTGTGGGGCTCTGTTCGGCATACCCGTGATACGTCTGTCCGCTGGTTTTATGCTGGAATGTATCTCCTTTGCACATGCCAGGCAGGATAAAACAAACCACGCCCAAAAAACCAGCGATAATGGACAACGGACTCTGTTTACGCATGATGCATAGCTCCTTCAAAAAAAGTTATAGTTTCAGAAAATATTCCATTAAATCGGCACCGCGTTCAATTCGGAACCCGGAGGCGAAACTGTTGGGTTCACTGAAGGGTTTCTGTAAAATACCCTTGATGCCAGTCCCGGCCATGACAAAGGGGACCGGCTGGTCACAGTGGCAGCGGGTGTCTACTGGGGTCGGATGGTCTGGCATGACGAGAATACGCCATTGTTCATGCTGCTTTAAGGCATTGAATACCGGGCCGACAATATGTTTGTCGATCATCTCAATTGCTTTTTTCTTCTGGTGCGGACTGCCGTTATGGCCGGCCTCGTCCGGCGCCTCAATGTGAACCAGCACCACGTCATACTTGTTTAATGCTTCAATCGCAGCCTGTCCTTTGCCGGCATAGTTGGTATCGAGGTACCCGGTAGCCCCCTCGACTTTGATCAGATCAAATCCAATCAGCTTTGCCAGCCCGCGAACCAGATCAACCGCAGTAATGGCAACGCCGGATTTCCCATAGACTTTGCTGAATTTCTCCAGAAATGCCCGCTGGCCCTGTCCCCACAGCCAAACGCTGGTGACGGGATTTTCCTTGAGATCCTTACGCACGCGGTTGATCGGATGATTATCGAAAAATTGAACCGATTTGGCAATCAGTTCTTTAAGCAATTCCGAATTCCTGCCTTTGGGCAGGATTTTGCTGACTTTTTCACCAATAAAATCATGCGGCGGGCAGGTTTCGACTTTGGTGAAATCGGTGCCATGAATGACACACAGGTGGCGATACCCGACACCCGGATAGAATCGGAAATTCGGATTATTGATTAACTGTTCAAATTCCCGGATGAGTTCGGAGCCTTCTTTGGTTGAGATATGTCCGGCACTATGGTCGGCCATTAAACCATCGGCGGTCGTAACCAGATTGCAGCGAAAGACCCAGTCGCCCTGTTCCAGGGGAATATCCTGGGCCGCGGCCTCGATAGGGGCACGCCCCGTATAATTTTTTTGCGGATCGTAACCCAGCAGACTCATCATGGCGACATCGCTGCCCGGCTGAAGCCCCCTGGGGACAGTCTGGACGATCCCCTGTCTTCCCTGGGCGGCAATTGCATCCATGTGAGGCGTCTCTGCCGCTTCAATCACGGTTTTGCCGCCAAAGATATCCTGCGGATTATCCGCTGCTCCATCAGGCACAATGATCACATATTTGGGTTTCAATCCTTATCCTCCGGGATTTCCACAATCCGTATGCAAATAGGCCTGGAACCGATGACATCCAGTTTCGATAATTCATCCAAAGCCGCATTCATATTTTTCTGCTGAGTCGGATGAGTCGTGACCACAACCGGCACAGTATTGTTTGGTCCAATTCCCTCATGCTGAATGGCACCGCTTATGCTGATATTGTGTTTGCCGAGCACCTGGGCATATTGGGCTGTTACACCAGGCACGTCTTTTGCCATCAGACGGATATAATACCGGCTGGTAATATCGTCGATGTTCTGAATAGTCGGGTGCTGATTGTTTCGCAGCATGGGCATGGAATCAAACAATCGCTGACTGTTGCCCAGAGCGATTTCGATGACATCCGCCACGACAGCGCTGGCGGTAGGCATCATTCCTGCGCCGCGGCCAAAAAACATCGTATTGCCCACGGCGTGGCCAAACACACTGAGCGTATTGAAGGGGCCGCCTACCCGGGCCAGGGGGGTGTCCTCATGAATCAGCGATGGATGCACACGCAGTGAAATAGCACCTTTCTGGTCTGCCTGGCCTATCGCAAGCAATTTAAGAACGTAACCCATTTCCTGGGCATTTTTGATGTCTTCTATCTGGATTTTGTCAATGCCTTCAATGCTGATGTGTTTTGTATTGAACTGATATCCAAAGGCAAGACTTGCCAGGATCGCAAGTTTGTGCGCTGAATCTGTACCATTAATATCCAGAGTTGGGTCTGCCTCGGCATATCCTTTTTGTTGAGCCTGGGCCAGTGCGGTCGGGAAATCCAGGCCTTTCTGGGTCATATTTGTCAGGATATAATTGCAGGTTCCGTTTAAAATTCCATACAACGCTGTGATACGATTGGCAGGCAAGCCGGTGCGAAGTGCGGAGATAATTGGGATTCCCCCTGCACAACTTCCTTCAAAGGCGATACATTTTTGCTGTTTTTTGGCTAATGCAAACAATTCCTGTCCGTATTCAGCCAATAAAGCTTTGTTCGCGGTAACCACATGCTTGCCGGCCAAAAGAAGCTGCTGATGGACCTGTTTGGCAAAATCGAGGCCGCCAACCAGTTCGATTCCGATTTGAATCGTGGGGTCGTTCAAGATTCGGCCAAAATCACGGGTCAGAAGCCCGGGCGGTAATTCCACTGGGCGTTTGGTGTTGATATCTTTATCCACCACACAGGCCAGCTCCAATCGAATCCCGGTGCGCTGATAAATCGCATCTGTTTCTTCCAGCAAGAGTCTGGCAACTCCGGAACCTACTGTACCAAACCCCATAAGCCCGATGCGTATTGGATTTTTTAACATTCTTAAGTCCTTTTCAATGCAGTTATTTACCCGTTCAAATGTACTGTAAAACTCCGATTTCGGCAAGCAAAAATCCATATATTCATCGACTTTCCACGTGCGGAAATGGTGAAAACAAACCGCATCAGGATTTTTTGTTGAAATTTCAATACGATAAAGGATAATACTTATCGATTGTTGACATAAGAAGATAGTCTTAAGAGGGTACCAATATGATGCAGGAGCATGGCCTCTTGCAAATGTGGGAAGAGATGGCACTGCCTCGACTGGCACTGGCATTCAAGCTGGCTGTCGGGCCGGCCAAAGTGCTGATAGCCTTTCTGGCGGTGGTCTTGATTTGCGCCGGCGGGTTTGCGATGGATTTCTGTTCGCATTCGGTGGTTGTCAGTCCTAAACGGCAGGTACCCAAAGGATTATTTGGGGGGGATTCCGCCGCATACATACAAGAGACCGAACTGGCCTCCTACCTGCAGCATCCCAGTCGTGCACAGGGTTTTATCAGGGAGAATGCAGGTCAATGTTCGGGACAGGGTGTGTTTTCGACTCTCTGGCATTTCTGGACGGACCGGATAACGGATTCAACACTTATCTTTTATAAGGCTTTGTTTAAGTTCGAGTCGCCCAGCCAGTATGCCAAACAAATCGAAACAGCCGGGGTGGCGTATCGAATCTGGCAGAATATGACCCTGTGTTTTCGTTCCATTATGTGGGCGTTTCAATACCATACCGTTTACAGTATCCTCTTCTGCATGTATGCCTTCGTGATTTTTTGTGCAGCGGGGGGGGCAATATGCCGCTGTGCAGCCCTGGAATGTGCCAATAATGAAAAGCCGGGCCTGTTTGAGGCTATGGAGTTTGTCGGCAACAAGATATTCAGCTTGATTTCGGCTCCGCTGATTCCTGCTCTGCTGATGGCCGTATTTACCATGATTTTAATTCTCTTCGGACTGGCCGTGAACTTCATTCCGTGGATAGGGGAGTTGACACTCGGATTGCTTTTACCTTTTTTACTGATTGCGGGTGTCTTGATTACGCTGCTGCTTGCGGCATCGCTGTCCGGCACCGGCCTGATGTTTCCGGCGATAGCGTATGAGGGCACAACCGGGCTGGATGCGATTGGACGATCCATCAGCTATGTCCTGAATAAACCGGTATGGATGCTGTTTTACCTGGCAATTCAAACACTGCTGGGGACGTTTTTTTACCTGGTGATGCGGGGCGTATTGTTTGCTGTTTTGTGGGTTACATATCACTCGATCCGCCTGGGTATCTATCAGCCGGAATACGGCCCCAGCAAGCTGGAACGCATCTGGGCCCAACCCAGTTTATTTTATCTGCTTAATGCCCCTGCAGGTCCCGCCAACTGGTCTGAGAAAATCGCCAGTGTGATGATCGGGATTCTGATGCTGGGGATTACCGCGTTGATTGCCGCGCTGGTCATCAGCTATATTTTCTCGAGTATGACGATTATTTATTCGCTGATGCGGAGAAAGGTTGATAAGGTTCCCATTCAAAAAGTCTGGGTTTGCCTGGAATTTACCGCCGACCCGGATTCTCAGGGCAATCAGCCTTCAACAGAAAAAAGAGCGGGCCGTCGTGCCACAGACCGCCTTGTCTATTCATTATAGGAGTCAAAAGTGCCTGACAAGATTGAAACCCAGACAAAACCCGGCCAGCTTGTGCTGGATCACAAGATATCCAGGGGATTGCTGCACTATCGCAAGACATTGATTATTCTGGCTCATGTCGCGGCGTTCACGGCGGCGCTTGGGCTGGCTTTTTTATTCATGTACAGCATGCAGGTGCTGCGGCGATGGGTTATCTATCCATTCCCAATCATGCTGGCATTTGTGCTGCCGGTGAAATTGATTGTCTTTGCCTATTTCAAGCAATACCGAGGGTGGTGGCGGTATGTCGGCGTTTCGGATCTGCTGAAAATTGCCAAGGCATCGCTGATCAGTGCCATTTTTCTGATTGCGGGCTGGTATGCTTACGGACTGGTTGGGGCGAAAATCATCCCCGATTCAGCTATCGAAAAAGTACGGCAGGAAATATCTGAGCTTGAGCAGAAAATTGCAGCTTCGCTTACAGAACAGGAATCCTGGGGGTATAAGTGCAGTCACGCCAATCTGCAGGGGCTTCGCGATCTGCTGGAAGTCAGTCGAATCAATCAGATTTCGGCCCAACTGGCCAAAGCCCCGGAAAACAGCCAGGAACAGATACTGCTGATAAACCGAAAGGGACAGCTTCGCGACGTGCAGACCCGTCTTGAAGGCGTTATCATGCTGGATTTATTCACCACGATTATGCTCTTGTCGGGCATTCGCATGGTGGTTCGCCTTTACCATGAAGAATTTTTTGCTGAAACCCGCGGGACAGCCCGGCGTTTTCTGATTGTCGGGGCTGGCAACGCCGGTGAGGCACTCCTGCGGGAAATGATGCGGCGCAAGGACACCCAATACGAAGTGGTTGGATTCGTTGATGATGACCCGGCCAAACAGGGGTCGGAAATTCACGGTATTCCCGTGTTGGGCGGCGTGGACCAATTGCCGCAAATCTGCCGCAAACAGGCCGTGGATGAAATCGCCATCGCCATTCCCAGCGCCAACCGCAAGCAGCTTCGCCGGGTGGTGCAAGTGTGCCAGGGTACCAAAATACGATTCAGTACCGTCCCTTCGCTGACGGATATTGCCTCGGGCAAGCTTCGCGTTTCACAGATGCGCGACGTCGAAATCAGCGATTTGCTGGGACGCGAAGAAATTCAGTTGGATATGGAACAGATTCGCGGTTTTCTGGCCAACAAGGTGATCCTCGTGACCGGGGCCGGCGGTTCCATTGGCTCGGAAATGTGCCGTCAGGTCTGTGCGTTTGGTCCCAAGCAATTGCTGCTGCTGGAACAGGCTGAAAATCCTCTGTTTTTCATCGAACGTGAATTAAATCAGAAGTTTAGCAAGTTATCAATAATTCCTGTAATTGCAGATATTACAGACAGGATAAGAATAGAACAGTTTTTTGCTGAGTATCGTCCCCAGGTTGTGATTCATGCGGCGGCTCATAAGCACGTGCCGCTTATGGAGCAGAATCCCGGCGAGGCCATCAAGAATAATGTTATCGGAACCCGGACCATTGCGGATGCGGCGAATGACTATGGGGCGGAATGTTTTGTCATGATATCGACAGACAAAGCCGTCAATCCAACCAGTATCATGGGGTCGTCCAAACGGGTTGCGGAGATGTACATTCAGGATTTAAACAAGACCAGCAAGACTCACTATGTGACCGTGCGATTTGGCAATGTGCTGGGGTCCAATGGGTCGGTGGTCCCGATTTTCAAGCAGCAAATCGCCGCCGGGGGCCCGGTGACGGTTACCCACCCGGACATGCGGCGGTATTTTATGACCATTCCGGAGGCCAGCCAGCTTGTTCTTCAGGCGGCGGCGATGGGAGAAGGCGGGGAAATCTTTGTGTTGGATATGGGCGAGCCGGTCAAGATTGTGGACCTGGCGAGGGAATTAATTACTCTCAGCGGATTTAGGCCGGGGGAAGATATTGAGATTGAATTCTCCGGCCTGCGCCCGGGGGAAAAGCTGTTTGAAGAGCTTTCGATTGAAGGCGAGAACATGTTGCCGACCAAACACCCGAAAATTGCGGTCTGGAAAAATATCCCCAAGGATCGGCAGACGCTTCGTAGCGGCATTGAGAAACTTCTCGAGGTGGCACACACCCAGAATCGTTCGCGGATTATCCAAACACTTCGCGAGCTTGTCCCTGAATTTATCGGACAGCAGTGAGATGCTTGATGCACGATAAATTAAGGTCTTGACAAACTGTGCAAATTATGTAAAAAAATGCATGAACCAGAAGGGCTTTTTTACGTATTTTTTCTAAAAAATGATTCCCGAGGCGGGTGTAACTCGACACAGGCCAAATGTGTCTGGAGGAGCAGTTTTATTGTTTGAGCAGGATATATAGACGGTGGCATCCTCGATTTTGTGACCAAATGAATTCGGAAACGAATCAAAGGAGAATAGAACATGATTGATGTACAGCGTTTACGCCGAAGTTTTGGCCCAGTCGTGGCCGTGGACGACATTGTGTTTAAAGTCCAGAAGGGCGACGTGCTGGGTTTTCTGGGGCCTAATGGCGCCGGGAAGAGCACGGCCATGAAGATGCTGGCCTGTTTCCTGAAACCGGATAGCGGGACAGCGACCATTTGCGGACATGATATTATCACAGACCCCATCGGGGTACGCCAAAGTATCGGGTATCTGGCGGAAAACGCTCCGTCCTATAACGAAATGACGGTCGGCGGTTTTTTGAATTTTGTCTGTGATGCACGCATGATCAAGGGGCAGGCCAGAAAGAAAGCTTTGGACAGGGTAGTGCCCCTGTGTTCGATTGAGTCCGTCTATCACCAGACTATTGAAACGCTGTCCAAAGGGTATCGCCGAAGGGTCGGGCTGGCTCAGGCGCTGATTCATGACCCGCAGGTTCTGATTCTCGACGAGCCGACCGACGGCCTGGATCCCAATCAGAAATTCGAGGTTCGCAAGCTGATTAATGGAATGGCCAAAGACAAATGCATTATTGTTTCCACGCATATTCTGGAGGAAGTGGAGCAGATTTGCACACGTACGATTATTATCGCCCGGGGCAAAATCCTGGTGGATTCCACCCCGCAGGCGCTCATTGAAAAACACAAATGCAGTCTGGACGAGGTCTTCCGCAAGATTACGTCCACCAAAAAGACCGCGTAGCCCCCTAACGAAACGGAGAATGATGCTATGAACGGTTTTCTATCAGTTTTCAAACGTGAATTAAAAGGGTATTTCGCTACGCCCGTAGCGTATGTATTTCTGGTCATTTTTTTATTCTTTGCCGGTTATCTGCCGTTTAAAGACGGATTCTTTGAGATTCGTCAGGCGGAACTGAGGCTGTTTTTCCAGAGCCTGCCGCTGCTGTTTATCTTTATGGTTCCGGCGGCCGCGATGCGATTATGGGCTGAAGAACGCAAGAACGGTTCAATCGAGCTGCTCCTGACGCTGCCGATTACCATCAACCAGGCGGTTCTGGGGAAATTTTTTGCAGCGTGGGGTTTTCTGGGAATTGCGCTGCTGCTGACGTTTCCGCTGCCGGCAACGGTGTATTACCTTGGGCATCCCGATACGGGTTTGATTATCACCGGCTATATCGGTTCGTTCCTGCTGGCGGGAACATTTCTGGCAATTGGTTCGTTCTTTTCCGCCGTCACGAAAAATCAGGTGGTCAGCTTCATTTTATCCGGCGCCGCCTGCGGTATCCTGGTATACGCCGGCATGCCGACCACGGTCAATTATCTTTCGACGATGCTGCCGGCCAACGTGGTTGCCCTGATTGAAATGATGAGCATTCAGTCCCATTTTGATTCCATCCTTCGCGGAGTAATTGAAGTGAAGGATATCGCCTATTTCATCATCCTGATTGTCGCCTGGATTGGCGCGTGTACTGTGGTTCTGGAAGAAAGGAAGGCTGCCTGATGAATCGAACAGTCAAAATCATTATGGCAATCACATTCATTGTCGTGATTGCGGTTTCGCTGGTCAGTATCGTCCACAAGCTCGGCAAGTCCATGCGTCTGGATATTACGGAACGCAAGCTGTATACGTTGTCCGATGGAACTAAACAGATTCTTGACGGACTTACCCAGCCGATTACCATTAAGCTGTTTTACAGCAAGACCGCCTCGATGAAGGCTCCTGACCAAATTCGCTTCTACACCAATTATTATACGTTTGTCCGGGCTTTACTGGAAGAATATGCAGCCCAGTCCAAGGGTAATGTCAAGCTGGAAGTGATCGACCCCCGTCCCTATACCGAAGAAGAAATGGCGGCGATTCGCTATAAACTTAAGCGGTTCACCATCAGCCAGGAAGAAAGCTTCTTTTTCGGCCTGGTGGTTCAGACCCAGTTTGGTGTGACCAAGACGATTGAATTTTTCACTCCGGATCGGCAAAGTTTTGTCGAATATGACATCAGTTATCTGATTGATACCGCCGTCACCCGTCAGAAGACCAAAATCGGCGTGCTCAGTTCGCTGCCGGTCATGGGGGACGATGTGTCGGGGTACATGGCCTATATGATGCGGATGCAGGGACAGCAGCCTCGCCCGGCCTGGGGAATCGTCCGTCAGATCAAGGAAAAGTATGAAGTTGTCTCGATTCCAGCCGATACCGACACCATATCCGATGTCGATATGCTGCTGGTCATTCACCCCAAAGACCTGCCGGTAAAGACGCAGTTTGCGATTGATCAGTATATCCTCAAAGGCAAACGTGCCATGATTTTCGTGGACCCGCATTGCGTGGTGGATCGCCCTGATCCGATGCAGGCGCAGACCGGACAGCCCCCATCAACCGAATCCAGTCTGGACAAACTGCTGCAGGCATGGGGGCTGGAAATGCCCAAACTGACGTTTGCCGGCGACCGTACGCTGGCAGTGATGGGTTCTCCGCGGCCCACCGACCGGCCAATGAAGATTATGGGGATTATGAAATTGACTTCAGCCGAACAGTGTTTCAGTGCGGAATCTCCAGCAACAGCAATGCTCAATGAAGTCAGCATCATGTTCCCGGGTGTTTTGAAGAAAATTAATCCGGATACCACAGCGTCGGATATTAAATATACGCCCTTGATTCAAACTACATCAAAAGGAAATACCTGGAAAGTGGATAGTCCCTATGAAATCATGAGTCCGGATTACGCGGAGTTCCTGCGTAAGTTCCGCGATGGAAGCGAACCGGTCGTGATGGGCTATGCAATCACAGGCAAATTCAAATCGGCATTCCCGGAAGGGATTGAAGTCGAAGAAAAAACCGAAGGGGCTGAGGCCGACAAACCTGAAAGCGAGAAAAAACCGCCGGTGATGAAGAAAGTAACAGGATTGACCGAGGCGGCGGAAACCTGTGCGGTCATGGTTTTTGCCGATGTCGATTTTATCAGCGATATTGTTGCCTACCAGCAGACTTTCTTTGGTACGGCGGTGGTTGGCGACAACAGCAATCTCGTGCTCAATGCCATTGAAGACCTGTCCGGTTCCAGTGCCCTGATGGCGGTTCGTTCACGCGGCCAGTACAGCCGGCCTTTTACGCGAGTAGATGCCATTGAGGCCGAGGCCGATGCAAAAACCGCCGATAAAGAGACGGAAATTATGAATCAAATCAAGACCTTTGAGCAGGAACTCAATCAAAAACTGGCCGCTGTGGACAGGAAGGAAGACGAATTAATCAACAAAACCATTCTTGAGGAGAAACAGGCCATTGAGCTGAAACTTCGTGAGAAGGAAAAAGAGCTGCGCGACGTCAAAATGCAGAAAGTCAGGCACATTGAAAGTCTGGGAAGCAGGCTGAAGAATCTGTGCACGCTGCCCGGTCCGGCCCTGATTCTTCTGATTGCCGTTGTGCTTGGCCTCCGCCGGAGCTTTATGCGTCGCCATTATGTCAGCCATGCCAGTGATGCGTAATGGAAGACGTATTCGCAATAGACAGTAACAATAAAATTCAGCCTTGAATCAAACAGGGAGAATCACGATGAACGATAAAAAACTTGCGATATTGGGACTTGCAGCCGTTGGTTGTGTGGCGGCGGCGATTTTAGTAAGCCGCATTGGGGGTGTCAGCCAAAGGAGCAGTCTGGTCGTTGGGCCGCTGATTGGCGGCGTGGATGTGGATAAGATCCATTCGATTGTTGTGACCGGTGAAAAAGGAACCCAGAAAGTCACCCTGGTCAAATCCGAAAAGCGGTTTGTTGTTGCCGAAAAAGAAAATTACCCGGCCAGCACCAAGAAAGTCAACGAACTGGTCAATCAATGTCTTGATATTCGCACGGCTGAGCTGCAAAGCGAGAATCCTGCTTTTCACGCTGAATTGGGACTTACGGATGAAACAGCCAGAACAACCGTGACTTTCAAGGACAGTACGGGCCAGACCATCGTGGGCCTGCTGGTTTCAGAGAGCAAGCCGGAATCCCAGGAGGTCTTTGTGCGCCGGGCTGATGATAACAAGGCTTATCTGACGCTGCAGTCACCCTGGATATCCAGCCGTCCTCTGGATTATTTGGATACCCAGCTTCTTCAGGTGGATACCAAGAAGATACTTGAAGTCTCTGTGATTGACCCGAATCAGGTCGCATATACGCTTCGGTCGGACAATGGCGGAGATGTGGTCACCCTGGGGGAGATGCCTGCGGGCAAACAGTTCAAAGGGACGACCTATCGCAGCGTATTCAGTACATTGAGCAGTCTGAACTTTGAGGACGTCAGCCTCCCAGATAAAGTCGAGGGCTTAACACTGGATCGCCGGTATATCTGCAAGTTGAATGACTCGACGGTTTACACGCTCGACCTGGGCAAAAAAGAAGAGAAGTGGTATCTGAAGCTGAAAGTTGAATTTACGGACAAATCCGAAGTGGTGAAGGAAAAGGGGGTCGAATCCGAAGAGGAACTCAAGAAAAAGGAGGCCAAACTGCTGGCACGCGATGCCGCAGAGTCCTTGAGCAAAAAGACCGCCAACTGGCTGTATGTGATTCCACAGTTTAAAGCATCGGAATTAACCAAATCGCTGAATGAATTGATTGAAGATGTTCCTGTAAAGCCAAAGGAACCGGCAGATCCCAATAAGCCGGTTGAAGCACAAGCTCAGCCGCCGCAAGTATAGAATCAAATCAAAAGGGCCGTTATAAGCGGCCCTTTTTAATGTTCGCAGCTCAGGATAAACGAACATCGCCGAATCGCAACTGGTCTATCAGTTTTCCTGAGGACCTGGGAGCCGGTGCTTTAGGCTGAGGTTTTCGCGGAACCTCCTTTTTCTCCATCGGCCGGCCTTCAGGCTTGCCCTGTTTCATCGACAGGCGGATTCGCTTGCGGGGGATATCGACCTCCAGTACCGTCACCTGAACCTTTTGGTGGACCTTGACGACATCGGCGGGGTCCTTGACAAATCGGTCGGCCAGTTCGCTGATGTGAACCAGTCCGTCCTGATGGACTCCAATATCGACAAAAACGCCGAATGCCGTGATATTGGTCACAATTCCGGGCAGCTTCATACCAGCGGCGAGGTCTTCGATTTTTGTGATTCCATCGGCAAACTTAAACTGCTCAAATTGACTGCGGGGATCCCTGCCAGGCTTGGCCAGTTCCTGCATAATGTCATTTAATGTTTCAAGACCAATGGTGTCTGTTTTGTAGTTTTCCAATTTAATTTTGGACCGCAGCGAGGCGTCTTCCATCAATTGTTTGACGGAACAATTTAAGTCCGAAGCCATTCGATCCACAATCGGATAGCTTTCCGGGTGGACAGCGCTGGCGTCCAGCGGATTTTCGGCATTGCGAATACGCAGAAAGCCGGCTGCCTGTTCAAATGCCTTGGCCCCCAGACGCGGGACTTTGGTCAGGTTTTCCCGGCTCTGGAATGGCCCGTTTTCGTTACGGTATTCGACAATTTTCTGAGCCAAAGCTGGCCCAAGGCCGGATACATACATCAGTAATTGCTTGGAAGCGGTATTGACTTCCACGCCGACGTTGTTGACGCAACTGATGACCACATCGTCCAGAGACTGCTTGAGCATGGTCTGGTCCACATCGTGCTGATACTGGCCGACCCCGATGGATTTCGGATCGATTTTAACCAGTTCGGCCAGGGGATCCATCAGTCGGCGCCCAATGGACACCGCGCCGCGAACGGTCAAATCATAGTCTGAAAATTCTTCCCTTGCCGCTTCCGAGGCAGAATAGACCGATGCTCCGCTTTCATTGACCATGACAATGATGATGTTTTTATCCAATTCGAGGGCACGTACAAAATCCTCGGTTTCCCGACCGGCCGTGCCGTTTCCAATGGCGATGGCTTCAATCTGGTATTGCCGGCACCATAGACGCATGCGTTCTGCTTCGCGTTTTGCGGCCTGTTCACCGTTATGCGGATATATCACATCGTTTCCGAGCAGTTTTCCCTGTTTGTCCAAAAAGACGACTTTGCAGCCGGTACGGTATCCGGGATCGATTGCCAGGACATTTTTCTGGCCCAGCGGAGATGCCAGCAGGAGTTGTCGCAGGTTTTCAGCAAATATTTTGATGGCTTCCATATCCGCCCGCTTTTTCGTCTCCAGCCGCACCTCGGTTTCCATCGACGGCGACAGCAGACGGTCGTATCCATCGTCAATGGCGCTGCGGATATACGGCGTACAGGCATTGTTGGAGTGAATATAAATGGCGTATAAAAGCTGTTGAGCGGTCTCCCTGGGGACCTGAATGCGAAACATCAGAAATCCTTCGTTTTCCCCGCGACGCATGGCCAGAATACGATGCGATGGGGCGGTGGCAACCGGTTCGGTCCACTCGAAGTAATCCTGGTATTTGGCGGCCTCGGCTTTTTTGTCCTCCAGGACTTTGGATGAAAACTGGCCCGCAGTAAAATACAATTCACGAATTCTGGCCCGGCTGTTCGGGTCCTCGCTGATCATTTCAGCAATGATGTCGCAGGCTCCGGCCAGGGCTTGTTCTGCAGTGTCCACACCTTTTTCCGGATTGATAAATTCAGCGGCGGCAATCTGAGGATCTGTGGCATCCTTTTGTTCCATAATGAGCAGTGCCAGAGGTTCCAGTCCTTTTTCTCTGGCAATTGTGGCCCGGGTGCGCCGTTTGGGACGGTAAGGCAGATAAATATCTTCCAGTTCCGTCATTGTCTGAGCCGCCATGATGGCTGATTCCAGTTCCGGAGTCAGCAATTCACGCTCCTTGAGCGAAGCCAGAATGCTGTCGCGACGGGCATAAAGTTCCTTGAGCTGCTGGAGGCGGTCCCGGATATGGGTTACAGCCACTTCGTCGAGACTGCCTGTGACTTCTTTACGGTAGCGGGCAATAAACGGCACGGTCGCTCCGTCGGCCAGAAGCTCGGCGGTCGCGGCGACTTGTCGGGCTGAGATATTCAGTTCACCAGCCACGGTTAAAACAAACTGCTGTTCCATCACAAAATCCTTATCCTCAATCCATTATTTGCAAGGGTTGCCGAAAAGAGTGTTTTATAACAACCTCGGCGAATTCTGGCAAGCGTGAAACGGGGAACATGCGGAGTTTTTATCGGGCTATTGACGCAGGTATTTCAGGCGTTCCGGCAGCGGGATATTGTTGCCGAAATTGTCTTCGCCGTAGCCGCATTCGGCCAGCAGGCGGATATCCTCAAGGACCCGTTTGTCCCCAAAGAAAGCCACTTTCATTTCTGTGGCGATATCGATTTTGCCCATCACCAGCAATTTGGCGATTTCATCGGTGACCTGCTCAATCAGTCTGGCATCCTGCTGAATCGTCATATCATCCAGTTTTAGCGGCTGTTCATAGATAATGACCTTGCCGTAATCAGCCAGAGTCATGATGACACTGCGTATCAGGGTCTTGGTATCCGAACCGCTGACCTGGGCGGGAACCAGGCCCAGCCGGATCGTCTCGGTTGCAAGAGATCGCCGCTTCTGGGCATTGATTTTTTCGTTGGCCCTGAACAGCTCCAGCGGTGAGCGGGCATCATACGATTCTCCTTCCAGTTCCATCCGCACATCGCTGCCGTAATGCAGCACCAGCTTTGAAATCAGTGTGGAAGGACGGACATGAAATCCGCGATAGGGCGGCACCCGAACCTCAATACGGGTGTTTTCCGTATAACGGCGAAGCATATTCTGGCATAACAGTTCCGCACAGGTCAGATATTCGCTGACAAAACAGATGGAATAATGAAGCAGAGTTTCCAGGAGTTTTTCCGGCTCGACCAGTTTTTTCGATCCCGGCACATGCAGCGAAGTCGGCCCTGCGTGGCGTTCATAGTAATGGGCAAAATCCCGTGCTGTTCGCAGCAGGTGCAGTACAACACTGATGTGTCCCCGCAATACCGGCAAGTCTTTATCCAGAACCTCGGTTTCAGTGGTCGAAACATACGTGTCATACAAGGATTGCAGATTATGGAAACGGAGTTCCAGCGAACGGAGTTTTTCTTCGCTGATGGGACCGGTCATCTCGTAATGATATTCACGGGAAGCAACAAGACCTTTGGGAAGGGCCTGTTTGCATTCTGCTGCAAGATTCAAAAATGCTGTTGCCAGAAGGGTGACAGTGTTAGATACCGTTTCGAGTTTTCGAATGGCCAAATCATGCGGCAATCGGCCCAGAGGCAGTGACTCCGCGTATGTCTCCGGCGTCGGAATCGAATGAGGAATCGGGATGTGCAGCCAGGCGGCTTCCTGCAGGAGACGCTCCGTTGCCCGATAAAGAATATCTTCAACAAAGGCTATGGCATTCTGGGTTCCAATGGTAAAATCCTGCTCAACGGGTAAAAGGCGATAGGCCGGTATGGAGTGCTGAATATGCAGCAGTTCATAACCGACATTGGAATACAGCTTGATGGCGGCCGTCATCGAACGGAATCCCGCCCACTGACTGTTGTTGCGGGCACCATAAGAATCCAGAAGTTCTTCCGCCTGAGTGGACTGTGCCAGCAATTCCCCCAATAAAGGACGAGTCAGTCTGCCCAGATTATTCTGATGCTGCATCACCAGAAAGCTGGCAGCTCTGAGCAGGGTCTGTGTCCGTCGTCCAACCAGACGGGAAAATTCTTCATAGGATATTGATACAGGGCCCATACAACCTTGCACCTTTAACATGGAATACGTTTTAGCAGCGGCACAGTCATTCCGCCGCAAGACGGAGAAACTATACTCAATTGCGACAAAAAATCAAGATAATTGCCTGGTCTTACAATCCTTTGAATTCGGCGACAACCGGGGTGTGATCGCTGGGTTTTTCCAGTTCTCGGGGTGCTTTGTCGATGCGGCAGTCGATACAGTTTTGAGCCATTACGGGAGTGGCCATGATGTAATCCAGTCGCCATCCCAGATTGCGTTTGAAGCCATTGGGCACGCGATAATCCCAGAAAGTGTACTGTTCCGGCTGGGGATGGAATTGACGAAATACATCCACAAAACCCCATTTCATCACCTCGCGTAAGGCATCCTGGATTTCCTGACAAAAACAAACGTCACCCCACAGATTTTTGGGATCATATACGTCTTTATCTTCGAGGGCCACATTCAAATCGCCCACCCATACTATCGGCTGGTCCGGAGTGTAAGTTTTGTCAAAATAGTCTTTCAGCCATGAAAACCAGTGTAATTTGTATTGGAATTTCTCACTTTGTATGGATTGCCCCTGGGGGATATAGGTGTTTACAATAACCATGTTTTTATAGGACATCTTGAGAAAACGGGCTTCTTTCGCAGAATCCTGAGGCAATTCGATTTGGGCATCCTGAATCGGGATATCGCTGAATATAGCGACACCGTTGTACTTTTTTTGGCCGTTAAATACAATGTGATAGCCTGAATCTTTGAATGCCTCCAATGGAAAATCACAGTTTTGAACCTTGGTTTCCTGAACGCAAAGAATCTGAGGCTTGTTTTCAGCAAGCCACGCGTTGAGTATGTCGATACGGCTCCGGATGGAATTTACATTAAATGTCGCTATTTTCATCGCAATCCTTTTGGATAAGCATTATAAAAAAAACACCCAAAAAATGTCAAGGAATATCGTAAGTCTATATGTGACAGTTATATACGACATATTTAGTGGATTTCCCAGCAAGTTTCATCGAAAAAAGTATTGAAATTTTATGATTTGTGCGGAAAATAGAGAAAAAATAATATTTTATTGCACAATGTTGACAGTAATCAGTAGTATATAACTATAGAATGAATAGGAATATAGGAGTTAGAACTATGAAATTATCTTCAAGAACACGCTACGGAATGAGAGCGATGATGGAATTGGCTCTCGAATACGGAAAGAAACCTCTTCAGATCAAATCCATTGCGGATCGCGAGGATATTTCCAACAAGTATCTTGAACAACTTGTTGCCATGCTGAAATCATCCGGGCTTGTTCGCAGTGTTCGGGGTCCCCGCGGCGGTTATATGCTGGCCCGGAATCCGGCAGAAATTAAATTAAGCGAAATTTTCACCACCCTTGAGGGGCCGCTTATTCCGGTAGAATGTGTCGAACATACCGAATTTTGTCCGAAATGCCCGGATTGTGCCACCCGGCTGATTTGGACGGAGTTATACAGGGCTTTAATGAGTGTGTTGGACAACACGACTCTTAAAGAGCTGGCCGAACGTGCTGACAAGATTCAGCAGGGCGGAAGCTATCAAATATAAATTACCTATTTGACAAAAAAACAGCGCGGCGGGACAGTCTTCACAGGCCTTGTGGATCCCGCCGCTGTATTTTATACAGTATTGAGTTTGGGATTTGTCGGAATTTGCCGGAATAAAACTAGGACGATAAAAGACGTGTTTTGGGTTTCTCGGAAACAGGCGAATGTGCTTAAGAAACTCCGGCAAACGATAGAATCGCATGTATATATAGAATCTCAGGTGTGATATGCCGCATAAAAGTTTCGACAGCAAACAAATAGACCATCTGACACAGGCTATATTGGCCTCTTATCAGGATGATATGGGGACCAATTTCATCGATGTCAAGAATCTTCCTGTGCGGGACAAGATATTGTTTGTACTCAATTCGCTGATGGAGCTTTTGTTTCCGGGCTACACCGGCAAGCGTCCGGTCAGCAGTGAAAACATTCGTTCCATCATCCAGGAAATCCTCGTTATGGTCCGTCGGGAATTGGCGGATCAAATCGAGCTGGCATTGCGTTTTAGCTGCAAACTGAAGGAATGCCCCGCCTGCGACTGCAGAAATCTGGCCAGTGAATGCTGTGAGTCACTGCTGAATCGTATTCCCGACATTCGACAAATGCTCAAAGAAGACGTTCAGGCGGCTTTTGACGGCGACCCGGCGGCCAAGGCGCCCGAAGAAATCGTCCTCAGTTATCCGCATTTGTGTGCTATTGCGATTCATCGTGTCGCCCATGAGTTATACCGGATGGATATTCCGCTGATTCCCCGCATGATGGCCGAATACGCGCATTCACAAACCGGGATTGATATCCACCCCGGGGCACAGGTGGGCAGGCGGTTCTTTATTGACCATGGGACCGGTGTCGTCATCGGTGAAACGGCCGTAATTGGAAACAATGTCAAGATTTATCAGGGCGTTACGCTGGGTGCGGTGAGTTTTCCCAAAGATGAACACGGCAATATCATTCGCGGTAAAAAGCGTCATCCCACGCTGGAAGATGATGTTACCGTTTATGCCGAGGCAACGATTCTGGGAGATATTGTCATCGGCAAAGGTGCTGTCATCGGCGGCAATGTCTGGATAAGGGAGCCCGTCCCGGCGGGCGCTGTCGTGACGATTGCCAAGCCGGAATCACTTTATGTCACCCGCGGACGCAGGAAGCCGGCGGACAAGAATTCGGAGTAGTATCGTGAATTCGTCATTAGTCAATAAAATTCTGGAATTGAAAAATAAACGGAATGCGGTCATTCTGGCTCACAACTACCAGATTTCCGAAATACAGGATATTGCTGATTTTGTTGGCGACTCGCTGAGCTTAAGTGTTCAGGCGGCAGGCACGCAGGCGGATGTCATTGTGTTTTGCGGTGTGTATTTCATGGCCGAGACGGCGGCGATTTTATCTCCGAATAAAACCGTGCTGCTGCCCGATAAATACGCCGGGTGCCCGATGGCTGACATGATAACCGCAGAGCAGTTGGCTAAACTCAAAGACGAACATCCAGACGCGCTTGTGGTCTGTTACGTCAATTCCACCGCTGAAGTCAAGGCGCTGTGTGATTACTGCTGCACCAGTTCCAATGCGGTCAAGCTGGTCTCCAATCTGCCCGCCGACAGAGAAATCATCTTGGTTCCTGATCAGCACCTGGGTGCGTTTGTCCAGGAACGTTCCGGACGGAAAATGATTCTGTGGCCGGGTTTTTGTCCAACCCATGTCCGGATGACCGCAGAGCAGGTCAGCGATGCACGCCGTGCACATCCCGGCGTGGTTGTCCTTGCTCATCCCGAGTGCGGTCCGGCAGTTCGTGCCGTCGCAGACCAGTTGCTCAGCACCAGCCAGATGATAGCGTATGCAGGAAAATCCCCGGCGAATCAATTTATCATTGCAACAGAAGAAGGGATATTGCATTCTCTCCGGAAAAAGTATCCGCATAAAGAGTTTTACCCGGTCAGTGATAAAGCGGTGTGTCCGAATATGAAAAAAATAACGCTCGAAAAGCTGCTGTGGTCGCTGGAGGATATGCAGACGGTGATTGCCGTCCCGCCGGCGATTGCCCAAAAAGCTCGCAGGGCGCTGGATCGAATGCTTGAAGTCCTGCCGGACAAATCGTAATCGTTTTGCAGATTTGACAACTCTCAAAAGGTAAATGACTATGGAAACCAACAAAAAGAAATATAAACTGGAAACACTGGCTCTTCATGCCGGTCAAACCGCAGACCCGACCACCCTGAGCAGGGCGGTACCGATCTACCAGACGACCAGCTATGTATTTAAAGACAGCGAACACGCCGCGAATCTGTTTGCACTCAAGGAATTCGGCAACATCTACACCCGCCTGATGAATCCCACCACGGATGTCCTCGAAAAACGGATGGCGGAACTGGAAGGCGGCGTGGCCGGCGTAGCCTTTGCATCCGGGATGGCTGCGATTACGGCTGCCATATTCAATATCTGTCCCGCCGGCTGCCATGTGGTGTCCAGCAGTTCGCTCTACGGAGGAACGCACACGCTGTTTTCACATACACTGCCGCAGATGGGTATTGAGGTTACAACCGTCAATCCCAATGACCCTGAGAATTTCCGCAAAGCCATCAAGAACAATACCCGTGCGGTTTATATTGAGACCATCGGAAATCCGAAAAATGATGTCCTGGATTATCCGGCCATTACGAAGATTGCACATGACAATGGACTGCCGGTGATTTGTGACAATACGGTTGCTACACCGATGCTTTTTCAGCCAATTGAACAGGGCGTCGATATTGTTGTGTATTCCTGCACAAAACTGATAGGCGGCCACGGCACCAGTATCGGCGGGATGGTCATTGATTCAGGGAAATTCAAATGGGACAATGGCAAATTCCCCGGTCTGACCGAACCGGATGAGAGCTATCATGGATTGCAGTATGTAAAAACCTTCGGCAATCTGGCCTACAGCATTAAAATTCGCACGCATGTCCTGCGTGATACCGGAGCATGTCTGTCGCCATTTAATGCATTCCAGCTTTTACAGGGCGTTGAAACCCTGCATCTGCGAGCAGCCAGGCATTGTGAAAATGCCAAGGCATTGGCCGAATTTCTGGAAAAGCATCCTGCGGTCAGTTGGGTCAATTACCCCGGCCTGCCCAGTCACCCCTGTTATAAGCTGGCGATGAAATATCTACCAAAAGGGCAGGGTGCGATCCTTGGTTTTGGTGTCAAGGGCGGCACGGCTGCCGGCGTGAAATTTATCAACGCCGTGAAACTGGCGAGCCATTTAGCGAATATATTGGATAGCAAAACACTTGTAATTCACCCGGCCAGCACAACGCATCAGCAATTAACCGAAGCCGATCAGCTTGCTGCCGGCGTCACCCCTGATTATATTCGTGTTTCTGTAGGAACCGAGCACATAGATGATATCGTAGAAGATTTTGATTATGCGTTGAAAGCAAGTCAGTCGTAATTCGCAACGCAATAGGCCCTATACTGGAGTTTGTCCGATGTGGGATTATACAGATAAAGTAATGGATCATTTTACCAACCCGCGTAACGTCGGGAAAATTGAAGATTATGATGGCATTGGCGAAGTCGGTTCGCTGGCTTGCGGGGATGCCCTGACGCTGACATTTAAGCTGGATAAGAGCGGTCGGATCGCGGACGCCAAATTTCAGACCTTTGGATGTGCCAGTGCGATTGCATCCTCGTCGGTCTTGACGGAGATAATCAAGGGGATGACCCTTGACGAGGCCGAAAAAGTTACCAATCAGCAAATTGCAGATAAACTGGGTGGTCTTCCCGAACAGAAAATGCACTGTTCAGTGATGGGACAGGAAGCACTGGAGGCGGCGATTGCCTATTACCGCAACAAGGGTAAAACATCTGCGCACAAAGAAGGCAGGGTTGTTTGTACCTGTTTTGGTGTTACTGACGTGGAGATTCGTCGGGTTATCCTGGAAAATGACTTGACAACAGTCGAACAAGTCACCAATTTCTGCAAAGCCGGCGGCGGCTGCGGCGGCTGTCATGGTGAAATCGAACATATTTTGCAGGACGTCCAGGGCAAAAAAAATAATCAGCAGTCGCCAGTCCCCGCAGCTCGGCATAAAAAACTGTCCAATATTCAGAAGATACAACTGATCCAGGAAACGATACGGGAACAGATTCGCCCGGTCATTCGCTCGCATGGGGGCGACCTTGAACTGGTGGACGTGGAAGGCAGCAAAGTGATTGTGGCCCTTCGCGGGATGTGTGCCAGCTGCAAAATGTCGGAAGTGACCATGAAAGATCTGGTACAAGCCAAATTACGCGAATTTGTGGCCGAAGACCTGATTGTCGAAGAAGAAAAAGATACAGCCCAGGCTTAATCACACGGAGAAACTGCAATGAATTCCGTCGTTTATATGGATAATAACGCAACCACTCGCGTCGATCCTGAAGTATTGCAGGAAATGATGCCGTATCTGAGCGATTACTATGGTAATCCCTCGAGCATGCATACCTTTGGCGGTCAGGTTGGCAGCAAGATACGAAAAGCCCGCCAGCAGGTCGCGGCCTTGCTCGGCTGTGAACCGGATGAAATAATCTTTACCAGTTGCGGCACCGAAAGCGATAATGCTGCCATTCTGGGAACGCTTTCCATTGTTCCCCACAAACGTACCGTCATCACGACACGAGTCGAGCACCCGGCGGTGCTGAGTCCCTGCCGCAACCTCGAGCAGCATGGATATCGCATTATCGAATTGGGGGTTGATAAGCATGGCTGTCTTAATCTGGCCGAACTCGAATCGGCGATCAATGACGACACTGCCATTGTATCTGTCATGTATGCCAATAATGAAACCGGCGTGATCTTTCCGATTGAGAAAATCGCTTCCATTTGCAAGGCAAAGGGTGTGACCTTCCATACTGATGCGGTTCAGGCGGTGGGCAAAATCCCGCTGAATCTCAAGACCAGCGCGATCGACATGCTGAGTCTTTCCGGCCACAAGCTTCATGCTCCCAAAGGTATTGGGGTTCTGTATGTCCGCCGGGGCACACGCCTGTCGCCTTATCTGCTTGGCGGCCATCAGGAAAATAATCGTCGAGGCGGAACCGAGAATGTGCCGGGAATTGTTGCCCTCGGCAAGGCCTGTGAGATAGCTTTGCATCACCTGGACGAAGAAAATACGCGTGTGAAAGCCCTGCGGGATAAACTGGAGTCGAAAATCCTGGCCACCTGTCCGGATTGCATGGTCAACGGCGACTCCGAAAACCGCCTTCCCAATACACTGAATATCAGTTTTGAATATATTGAAGGAGAATCCATCCTGATGATGCTGGATCGTTTCGGTATCTGTGCCAGTTCAGGTTCCGCCTGTACGTCCGGATCGCTGGAACCTTCTCATGTGCTGCGGGCTATGGGTGTTCCGTTTACCGCAGCCCATGGTTCGATTCGCTTTAGTCTGAGTCGCTATAATACCGAGCAGGAAGTGGACTATGTCGCCGAAAAGCTGCCGCCGATTATTAACCGACTTCGGGAATTAAGCCCCTTTGTCGCCCGGAAATGAGCCTGAAACGGGGTATTCTGTGGTTGCGGAAGCTATGGGATGTTGGTGTTCTGATTTAATTTCTGAGCGACCAGCAGTGAAAGGCTCTGACGCAGATTTTCGGCAAAGGGGAACGTGAAGGTGGATTGCGTGGAATCCAGTGCCAATCCGAAGTTCATCATGGTTTCGCTGCCGACATCCGTAATGGGCATCGGAGGAATAAACCAGTTGGCAATCATGGCTTTAAACGCGGAAAAGAATCCTTCGGAATCTTTTTCGCCGGCTATAGAACTGACTTCTGCGCCCATTTGCGGGGGATTGCCTCCGCGGGCAAAGGTCAGAGCATTGATTCGGGCGACCTGCTCATTGGACCGGTTGGAGTAAAGAAAGCCCTCATTGGTTTTCTTGATGTCATATAAATGAGCGGTCACAGAGCTTTTCCCGTTCATATCGAAACGTACCGACACGTTATTGACCTGCCGCTTATTGTCTTTAATCGTGCCAGATATCTCCAGCAACCCGACCAGCGGCCCATCCATGCGTATGGATTTGAGCATGTTTCGCATCATTTTCGGTTTATTGGAATGCTTGGCGTTGAATGAAATCATCTCATTCGGATCAAAAAAGGTCTCATAGACACCTGATCCGGTTATCTCAAAGACACATTTGGTCACAAACGAATTCTTCTTATCGTCGGATGTTCTGGATATGATTTTAGCATTGAGTGTCGTATTGGGATCTTTATAGACATCGACACTGGTGGGGGCGACGAGAGGGACAAAATACATAAACACATCGACACCGTTGCCCAAGCCTTCGCTGTTATATTCCATTTGCATCGTCGGGCCGCTCGAAGATGCAGGCCTGCAGTCTGAACACTCTGCGGAACATAATCCCCCGAGACATCCTATCAGAAAAACCAGCAATCCTTTTCTCATATATCTCATTCGACTATACTTCTGTTTACCATGATTTTAAATAATACTTGAAAATTCCCGTTTCAGCGAGGTTCAATGCCGTGATATCAACCACTCGCATTTTTTATCGCAAAACCATCATACCCATCGGGTATGCATAATCTATAAAACGGCAAACATTATACGAATTCTGCAAAAAAAGTCACTAAAAATAGAAGAAAAAAAGGCCGGCAACGAAACAGTATGAGACTGTCAGGTATTTCATTGCCGGCGGTAGAAATGGCTAATAGAGTTTAAAACAACCTATCTTCTCAATCCCTGCTGAAGCACATGGATTAAGTATGCCTCCAATTAAAAAATAGGGGCCTCCGACCGTAAATAAAGCCGTTTGTTGACGTCAAAAGGTGGATAAAAAAATATAAATATTTAAAAAATTTATCAACAATACAGGGTCCGCTATATCCAGTATGGATTGTTCCATAGATGTAAACTCCTTGCAATTCTGTAGTTTTTTGATATAATAATGCTGAATGGCAGAACGGCTGTCCATTCGGAGCTTCAATTCATAACCTACATAAGGGAGCCAACGATGTTTGAAACACTGGATAAAATGTTTCTGGCCGGGCTGGGAGCCATGACCATGACCAAAGAAAAAGCGGAGCAAATTTTTGACGACTACGTCAAAAAAGGTCAGGCCGAACGTGAACACAAAAGCGGATTTGTCAAAGAAATCCTTGAAACAGCCGAAAAAACACGTTCTGATATGGAGAAACTGGTTTCCGAACAGGTCAAAAAAGCAATCTCTTCGATTCCACTGGCCACGAAAGACGATCTGAAACGCGTTGAACAAAAGCTCGATCAGCTTTTGGCCTCCAAAGGGAGTTAAGCCTTGCTGAAATTGTTCAGCGGAATACGGCGGGCATTTGTCCGTTTACAGCGGTACCGTCACATCATGGCCGTACTCATGAAGTACGGTTTTGAGGAACTGGCTGGTATTGTCGGCAGACATCTCAAGGTTGGCCTTGGCTCAAAAGTCATCCCGATGCCTGCCCGAAAGGAAATTGCTCAAGCCACGCTGGCAAGACGAGTTCGTCTGGCAATGGAGGAATTGGGGCCTACGTTTATTAAACTTGGGCAATTACTCAGCACTCGCCCTGACTTATTGCCGGTAGAATATATCCAGGAATTGGAATTGCTTCAGGACCGCGTCAGTCCGGAAGAATATCCCGTTATCCGCGAAACAATCAAGAAGCAGCTCGGAAGCTATCCAGAAGATATATTCGACCGATTTAATCCTGAACCAATTGCCGCAGCGAGTATTGCCCAGGTGCATCGCGCCAGAACGAAAGATGGGCAGGAAGTGATCCTGAAAATCCGCCGGCCGGATATTGTCAAAACCATCCAGGCGGAACTGGAAATCCTCAATGACCTTGCCCGGCTTGCTCGCGGCAGATTCGCAGCTCCGGAAACGTTTGATCCCCAGCGTATGGTCCGTGAATTTGCTGAGGCGGTCAGCAAAGAAGTCGATTATGCCAACGAACGCCGCAACCAGCAGCGATTCATCAGAAATTTTGCAAACGATCCTGCCATTCATGTTCCCAAGGTTCTTGAGCCGTATTGCTCAGAGGGTCTTTTGACCATGGAGTACATTGAAGGTGTCAAGCCCAGCCATATCGATCGGCTTGTGTCAGTCGGCCTTGAGCCGAAAGTTATTGCTCGCCGGGGGGCGGATTTTGTGCTTCAGCAAGTCTTTGAGCACGGTTTTTTCCATACTGATCCTCACCCGGGCAATTTTCTGGTCATGCAGGGCAATGTTCTTGCCCCTCTGGATTTTGGGCAGGTGGGGCGACTGACCAATGAGGATAAACTGCTGCTGCAATACATTGTATTAGCGATTGTCGATGGGGATGTCTGGAGGATTGTGCACGGGCTGGAACGGGCCGAAATGCTGTCCGACCATTCCAGTCAGGCCGAGTTGGTGCGTGACATCCAGGATATTATCAATACCTATTCCGGGCTTCCACTCAAAGATATCCCGTTTCGTGAGGCCATGGTCCGTGGATTTGACATTATCCGAAAGTATCAGATCGGTGCTCCGAGGGATTTTACCCTGATGCTTAAAAGTCTGATGACGATTGAATCCTTCGCGCGGTCACTCGATGAAGATTTTCAGATTGTTGAATGTCTCAAGCCCTATGCACGCAAATTTGCGCTTGAGCAGATCAATCCCAAAAATATGTTTGATCAGTTGAAAAAAGCCGCTTTGGGGGCAACGGAATTGGCCGGACGATTCCCCGAGGATGCTGCGGCGATTATCGGTAAATTCCGCCGTGGAAATTTCAAAATTCATATCCACCATGACCACCTTGAAGAGCTGGAAGATACACTGGACAACAGTTCCAATCGGATCAGCTTTGCGGTTATTATTGCCGCCTTATTGATTGGGTCCAGCCTGCTGGTATCCCAGGACGGGACTGTCCTGGGGCTGTTCAGTCTTCAGGCATTCGGGATTGCCGGATATCTGATTGCCATGATCATGGGACTATGGCTTGCGTTCTCCATCATTCGCAGCAGGAAATACTGATTGGCCGAGATGTCGGCCGAAGACTCAGTGCATGCCGTCCCACATATACATCAATTGGGGGATAGCCAGTTTTTCAAGTATTTTGGTATTGATGACAGATTGGCGGCTTTCGGCTCCGAGAACATCCATCCAGGTCGTCCTGCGTTCCAATTCGACGACGCGGGCACTGCTGATTCCGGCCATGTCTTTGGCTTTCGCAACAGCCTGTTCAAAATAACCCGTATCATCAATCAATCCCTTGATTTGGGCTTCCTGTGCGGTATAAATACTGCCGTCGGCCAGTGCACGGACCTGCTGGGAGGTCAGGGCTTGCCGGCCTTGGCAGACCAGCGTGACAAAACGTTCATAGGCCGGATTAATCAGTTTTTCATTGAGATAACGCTTTTGTTCATCCGTCATTTCTGAGAACATGCTTGGCCAGTCTTTTTTCTCTCCGCTTTTCAAGACTTCCGGCTGGATTCCGAGTTTTTGCTCCAGCAGGTCTTTGACAACAATATGGCTCATAATCACACCAATGGAGCCGGTAATCGCGGTTGGTTCGGCCATGATGTAATCGCAGGCTACGGCGCTGTAATAGCCTCCGGATGCGGCCACCGACTGCATAAAGGCCAACACCGGCAGGCCGGTTTCCTGTCTGAGTTTCGTGATATAATAATGAATCTGGTCGCTGGCTGAAACGGTGCCGCCGGGGCTGTTGATGCGAAGAATAATGGCACGAATGTCTGGGCTTCTCAATGCTTCCTCAGTGAGCAATCGAATTTCTTCACTTTGGCTGCCTTCGATAATGCCAACCAGGTTGATGACGGCAATCTTGCTTGCCGCGGGTCCTTTAATTAACGTCGTTTCAGCAAAATTCTCTGTCCCGCCGGCGCTGACCAGTAATGTCATTACAAGACCCGTCACGGCGAGAAACAGGACAATGTTGGTGAGAATTGAGAAAGTCAACAGAATATTTACAAATATTCTCCATCCTGAACCACTGCTTTTCTTTTCCACAGGAATGTTTACATATTGGATCGCGGGTGCAGGAACTGGTGGAATCGGTGCGCCCCCGGGCTGTGGAGAAGACGACGGCGTTGGTTCAGAGAAATCATCGTATTTATTGTGCATATCCATAAAACTCCTTTCGAATTTATTTTCGCAACTTTAAACACTTTCTTTGCGGTAAACACATGGCTGCCCGCCAGAGGGCAGACGTATAATTATGATAAATAGTATAAAAAGGGATGGTTTAAAAGTCAAATCCTCAGTTTTTGATTGACAATATCGTACAAATTGCGGACAGTGATGCCAAGTTAAAATAGGTGACACATCTGTTGGAGATATGATGACTTTATATGTAAACGGCCAGATCGTTGACGCTCAAAAAATCGAAGAAGAGATTGCCCGTCTTCGGCCAGAGTATGAGCGTGTTTTTGCAGATATGGAGCAAGATGCCAGAGAAGCACAGCTTGTTAACTGGGCCAGGGAAAATGTGATCGAAGGTGTTCTCATGCGTCAGGAGGCCTTGCGCCAGAATAGCCCGATTGAACCCCAAGACCTTGATGAAGCGATGCATGGGGTGATTGAGCGGCATGGGGGGCGTGCCGGATTTGATCGATTTCTGGCCGATCATAAATTAACAGAACAGCAGATTCGCAGTGATATTGAAGCCCAAATCAGAGGACATCGTCTGATAGAAAAAATTGAATCTCAGGCCAAAGAACCTACCGATAAGCAGATTCGCAAATTCTATGAAGACAATCAAGCCCGGTTTATGATGCCGCCGATGATGCGAGCCGCTCATATCGTTAAGCACCCTAAACCAGGCTCTGATCCCGAACAGCTCAAATCGGAATTGCTTGATGTGCTGAAAAAATTGCGGCAGGGGGAAGATTTTTCAAAACTCGCACAAATGTATTCAGATTGTCCGGATCGCGGTGGAGATTTGGGCTGGTTTTCTGCTGGGCAGATGGTTGCGGCCTTCGAGGAGGTCCTAATGAAGCTGCGTCCGGGTGAAATCAGCGATGTATTTGAAACGGAATTTGGTTTTCACATAGCCAAATTGATTGAAAATCGACCTTCAGTTGCTATTGCCCTGGAACAGGTCCGCACATTCATTTCGGAAGAACTCCACCGCCAATTCCGTCAGAAAGCGGTAGAACAATTTATTGACGAGTTGAAAAGCAGGGCTGTTATCGAGGACCGATAATCAGTTTTATTTCGATAGAGATTTAAACAATTGTTCTGTCGTTCCGATAAAAATCCAAGCCGGACGCCTGGGAAGATGAACAAAACAATGCTTTTGCTTTATCAACACAATTCATTCCGTTGTTTGATTCAGTTCTGACTGAACTTTTGCAAAATTGAAAAATTGAAGTCCACATGGGTCTTTTGACGACAAATACAGGTAGTACAGTGTCCGATAATATCGTGGAGGATATTACGATGCCAGCTATCGTTCAATTTCCGACTG